>WNFC01009927.1_pt1 | contig 11324 bp, 10 predicted proteins | sample 5400541 | NCBI WGS metagenome assembly WNFC01 (sample SAMN13153342, study PRJNA577476) | soil metagenome | isolation source: 120 cm saprolite under Douglas fir tree site 2 hole 2 replicate 1 | place: USA:California | collected 2015-04-18
CGTTTCCGACGCATCGCGGGGCCCTCCCCGCGGGCATCCTCAGCCCAAATCCTCGCCCGCCCCGTGGCGGAGTTTTCGGGGAGCACGTCGCGCCGACCGCCCGAGGCCCAACCCTACATCGTCGAGGTGGACGGGATTCTGACCTACACTTGCCCCGCGTGCCAGGTGGCGCTCGAGGAGCTCGAGCAACCGCCGAGGGGATTCGCCCCGCCCCGACCCGGCCACCGGGTGCCTGTCGCGAGGATTGTGCTGCCGAGCGATGCGACGGCCAACGCGCCCAGCGCCTGATACGCGACCCGACGCTTTTGGCAGAGCCAGTCAAGGCGCTTGCACCGCAGCGCTACCGAGACGGGGCAGAGCATCACCTCAAATGTCCCTCAATTACGGCGGCCTCCCAAGCATCCCGCATCCCGACTTCCTGCGGGCGATCCGCCGCTATCAGCGTCGGCAGAGGACTCCTCAGCGAACAGAAGTCGGTCGGGCGTCCTTCCTGCCGGCCCTGGGCGGGTGGCCCACCGCCCCCGCCAACGCCTCGTCGAGGATCGTCAGGGCCCGGTCGATCTCGACGTCCGTCGTCGTCATCGGCGGCACGAGCCGGAGCACGTTCTTGCGGCCCGGGCCCGTGCCCCGCAGTTGCAGGATGAGGCCCGCCTCGAGGCACCGGCGCTCGACCGCCGCCGCCACCTCGTTCGCGGGCGTCTTGCGTTCCCGATCCGTCACCAGCTCCAGGCCGAGCAGGACGCCGCGGCCCCGCACGTCGCCGATGACCTCGTAGCGCGCCGCCATCTCCGCGAAGGCGGCCTTCATCCGCTGCTCGATCCAGGCGGCACGGCCCGGTAGGTCTTCCTCCACGATCGCGTCGAGGCTGGCGACGCCGGCGGCGCAGAGCAGCGGGTCCGTCGCGTGGGACCGCGTGGCGAAAAAGCCGCTGGCCACGGCGAGCTGCGCGATCTCGGCGGTCGTGCACACGGCACTCACCGGCACGCCACCGCCGAAGTGCTTCGACAGCGCCATGATGTCCGGGACCACGCCCTCGTGCTGAAACCCGAACATCCGGCCCGTCTTGCCGAGCCCGGTCTGGGCCTCGTCGAAGATCAGCAGCATCCCCCGGTCGGCACACACCTGCCGCACCGCCTGGAAGTACCCGGGCGGCGGCACGATAACACCGCCGGCGCTGAGGATCGGCTCCGCGATCACGGCGGCCGGCCGGCTTGTGAAGTTCGCGTCGGCGAGCTCCATGCTCGCCTTCAGACACAGGAACTCGCATTTCGGGAAAGTCGAGGCCACGGGGCACTGGTAGCAGTGCGGGGTGAGGATGGCCGCCGTCCCCGGCGCGATCGAGGCGTGCTTCTGCCGCTGCCACGCAAAGCTGAGGGACCGCGAGATGTACGACGTCGAGCCGTGCAGGCCGTCGTGGAGGCCCAGAATATCCAGACCGCCGGTCGCCTTGCGAGCGAGGTCGACCGAGGCCTCGATCGTGTCGCTCCCCGTCACGAGGAACAGCGACTTCTGAAGCGGAGGGACCAGCAGGCGCCCCAGCCGCTCGTGGAGCTCGAGCCGCGGCACGTTGAGCATGATGTTCGAGGCGTGCACGAACGTCTCGGTGGCCCGGCGCACGGCGGCCATGACACGCGGATGACGATGCCCGAGGGCCGCACCCATCTGACCCGACTGGAAGTCGAGGTACTCCTTGCTCTGTGTGTCCACCACGGTGCTGCCCTGCGCCGAGGCCAGGATGGGGCGCTTGTCGAGCCCGCCCATGTAGCTCGACTCCTCGGTCGGCATCACCCAGCGATCCATGATCTCCTGCACTCTCGCCTGATCCATGCTGTCCCCCTACCCGGCGTGCCGCGCCGCCTGGGCGACGATGTCCATCCCCACCAGCTCGCTCCACGCGTGCAGCAACCGCCTCACGATGGGCCCAGGCGTGCCGTCGCCCAGCGCCAGGCCGTTGACCTTGACCACCGGCAACAGGCAGTACGTGCTCGCCGTCAGCATCGCCTCCTCGGCCTGGTAGAGGTCGAACATCGTGAACACGCCCTCGTCGGTCGGCACGCCGAGCTTCTCGGCCAGCTCGACCGCGGTGAGCAGGCTGACGCCGGTCAGGTGCGTCCGGCGCTGCGGGATCCGCAGCACCCCGTTGGAGACGAAGAGGAAGTCCGAGCCGCTGCTCTCCGCGATATTACCGTCCGTGTCCAGCATCAGCGCGAAGGCGTCCGGATCCGTCGCCTTGGCCTCGAACTCGGCCTGGAAGTGGTTCATCTTGTTGGACACCTTGGCGCGCGGCGACACGGACTCGGGCGGCGTTCGCCGGGTGGCCGCGACGATGACGGGGGCGCCGGCGCGGTAGTAGCGGGCGTGGGTGGGGAAGGCGAGCGGCAGGCAATACGCGGTCACGGTCGGCGCGGCCCCGCCCGGGGCGTAGATCCCGCCGATCAGGCTGCGGCTCGCCTGCATGGTGAGGAGATAGTCGCCGTCGGCCGCCTGGCGCGCGGGCTCGTTTCGGCGGACCACCTCTTCGCACAGGGCGGCCACCGCGGCCTGGTCGAGCCGTGGATCGATGCGGGCGTAGCGGAGCGAGCGGAAGAAGCGCTCGACGTGCTCGTGCAGCTTGAAGAGCCGCCCCTCGAAGGTCCGCGTCGCATCGTAGACCGCGTCCCCCCACCGGAATCCCCGATCGAGGACGGAGATCTTCGCGTCCCGCTCGGCCACGTACTGCCCGTTCAGGTAGACGACGCGTTCCGCCATGACCGGACTCCTTTGTGGGTTGACGCTCAGCGCACGTGCCGCAGGAACTCCTTGAGGCTCGGATCCTTCGGCCGGTCGAGGACCTCGGCCGGCGAGCCCAGCTCCACGATGGCCCCCTCGGACAGGTAGGCGATGCGATGCGCCACCTCGCGGGCGAAGCGGAGCGCGTGGGTGACGATCACCATCATGATGCGCTCGGACAGGAGTGACCGGATCACGTCCTCGACCTCGCCCACCAGCTCGGGGTCGAGCGCCGACGTGATCTCGTCGAGGAGCAGCACCTTCGGCCGCATGGCGAGCGCGCGGGCGATCGCCACCCGCTGCTGTTGCCCCCCCGAGAGCTGGGCGGGATACGCCGCCATCTTGGCCTCGAGCCCGACCCGCGCCAGCAGCCGCCGGCCCAGCTGGTCCGCCTCGGCCGCCGACACGCGCTGCGAGTACCGGGGCCCGAGCAGGACGTTGTCGAGCACGGTCATGTGCGGAAAGAGGTTGTACTGCTGGAACACGATGCCCATCTGCTGCCGCTGCCGGCGGGCCTCCCCTTCCGACACCCGCCGGCGGCCGCCGTCGGGAGCCGTGCGATACCAGAGCGGCGCGCCGTCGAGCCGGATCTCGCCGGCGTCATACTCCTCCAGGAAGTTGATGCAGCGGAGGAGCGTGGTCTTGCCGCACCCGCTCCGGCCGATGAGCGCGACCACCTCGCCCTCGCCGATGTCGAGGTCGATCCCCTGCAGCACCCGCACGCTCCCGAACGATTTCCGCAGCCCGCGGATGGCGATCAGGCTCGTTCTCCCGCGAAGCCCTTCAGGGCCAGATGGTGCTCCAGCCGGCGCCCGAGCCGGTCGATGCCGAAGCACATGACGAAATAGAACGCGGCGGCCAGGCCCAGGATGGTGAAGACGGCGAAGGTGCGCTCGATGATCTCGCGGGCCGCCAGCGTCAGCTCCCAGACGCTGATGATGGACAGGACGGACGACGCCTTCACGGTCATGACGCACACGTTGATGTACGGCGGCAGCGTGTAGCGGGTGACCAGCGGCGCCACGATCTTCCGGAACATGGCCGCTGGCGGCAGCCCGAGACTCCGGGCCGACTCCCACTGGGGTCGCGGGATCGCGAGGACGCCGCCGCGGAAGACTTCCGCAAACAGCGCGCCCGTATAGATGATCAGCACCAGTGTCCCCGCGATGTACGGGCCGGTGCGCAGGTCGAGCGCCGGCAGGGCATAGAATAGGAGCAGGGCCAGCACGAGGAGCGGCGTGCCGCGGACGATGTAGACGTAGACCCGGTAGGCGGCGCGCACCGCCGCGAATCGCGAGAAGGCGCCGGCCGCGAGGACGATGGCCAGCACCGTGCCGCCGACGATGGCGGCCGCGGCGAGCAGGAGGGAGGCGACCGCGCCTTGAGCGAGGAGCGCGAGGCTGCCCGGGGGGATCATCGACGGCCCATGCTAACGCCACCGGACGGCATGGTGCGCGACCCGGAACAGGACCTCGGTGCTCGACACGAGCAGCAGGTAGAGCAGCGCGACGACGATGAATGCTTCGTACGCCGCCCCCGTCTGCTCCGTGAGGAGCTTGGCCTGCATCGTCAGCTCCGTGATGCTGATGGCCGACAGCAACGAGGTGTCCTTCAGCAGGAGCACGACCTGGTTGCCGAGTGCGGGGAGCGAATAGACGAGGACCTGCGGCAGCACGACCTTTCGAAACGTGCCCCACGGCGCCAGGCCGAGGCTCTTTGCCGCGTCGAACTGGACGCGATCGATGGCGTTCACGCTCCCCCGGAGGACCTCCGAGATGTAGGCTCCGTTCTGCAAGATCAGCGCGAGGCCGCCGCAGACGACCGCCGGCCAGGGCAGGCCGATCATCGGAAACGCGAAATAGATGAGATAGATCGGCAGGAGCACCGGCGTGTTGCGGAAGAGCTGCACGTAGGCATCTACGCCGCGGGCGCCCCACCGCCCGGTCGACAGCCGGATGAGCAGCAGCACGCAGCCCCAGACGATGGCGCCGACGCTGGCCCAGAGCGCGATGAACGCGGTCCAGGCCAGCCCGGTCCAGTACGTCGCCCCGTAGATCGACACCCACCGGGCGAAGCTCACGCCGGTTCAGCAGTTCACTGTGAAAGGTAGAATTTCTGGGGCGGTGGATGCTTGCCGAACCATTTCTGATAGATCTCGGTGTACTGGGGATACCACGATCCCGTGCGCAGCTCCGCCACCGTGGTGTCGAGCCATAGCCACCACTTGAAGTCGCCGGGCTTCAGGAAGACCCCGTTGTTCTGCGAGGCGCCCAGCAGGCCGGGTAGCACGTCCATCTCGTCCTTGTTCTGCGCGGCCCAGTACTCCGCCGACGGGGTGTCGATCTGCAGCGCATTCGCCCGCCCGCTCCGCACGGCCAAGAATTGCGCCGCGGGCGTGTCGAAGGTCAGGGCCTTGGCCTTGGGAAAGAAGCGCTTGGCGCGATCGGCCATCTGGGGATTGTTCAGGCTCGCCACCGTGAACTTGTCCTGGTTGAGATCGGCCAGCGTCTTGATGCCGCTCTTCTTGCTGACGAGTACCGAGATCCCCGAATCGATGAAGGGGCGCGTGAACGCCACCCGGATGGCGCGATCGGGATAGGTCGTCGTGCCGCCCACGCCCATGTCCGCCCGGCCGCTCTCGATGGCGGGCCACCGCCCCTCGGCGGTCACGCTGACGAACTCCACCTTGGTCGGATCCTTGAACAGGGCCTGGGCAAACAGTCGGGCGATGTCGATGTCGAACCCGACGAGCTGGCCTTTGTCGTCGTTGAAGGCGAACGGGGGTACGGTGGTGAGCGTCACCACGATGAGCTTGCCCCGTTCCAGGACCACATCCAGGCGCGATTTCTCCTCAGCGCCGGCCGCCGTGCTGATAGCCATCAGCGTGGCGACGAGCACCGCGGCCCAAACGTGACGCACGTGGGCGTTCATTACTTGCCTCCGAGGAGCAGGGCCCGGATCTGCTCGGGGTCCTTCAGGAGCGATCCCAGCGTGGTGAGGCTGGCGTCCACCGCCGCGGCAAATTTCCCGGGGCCGCCGAAGCGGGCCAGGGTCTCCGGCGGGATGAACTTGAAGAGAATGTCGGCCCCGCCGGGCGGCATGCCGACGAAATGTACGGTGAGCATGTCGTGGTCCCGCAGCAGCAGCATGCAGAACGCGGCCGACGCCTCGAACGGCACGATCGGTGCCTGCTTGACGCCTCCCCGCTCCATGGCGATCTCGAGGACGTCGTCGGCGTACAGTTGCGCGGTGGTCGGCGTCTCGTGCAGGCGCGCCCCGAGGATGGGCTTCAGCGCGGCCGCGACGCCCTTCGTCGTATCGATCAGCTCCTGGACCCGCTTGGGGCTGTACTTTTCCAGCGTCCGCACCACCGACTGATAGAGCATGGGGCGCGTCTCGAGCCCGCACTCGAAGCCCTTGGCCCGGATGCGCCCGACGAGGTCGGCCTTGCCGCCCAGGAGACCGAACCGCGGCCCGAGGGTGCCGTACTTGTCGAGCCCGGTGGCCCCCACGTCCACCCCGAGCTCCAGCATCTTCGGCTGGTCGAAGCTCGCCGGTCCGACCCGCGCGCCGCCCGCGTCGTCGACGTATACCAGTGCGCCCTTCTCGTGCGCGAGCCGCACGATGGTCTGGATCGTCTCCCACGGCAGGAGCTCGTACGTCACCGCCAGCCGGGTCAGGTCGACCAGCGCGACGGTCGGCTCGCGATCGAGCGCCCGCTTGAACTCCTCGAGGCCCGACGTGTCGGTGAAGCGCGCGCCGACGTGCGACGCCGCGCGGAGCACCGAGGGATGGCTGTGGCTGACGGAGACCCCGATGACCGCGTCGCCGGGCTTCACGAGCGTCAGGTGCGTCGCGAGCGTGGCGCCGGTCAGCCGGTTGAAGACGGCGATGTCGTGCGTCGGGGCGGTGCCGCCGAGATGCTCGAGCGTGAGCGCCTTCAGGCGGTCCCAGTAGAGCGCGGGCGCGATCTCGTCATCGGCCCAGCGCAGATCCTCCGGCTCCATCGGCAACGAATGATCGAGGCCCGTGAAGATGTAGATCGATTCCGGACCGCGTTCCCGGATGATCGCCCACGCCCGCTGCAGCTTCGTGAAGTCGTCCGACGTGGCGGCGAGGATCTTGCCGCGCGCATAGGATAGATTCGGGGCGAACCGGTTGCCGAAGCGATCGGTGTCTTTGGCCATCTCGTGGCTCCTCTGGCGGGCCCGTCCGCGCGCGGGCTAGGGTTGACGGACTGTCCGGGCGCGACGCGGGCGTGCATCCCGGGCATCAGGCCGGCGCCCCGGGGGCGGCAGCCGGGTTTCGACCTCGTAGCGGTAGCGATCGGCGCGATAGAACGTGTCCGACACCTCGACCGCCCGTCCGGCGGCGTCGGTGACGACAAGGCGGACCGCGAGCACCGGCTGGGTGAGATCCGTGTCGAGCAAGCCGGCCGTCTCGAGGTCGGGCAACCGGGCCTCGATCGACTGATGGATGGCGCCGAGGGGCATGCGCAGGCGATCGCGCAGGAACTCGAGCAGCGACATGCGCGTGAGGTCACGGGGGCGGATGCGTCGGCCGAGAGCGGTCGACATGTAGTTCACCGCGACGGCGAGGGGGACCCCGTCCACGATCTCGAGCCGGACGAGGCGCGTCAGCGGCGTGCCGCGCTCGACGCCAAGCGCTCCCGCAATATGACCGGGCGCCGCGGTCGTCTCCATCCGGACCACCTTGATCTGGGCCTGGTAGCCGAGGATGAGGTTGGTGACGGTGGGCGGACACTCCACGCGCGGCTGCACGAAACTGCCGCGGCGCCGATGGCGAGCGATCAGGCCGTCGCGCGTGAGGACGCCCAGCGCCTCGCGAATCGTGGTGCGGCTCACCCCGAACTCCGCGAGCAGCTCCATCTCGGTCGGGATCGGGTGGTCGCTGTCCCACTCGCCCGATTCGATCCGCCCGCGCAGGACCCGCTGGACCTGCAGGTGGCGCGGGACGGAAGGATGATAGGCCACGGCGGTGCGCGTCCTCATTTGTATCGAACTCAATACATTAGGACCTTCCCGGTGTCAAGGGCTGGTACGAAAACGCGGCCCTGGTCCTGCTCTTCTGCCGCGTGGCGAGCGGCCAGGTCAAGTTGCGCAGGATCGATGGCTGGCGGAAGATCGCCGGCATGACAAGCGAGCACCGGCCGGCGTCGGCATGATGATCGCGCGCGCGGTGGCTCTCGCCGCGCTCGCCGTCACGCTCCTCGCCGCGCCACTGGCGGCGGGAGCGCAGCAGCCGGACAGGATGCCGCTCGTCGGCATTCTGGACAACGGAGTGCCGCGTCTGTTCACGGAGTTCCGCGAGGGCCTGCGCGAGCTGGGGTATGTCGAGGGTCAAAACATCCAGCTCGTCGTGAAGAGCGCTCACGGGCGGCCCGACCTGCTCCAAGGGCTCGCCGACGACCTCGTTGCGCTCAAGCCCGACGTCATCGTGACGATCAGGATTGCCGTGCGCGCCGTGCGGCGCGCCAGTCCGACGATCCCGATTGTCGTCGCGGCGACCAGGGACGCGGTCGCCTCGGGCTTCACCAGCAGCCTCGCCAGGCCCGCCGACAACATCACCCGGCAGTCGTTCCTCAACACGGAGCTGAGCGCCAAGCGACTCGCATTGCTCAAGGACACGTTGCCCCGCGCCCGCCGGATCGCCATGCTGGTGCATGCCGCCTCCGGTCCAGACCGCGATGTGACGGAGACGCGGACCGCCGCGCAACGCCTCGGATTGCAGCTGCAACGAGTCGATGTGCGGCTGGAGGATCTCGCGCGTTCTTTCAGCGATGCGAAGCAAGGACGGGCCGACGCCGTCGATGTGCTGGCGTCGGCGTGGTTCAATGCGCACCGCGAACGGATCGTGGAGCTGGCCGCGCAAAGCGGGCTGCCCGCGATCTACGAGAGTCGGGACTACGTGGACGCCGGCGGCCTCATGTCGTACGGGCAGAATCTCGCCGCGCTGTTTCGGCGGGCGGCCACCTACGTGGACAAGATTCTGAAGGGCGCCAAGCCCGATGATCTTCCATGGGAGCAGCCCGCGCAGTTCGAGCTCGTCATCAACCTGAAGACCGCCAGGGCGCTCGGGCTGACGATCCCGCGGGCGGTGTTGTTGCGGGCGGATCAGGTCATTGAGTGACGACCACCGGAGCTGCGCTTCTGCCATGCGCGTGAAAGCGAAGAGATTCATTGTCCTGATCGTCTTGTCGTTCGTCGTCCTCGCACTCGGAGGTGGCCCCGCGACGCCGCAGCAGGGCGGGTCGGCTCCGCGAAGGGTCATCATCTTCGTGTGGGACGGGCTGCGAGCGGACGATGTCACTCCGGAAAACATGCCGAACTACTTCGCCCTCGCGCGATCGGGGGTCGTCTTCGCAGACCACCACGCCGTCTATCCGACCTTCACCATGATGAACTCCGCGTCCATTGCAACCGGGACGTATCCGGGGACCCACGGGTTCTACGGCAACGTGGTGTACGCGCCGAATGCCAAGGGGAAGAACGCCAAGGGGGTCGCGATCGATTTTTCCGCCCCGGCGTTCGTCGAGGACTTCGGGGTGGTGGAAGCGGTCCGGGACTCGTACCAGGGCAAGCTGACGCGGGTGTCGACCATGCTCCAGGCGGCGCAGGCGAAAGGGCTGACGACGGCGGCCGTCGGCAAGTTCGGCGCCGCGTTCATCCAGGATTACCACCGAGGGGGCATCATCCTCGACGAGGACGCGGCGATCCCGCTGAGCTTCGCGAAGGACCTCCAGAACGCCGGGTACCCCCTTCCGAAGAACACGGTCAACGCCTACCCCGCGGGCGCATTGACGCTCGCCGGGAACAACGGCGACCCCACCGCGCCGATCCCGATTCAGAGGCTCGACGATCGAGAGACCGCCAATCCGCTCGACCGCACCGGGGCTCTCTCCCGGCGCGGGTTCACGTATCTGACCGACGTCTTCGTGAATTACATCCTCCCGACGAAGCAGCCGGACCTCACGATCTTCTGGTCGAAGGAGCCGGACGCCACGAACCACGCGTACGGCCCGGGGACATATAACTCGATCGACGCCACGAAGATGAACGATGAGATCCTGGGTCGCGTGGTGGACACCCTGCGTCAGCTCGGGTGGGAGCAGACCACCGACATCATCATCACCCAGGACCACAATCACAGCACCGTCTCCGGCGACGTCGCGCATTACCCGCTGCGGGCGATTGCCGATGGCCGCGTCGGCTCGCAGGATCCGTTTGGGTACTCCGTCTCGGGTTTCGTGCGGACGGCCGCCTTGCTCACCCTCGATGGTCTGGAGGCCTACGACGGCGCAGGCTGTCGCAACGTCCCGACCCTCTCCGGCATCCTATTCAACGGGACCCCCCTTCACCCCACCCAGAACGACGCGGATGGAGCCGTGTGTGGCAGCGCGCAAGCGTATACCTCGCCCAGGTACGTGGTGCCGAAGCCCGTCCCGGCCGGCGGCATCGTGGTGGCGGCCAACGCGGGAAGCGACTACCTGTTCGTCCCCGATGGGAACACGGACACGGTCAAGGCCGCGGTGGTGAGTCTGCCAATCTGACGACCTACTCGGTCGAGCTGACGACCAAGGTCCTCACCCGAGGGCGCCCGCGTTACGTGTATTTCGACCAAGCCCGAGCTATCCGCGAATGACCGGATTGTTTTCCGTTTCCACTGGGGTCACACGCACTTGTTCTGGGCGTTCGACCACTCCAGCTGCACCTTGTACCCGGCGACCTTCTTGAAGTGCCAGGCGCAGATGTCGCCGATCTCCCCTTCGCACCCGGGCGGTGACCGCTTCGCAAAACTCGTGGGAGCTGGTGGCGGTGAGGGCCTCGAACGCCGCCATCCCGCGCAGGCAGCCGGCACACGTGGGGCAGGGCGGAGCACGGGTTCGAATCCCGTTGGGGGCCTCAGCCCGGCCCCGGCACCGGATATCGTAACCTTGCCGAAAAAAGGAGTCGGATGTCATCGGAACCGGTTTCGGATCATCAAAATCGCAACAGGGGCTGGGCCTGCCCCGCTAGCGACTGGCGAGCCCTGTCATGGCGGCTCGCGCAAAAGGAGAGGAGCGTCCAGTGAAGCGAGGTGTCCATCGCCAGACAAATTGCCTGGCGGCCCCTTCCAGGGATGCCGGGCCGAGCGCCCTCATCTATCCTGGGGCCACCGGGTCAGTAGCCAGTCAAGATGATGAAATGAATAGGTTTTGGAGATGTGGACTTCGTAGCATTTCATCTGCAACCGTGACTTCCCATCTGCATCCAAAGGGCGAGAATCAGGCAGGAACAGAACCCAGTCAGAAAACGCAGTGAGAAAAGGACGGGCGCCATGAGAAAGGCACTTGCAACGACGTTGAGTATCCTCGCAATGATTTCGCTGTCGGCCACGACGGGGATGGCGCAGACGTCCTGCCCGGCCGAGGTGGCGTCAGCGAAGGCCATGCTGACGCAGACCGCCAAGGGTCAGGATGTTCAGGCACCTCGCTCGCTGGCTGGTGCGCGGTGCCTGAACATCCTGGCCCTTGGCGGTCTGCGTCAGCATGGCCT
>WNFC01011508.1_pt1 | contig 11324 bp, 14 predicted proteins | sample 5400541 | NCBI WGS metagenome assembly WNFC01 (sample SAMN13153342, study PRJNA577476) | soil metagenome | isolation source: 120 cm saprolite under Douglas fir tree site 2 hole 2 replicate 1 | place: USA:California | collected 2015-04-18
ACCCTTAAGGACGATTACAAGAAGCAAATGGCCGACGCTCGCAACCAGGTGCTCACCCAGATGAAGTGGAGCGAGCGGACCCCCGCCGAGCGCAAGTCGGTGCCGTTCGATGAGTATCTTGCAGGGTTCGGGCCATATCTGGCCGAGGCATTTGCGAACAGCTTCGGTGTGGGCGACGCGTGCCGCCGACGCGGCATCTCGGGCCTCCTCAAGCGGCGGGCCGTCGCGCTCTGCGTCGGCTCCCAGGTGTCGTGGATTTACTCGCAGACCGTGCCGTGGGCAGGCGGGATAGAAACGCGGCAGACGGACTGGGGTGATGGGTATGACAACTGGCATGCTCTTGAAGCATCGGCCGCCGATATCTTCGTAACCGGGGACGACGGCTTAGCCAAGAAGCTGAAGCAACTCAAGATCGCCGATTTCACCGTAGTTACCTCGCTGCGGGAGCTGTTGGACAAAGTTCAGTCCCGCTGACCGCCTTCGCCGCAGCCCGTAAAGTCTGGTCCGTCACCGCCGCGTAGCGCCATCATCCGCTCCATCTTCCACGCCCCGTAGTGCCTCAGGTAGAAGAAGTGGAAGTGCTTGAGTCCGGTCGCGCCAGACCATGCGCGCTCGTCAACCGCGTCGCTCTGGCGGCGTCGGGATCTGCTAGACTCGCGGCCAACCTAGCAGCGCGGTCAGGTCGGGGGGAACCCGCATGGACTTCATCAGCGGCGTCTTGGGTCTCGCGCTCCTAGCTCTCGCCACGGTAACGGGCTGGCTTGATCACCTACCCGGCTGGTTGATCTTCTCTCTGATCGCCCTCTGGATAGTCGTCCACAAGTCTAATGCTTTCGAGGGGAAAGTCACCGAGGCTATGACTGAGCTTGAGGCCATCCGAGAATCGCTCGATGACGTGAGGACTAACACTAGCGAGCTGAAAACTGCGATGGACGATCTGGAGAGGGAGCTTGCTGAAGTAAAGTCAACCGTCGATGGTATGGAGAGCGAACTTGATGAAGTGAAGTCAGCCGTCGACGGCATGGAGACAAAGCTTGGTGAAGTGAAGTCAGCCGTCGACGGCATGGAGACAAAGCTTGGTGAAGTGAAGTCAACCGTCGATAGCATGGACGCAGAGCTTGGTGAAGTGAAGTCCATGATGGACGATGTGAGGACCGAGCTTGCTGACGAAGACGAGTTCTGAATTGGAGCGCGTGGAGGAACAGTCGATGACCAGACGTTCACCGTGCATCGTTGTCGCCATGCTTTGCTTACTCGTCGTCGCCGCGTCGGCCTCCGCCGTGTGCGGGTGGGTGCTGTGGCAAGAGGAGGGTCCTACCGGCTCTGGGCGCTGCAGCCTTGATACCGGAATGCAGGTGGCCTTCGACACGCGAAAGGACTGTGAGCAATATGCGAATGCGCGGGCTCAGTTTCTCTCCGCAGTAGCCAAGCGCACGTCCGGTCCGACACCCTTCCTCGCCTGCCTCCCCGACACCGTAGACCCGCGCGGGCCGAAGGGGAAGTGAGCCGGGACGCGTTGATGGAGTCCGAACAAGAGATCTCAATCGGCATGGCCGAGGACGAGTGGTCGGCGATAATGAATGAGCCGGACACCGGGGACCATACCCTCAGCGCGGCGGCGTGCGCGGCGTTGTGGAGCGCCGCGCCCGGTGGTGGTATCGCGCGGTGGTTCACCTGTTCAGTCCCGGTCGCACGTGAGCTACTGCCGTGGTGCGAGGCCGCAGCGGCGCGGCGGGTCGCAGACGATCCTGAGGGAGCAGCGGTACTCGACCGGGCGGCGAAGAACATCCGTTTTGCGCTGTGGCGAGTTGGCGAAGGCTCGGGCGGTGACGAAGAGCGGGCCGAGGGAAGTGAAGGAGCAAGATGAAATGGCGAATTACATCTACGACGCGACTGGCGATCCTGTCGGCTTCTGGCGAGAGAGGTTCGTCGACGAGCTAAATGGCAACCCCGTGGGCCAGCTACGAGGCACGCACGTCCACAAGCTGTCGGGAGACTATGTAGGTGAACTAGACCACGACATGGTGGTGGACAAGCACCTGGGCAGCTTCGGCAACATTGGCCATCCGGGGCACCCCGGTAGTTTCGGCCATCCGGGGCACCCCGGCAATCGCGGAGCTAGGAACTATGGCTACCCGGACGTGTTCCAAAAACTCTTGGAGTAATCCTCCAGTGGGCGACTCAGGCTCGCCCGCGTCGACCTGGCGCTGCTCGAGTGCCTCGAGGTCGGCGGTAGGGCGCGCTGGCGTACAGTATCAGCGCACAAGTCCTCGACGTCGCGAGCATTTCTGATTTCTCGGCGCGCTAGAGAACAGCAGCGAGCCCCTCAGGAATGCAGTCGGGATGCTGTCGGATGCAGTCGGCTATGCTGTCGCGGCTCTCATGCCACAGTGGCGACCCCGCGGACCTGGAATGAGAGGGACTGTGTCAACCATGGTGGTGGCCCCAACCGGATTCGAACACGGGGTCTCGGAGAACAGGCTGCAGCATCTCGACACCTCGATGCTGCCCAAGCGATTCGCGTCAGCGCTCCTAACAACGATTGACAGTGGACGGCGGGTTGGTTACCGCCCTCGGGCGGCGATGAGGAGGATTGAACCAATAATTCCCGCACTTGCCGCGTTGCCTCTGGCTGGCATGAGGGTTGCGGTCTCTGATAGGCATGGCAAGGCGGCGGACAAGACAGGACTGCGTGGCCGCGGGCTGCTCGATCGGGGCCGCGGCCGACTGAACCATGACACCCCGGACCCAAGAGGTCGCGGCCCAGCCGGCTCGCCTTGAAACCCTGCTGGCGGTCAGCCAGCAACTCTCCCGGATCCAGCCCCTCGAATCCCTCCTGCATCGCATGGCGGAGGCCTGCGGCCAGCTGCTTGACTCTGACTCGGTGGGTATTCGGGTCGTGGAGGGGGACGACCTCGTGCTGGCGGCCGCATATGGTGATGCGCGCGAGGCCATGCCCACCCCGCGCATCAAGATCGGGGAGAGCTTCACGGGGATCGTGGCCGCCACGGGCCAGCCCTTGGTCGTGTCGGACCCTGCGAACGATCCGCGGCTGACCGCGGCCCATCGCGAGGCCTACCGGCGCGGCGGGTACCGCACCTTTCTCGGGGTGCCGCTCAAACTCGGCGAGCAGGTGCTCGGGGTCCTGAGCATCCGCACGTGCCGGCCGGCGGGGTTCTCGTCCGAGGATCTGTCGATCGCGACGGCGTTCGCCGCGCAGGCGGCGATCGCGCTGGAGAACGCGCGCCTCTACCGGCAGGCCGAGGCCCGGGCCGAGAAGCTCAAGACCCTCAGCGCCCTGGCCCGTGTCATGACCTCCGCCCAAGACGGCACCGAGGTCTTCCATGCGGTCGCCCGCGCGGCGACCACGTTGCTTGGGGCCACGACGGCGCGCGTCTGGGTCGCCGACCCGGTGGGCCGCGTGGTGCGCGTCCAAGGCGGCTACGGCCTGGACCCCTCGGTGGAAGCGCTCATGACCGACTTCCCGACGATCCCCTACGGGCAGGGCCTGGCGGGGCGCATCGTCGAGTCGGGCGTCGCTGAGTATGTCCCGGACATCCGGACGGATCCGCGCTGGCTGAATCAGCGCGTGGCCACCGAGGCCGGCCTACGGAGCTTCGCCGGGCTGCCCCTGAGTGTCGGCAACGAGGTGGTGGGCGTCCTGTCGATCCTCTTCCGCGAGGCGCGGTGCTTCACCGCCGAGGACCGGGAGTTGATGACCCTGCTCGCCGACCAGGCGGCGATCGCCATGCGCAACGCGCAGCTCGTTCAGGGGCTGAGAGCCCGCCAGGGGGACCTCGAAGCGCTGCTCGAGGTGGGCCGGCAGCTCTCGAAGATCCAACCGTTAGACTCGCTGCTGGAGACGATCGCGGCAGCGTGTGGGCGTCTCTTGGGCTCGGAGTCGGTGGGCTTCCGCCTCGTGGAGGGCGACGAGCTCGTGCTGGCCGGCTCCTGGGGTGACGCCAAGGAGATCATGATCACGCGTCGCCTGAAGATTGGCGAGAGCCTGAGCGGGCGAGTGGCGCTGAGCGGCGAACCCCAGGTGGTGACGGATCTCGCGAACGACCTCCGCGTCATCCCGGCCCACCGCGAGACGATCGCCCGGTATGGGTACCGGGCCTTGATGGCGATCCCCGTCAAGATCGGGGAGCGGGTGATCGGGATTCTGAGTATCCGGACGCGGCGGGAGGGCGGCTTTTCCGCCGAGGATCTGATGCGGGCGACAGCCTTTGCCTCCCAGGCCGCCGTGGCGCTGGAGAACAGTCGCCTCTATCAAGAGACGCAACGCGCCTACGACGAGCTGTCGCAGACGCAAGAGCAGTTGACGCAGGCCCGCAAGATGGAAGCCGTGGGCCGGCTCGCGGGCGGCGTGGCCCATGACTTCAACAACCTCCTGATGGTGATCATGGGCCGAACTGAACTCCTGCTGAGAGAGCTGCCCGCTGAGGACCCGAAGCGCCCGGGCGCCGAGCTCATCCGGACGACGACGAGCCGGGCCGCCGACCTCACGCGCCAACTCCTCGCCTTTGGCCGCAAGCAGGTCCTCCAGCCTCGGGTGGTGAATCTCAACGGCGTGGTCGGCAATATGGGTGAGCTGCTACGGCGGCTCATCGGGGAGGACATTACCCTCACCACGCTGCTGGACCCCGGGCTCGGCTGTGTGAAGGTGGATCCGGGGCAGATCGAGCAGGTCATCATGAATCTGGCGATCAATGCGCGCGATGCCATGCCCCGGGGCGGGCGGCTCACCATCGAGACGGCCAACTGCGAACTGGACGCGAGCTTCGCCCAGCAGCACCTCGAGACCCGACGGGGACCTCATATCATGCTCGCCCTGACCGATACCGGCGTCGGCATGGACGCGCAGACCCAGGCCCGCATCTTTGAGCCCTTCTTCACGACCAAGGGGGTAGGAAAGGGCACGGGGCTTGGCCTGGCTACGGTCCACGGCATTGTCAAGCAGAGCGGCGGCAGCGTCTGGGTCTACAGCGAGCCCGGGCAGGGCACCACCTTCAAGGTCTATCTGCCGCGGGTTGATGAGCCGGCGGACTCAGGACCGGCCGACCTGCTGCCCGCTACGCCCCTCCAGGGCATGGAGACGATTCTCCTGGTCGAGGATGAGGACGCCGTACGCGAGTTGGTCCGCGATGCGCTGAGAGCCAGAGGATACACCGTCTTGGAGGCTCGGCATGGCAACGAGGCGCTCCAGATCTGTGAGCGCCATGCTGGCCGGATCGATCTGATGGTCACGGACGTCGTCATGCCCGAGATGAGCGGGCGCGAACTGGCCGATCGGCTCGCAGTCGTAAAGCCCAGGATGAAGGTACTGTACATGTCTGGCTACACCGACAACGCGGTGGTGCATCACGGGGTGCTGGATCCGGGGACGATCTTTCTGCAGAAGCCCTTCGGCCCGGGGGTCCTCCTCCGCAAGGTGCGCGAGGTTCTTGACGCGGGTCGAGCGGACTAGGCTCCCTTCTGGCCGCCCGTGCTCACTAGGCGCTCCAGATAGGTGCTCTAGGTAAGAGATACGGTAACCTCGCGGCCCACGGCCTCTGTGTTCTGGTCCCGTCAACTGATTGGCGACTCTGTCCGCCGCAACCTTAAGGCAATACTGGCGAAAACGTGACCACGACCAAACACGGGTTTCAGCCCGTGACCTGGAACCGGAACGCCAGTGACCTGTTTGCCTGCAAGTGGTTGCGGGCCTGCGATCTGAACCAGCGAAACTGGTCGCCGACGACGCTCCAGAGCTGTTACCAACCGTGCGGTTGGTAACATCAAAAGGACCTGCTTCGATGTCACAGAATCATATATTTCCGAAGCGCCAACCTAACACCGACCGCACCCCGGGCCCCGCTCCTGTGCGGTGGATCGAAAAAATCCGGCCTCCTATACTCGAGGAAGGAGCGCATCAACCTGGAGTAGTGAGCCCAAGGAGGCTCAGACATGAAACACACTGGATACCGCGTGCCCGCGTGGGCCGCCCTGATCGGCTTTGTCATGGCGCTCTCGGGCTGCGCCTCGGGGCCGGCAGCGCAGCCCAGCGCCTATGTGTATCCCCAGAAAGGCCAGACGGCCGAGAAGCAGTCCCGCGACACCGCCGACTGCCAGACCTGGGCCAAGCAGCAGACGGGCTTCGATCCGTTGACGGATAGCGCCAAGGGCGCTGGTGTGGGCGCGCTGGTCGGTGCGGTGGGCGGCGCCGCCGCCGGCGCGGCCATCGGTGCGGCGACCGGCCACGCGGGCACGGGCGCGGCCATCGGCGCGGCGGCCGGCGGCATCGGCGGTGCGGGCGTGGGCGGCGTCTACAACTACAGCAAGTCCAAGGAGGGCTACGACCGCGCCTTTTCCGCCTGCATGAGCGGCCGGGGCTACACCGTTCGCTGATCCGCCTCCTCGATCACGTCACCTCGGTTTCAGCAGTCAACGTCCCCGGTGCCGAAAGCCCGGGGCGTTGCTGCGTTTAGCGTCGCCCCATCCTCACCCGTACGTGTGCGCCATCATGCCGCCATGCTCCCGCCGATCTGGCCCGACGAGCGCGGCGCGGGCTGGCTGACACTGAAGGTTCGCCGCTTCCGAGCCATCCGCGGCGCCGGCCCCGAGCCGGGGACGGCGAGAGCGGCTCGCGTGGCAGATTCACCGAGATCAGAAGCGGCTGGCCACGTCGAGGCAGCCGGGCGCGCAGCCCTCAGCGACACGTCACGCGCGTCGCCGCGACCTCGTTATAGTGGGTGCGCGGACCGAGTCGGTTGACCTTCTCGAAAATGCCGTCCACCGTCGCCTGCATCCCGTTCCGGCACGGCGAGCGCCCGAATGAGAACACACGCACCGCTCTTTGCTCGTCGCTCAGGCGGAACTTGTAGTAGGGAGCCCCGTCCGGAGCGACCCGTTCGCGGAACTTCTCGACCGTGCCCTGGAGCGTCACCACCTGCCCGACGAATCGGTCGGGATCGGCCAGGAGTTCGCTTGGGGAGGTCGCCGCTGGGCCGGTGCTGGCTAGGGCGAGAAAGGCGAGGCCCGTCAGCGCCCCACACAGGCCCGTGAGCACCGCGCGTCTCATCCGGGGGCACCCTGCCGCGTGACCGGGGCCCCGTGCATGTCACCGCGCATCTCGGGTATGGTGCGCCCTCCCCAGGGCGCCAGCGAAGAAACTGGTGCGGGCACGCCCAGGAAGTCAGCACGCTGCCGGATGGCGGTTTCGATGCGAGACGCTGGGGGCAGCACCACTTTGAGTCATGTACATATAGACTGTACGGTTGCCGTTACTCCTTCCTTGAGGCGAGGTACGATGAGCACCGAGCATTTCTGGCTGTTGGTCGGGTTTGTGGGGCAGGCGTTCTTTACCATGCGCTTCGTGGTTCAGTGGATCGCCTCGGAGAGGCGAAAAGAGAGCGTAATCCCGGTAGCCTTCTGGTTCTTCTCCATAGGTGGGGGGCTGACGTTGTTCACCTATGCCCTCCACCGGCTCGATCCTGTCTTCATCCTCGGCGAGGGGGCGGGAATCTTCATCTACTCTCGAAACCTCTACCTCATTTGGCGCAAGCAACGTCGTCTCTCGGGCGCCGATGCGTAGCCTCGTAGCTCCGCCGCCTGGCGGCTAGTGCGATGCCCACGTCTCACAACGAGCGCCACGTGCTTGAGCGCGAGCGGACTTGCCGGGCCAACTAGCCACCTCAGCGCGAACTCGACGCCACGACTCCGGAGGAGAACACACGACGTGAGCGGTTCTTGTGGCAGATTCTGAGAGTCCAGCCAGCGTTGGGCGAGAGCATAGCGCGGGAGGTTGACCATGCACGGGCTCAAGCAGATCGAGGTTGTCACGCAGGGCGACAGTTGGCACCTGGTGGGGCTCGATGACCAAGGCCAGGTCTGGTTCGGGACGATGCGCCGGACGACAAAGGGCCGAGCTATCACCTGGGTCCTGATGGATGAGACCGCGGAGGATCAGGGGCCGCAACAGACACCGACACCGCCCCCCGAGGAAGGAATCGGGCGGCGGCCATGGCCCTCAAGGCCGCGCACCTGAAGCAGGTGGGCTGTGCGCCTACCTACCTGAACTGATGTGGCACGGGCAGGAGGTCATTCTCGTGCCAATCGCGGACTGGCGCGTTACATTCGTGCCGGTGCTGAGGGAGGCGGGTTGAGCGAAGGCATGCCAGCGCAGGCGACAAAGGAGGTTCGAGGATGGCAGATCGTGCTTTGGTCGTTGCAGCGGGGCTGGCCTTGATGCTCGTCAGCGTGACGGCAGGCTGGACCCAGACGGACCCCGCGAAGCTGCTGGTGGGCCGTTGGGCCGGCGAAGTACGGACGGAGACGGGGACCTACGATAGAACGCTCATCGTCAAGTCGGTCGAAGAGCGGTCCGGGCAACTCGTCACCGCTGCGGAATATGGCAACGCCAAGCTCGCTCCGGTGCTAGGGATCGTGGAGGTGATCAACGGGGAGATCGTGCTCCGGTTCATGACCCCAGAGCGCAAGACGGCGGTATTGACGCTCTACAAGGACGGCAAGAATCTGATGGGTCCCGTGAGTGGCGCGGGCCAAGTGGGCATGCACCGAGGCGGAGATGACACCCTCCGCCTCCGAAGGGTCGAATGAAGGGCTGACCGGCACCGACAAGAGAGCCCGAAGGAGCAGCCTCCAGAGGGCGGCCCCTCCCCTTTGGGCGACTGCCGGTTGCGTCGGCGGGCACCCCGTTGGCGTACTGTGCGATGCCCGCCGACCAGCCCCGCGACTAGTTGGTCCTTAGATCACGTTCGCGTATCGTTGCACCTGACTCGTCAACGACTCACCCGACCAGCCCCGGATAAGGCCGACACCTTGGACATTGTGTACGACCTTCGTGGTCAGGTCCTGGAACTTGTCGGAGTGCTGAAGGGCGTCCAGCTTCGCCTGTTCGCCCTTGACCAAGATGAAGCCGTTGAGGTCGCCACCGTGTGCGCTAAGAATCACAGGCTCGAAGCTCGTGATTTGGCCTGAAGCCTTCTGCTCGCTGTAGAATGCCACTGCCTCTCTGAACAATTCGAGGGCCGCCTTCTCACGTCCGGGAATTGCTCGATTCCATCCGATGAATAGCACGTAGTCCGCAGCCATGGTTTCTCCTCCATCTTTTGCGGGAATCTCAACCTCTCGTCCTGTCCACTTGCTCAATCTAGCTTGATTCAGTTTGTGCGATTTCTCTCGGCGCTAGGCACGGCGATACACTCCGCCGCCATCATGTGTCGGCGGCGGACGAGGGAGCGCCCAGACCCAAGCCCTCCGATCAATAGCTGCCGCTCGGTCCACTACTCAATCACCTGATCCGCCCGCAGCAGTAGCGACTGAGGGATCGTCAACCTGAGCGTCTTGGCCGTCCTGAGATTGATCGCCAACTCCAGTTTCGTAGGCTGTTCGACGGGAAGATCCGCCGGGTTGGCCCCCTTCAGGATCTTCGCGACGAGGCCCGCGGCGCGGCGGTATACCCTCGAGACCGGTCGGCCCATACCCAATGAGGCCTCCGGCGGCCGCGTATCCCGAGTTGCCCGCAATCGACTGGATGAACAACGGCACATTCCCCGGCTGCTGCGCCTCTGAGGCGAGCGGCGCGGTGAGGAGACTGCCAGCCAGCGTCCCGGGGAACACTCGTCGGTCCACTACCAGCCCTCATCTGGCCGCGTCGTCTAGGAAGGACGGGGCGGGGCGGCCAGCGGGTCGAACTTACACCAAAGGGCGAGTGTGTGGACTAGGATTCCCTAGTCTTCCAGACCCGACTCAGCCAGCCTGACTGGGTGTGCGATGTCCGCCCCCAGTCACACGCCATCCAGACGTGGCCACCCTCAGGTCCGAGTTGCTGGGCAGGACGGGCCGGGTTTCGCGAGAGACAAATCCACCTTGACGGCGATCTCGCGCACGCCTACAGTCTGGCTGGTTCCTGCCCTGTAACCGTCCGACCCGCGGAGGGCACTGATGCCCCTGGCTCGGATCGATCCCCGGCAACTCTTCGATTCCAAGCGTGGCATCCGACTACAGCCTTTCATGACACGTTCGCCGCCCACCGCCCAATTGCCAGCACAGTGCTTGGAGGGCGTGTACCCAGGGTCCCGGATGATCCGCTACATGGAGGATCGTACGATGAGAGAGATCGGTGGACTCTTGATGCTGCTGCTGTTCGGGATCGTGTCCAGCGCATGGGCAGGACCAGCGGAAGACATCGCCCAGATTGACCAGCAAGCGATCCAGTGCTTCAACGAAGGCAACCTCGACAAGTGCCTATCTCTGTACGCCGATGACGCGGTCTCGACTGTGGCTGCCTCCCCGTTCCGTCTTGAAGGCAAGGAGGCCCTGCAAGCCAACTACGCGGGGACGTTTCAGATCTTCCCTACTCGGCGGTTCCTTGTGCGGCAGACTGCGATCCGCGTCTATGGAGGCGACACAGGTGTCCTGAATCGCTATTTCACTCTCACGCTTGTGGACCGAGCAGGCAACGCCAGCACTCTTCATGGACGACAGAGCGTCACCTTTGTCAAGCTAGGTACGCAGTGGCGGATCGCTGACGTGCACACCTCTCGACTCCCATAGTCTGCTGCCGCGTGGTTCAGGTCCCTCCGCGCGAGCGTCGAGTTCCCTCGGCGCTCGTCGCATATTGTGGAGCCTGGAACGATTCGCGGGGCTACCCGGTACGCAGGCGTGCCGCGGTCATCACCGCGGCCCCCACGTCGCCAGCATCTTGTGCTGCGCCTGTTCCAGTGTCATGCGCCCCGCGCAGACCGCTCGATGCAGGCCTAGCTCGTCGCGGTCCTTGATCGCTGCCTCCGGCCAGGTCAGGAGCCAGAGGTTCTTGGGCGACAGGGGATGGCCGCCGAGTCCGATGGGGATGAGATGGTCGAGTTCGTAGTCTTGCGGGGAGCCGGGGAGTCCGTTGACGAGCCGGCGCTTGATGGCGTCCGTGACCTTCCGTGGCGGGCGCACCTTCGCTGTGTATCCGCGCTCGCAGATCGTGCTGTGGATCGTGGCCTGGGTCACGTGGGCGTCTACTTCGCCGGGGACGGGCACCCGCTCCTGGGCCGCGGCCGGCGCCAGGATCAGGGCGGGGCTGAGCAGCGCGATGAACCAGCGCAGGTAGACCATGCACCGCGCGGTCGGCGGGATCACAGGGTATCGAGCCGCCGCTCGATGCCGCGGCAGAGAAAACAGGGCACCAAGCCGTCCACCATCATGGCCACCAGGAAGGCTTCCTTGAGTACCTGCCTCATGGGTAGCGCTCCTTCACTTTCCACCATAGCCCAGCGCGTATTTTCCTCCGCCGCGAGGCGCGGCGAACCTGGGGCTCCAGACGTGGCCCG
>WNFC01019006.1_pt1 | contig 11324 bp, 14 predicted proteins | sample 5400541 | NCBI WGS metagenome assembly WNFC01 (sample SAMN13153342, study PRJNA577476) | soil metagenome | isolation source: 120 cm saprolite under Douglas fir tree site 2 hole 2 replicate 1 | place: USA:California | collected 2015-04-18
CTCCGCAATTGAAGGTAAGCTCTCGGGCTACGACGCGTGCTTTTTCTGCCTCGGCGTCTCCGCAGCGGGGATGAACGAGGAGGCGTATAGGCGCGTGACATACGATCTTACGATCTCGGCGGCTAGAACCTTAGCCAAGCTCAACCCGACGATGACGTTTATTTACGTGTCGGGCTCGGGCACCGATAGCACGGAGCGCGGTCGCATGATGTGGGCGCGGGTAAAAGACAAGACAGAAAACGCGCTGTTGCAGATGCCGTTCAAGGCTGTATACATGTTCCGTCCTGGTTACATCCAGCCTTTACACGGGATTCGGACAAAGACGAGGTGGTACAGAGCAATTTACGCGGTGATAGGGCCCCTCTATCCAATATGGAAGTTGCTTTTCCCGAAGTACGTGACAACGACGGAATGCGTAGGCCGCGCGATGCTGAACGTCGCGAAGCGGGGTTCTCCTAAATCTGTGCTTGAGAACCAAGACATCAGAAGTGTTTGCCGGGATGGATCGTGACCTCGCGTTAGCGGCGTGTCCTCACTCGTCAATCGATGATCGTAGATACGCTGCTACACTCCATTCCGCTTTATAGCAAGCGCTCAAGAAGGCAACACCTGTTCATAGGAAAAGTCACGCGCATAACCGTGAAGGAACACAGGTTCGCCCGGATTCGAGAAAAAGCTCGACCGACTTTCGAAAAATACCATTTCTCCCTATTTTCACAGTCCACGATAATCGAAAATAGGGAGTCGGCTATTTTCTGTTAGCGCCTGTTCAACAGCTGGCGAGCGGCCTTCCTTTGGATGTGGAGATCGAATCTTGAAGAAGTGTACAAGGCATCAGAATTACAGACGTCAAATCTACAACGCGACTTTGAACAATTTCGCAAGACTATCGATGTCCGCTGCACTCGCGTCTCCGATCACGAAATAGCGAAGGCCGCCTTGACTCCACGTTTCCATGTTGAACGGCAGTTTCTTCGGCGAGAGAGAATTTCCGTCCAACCTGGCTGGCAGTGATCGTTCTTGGAAAACGAACACGGAAATATGGTGTTTCCGCACGTCGTAAACGAGATGCGCGCCAGGCGTTTGCTCAAGATACGTCATCCGGCCGCCAAGCAGAGAGAATTCGGAGTTCTGGAGTTCAGGCAAATTAAACGCGAAGGGGATCTTTCCCTGGAACCAGGGCTTTACCGTGTGCCGATCGGTGGAGATCACATCCACCGGCGATGAACTGGCCAAAGTCGCCACGTGCAAGTCTGCAATCTCGCTGAAAACCTGGTCTCTGCCGGATCGGGTTCCCAGATAGGATGAAGTGAACGTCCCGACCGCGAGAATGACAACTGCCGCCGCCGCTAACATCCATCCCAGACGGAAACTGCGCTGCCGTTTGGGGGCCATGCTCTGCTGCATCCGTTTCCGGAACTCAGCACTGGGAGTGAAACGTTTTCCAGCGGCTTGAATCGCGCGCTTCATCTGTACGCGCGTAAGGGCATCCGCGGAGCAAGACGGGCAGTTGCGCACATGAGCATCGAAGGTGCGCATCTCCTCCTCCGGAACCTCACCGTCGAGGTAGGTGTCGAGTTTTGACTTCCAAGACTCACAAACCATGGTTCGTCCCCTTTGCAATCGCCACCGTTGCTGTTCCTACTTGCGGCTGTGGTCGCAGGCGATCGCGTAGTGTTTTTCTTGCACGCGATAAACGTGACATCACCGTGCCTATAGGAAGCGAAAGCGTTTCCGAAATTTCCTGATACGACAGCTCCTCCACGTCACAAAGAAGGAGGATCTCCCGGAAATACACCGGGAGCTCATCGATCGCGCTCCGAAGCAGTTCGCGGTTCGCGCGTTCAAACAGCAGCGTTTCTGGCGTGTCGCGCTCAACTGCCAGTTCAGGTCCGTCCTCCTCGGGATCGAGCGGCACAGTCATCGTCACTTTCAACCCGGTACGAGAGGTCAAGAACGTGTTACGCAAGATGCGATACATCCACGCCCGGAAATTAGTCCCTAACTGGAAAGACGAGAACCCTTTCAAAGCCTTAGCGTAGGTTTCCTGAACCAGGTCTTCGGCTTCTTCGCGATTCTGTGTGAGCCAGTGAGCGAAGTTGTACAACTGATCGAAGAGCGGTATGGCCAGTTCTTCGAACGAGGCGGGTTGAAGATCCACTCCTGACACACCCACATGGTAAAACATCCGGAGCGTGAATTTATTCCCTTCAGGAGAGCAATTATTTTCAGGAACTGAAGTGCAGTCTGAGCGGGTCGCATGACAACCGCTTCTCATGAATCCCATAAGAGCACGCCCAATACGAACTACATTGACAACCAGCTTCTCTAGTCAATATTCCATGGAAGCGGAATCAATTTCTGGTGCCACACCACGATTTACCTGATCGAACCGGAATAAAAGGCCAGAAAGTTCGTTATCTGCGGTGAGCCTCACGGGGAGCAAGACTAATTAATCGCGGCAGAGGCAGCATGGTCCCCCTAGCAATCCCCGCGCAATCTCAGAAGGGGCAAGGCGATGGTAAATCCTTTCGATCTTAAGACCGCACTCTTAGCGAAGCACGCACAACACGTTGTGCTGATTCACTTTCCGATCGCACTGTTCATCACCGGAGTGGCGTTCGACGTTATCGCACAATGGACGAAGCGAGGCGGCTTGGCGGATACCGCCTATTACAACCTGCTAGCGGCAGCGATCTCAACATTCCCCGTCCTCGCGACGGGTATTCTCGCCTGGCAGTTCCAACTCGATGGTCAGAAATTGAAGGGCGTCCTATTGTTGCACCTCGTGCTTGCGTGTGTCTCAAGCGTGATGATTGGCTTGGTCTGGTGGGTGCATTTCCACGCGCGGCGGCGGGTAGAAGTCTTGCCCAGCTACCGCCTGGCGGTTGAATTTCTGGGCGTCGGTCTCGTCGCCTTGACGGGATACCTGGGCGGCTTTCTAAGCGGCGTAAACACTCCTGGCTAGAACTCAGCGCGAATCGCTGAAGTCTCCAAACCATGTCTTCCTGCGAAGCCTCATTCAATGTTGGATCTTGCCGGTTGCTCCTGCGATGTCAATTACGTAAAAAGTGCTGACCCGCTCTTGTTCTCGCCAGAGACGCTCCTATCCGGATGTCCGAAAACTTTAGCTGGTAGAAATAAATCGCTGGAATAAAAACCACTAGTGCAAGTTATCAACCCAGAACGTCACAAAGCACGGAGGACAGATGCCAGACAAAAAGCAAGATCTTATCGATCAGACGTTGCAAAATCTCAACAACGACGGCGTCGACCGCCGCGGATTCCTGAAGTGCATGGCATGGGCGGGTACTGGCTTGGTCTGGACCATGAGCGGTGGCATTCCAATGTCTCGGGCATTCGCCAAAACTGCTGATCAAAGCGCCGGCAAAGGCGGGGACTTCAGCTTTGTACAGATCAGCGACAGCCACATCGGCTTTAACAAGCCGGCCAATCCGGACGTTACCGCTACGCTGCAGACGGCTATTAACAAAATCAACGCGATGTCCCACAAGCCGGATTTCATCATTCACACCGGTGATCTGAGTCAGCTCTCGAAGCCAAGTGAGTTCGACACGCTGGACCAGGCATTAAAAGGAGCGTCCGCGAAACAGATCTACTTTGTGCCGGGTGAGCACGACATGTTGAACGACAACGGCGAGCAATATCTCCAGCGCTATGGGAAAGGTACCAAGGGCACCGGGTGGTACAGCTTCGATCAAAAGGGTGTCCATTTCGTTGGCCTGGTGAATGTCGCCAATTTGAAAGCTGGAGGCATGGGATCGCTCGGTCATGAACAACTGGAGTGGCTTGAGGACGACCTCAAAGGCCGCTCTGCAAGCACTCCGATTGTGCTCTTTGCACATATTCCACTGTGGACCATCTATCCCGAATGGGGCTGGGGCACTGACGACAGCGAACAAGCCTTGTCCTACGTCAAGCGCTTCGGTTCCGTGACGGTGTTGAACGGACATATTCACCAGATCATGCAAAAGATCGAAGGCAAGGTTTCCTTCCACACCGCGATGTCGACTGCGTTCCCTCAACCTGCGCCCGGAACAGCTCCCTCTGCAGGACCCATGAAGGTGCCAGCCGACCAGTTGCAGCAGGTGTTGGGTATTACCGATGTGAACTATGTGGTCAGCGGTCGCAGCCTGGCAATCGTCGATTCGCCACTAGGGGCCTAGGGTCTCGTCGCCCGAAGATCGAAATTAGAAAGGAACAGAACAATGACGGGTAAAAGCGTGTGGGTTGCAAGTTTCGCTGCGGTGGTGCTGATTGCCATTGTCCTGCTGTCAGCGGGATCACCGAGCGTCAAAGCAAATGATCAGCCATCAGCGCCAAACGCTGAGGTGAAAATCGACAATTTTAGTTTTGGGCCACAGACGCTCACGGTACCCGTAGGAGCGACAGTTACCTGGACAAACCGTGATGATATTCCTCACACGGTGGTGAGCACAGACGGTGTGTTCAAGTCCAAGGTGCGGGATACAGACGAAACGTTCTCCTACACGTTTACCAAGGCGGGAACGTACCCCTACTTCTGCTCGATTCATCCGAAGATGACTGGTCAGGTCATGGTGAAGTAAGACTCAGAGTTGTGGCTTGCACTGCAACGGATACGGCTTTCCATTCGTGGCCGCGGCAGTGCTTTCACAGGGCGGTTGTTGCCCAAAGCGACATAACCAAAATGGCGGCACACTCAACCCAATTCGAAGTCAGGGCAGTGGCTGGCGATGACCTGGATCTTGTCCACGCTAGCAAGAACGGCGATGTTGCCGCTTTCGAGCAACTCGTAAAGAAATACGATCGCCAACTTCTCCGAATCGCTCAAAGCGTCACGCATAACAGAGAAGATTCGCAAGACGCGGTTCAGGAGGCCTTCTTCAAGGCCTACCAAAAATTGGCGGAATTCCGAGAGGATTCCCAATTCTCGACTTGGCTGATTCGCATCACTCTGAACCAGTCGCTGATGAAGCTGCGAAAGCAACGCGGCGCAAGAGAGATGTCCCTGGATGAGGATTTTCACGCAGATGGAGACATCCTTCCCAGGGCGGTCACTGATTGGGCTCCCAACCCTGAACAGCTCTACCGGGCGACTGAGTTACGAAACATCCTAATCAAGACCTTAGAACAGGTGAGTCCGATCTTGCAGACGGTCTTTGTACTGCGGGACATTGAGGGGCTCTCAATACGTCAGACGGCAGAAGTGCTGAACCTTAGTCGTGCTGCGGTGAAGGCGCGGCTATGGCGGGTTCGGTTGCAGCTTCGCGAACTCCTGAACAAGTACTTCAGCAAGCAGACGGATTTTGCGCGAGCAGAGTTACTCGCAGAAAGACACACTGCTGCCGCCCGGGATCAAGATATGGACTCTCTTCGGGACTAGTTCGACAAACAAAAGGATGATCGCGATGATTGGCTACCAGAGCACGTTATTAGGTCGGACAGAAGTTGCCGAAGGCACAATGGCATTTCAGTTTGAAAAGCCAAAGGGTTTTGTATGCAAGGCCGGGCAGTACATAGACTTGACTCTATTAGATTCTCAGCCGGGGTCTTCAACCGGAGTGACTCATACCTTCTCTATCGCAAGTTGTCCGTCCGAAGAAGAGATCCTGGTCACGACCCGCATGCGAAACACACTTTTCAAGCAGGCTTTATCCACCCTCCCAATCGGTAGCGGAGCGAGGATCGAGGGTCCAATGGGCTCTTTTAGTCTCCATAACAATACGGCCAGGCCAGCCGTCTTCCTCGCCGGCGGAATCGGGATCACGCCATTCCTCAGCATGGTCTCTCACGCAACAGCGGAGAAGCTTCGTCATCCTATTGTTCTGTTCTACGCGAACCGCTACCTGGAAGACGCCGCGTTCATCGATGCGCTCTGGAAGTTAGAGCGTGCAAATCCAAGGTTCCGCTTTGTTCCGACCCTCACGCGCACAGCCAACAATAACGGAGGTTGGAAGGGGAAGACCGGATACATCAGTTCGGAAATGCTTTCCACACAAATAGGAACCTTGCGAGGCCCGATTTATTACATAGCTGGGCCGCCAACGATGGTCGCGGCGACGCGCCGAACCCTCAGTGAGGTGGGTGTAGATGAAGACGATATTCGGACGGAAGAGTTTGCAGGCTATTAAGAATCGGGAATCTGTAGATAGAGCGGATGGTTAGCGGTGTGTTGTTTCAATGAAGGGCTTTCTCGGCACTGGCGCAACCTTCGGGGCGGATTTCAACCTCGTCGTGCAACTCATCATGGGAACAGCCCTGATTGCGGGGGCTCATCTCGCAAAACAAAAACGCTACAAAGCTCACGGAATTTGCCAAACGACCGTGCTTCTCTTGAATTTGCTGATGATCGGACTTGTGATGTGGCCGTCGTTCCAGCAACAAGTGAAGCCGGCGCTGTCTGAGGTTTTTCATGAATGGTATTACGAGGCGGCGGCAATTCACGCCGCATTGGGGATAGCGGCTGAGCTTCTGGGGCTTTATATCGTCATCGTGGCCGGCACGAACCTCCTTCCACAGTGGCTGCGGTTCAAGCATTGGAAGTGGTGGATGCGCACCGAGCTCGTGCTGTGGACGATTGTCCTGGCTCAGTGGTGTGGGAACGTATTGCGCCTGGTATGTCGCGCCATTCCGCTAGTGCTCGTGCGCTCCACCTTTCCGCTGTAAAGCTCCCAGAGTCCAGTCCCACCCCCAACTTCCGACCGATCAGTAAGGAAAGCGTTTAGAGACCGTTTCGTCGGGAGAAATATTTCTCGGCGTTCGGGAATAACGATCGAGTAGCGGAGTTTCACAGATAGCTGGAACAAAATCATAAGCAAAAGGAATTGCAAGAGTGTTTCGTGCGAGTTATCGACTCACCCTAATCCAAACCTCGCAGATGTTGTCAGCGCGAGGTTGCAAAGAGTTGACAATCAAATGACATTCTGTCCGCATCTCGTCGTCTGTTGGTTGTGTCTAACGCACAGTACCGTTGCAACAAAATCATAGACAAAGGAATTGGAACGGAAACCATGAAAGCAAAGAATTCTTCATCTGCGGTGTTGTCAGAAACAAACTCAACTGAAGCAAGTTCCTCTTCGACGGAAGAAGCGGTTCAACGTCACTGGCAGGGTGTAGTCAAGAGACGTTCATTCCTCAAGGGCCTGGGAATTGCCGGTGCAACACTCTCGGCGGGCGCGTTATTGGCAACCGAGGGCCACGCTCAGGACGAGCGAAGCAAAGGCAAGCTTTCCAAAGGTGACGCCGCCCTCCTGCGGTTCGCGGCGGCAGCCGAAATCATAGAGGCTGATCTGTGGCAGCAATATAACGAACTGGGAGGCGTCCAAGGAGGCAATCCGGCCTACATCGCCGCCCTCAGCAACCTGGATGGCGATATGCCGCAATACATCTCTGATAACACCGACGATGAATTGAGTCACGCAGCCTTTCTGAACGCCTACTTGATCTCCAAGGGAGAAGAGCCGGTCGATCTGCTTCCGTTCCGAAACTTGCCCAGCAGTAAAGCGACTGGCGCCAAGGATGTCAAAAGGCTGACAAACCTACTTATGCTCAACGTTGACCTGAGCTGGTATACACGCTACCGCAGCGCGCAGAACCCTGACTTCGGGGTGAAGTTCAAGGGACCGTTCACCATTGAGAACCAGCCCGCCATACCGTTAAACGACAACGACACACCTCCCGATCAGACGCAACCGGTCCCTCCTGCGACCAAGCAAGAACGGACTCTGGCATGACAAGGCAGGCAATGCGGTCGCTCAGCCTTTGGCCGGTGTAACTGATCCGGAAACTGGTGTGACCTTCCCGGATCTCAATGCCCCCAACTCAGAACTCGACCAGACCAACCTGATCCTGCCTGAGCCCTGCGAATTTATCAGCAAGAGTCTGCCTCCCTGCTCCGTGATTCGGCCAACACTGACCCAGAACGGAGGAGCCGTCGCCACCATCAAGGCCTTCACGGATGACCTCCTGTTCCTTGGTCAACCGCCTGCGTTCTTTACCCTGGTCAACCGACTGGCGGTCGAAGCTGATTCGGTACGGCGCGGCTTTTGATTCTTGCAGGCTCTCCCCTGCTGTCTGGGCGGGCGCTGCACCAGATTACCGGTTGCAGCGCCTGCATTTTCAATAACACTTTTTGAGATGTTCACACTCGATCTGAAGGAGCACTCATGTTTGAAGGACTGTTTCAACCGATGCATCTGCTGGTTATTTTCGGAATTGCCTTGCTTGTGTTCGGACCTAAAAAACTTCCCGAGCTAGGCAAAGGAATCGGAGAGGGCATCCGCGGCTTCAAGTCCGCGATCAAAGCTGAAGAAGAGAAACAGGTCAGCATCACACCCGTAGTCACTGATGACCACGGTTTAACTAAGGGGTGAATCGTGGGTTTTGGCATCCTGTTCGTACTTATGCTGGGATTGTTGCTATTGGGTCCAAAGCAGCTGCACACCTTGTTGGGACATGTGGCCCGGGCGAAGGCTCAGTTCGAACAGGCAAGCCGCGGATTCAAGTCTCAACTCGCGGCAGAACTCGATGCTACGGACCTGGGGGAAAAGACCGATTCGCATGAATTGCTTGGGGACGAGTGAGCCCTCCTCGAATCCTCGGTAATTCTCCCAGAGCCGGCGCTGGTCAATAAGGCACTGCCTGCAAACGCAGATCTTGATCCAGTTTGAAGCTCAGCAGGGTCTCGGCTGGAACTTGTACCTGTTTACCTTTGGTCAGCACCTGAGTGCCAGCGCCTCCGGCGGCGCCAATAGCTGCGCCAATCGCTGCCCCCTTACCGCCTCCCACGATCGCGCCGATCAGTGTTCCCAGCGCGGCACCACCACCCACCATGATTGCCGTCTTTTTGTTCGCACCCACTCCCTGCCCACCTTGCCGTTCCAGATCGCCGGTGCTAATCAGGTACCTGGTTCCCGACACGGTCACAGAATCCACGTCAAGAACCAGATCGGAAGCCGAAGTGATGCCGCCGCCAGATGTGCTGCGGATTATCAACTCTGTGTCTGAGCCCTTGGGAATTGCCACCGCACCAGAGCTGTCGACGACATCCGCGGCAATCACCGCCGAGAAAGTCTGACCGACAGACGCAGTCTTGGAATCAATCGCCTCGTTGGTTCGCACTGAAAGTTCCGTTCCATTCGGAATAGTGGTTGAGCTAATGACTCCCGAAGGCCGCCCGTTCCCCAGCATTTCGAATTCGGCGCGGCAACCATTGTCCACCCAGACGCCGCCCGCGTCATACCCCCAACTGGAACCCTGCACGCATTCCGAATCTCCGAATCGGCGGCTGAGGCGTACACCGCCGCGCGTATTCGCGGGACAGTACTTGCGTCCATAACCGCCGGTCTGGAACGACTCGCAGCGGATTCTCGACGACAGTTCGGCAGTCCCGTCATACGGCAGCCGCAGTGTATCGCCTTCGTTGACGACGGCCGAGTTGGTGCGCCCGTTCAACGCATATTGCACGGTTAGCGTCTTGGTTTGCCCAGGAGCCGGATCGCCACCCATGCTGTCGTTGTTAACCTGCAGGTTCAGTTGGTCATTTTGAATCTGCGAATTCAGGCGCGAGGTGACGTCGAAAGTATGATTCCCCGATCCATAAGTAGCCCGATTGACATGCAAACGGCGCTGGCTGGTAGTGCCGTACGGTAAGCGCAACGTCTCGAAGTCATTGACCATGACCTGGCTGGGGCGGCCGTTCAACGCATATTGCACGGTGAGTATCTTGGGCTCCCCGGGAGCCGGATCGCCACCCATGGTGACGGTATTTACCTGCAGGTTCAGTTGGTCATTTTGAATTTGCGAGTTCAGCCGCGAGGTAACGTCCAAGGTGCGATATCCCGACCCATAAGTGGCCCGATTGATGTGCAAACTGCTCTGGCTGGTTCCGCCGTACGGCAGGCGCAGTGTGTCGCCATCATTGATGATGGCCTGGTCGGTGCGGCCGTTCAACACATATTGCACCGTGAGGACCTTGTTCTGCCCGGGAGCCGGATCGCCGCCCATGCTGCTGGTATTGACTGCCAGAATAAGTTGATCGTTCCGAATCTGTGAGTTCAGCCGCGAGGTGACGTCGGAGGTGCGATATCCCGATCCATAGGTCGCCCAATTGATGTGCAAATTGTTCTGGCTGGTAGTGCCGTACGGCAGACGCAGCGTGTCGCCCTCGTTGACCACAACCTGGTTCGACCGGCCGTTCAACGTATATTGCACCGTGAGGGTTTTGGGTTGGTTGGGAGCTGGATCTCTACCCATGGTCTGATTGCTTACTTCGAGGTTAAGCTGTCCTCCCTGGATCTGCGAGTTCAAGCGCGAAGTAACATCCACGGACCGGCCACCGCTTCCGTAAACCGCGCGATTGATGTGCAAGTCGCTACTCTGGTAGGCGTTGTAAACCGGAAGGTTCACCTGTTGGCCGTCGCGATAGGTGACCTGCCGGCTCGTCCCTTCACTATCCCTCAGTTGCAACCGCAAAGCCCGGTTGCGGCCATTCCGTTGGGAGGCTCCCAGGGTATTTCCATCCACCGTGAAATTCAGCGAGTCGCCTTGCACCAGGGAGCGGACACGGTCTGTCACATCCACCCAATTGTTACCGGAGCCATAATCGGCACGAATGATTTCCCAGGAAGTGTTTGTCTGCGCCAGTAAAGGAAGCGCTGCCAAACATACCAGCAGCAGAGCCACACACGATTTCTTCATGGTTGAAGTCTCCTCCAGGAAAGTTTTGTTCCTTCGCCGCCACACTCAGGCAGCCGAGCACATCGAAATGATGCCTATTGCCGTGTTTGGGATGGCCGACGTTCGATGCGGCACCAACGGGAGCAACGTCGTCCTCGCGGGCACGGCGCGATGGGCGCAAAAAATAGGCCCAGCGGTCCTATTATGCGTGCGTGATTGTAACAACGTCACAGTACCAGTCACAGCTGGGCAAGTCTGGTCACAAGTGCTCACAAGGGAACAGTGTGGCCAGACCTCGAGAGAGGACGATAGCTTTATCCGGTCGCCTTGGGAGCTCTTTTCCAAAACGGAACCGCTGCGGGATTAGTCAGCGGCAGAACGCACGCGTCGGGAAGTGCGCAACCACCAATCCAGCCTTGATTTGTAACTAACCGTCCAACAGAGCACAATAAAGCCGGAGGTGAGAGAAATGTCTTTTGCCTTGTATCTCGTCGGATATCTGATTCTTATTGCCGGACTGGCTTACGGCGCTTTCATGATGCACGTTCCCCAGCGCTGGATCATCGTAGGCGTGGTGGTTCTTCTGGGACTCGGCATCGCCACTGGAGCGGTGCGGACCAGACAGCGCGATCCGGCAGAATAAT
>WNFC01036139.1_pt1 | contig 11324 bp, 8 predicted proteins | sample 5400541 | NCBI WGS metagenome assembly WNFC01 (sample SAMN13153342, study PRJNA577476) | soil metagenome | isolation source: 120 cm saprolite under Douglas fir tree site 2 hole 2 replicate 1 | place: USA:California | collected 2015-04-18
ATCGCAAGCCCGGCCCACACGTTAAGCTCCAGCTCGCGGCCTATGGACTACTGGTCGAAACGCTGTGGAACATCCCAGTGCATCGCGGCTTCCTCTACCAATTACCATTACGCCGGGCTGAGCCGATCGCTCTCACCACTCGGCTCAAGAACCAGGTGAGAGAAGCGGTTTCAGCGATCCGAGCGATGATCGAGCGTGAAGCGCTCCCGCCACCACCAGCTCGTCAGGCAATCTGCGTCAGCTGCGAGTTCCGTCGCTTCTGCAATGACGTCCTCTGATGAACCGGCTATGCTAGTGAATTGCACAATGACCCATTTTTCGCCGCAACAAGAGGCGCCTTCGCAACTCGCCCGTTTCCATATCCTTCGTGAGGCAGCAGTGGAAGGAGCAACTGAGAGGAAATTGGATGAGGACCCATGAGAAGAGCCTGGAAGGGTATGCCCATGCGTCGCAACTCCCCCCACTTTTTGCGCAAAAAGCGACTTGCGAATGCATGGGCATATTTCGTATACTAGAGTCGATCAATGCATCGCTGACGACCCGCTACAATGCTCAGGGAATGGCTTCTATCGCTGTAAACGAAAATAATGAGGGTGTTCTTACGGTATGACACCGGCGGTTGCAGCGACTCGACCCGCTTGGAGGGTACTGAAAGTCAAGTCATCGTAGACCGGGCGGCCTACGCCTGTGAGTTGCAGCGACTCGACCCGCTTGGAGGGTACTGAAAGTAAAGGAATCGTCATCCCCTGGTACTGTGCAGGGCAAGTTGCAGCGACTCGACCCGCTTGGAGGGTACTGAAAGTGAATTTCTGGAAGAGGAACAAGAGACCATGGGGGAATGTTGCAGCGACTCGACCCGCTTGGAGGGTACTGAAAGTCCTGCAGCGCGTGAAACGCCTCCCGTTCGCGCTTGTGTTGCAGCGACTCGACCCGCTTGGAGGGTACTGAAAGGACCGGAATCCATGCGGGAAGCCACAAGGCGTTGGCTTGTTGCAGCGACTCGACCCGCTTGGAGGGTACTGAAAGATGGGGATATAAGGATGCCATAACCAGGAAATGTCTTGTTGCAGCGACTCGACCCGCTTGGAGGGTACTGAAAGAACGGGTTTCTGGTTTCCGTTGGGCATCGTGTTGTAGTGTTGCAGCGACTCGACCCGCTTGGAGGGTACTGAAAGCACTGTTCCCCTGCTATGGTAAGGCCAGGAGAATACGTTGCAGCGACTCGACCCGCTTGGAGGGTACTGAAAGATCACCTTTTCTTATGCTGTTGTAGCACAGACTCACGGTTGCAGCGACTCGACCCGCTTGGAGGGTACTGAAAGGCGCCATCATCTACGGAACGCTCATACACTACGAAACGTTGCAGCGACTCGACCCGCTTGGAGGGTACTGAAAGCTGTAATGGGGGCAACGCTGATGCACGGTTAGCACAAGTTGCAGCGACTCGACCCGCTTGGAGGGTACTGAAAGAAATGAGCATAACTCGCTCATGGCACGCGATAAGAAGTTGCAGCGACTCGACCCGCTTGGAGGGTACTGAAAGTTTCAGCGCGATCATGGCCTCACTACCGAGGTGCAGCGTTGCAGCGACTCGACCCGCTTGGAGGGTACTGAAAGGCCCGAATGGGGACCAGCATCCGATAGCGACCAGTGGGTTGCAGCGACTCGACCCGCTTGGAGGGTACTGAAAGCAAAAGCGCATCCAGGCTGCCTGGAAAGCCTACGATGGGTTGCAGCGACTCGACCCGCTTGGAGGGTACTGAAAGTCATGTCGCATCCTCACTTTGCCCCGGCGCCAGTGGAGGTTGCAGCGACTCGACCCGCTTGGAGGGTACTGAAAGCTTGCAAGGAGAGATACCCTATGACCGACACCACACAACGTTGCAGCGACTCGACCCGCTTGGAGGGTACTGAAAGCTGTACGAGATTGACGCCCCACTGCCAGGCGGCCTTAGGTTGCAGCGACTCGACCCGCTTGGAGGGTACTGAAAGGCCCCTGCACAGCCCGATACGAGCGCTATCAACAAGGTTGCAGCGACTCGACCCGCTTGGAGGGTACTGAAAGCGGGGCGCCGATGGAAGCGACACGGCTCACATTGAGCGTTGCAGCGACTCGACCCGCTTGGAGGGTACTGAAAGCCTGCCTGGCACAAGCAACTTGCCAGAGTCTACTGGCGTTGCAGCGACTCGACCCGCTTGGAGGGTACTGAAAGTTAAACTAGATAAGTTTACACAGGGGATGTTGGCGATGTTGCAGCGACTCGACCCGCTTGGAGGGTACTGAAAGAGGCAAAGTGGCACCCGGCTGCGTTGGCTGCCACTGTGTTGCAGCGACTCGACCCGCTTGGAGGGTACTGAAAGGCAACATGAGCTACGCGGCAGGGCTGGTCTATGCCGTTGCAGCGACTCGACCCGCTTGGAGGGTACTGAAAGTTGCCATGGGAGCCATTGTCGCCGTCGCCGTAGGTGTTGTTGCAGCGACTCGACCCGCTTGGAGGGTACTGAAAGAGTTGCCCAAAACCCTTAGCCAGGTCAGCCAGCCCCTGTTGCAGCGACTCGACCCGCTTGGAGGGTACTGAAAGTTGTAGGGCATGTAGAGGCGGCTACCGGGCGTGTAGTGTTGCAGCGACTCGACCCGCTTGGAGGGTACTGAAAGAGGTGTGCCACCTTCGGATTGTCCTTGTCGCGCACGGTTGCAGCGACTCGACCCGCTTGGAGGGTACTGAAAGGGTCTACGATGACTTGAGGGGAGAGATCAAACGGCGGGTTGCAGCGACTCGACCCGCTTGGAGGGTACTGAAAGATGACCTGTCTCGCTGCCTCAATGTATTTTGGCCTTGTTGCAGCGACTCGACCCGCTTGGAGGGTACTGAAAGACGAAGAAGGCGCTCACCGCTATGCAGTCGTTCGGGCTGTTGCAGCGACTCGACCCGCTTGGAGGGTACTGAAAGTCTGTATCGGGATTGTACGAAAGAAGGAATGAGCAATGGTTGCAGCGACTCGACCCGCTTGGAGGGTACTGAAAGATGGGGATATCGCGATAGGGGCGACGCCTGCCACCGTTGCAGCGACTCGACCCGCTTGGAGGGTACTGAAAGATTCAACAGGACAGAGGAGCGAGAGCAGGCGCTTTTGTTGCAGCGACTCGACCCGCTTGGAGGGTACTGAAAGATCACCTTTTCTTATGCTGTTGTAGCACAGACTCACGGGTTGCAGCGACTCGACCCGCTTGGAGGGTACTGAAAGTCGCCTTGATTATCGCGCAACAAGAATACGGCATCTAGTTGCAGCGACTCGACCCGCTTGGAGGGTACTGAAAGGCGTAAAGCTGATCGTAGCTTGTGCGAGCTGTGTGGGTTGCAGCGACTCGACCCGCTTGGAGGGTACTGAAAGCCGGGCAGCGTCCCTGGTATCCCCGGCCTCTTCAGTGTTGCAGCGACTCGACCCGCTTGGAGGGTACTGAAAGGGTCTACGATGACTTGAGGGGAGAGATCAAACGGCGGGTTGCAGCGACTCGACCCGCTTGGAGGGTACTGAAAGGGTCACTGGACCCGGTGTGCATGGCACGTGACGCAGCGTTGCAGCGACTCGACCCGCTTGGAGGGTACTGAAAGTTGCCATCCTCGACGTGGGCATGATACACCGCGAAAGTTGCAGCGACTCGACCCGCTTGGAGGGTACTGAAAGTGGCTGCCCTGGTTGTGTTGGTGGAGCAAGGACATCTTGTTGCAGCGACTCGACCCGCTTGGAGGGTACTGAAAGGCCCCCACCGGTGGCCATACCATCGTCATCATGGCACGTTGCAGCGACTCGACCCGCTTGGAGGGTACTGAAAGAGGCAATAGCACCCGCTTGCAGGACAGGGACTTCCTGTTGCAGCGACTCGACCCGCTTGGAGGGTACTGAAAGATTTAATGTGCAGCCAACGGTGGTCAGTGGCGTCATGTTGCAGCGACTCGACCCGCTTGGAGGGTACTGAAAGCCTGCAATGAGCGCCGTGATGACGATACCAAGCACGAGGTTGCAGCGACTCGACCCGCTTGGAGGGTACTGAAAGAGTAGTGGCACGCTCGCGCCATTGGTACACGTCTTGTGTTGCAGCGACTCGACCCGCTTGGAGGGTACTGAAAGTCCAGGCACGGTAAAGAGCCCCAAGCGACCAGGGCAGTTGCAGCGACTCGACCCGCTTGGAGGGTACTGAAAGATGCGACCACTACCCTTTAGTGAGAGAACACACGTCGTTGCAGCGACTCGACCCGCTTGGAGGGTACTGAAAGCTCAACTCCGAGGGCGTGAGCGTGCATGCCCAACCAGGTTGCAGCGACTCGACCCGCTTGGAGGGTACTGAAAGATTTGATATGCCTGATCACCTTTGCTAGCATCGCTGTTGCAGCGACTCGACCCGCTTGGAGGGTACTGAAAGTGGTATCGGACCCCACTCGGCTGCGCTGCCATCATCGTTGCAGCGACTCGACCCGCTTGGAGGGTACTGAAAGTCTCGTATGTCCCTGGTGCCGGCATGACAGGTGGAATCGTTGCAGCGACTCGACCCGCTTGGAGGGTACTGAAAGCACAACAATCTGGCAGGCCTGCCGCCGCTGCCAACGTTGCAGCGACTCGACCCGCTTGGAGGGTACTGAAAGATTCGGCCTATCCAGCCATTCGCCGAACTCGTGTTGGTTGCAGCGACTCGACCCGCTTGGAGGGTACTGAAAGACTCGATACGTGCGAGCCGGGCATCGTTCATGGTTGTTGCAGCGACTCGACCCGCTTGGAGGGTACTGAAAGTACATCAAGTTGATCGGTGATAGTATCAACAATGTGGGTTGCAGCGACTCGACCCGCTTGGAGGGTACTGAAAGGCTCAATGTGCCTCGTGTGGCCAGTATCGGCGCCCCGTTGCAGCGACTCGACCCGCTTGGAGGGTACTGAAAGAGTCTACGATGATTTGAGGGGAGAGGTCAAGCGGCGGGTTGCAGCGACTCGACCCGCTTGGAGGGTACTGAAAGTCGAAGTCCGGGGCGAACTGGGTGCCATATCCCAGAGGTTGCAGCGACTCGACCCGCTTGGAGGGTACTGAAAGTTCAATCGAGCGATTGCGGACATGATCGGCGGCCAGCGTTGCAGCGACTCGACCCGCTTGGAGGGTACTGAAAGGTTGATGAGGGTGGCATTGCTGACTGGTCATTTGATGAGTTGCAGCGACTCGACCCGCTTGGAGGGTACTGAAAGCTGCCTATCCTGAGCTTCGCTTCAGGACACTACACATTGTTGCAGCGACTCGACCCGCTTGGAGGGTACTGAAAGAGGCAAACTGGGCAACTGTAGACATGCCCCGCGTGGGGTGGGTTGCAGCGACTCGACCCGCTTGGAGGGTACTGAAAGACCGGGTCACCCGCGACGGGTACCCCTGCTCCTGGGAGTTGCAGCGACTCGACCCGCTTGGAGGGTACTGAAAGCTTCCTGTACGGGACGGGCATGGGCGAATCGGTGATGTTGTTGCAGCGACTCGACCCGCTTGGAGGGTACTGAAAGTACGCCCTGAACGAGCATACCTTGATCGTTCTGCAGTTGCAGCGACTCGACCCGCTTGGAGGGTACTGAAAGGCCTGATGTGCCTGCTTGCGGAACTTGAGTCCACGGTTGCAGCGACTCGACCCGCTTGGAGGGTACTGAAAGGACTGTCGGGAGCCAGTGGTCTACCTGGTCCACCTTCAGGTTGCAGCGACTCGACCCGCTTGGAGGGTACTGAAAGGGCCAATCGTCACAATGGTGCTATCTCGTGTTCTGCTGTTGCAGCGACTCGACCCGCTTGGAGGGTACTGAAAGGGTGGTTTTGTGGATGAATGCGTGGACGTCCTGCCGTGTTGCAGCGACTCGACCCGCTTGGAGGGTACTGAAAGACATGATCGCCTGCTCTAGGTTGGTGATGGCAAGCGGTTGCAGCGACTCGACCCGCTTGGAGGGTACTGAAAGGTTTCGTATCCGAGGGACGCCGCAGCGCTCGTCGCGGTTGCAGCGACTCGACCCGCTTGGAGGGTACTGAAAGCCCCTGCATCCGAGAGCTGGCGCTAAAATGTATCAAGAGTTGCAGCGACTCGACCCGCTTGGAGGGTACTGAAAGGCCGTGGGTATCGCTCATCAACTTATCCAGCTTATCGTTGCAGCGACTCGACCCGCTTGGAGGGTACTGAAAGACCAGTGCACCAGGTCGGCCGACTGGCGCATGCGCGGGTTGCAGCGACTCGACCCGCTTGGAGGGTACTGAAAGAGGTTTTGGTGCGTGATAGGTGAAGTTGTTCTCGATGTTGCAGCGACTCGACCCGCTTGGAGGGTACTGAAAGCTACGTCAACTCCTGGGACCTCGGGAAGAAGGCCACGGTTGCAGCGACTCGACCCGCTTGGAGGGTACTGAAAGCTGTGAAGGAGGTGCCTCCAGCCGTGAGCGGGTTGGTTGCAGCGACTCGACCCGCTTGGAGGGTACTGAAAGTTGCCGCCACGCAGACGGCAGCGATGGCCTTTGCGGTGGTTGCAGCGACTCGACCCGCTTGGAGGGTACTGAAAGATTCCCTTTGTACGCGCTGCCAAGAGGCACGCGGAACGTTGCAGCGACTCGACCCGCTTGGAGGGTACTGAAAGGTCATACAGCGCGTCTCTATTAGCCTGTAACCCATGTTGCAGCGACTCGACCCGCTTGGAGGGTACTGAAAGTCAGGAGATATAGCGCATGAACTGCAAGTGTGGGGAGTTGCAGCGACTCGACCCGCTTGGAGGGTACTGAAAGAGCCGGCTCGAGGGGGAACTAGCACATGTGCGATGAGTTGCAGCGACTCGACCCGCTTGGAGGGTACTGAAAGAACAGGGCTGCTGGGTTGGCTGCAAACGAATGTCGTGGTTGCAGCGACTCGACCCGCTTGGAGGGTACTGAAAGTGTTAGATGTAGAAACGCTTGTGTATAAACCTCTATGGTTGCAGCGACTCGACCCGCTTGGAGGGTACTGAAAGCCTATGAGGACTGGCGGGCAAGGCGGCCAGGTGAGGTTGCAGCGACTCGACCCGCTTGGAGGGTACTGAAAGTTCCCAGCGAGGGGCTTCTTCCAGTGCTTATTGACTGTTGCAGCGACTCGACCCGCTTGGAGGGTACTGAAAGGTCAAGTACGAAGCAATGGCCGTCAAATGCCGGTTCGTTGCAGCGACTCGACCCGCTTGGAGGGTACTGAAAGTCTCTCCTCACTCTGGACCAGTTTCTCCACCTGGGGTTGCAGCGACTCGACCCGCTTGGAGGGTACTGAAAGATTCAGTCCGCGTTTCGATTTCGCACAAGTGCGCTTTCGTTGCAGCGACTCGACCCGCTTGGAGGGTACTGAAAGGCCAGGACGCACAGGGCCTGCGAGACTTCAATAATGGTTGCAGCGACTCGACCCGCTTGGAGGGTACTGAAAGTGCCACGTACTTGTAGAGCGTGGCGCGGTTCGGCGTGTTGCAGCGACTCGACCCGCTTGGAGGGTACTGAAAGAAGGAGGATGGATCAGACTGGAATCCCCGTTGGCCTTGTTGCAGCGACTCGACCCGCTTGGAGGGTACTGAAAGAGGTTCCTAGCTCATGCATGATAGCCTGATCTGGAGGTTGCAGCGACTCGACCCGCTTGGAGGGTACTGAAAGAAGCCATGCCGACATGAACTGCTGGCCAACGCCATCGTTGCAGCGACTCGACCCGCTTGGAGGGTACTGAAAGGCGATCACATCGGCGGCGCCATCGGCGACATTGGAGGTTGCAGCGACTCGACCCGCTTGGAGGGTACTGAAAGATGTCGGAGCGATGGTCAGTCACATGTTGGACAAGGTTGCAGCGACTCGACCCGCTTGGAGGGTACTGAAAGTGCGAACGAATGATAATCCAACCTGTCGTACTCGCAGTGAGTTGCAGCGACTCGACCCGCTTGGAGGGTACTGAAAGTTTCAGCGTATTATGTTTGTCTTGTGGCTTGTAGCAGTTGCAGCGACTCGACCCGCTTGGAGGGTACTGAAAGATTGTGGCAGGTGCCTTATTTGTTGCCTTTAGCGCAAGTTGCAGCGACTCGACCCGCTTGGAGGGTACTGAAAGATGTCGGAGAGAGTTTCAACCAATCGATTAGTTGTGTTGCAGCGACTCGACCCGCTTGGAGGGTACTGAAAGAAAGCCTGGGACCTGGGCGAGTGGGATATCGCGCCGTTGCAGCGACTCGACCCGCTTGGAGGGTACTGAAAGATGTGCATCTGTCACGATTATGCCTGGCACAAAATATCCACTTGAGGGATTTCAGTTGCTTTCCCCCGTCCTCATACACCTGCTCATGAAGGGGATTCACTCACACTCTTGCATTGAAAGAATTGACAGCAATCTCGTTGAATTGGAGCGTACAGCGTCAAACGACATCAAACAGGAAACAGCCTTTCCAGGCTGTTTGACATATCTGAAAAGATGAGAAATCCTCCCCCAAAACCCACTCTGTGAGAAATAAACTCTTCGTTACGTATGTATCGATAACGGGACTGTCTGCGTAGCTGGTGGTTCCGTACATTGGAATATCGCCATAGACCCGGTTTTCATGCTATACTGGGACCATCAGGAGCGCAAACTTTTCCCCCCGGTCGTTTACTTTTTAGGGGGCAGACGTGAAGTTTGCTCTGCCTATTTTCAGCTACGTGAACAACGTGCGCGGTCATCCAATTGTTATTTTTGGTCGGAAAAGAAAGGAAGCACACATGCGAAAGAGAGTCAGACTCGTCAGCTTCGCTTCGTTCCTCACCTTATTTGCCATGCTGCTTGCAGCCTGCGGCGGCACTACAACAACAACCGGGAGCGGAACTCCCGCTCCTACCGCCGCCAAAGCCGCCGTGACGGCGGGAATAGTGACCGACGTTGGCGGCTTGAATGACGGCGGCTTTAACCAGTTTTCCCATGCAGGCTACGAGAAGGCTCGAGCCCAGTACGGTTTCCCTGACCTGGTCATTCAGTCGCAGACAATCAGCGACGCTGAATACACCAAAAACATCACCGCAGAGGCACAACAGGCAGATATGGTCATCGGCATAGGGTTCTTGATGCAGAACGCGATGTACACGGTTGCCAAGGCGTTCCCCAACAAGAAGTTCGCCTTGATTGACGGCTGTGCTACAAACCCCGCGGACAAAACTGGGGCTTGTGTCAATCTCCCCAACGTGGCGCCGCTCTTCTTTAAAGAGCAAGAAGCGGGCTGCCTTGTTGGCGCAATTGCTGGTCAGATGGAGGCTGATGGCAAATCCAAGGCGCCGAAGCTGCTCGGTCACAACACCATCAGCGCTGTCGGTGGCTTTGCCATCCCACCGGTCGTTCGCTACATCGCCGGGTACAAGTATTGCGCTCAGAAAGTCGACCCGAGCGTTAAGGTAGTGGTCGGCTACTCGAGTAACTTCCAAGATCCCACCAAGTGCGGTGCTATCGCTGACAAGCAGTTTAGCGATAATCAGGCCGATATCCTCTTCCAGGTCGCTGGCCTTTGTGGTATTGGTGTCCTCGATTCCGCTACCAAGCATAACGTCTACAGCATTGGTGTCGATGTCGACCAGAGCAAAGACTCGACCGGCGCAGTTCGTCCGAGTGTCATCACAAGTGCGATCAAGCGTATCGATGTTGCCGCGTACGACATCATTAACATGGCAGAGCAGCAGGGCACTGCAGCAACAGGCGCTTATAGCAGCTTCGTCGCAAGCCCGACCACGTTTGACTTAGTGCACGATGGCGTTGGCTATGCTACGCCGAGCAGTGATGTTCCAGCTGATGCTGTAGCAAAGGCGATGGCGTTTTCGGATATGATCAAGGCAGGTACGCTTACTCCACCGGCAGCTATTCCATAAGTCTATAGTGTGGAAAAGCGAACGGCGAGACAGCAGGGCGCGATGGATCGCGCCCTGTTATCGTCTCTACTCAATCGTGCTGCTCACCCTGCGCAGGGTTTTTCGATAGTTGTATCCCAGGGCGTAGCTGCGACATTTATGGCGCTTTGTGACGTGCTCGTTTGCCTTCTCAGGCGCGATGATGAAGTTTCACTTTTTAACCTGGCTATGGAAATGTAGTGGCACCCCTTGCGGGTGCCAGGTTTCCCGCCCCACCGATCATATCCAGATTTATTAGTTAAAACTCATAATCGCGCACCTACGAGCGCTGAGGTGACTTTCGACTAGCCCCGGACTCTGTGGTGACAATGCTTGTTTCTTCTCATTGCTGATGTTATGATAAAGGAACAGTTTCCTGGCTAAAAACGTCGTTGCGAAACCGTCCCCACAGAGGAGGAGCCTGCATGGCTGTATCAGCAAGGCAACCTGAGACGTCTGAACAACGTCCTCCTGCGTCGAAAGCCCCAGCATGGATGCGCACATTCGGCGCTGCGCTTGGACGCCCCGTCATTTCTGTGATCCTGGCATTCATTGCAGGAGCCATTGTCATCATTATTACCTGGCCCGATAAGACGGTCGACCCTTTTACCAACGTCATCAATGCCTATACCACCCTCTTTACCGGCTCATTCGGTACTCCCGTGAATCTTTCCAATACCCTCGTCAGGGCTACTCCGCTCATTTTTACCAGTCTTTCGGTAGCGATTGCTTTTCGTGCCGGCCTCTTCAACATTGGTGCCGCTGGCCAGCTGGCTGTGGGAGCGATGGCAGCAGACATGGGTTGTCACCACCATCATGCTCAACTGGATTGCGTTCTGGGGGACTGATTATCTCATTAATAGCCCTCCATTCACAGCGCCTAACGGGGTCGCCCAGACTCTATCTCTTTCACCACAGGCACAACTGCCCTCGCTTGCCCTCCTCTACAACCAGACCCTGGGGAATTTTCTGCCACAGCTCGGTCCTTTCGCACTCTTCTCCTATACAGTCGATGTCAGCCTCTTTTTAGCCCTTATCGCCGTGGTGATTTACTGGTTCATCGTCTCCCGCACGACGTTTGGCTATGAGATACGTGTGATCGGGCAGAACCGCAAAGCGGCACTGTATGCAGGTATTCCTATCAAACGCAATATCTTCCTGGTAATGGCCATCGCCGGTGCTTTCGCCGGCCTGGCAGGCTCAACCCACCTGATGGGACAGCCTGGATACGAGTTATCGGCCACCGCTTTCAGTAGTGATCCCACTGGCTTTGATGCCATTGCTGTCGCTCTGCTTGGTCACACAACCGCCATAGGCATCCTTTTGAGTGCGCTCTTCATCGGTGGGCTGCGCTCTGGTAGTACGGCCATGCAAGCGATTGCCCACGTAGATCCGAATCTTGTGCTCATTATTGAGGCCCTGGTGCTCT
>WNFC01011009.1_pt1 | contig 11323 bp, 14 predicted proteins | sample 5400541 | NCBI WGS metagenome assembly WNFC01 (sample SAMN13153342, study PRJNA577476) | soil metagenome | isolation source: 120 cm saprolite under Douglas fir tree site 2 hole 2 replicate 1 | place: USA:California | collected 2015-04-18
AGTATCTTCCAAATCAAAGTTTCCAATAAGTATACTGGCGATGACTTCGATGAAGACCTGCGTACCGTACTTCGCCGTGCAGGCACCAAAGGGGAGAAGATATGCTTTATCATGGACGAGTCGAATGTCCTTGAATCTGGCTTTTTGGAACGCATGAATACCCTACTCGCCAATGCAGAAGTACCCGGCCTATTTGAGGGCGATGAGCACGCTGCTCTCATGACGGCTTGCAAAGAGGGATCGCAGCGGGACGGGCTAATGCTGGATTCACACGAGGAGTTATACCGCTGGTTCACCCAGCAAGTGGCGAAGAACCTCCACGTTGTTTTCACAATGAATCCCCCGGAAAACGGCCTGGCGTCCCGCGCTGCTACTTCCCCAGCGCTTTTCAACCGATGCGTCCTCGACTGGTTCGGAGATTGGTCCGATCAAGCCTTCTACCAAGTCGGCATGGAGTTTACCCATACCCTCGACCTTGACTTATCATCATATTCCCCACCTGCAATCTTCCCCATCGCGTATCGCGAACTTTCCATGCCGCCCATCCATCGCACAGCTGTCGTCAATGCCCTGGTCTACGTTCATATGTCATTGTATCAAATCAATCAACGTCTCAGTCGCAGGCAAGGTCGCTATAACTATGTCACGCCCCGTCATTACCTAGACTTGTAAGTCATCATTCAACCTCTCCTTCCTTCTATGTTGACCCGATTGCAGCATCAATCACTACGTTCGCCTTTACAATGAAAAGAGAGACGAACTAGAAGAGCAACAGCGTCATCTCCACGTTGGATTGGATAAACTCCGCGACACCGTCACGCAGGTCGAGCAGTTAAGAAAGAGCCTCGCTGTCAAGCGTACTCAACTCGAAGCCAAGGACAAGGAAGCCAACGAAAAGTTGCGACAGATGGTCGCCGACCAGCAGGAGGCCGAGTCGAAGAAAGCCGCATCCATCGAGATCCAGGCTGCTCTTGTTGAACAGGACAAGAACATCGAACAACGTCGCGCAGTGGTGATGGCGGACCTCGCCGACGCCGAGCCTGCCGTACTGGAGGCTCAATCCGCTGTCAGCAGTATCAAGAGACAGCACCTCCAGGAAGTCCGAACGATGGCCAACCCACCGGATGCCGTTAAATCGACAATGGAGTCCGTGTGTACCGTCTTGGGACATAAAATTGATAGCTGGCGTACGGTTCAAGGCATAATCCGTCGTGATGATTTCATCCAACGAATCGTCAATTTTGACACGACAGCTCAGATGACAAAGTCTCTCCGGGATCAGATGAAACGGGATTACTTGAGCCGCACCACTTACAACTTTGAGACTGTCCAGCGAGCTTCCAAGGCTTGTGGGCCTCTTGTGAAATAACAGGCAGCCACAATTATCACGATGATCTCCGAACTCGAGTCTAGCATCCAAAAGTACAAAGAAGAGTATGCAGTCCTCATCAGCCAAACTCAAGCCATCAAGTCCGAGATGGAGCGTGTGCAAAGCAAGGTCGATCGTAGCATGAAGCTTCTAGAAAGCCTGTCGTCCGAAAGGGCACGCTGGGAAGCGGGGAGCCGAACTTTCGATGTAGAGATGAGTACTATTGTCGGCGACGTTCTGCTCTCCGCCGCGTTCTTGGCGTATAGTGGCTTCTTCGACCAACACTATCGCGAAGTTATTTGGCAAGAATGGATCAGTCATCTAACGGAAGCCAGTATCAAGTTCAAACCTGAGCTCTCCTTCACAGAGTACCTATCCACAGCTGACGACCGTCTCAGCTGGCAGTCGAAAGGTCTTCCGTCTGACAATCTCTTCACGGAGAATGCCATCATGCTCAAGCGTTTCAGTCGCTATCCTCTCATCATCGATCCCACAGGACAGGCGACGGCATTCCTACTTAATGAGCACAAAGATCGCAAGATCACCGTCACAAGCTTCTTGGATGAGGCCTTCCTGAAAGTCTTAGAGAGCGCACTCCGCTTTGGGAATCCTCTCCTTATTCAAGATGTGGAACACCTCGACCCTATCCTTAACGCCGTGCTCAATAAGGAGATACGCAGAACCGGTGGCCGTGTGTTGATTCGCTTAGGAAACCAAGACATCGACTTTTCCCCATCCTTTACGATGTTCTTATCGACCCGTGACCCCTCTGTCGACTTCTCCCCTGATATTTGTAGTCGCGTCACTTTCATCAACTTCACGATGACGAGGAGTAGTCTGCAGAGTCAATCGCTTGATCAAGTCCTGAAGGTGGAGCGACCAGACACGGAGCAAAGGAGAACGGACCTCATGAAAGTACAAGGCGAATTCCGGGTGCGGCTGCGTACACTCGAGAAGCTACTGCTGCAAGCTCTTAACGAGTCGTCGGGCAACATTCTCGACGATGACAAGGTCATTGATACTTTGGAAACTCTAAAACGGGAGGCCGCAGACATCACGCGCAAGGTGGAAGAAACTGACATCGTCATGAAGGAGGTGGAGCAAGTGACAGCAGACTATCTCCCGATCGCCCAGGCTTGTAGTTCGGTGTTCTTTATCCTGGAGCAACTCAATCTTATCAACCATTTCTATCAATTTTCCTTGCGTTTCTTCTTGGATATCTTCGACTACGTCCTTCATCATAACCCCCACCTGCAAGGCGTCTCGGATCACGGAGCAAGGCGTGACATCCTCCTTAAAGATTTGTTCCTGATCACTTACAGACGGACATCGCGCGCGCTTTTCCATCGAGATCATGTCATGCTTGCAGTTCTTCTCGCACAAGTCAAGCTCCGCGGGCTGGAGGACATCAACGACGAGTTGGAGTTCTTGTTGGAGACTGGGGATGGGTCAACTGCCGCGACCACCTCAACAAACCGAGCGATCGAGTGTTTGACTACTGAACAGCAACAACGTCTCGATACCTACGCCAGGCAGTCATTATTCAAGCCAGTGCAATCGCATATTATTGAACACGAGGATGAATGGGTTCCCTTCTTAAGCTCCAGCAATCCAGAATCTGCCGCTCCGACGCCGTGGGACCCAAGTACCCGTAAGTCTTTTATCACCATTTGCCTCTAAATTGTTCTTGATTGTTTGCCCAGCTGCCGTGGAGGCGATCAGATCGCTGCTCGTCATTAAATGTTTAAGACCTGATCGCCTTTTACAAGCTACGGCCATATTCGTCCGGACGGTCTTCGGGGTTGACTTGTCTGTAGAAGCCTCCTTCGACCTTGGTACCATGGTTGCCGATGAAGTAAAAGCACAGACTCCACTAGCATTGGTTTCTGTCTCTGGATATGATGCCAGTTATCGCGTCGAGGGTTTGATACAAAGTACTCAGTCACGCTGCACGCAAGTGGCCATGGGTTCACAGGAAGGGTTCGGGCTTGCCGACCAGGCAATAGGCGTGGCGTCTCGTCAAGGAACGTGGGTTCTTCTGAAGAACGTGCATCTAGCCCCGTCGTGGCTCGGCCAGCTGGAGAAAAAACTGCAGACGCTAAATGCACACCGGAGCTTCCGTCTTTTCTTAACCATGGAGGCAAACCCATCGATCCCTGTGAACATTTTACGGCAGTCACGCATTATCATGAATGAGCCTGCTCCCGGTGTCAAGGCGAACCTACTCGATTCTCTTCTCAATATCCAGCCCGCCCGCCTTTCCCAGGGACCTGCTGAAAAGGTCCGCCTATACTTCCTCTTGGCTTGGTTCCACGCTGTCGTACAGGAACGCCTACGATATGTCCCGCTGGGATGGAGTAAAACATATGATTTCAACGACTCGGACATGGCGTCTGCCTTCACGACAATTGACACCTGGCTACATTCCGTTGCCAAAGGGCGCGCCAATGTTGACCCTGCACAGATCCCTTGGGATGCTATCCGGACGTTGATCAAGCAGTCTGTATACGGTGGACGGATCGATAGTGACTTCGACCAGAGGATTCTTGATGCATTTGTCGATGGTCTCTTCAGGCCTGCTGCCTATAATGTCGACTTCGACTTAGTCCCTAATACCTCAGGCGCCCAGGTGCTGGCTGCTCCAGACGGTACGAAGCTGGAGAACTTCCTTTCATGGGTCAAAGGTCTACCAGACAGGGAGCCACCCTCCTGGCTTAGTCTCCCTCCAACTGCTGAGCGAGTTATTGCTGTCGCCCAAGGTAATTAATTGGCCACTTCCATTGTGCGACAATGTCTCATGTGTGGTTAGGGAACGAGCTACTTGTGAAACTGAGGAAGATGCGGATGCTGGCCGATGACGATGATGACAGCGTTGTTTCAACAGGTCCCTCTAAAGGGTCAGGGTCTCAACAACCGGCGTGGATGCGCATCCTGTATGAACGAAGCAAGGACTGGCTTGGTCAACTACCTGCGGTGCGGATCTTTGCGGTTATTTTCGTCCAACTCTAATGAGATGATTTCAGACCTTCCGCACACTGCATAAGCAAGCTGCTGACAATCAGGATCCGCTTTATCGCCTTTATACGCGTGAAGGCTCCACCGGTCAAAAATTGCTGAGCTCCGTTCGGAAAGACCTCGCCGACGTCGTCCATGTCTGTGAAGGACAACTCAAACAGACCAACCACCTTCGCATGTTGATGAGCTCTCTGACCAAAGGTGATAAAAGCAGTGGAGATCATATCGAAGGTCATTCTGACATTAGTTCTAGGCACGATTCCCGATCATTGGCGGCGCTACAAGGTCAAGAAAACGATGTCTGTTTCGGAGTGGATTCCCGATTTCGCTCGTCGCCTCGCACAGCTCGACAACCTTACCGAAAAGGATAACCTAACCGATGTCGAGGTCTGGCTTGGAGGATTGTTCTTCCCGGAGGCCTACATCACAGCAACCCGCCAGGCTGTCGCTCATCGCAAGAAGTGGAGTTTGGAAACGTTGCATCTCCGACTTGACATCGAGCGGGTGAACGACCCTAATGCGTTCATCATTGATGGTATGCATTCACCCTATATTCGCTGAAAACTCCCTAAACTTTTCATAGGTCTGGTCCTAGAGGGTGCATCCTGGGTTGATAATCAACTTGTTCTCAGCCAAGGAGAGTCCGTCCGGCTGAATGCGTCCCAGGTTAGGTGGGTCCAAATGGATGACGTGGATCCCCACGCGACCTTCGTCAACCTGCCTGTGTATCTCAATAACGATCGGAGCGATGTCTTATTCACGGTGGACCTGCCTTTCGACAAGGGTGCTGGTAGTTTGGTTTCCACTCGCGCCGTCTGCCTCACGGCTAGTGGCTAAGCTTAGAATTTTGGGTAATGGATCATCAGAGTCGCATCATGTACAATACCATCAATCGTTTAGATATCGCTAGCGCTTCATAGTCCTGATATAATGGAATCGCACTGTATACGGTTTTTCTCAATCGCTGAGTTATGATGTGCTAAATACAGTTCCATGAGCGGATACGGTGCGTGAGTAAGAGCTTGCCTCGTTGGGAATCGTTGGGAATCCACCAACTCGGGCAATGAGCTGCATACATTGGATGTGGTCTTGCGGTATGGTAGTTGAAGCATGGAATTAAGATCACAACTCGGCTACGCTACTTCCTTCCGTGACGATATCTAACACCAACCAGTCTACTTCGATACCCTGCTCGTGAAATATTCTCCGCGCGTCCTCGGCGATAGCCTCAAAGTTGGTCAATGCGAGTGCGAGAATCGTAGGACCAGCGCCTGAAAGACAAATGCCTAATAGTCCTGGGTGCGTGTCGGGTGTGATGGAGGAGGTCACCTCCGGTAAACCCGGAATCTGGGATGACTGATCAAACGACAAGAATCGCAGAGACCTGGTCGAGCACCTACCAGGCTGCGCCTGTATGGCTGGTGGACTCGGTCCTTCATGGCCTCATAAATAAGGTCGGGATCTGGGGGCGATCTCGAGAGGGCCGTCGTCAGAACCGCAAGGCGCTGCATATTGAAAACCTGTCGAGGTATGCGAATGTTTACACGCTCCTAGCTAGACTCTGGGATCTGTTACGAGTGCGTACCACGTCTTTTCTCGAGTAAGACTGCGGGAGCACTTCCCGAGCCGTGGCGGTGCTCAGCTCGAAGCGCGGTATTATCGCCACCGCGCGTATTTCCTTTGCCCACCCAAATCGCACATAATGACCGATCCCCACCGGCGGCAGCGGAGGATCGCGGCCCCAGTCTGGGCCGGCATCGGGAGGAAACTCAGGGAGGACCTCGCTCAGGGGGACGCTCGCGGCCTGGGTTGCGCTGGGGTCGAGCTCGCGCAGGTAGGAGCCCACGAAGCCCCCGACGAGCGCCGCGGTGACGTTGTCCGGATGGCGCTCGACCATGAGGGCAAAGTCGAGCATGCGCTCTCGCGAGAGGCCGAGTTGGCCGAGCACGTCGCCCAGCAAGACGCCCGCGATGACTGCGGCGCCGGACGAGCCCAGGCCACGACCGAACGGGATCTCGTTGTGGGTGTGGATGGTCAGGCCCGGTGGGAACGATTGGACGCCGCTGCATCGCAGCACGTAAAGCCCGACGCGCGTCGTGAGATTTTTGTATGCGTCGAGCGGCACTTCGTCTGCTCCTTCGCCGGTGTACGAGATGGCGGGCCTGTCTGCTTGAGATGCATTTGACGGGCTAGGTACCGTCACGGTGAGAGTAAGGTAGAGTGAAAGGGAGAGGCCGACGACGTCAAAACCCGGACCGATGTTGGCAGATGTTGCGGGAACACTGATCTTGAAGGATCGCGGGTGGGTGGACATCTCTCTCTGAGATTAAGATATACAGTACCAGTATTTGCGTGAGTTTTGACCGCACACCGCACGCACCCGCGCCTTCAGCTTCAGTCCCAGTAGCAGGGGACAAATCCTCAACCTCAACATGCGTTTCTCATATTATCGGCGGATCTCAGGAATATCCTCTGTCCCCTTTTCACTACACGAACACAGTTGCACCGATATTACTGGTACTTCCTCAAAGAGTGTTCCTAGGACTGCTTGTCGACACCCGCCAATACTCCGTCGTACAATTTGTCCCGCCACGCACTGCCGAGTCCGGGCATGACATCGCTGACAGCAATTTTGCGTTGCACGACAACTGGTGGCACAATGCTGAATGCACGCAACCGTCTGCTCTTGACGAGCCATGCTAGGGCCTGGTCGATCGCGCGCGAGTAGGCGAATGGTGGATATTGCAGATGCGCAACGATGCGCCGGGCGCCGATGCGCGATAGTACATAAGCGTGCGTGCATTTCGGGGAATTGGCTGGGTGCAACCCCGACAGGGTCGTGCGACCGTCTGGTAGTCGCAAAGAAATGTTGCGAAGGGACAAAAATTGTGACTCGTTCGACCAACAATGGCCTGTGATAACATTGGGTACTGCTATGCTCGAGGTATTGTTGACGTACCAAGGTACACAATGTCCCAGTCACTAGGCAGAGCGTCCAAAAGGGGTTTCAGCCTCCATTTCACGTCACGTTCGATGTCGACGTCGTCCTCAAGTACTAACACGGCGTCATCCTCGCCATCGGCGATTTCATGAATTGTCTGGAAATGTGAGTACCAGCAGGCAACCTTTGCAGCTGTGAGACGTCTGTACAGAGGGAGGTTCGGGGAGAATGCGGCCAAAACATTATTCCCAGAGGTGCAAGCAAGGGGTGTGGAATCAGATACTGCTGATGCTTCCGAGTCGTCGGAGGGCGAGTGCGCGAAGGCGTATGAGTCAGCCGTTTCAACAGGGACGGTTAATGACAAGCTATCCGAGAAAGGCAGAGTCCAAAGATCGGCACCAGAAGGCTGTAATGTCTCCTGAGAGCATATCATGTCTTCCAGGTCCCGAGGCCAGTCAAACGGGGAGCTGATACGGTCGTCGGGCATGCGTACGTCACCTTGCTGGGACTGAGCCATCCATTGGCTACGGAGAGCGTGTACTTGGCGCAGGATGTCAGTCACGACGGACGCGTTCGCTTCGCAGGCATCTTTGTATTTCCAGTTCAGGTGAAGGGCGTCTTTCAAATGGTCCATTTGGAAACGGCGATCAGTCCTCCGAGGGAGCGAGATAACGTAGATCTTTGAGACAATACCGAGTGAGAGGTTAGAGAAAGCCGGTGGATTTGACTGCCGCTGACAGGAGTGATTGTGGTGATTGGATTGTATCCAGTGATTTCCTGCACGAGACGTGGCGAATGGAAAGTCTTTGGTCACGATAGAGATATGTCGGAGGGTGATGGCGCCGGCGAATAATGTACCAGCGACGAGAATCCAGACAACCAGTGATCGGTCAGAACAGCGAGGGAGCATTGGACTCATAAAAATTAACAGTCAGCGAGGTTTTCGGCCAACGATGCGCTAGTGTGGTTCTAACACTCACTCTCGGTCGACGTCAACCCTCGCGGGGACTAGAGGCACATGACGAAGCATCACGTAACATTGTGCACTTGCTGAGCTGGCTGATGCTGCTGTTGGCTCAGGCCCGGGCTACCACAAGTTCCACGACCGACCAAGATTCAGTATGTCATTACCAATAACGTTTGCACCTCTCTCTTTCCTGTCATGACAACCTCTGTACCTTTAAGCCCGGGACTCTGCCAGTGATGTCTCCGACGTCTCAAGGATAGTAATAAGTGAGAATCAAGAGGCTCTTGCTCACCGCAGTTTTATGTCCATGGCGGTGTGGCAATGGGACTCGGGGTTGTCCATAGCGACGATTACTCCCGCAGCATTTGAAGAGGCTATCGGCAGGGTCGAGTTCGTCGTGGGCAACGAAAATCCCAAGTTCCTTATGAAGATTGCGCGGGTGATGAGCCTCAACCTCCCGGATGACGCCATACTCATCATACGGGTACCATCACCGCCACCAACTTTACCCTCGATAACCGCGTGAGTGCAAAGTGATGACTGCATGAACGATGACATGATACAGGTGGCTTATGAGCGCTCTCCCACAGCCGATACTGCCGCCAACAAGGATGCCTCGATGGTGAGTGTTTCTTGCTCCAACTCAGAATGTCTGACAAACACGCTTCCTGAACATACAGAATACAAAAACGTGAACAACTCGGACCTTATCAGAGAATACAAAGACATTTTCGTCAGAGTGGGAATGTGGAGAGTCTTCGAGTACTGGGATATGGAACAGAACGATATAAATGCATGGATTGGGCAATCAGTCCCAGATTTCGTCACGAAATTGAACAGAGGGTGGACAGCAAGCCCAGTCTGGATTCTAAGGTATGCCCTTTCCTTGGTGTGCCCGTCTGTCTGTATCTTAATTTGACTGGTCAATGTAAGCATATTCTACGTTCAAAAATATTATACACGACCCATCTTGGACTACATTTTTCGGATGTAGCGAGGACTTGACCACCAAGGACTCGTCCCACGAGGAAGAGGTACCACTGGAGCGCCAAGCCGGGCTACATGAAGTGATACATATCTCCACAATTGCATCTCTTAATTGGGAAATATTTTGGCGAGGGCCTCTCAGACATACCTCGAAGGAAGATTCGGTGAACTCGATCTTCTTCCACCGACTCGTCCTTCAAGCACCAGAAGACGGAATCACTGTGGCTCAATTGTATGCATTCACTTGCTTGCCCCCTTCGATCGCAACTTAGCATCATCTCTACAGAGTCGACGCTCCGTGGCCATTTCATCTTGTTGTGGAATGTAAAGCCGTTCAACCCCGTAACGAACAACTCCGCATGTATAAACCTCGGAGTAACCTACTGATCACAAAGTCAAGTCTCCCTCGCCTACTTGTAGAGATAGAGGTTGATTCGACTGCAACGAGGGAGAATTGGCCTCCGGAGCTTGTCCGGATGCTTTTGCAGGGAGCTGCTATCGTTCGCTTTGCGAACACATTCTTGACAGCATTTCAGAAGGACTTTGTCCTCGCTGCTATCTTTGTTTGGGAGGATGGCAGAGCACCTCGCTATGCTCTGTTTCAGGAGCAGAATTACCGAGTGGTATGTTACACTTTGTATATGAGCAAGCTAACAGGCCAAGCGACTGTAGATTCATTACAAAGAAAGGGAATTTGTGTGGGATACCCCAGTTGGCCGAGTTGAGTTTGCACGCCAATTGTACAACCTTCACGGGTCGGTAAGCGAAGACAAAGACTTGGGTAAGGACATTCGGCAGTTCACAAATAAGATATTCGATCATTGCAACAAATTTGGCATGAAATCGTTGTAGCATCAGGAACATGCCGTGTTTACTTTTTGTACTTTTTTATTTATTTACTTTTTTGCAAAACAGTAGAAAAAGTAAGCCCCTCTACTTTTCAACTTACTACTTGGCAGGTTGGTCAACAAAGTAGACCATGTTTCAAAAGTATATTATCTCGAGAGGTACGCGTATATCAAGGAAAGTAGACCCAAAAAGTGATAAGTAGCAACGCGAGATGCAATTGAAGTTACCTTGTTTACAAGGTCACTGGGGGGTGGAACTTGTGGTTGAGAGATGTCACGAAAATTTGAGGCTTTTGAGGATGTGATGTGGTAAAAGTTTGCCATTTCCGTTGAAGGTACTTTTGCAGTATGTCCCCATTTCCATCCATGGTACTTAAGGTTACTGCCGAGATCTCTACTCTTCCTTTACGATAGTAAATAAAAAGTACGTGTTTTTGCAGAAAGTACTGAGGGCATTATCATAAAATCTCGCATGAATGGTGATCAGCATATCTATTCACATAATACTTATCAAGGGTGTGAGAGAAACCCTGTGGAACACATTCTCGTCCGAAGAAAGGGAGAAGATGGGCTGCACGGAAAATAGCGTCCGCATGCACCACCGCTAAAAGTGGCTCCCCATCGATATAGCCAGACATCGGAAGTTTGTCATTTCCTCCTGATGAGATTCACGTGAGTAGCTGGGGGATCAGGTCAGGGAGGACGGAGTATCCTGAATCCCTGTCCCCTCTATTTTGTATCCGAGCACGACGTAGAGTACTATCTATATACAATATATATATATTTATTTATTTAAAATCCAGTTTATATACCGCTGCATACTGGCGTCAAGGTGCGGTCTCTCGTGTGCTACAATACATGAGATGTTCAGGGTGACTACGGGGGCTATTCGGGCAAGGGATGCAGGATGTACAAGGTATGAAAGAGGATGATTTTGGTCGTTATTACAGGTGAGCGGGAGGGGCGGGGATAGATTGTGACGACTGGAGTCATCCTGGATCGGGGGCCTCCTCTAACGGATTGAAGCATGCTTTGGTCACTTCGAGGAATTCCAGGAGTGCTTTGCCAATATATCTGGGTCGGCTTCCAGCATGCTGCGGTCCACCGGTCCGCGTCCCAACACCCCCCTTCGCGGTATTCACCAGGACTGTGTCCTGTCATGAGGATCCTCCTCTCTAGCTCCATGTCGCTCGAAT
>WNFC01046771.1_pt1 | contig 11323 bp, 6 predicted proteins | sample 5400541 | NCBI WGS metagenome assembly WNFC01 (sample SAMN13153342, study PRJNA577476) | soil metagenome | isolation source: 120 cm saprolite under Douglas fir tree site 2 hole 2 replicate 1 | place: USA:California | collected 2015-04-18
AAAAGGCGAGCCAGCGCTGGTCAGGACAGATGCTCAAGTTAACTTCGATTGGGGATCGCTAAGTCCTGCATCCCAGGTGAATAGCGATAATTTTTCTGTGCGCTGGACTGGTAAGTTAGTCGCTCCTGATTCTGGAAAGTATGCGCTTGGCGTAGCAGGCAATGGTGGCGTGCGCGTGGTTGTTGATGGCCAGTTGTTTGTGGAGGACTTTGCAAACCGCAGGACGCGGACGCTTACAAAGGAGATGCAATTCGAAGCAGGACGTTCGTACGATGTGCGCATTGAATACTATGAAAACGCCAACCATTACGCGGCTGCGAAGCTCGTATGGGCACCCCCGAGTGCCGGAAAGAAGTTGCGCGAAGATGCGCTCAGCCAGGCTCGTGAAGCTGACGCAGTCGTGTTGGTTCTGGGTATCTCACCCTCAGTTGAAGGTGAGGAGATGGATGTAAGGCTCGCAGGCTTCCGCGGTGGCGACAGAACAGACATCGCTTTGCCTTCGGACCAGGATGAGCTGATTAAAGAGGTCCAGGCACTTGGCAAACCTGTTGTCGTAGTACTCCTCGGCGGCAGCGCGCTTGCCGTCAACTGGGCCAACGAACATGTCCCTGCCATTCTCGATGCCTGGTATCCGGGTGAAGAAGGCGGTACGGCGATCGCGGATGTTCTCTTCGGCGACTACAACCCGGGGGGCCGTTTGCCAGTGACGTTTTATAAATCCGTCGATCAGCTACCACCATTTACTGACTACCGTATGCAGGGTCGCACCTACCGCTACTTCAAAGGAGATCCTTTGTTTCCTTTCGGCTTCGGACTGAGCTACACAAAATTCAACTATGAGAAGTTGAAACTCGATGCGAACAGACTGAAGGCGGGAGAGGAACTCAAGATAACCGCTGAGGTACAGAACACTGGCAATCTCGGCGGTGACGAAGTCGTACAGTTGTATGTGACCGATGTCGCCGCGTCTGTTCCGGTGCCCGTTAGATCCCTGGCTGGGATCAAGCGAGTCTTCCTTAAGCCAGGAGAAAAACAGAACGTTTCCTTCACCCTTTCTCCATCGCAGATGTCTTTGATAGACGATAGTGGAAAGCGAGTGGTCGAGCCGGGTGAGTTTCTCATCAGCATCGGGGGCAAGGAGCCGGGCTTTGCCGGTCATGCGGATGCAAAGACTACAGGTGTGGTCACTGCGCGTTTTGTTGTGACGGGAAAAGTCACAACAATTGAGTGACTCCGAAGGCGGACCAGTCCCCGATTAGCCACTCGTGCCTACGGTCCCATGAGGTCAGTACCACATCGCGGTAGCGGGTGGGTAAGCGATGCGCAGCTCGGGACGTACGGACCCACGCGCTACCGAGAGTGTGTGAGAACTCAGCGTTCAGATGGCGAGCGTCGGAATAGCACTCAGTACAGAACCGCGAGCGTAGCGACCGGATGCCGCCATTCAACCTCAAAACCGATGTAATTGCGCGACACCGAGAGAAACGCGGGAGTTGAATGGCGGCATCCGGTCGCTACGCTCGCGGTTCTGTACTGAGTGCTTTGATCCTGATCAATTTGAGTTTCCACACAGTCTCTGCTGCGCCTGTGGTACTGACATGACTGTTCTCTTACTTCTCTTTCAGCATACCCGCCAGCAGAAACACAAGCGGTGCATTCCAGTTGATGGCCACTTCATTTGACGCATAGCTTTCCTGTTCATCAAGGTACATCTTTGCTGGCGGTAAGTTCGGTAACTTACTCATAGCGGCGTCTTGACGACTTCGATTTGGACCACCGGAAAGCAATCCAGGCCATGGCTCAGGGTTTTTGTCGGCGGCGCTTGGCCGGTGATGCGGATGACGAAAAGGGTTCTCACCAACTTGTGTGACCCATGAAAGCGAAAACGTGTTTCGGCCAAGTAAGTAGTGAAGGTTCTCTGCAGCTGTTTCAACATATTGCGCATCAGGGCGGATGGCATTTGCTACCAGAAGCAGCATGCCATAGTTAGCGGCAACACCATTCGACCCCCAACCGAAGTCGTTTGTTGTCATGCTAATGCGATATCCGTTGTGGTTGGTGCGAGCGACAATCTCGTCAGCTGCTTTCTTTGTCGCTTCACGGATAGCAATAGTCGCGTCCTGGTTCTTGCCACCTCCGAGGACATACGTCCACAGCCCCAGAGGCGCTACGCGAGGCCATGAAGGTGGTCCAACGGGCCGAAGCTCCGCCACAAACGGTCCACAGTGAGCAAGAAAATAGTTTTCGTATTGCTCTTTTGCCGTCGTTCGCCACAGTTCAGCAGTTGCCCACAAGAGTTCGTCGCTGCAATTGTTGTCACCGTAGCCTCCTGTTATCACGCCAGGCGAATTGCGGAAGGTGGCGTCGGGAAACTTCTGTAGCCAAATCCATGCCTTCTCGGCTGCCGCCAGGCACTTCCGGGCGTAGGCCGCGTCAAATGGCTGGTATGCTCGAGCGGCAATTGCCATCACTGCAGCGAAGTCCGCGGTAGCACAGGAACTCTTGTAAGGTTCTTTGTTTGTGCCAATGACGTAGCTGATCGAGCTATCGACTTCAGGCATAACGAACGCAGCAAACTTTTCGCTTGTTTGTTTGTGCCAGACACCGCCGTCTGCATCCTGCATAGTAAGCATCCAATCGAGATTCCAACGAACCTCGTTCAATATATCGGGTGTGCCGTTGCCTGATTCCGGGATGTTTAGATTGATGCTTTTGATTCGGGCGCCGAAGATTTCCCAGGTCCATAGGAGCGTGCCGGTCGAGATGCCGGAGTTCACGACATAGCGTCCGTAATCACCGGCGTCGTGCCAACCACGCGCTGACTCGCGTGGGCCGCTTTTTCCCGATGACTGGTGATATGCGCCCACAAGGTGACAGGCCGCATGCTTGTATCCGGGAAATTCCGGACCAAGGTCAACCGCGGTGCCACATCGTTGTCCATAGAATGCTCGCATGGTCAAATAGAAGGCTCGCGCATAAACGTTTGGACCAATCGTGAAGTCCCAACTTCTGCCAACGCCCGGAACCTGGAGATAATAAGTGTCGTTCTTTGCCAGCGATGTGAAGTCCGCCGTCTGTATGCGCTCGCCCGTGTCAGAATCATCATCTGGCGCCGTCAGCTTGCCTTGAAAGACGACCGAATCATCTTGCTTGCGGCGCACCGTGAAGTCATGTGCCGGATTCGCTGAGACCACAAAAGCTATTTTCGGAGCAAAGGAAAGGTAGCCCACCTGGTCCACCTTGATCTGATTCGTAGGACCGGCGGCGATGCTTGAAAAGGATGCCAGCAATAACAGGAGCAGCGATTTCATCATGGTCTTCGGCGATCCAGGCATTGATTGCTTCCGAGTACGGATCTCGTCGGCTACTATCGCATGTTCGGAGTGCGGGGAATTTCCCAAGTCCCGGATTGCGCTGAGCGAAAGATGGCGTCAATCACAGCCATGTTTGAGATCGCATCCGTCAAAGGAATTGGCTGCTCGCGATCTTCAATGATGGCCCGCGAGAAAAGGTCTCCCTGAATGGTGTATTGATCGCAGATCGGAAACTCTTTAGTCTCAGTCGAGGTGCCGAAAAGATCGGAACCGTCATCGATGAATATTCGGGTGGGCCGATCGGCCGGCGCGTTAAAGGGAACTTCTACTTCGATTCGTCCCTGAGTACCAAAGATCTGCATTCGCTGATAGGGCACCAACTGCGTACTGCAAGTAAAGATTGACTGACCTCGAGGAAACTCAAGAATCACTGACGAAAGCCTGTCAACTCGCATTTTGGGATCGAGTTCGACTACTCCCATCACCCTGTTTGGTTCTTGTTCAAATAGAAAACGCGAGATGGTTACCGGGTAACATCCAATGTCCATCAAAGCGCCGCCTCCCAACTCGGGTTGATTGCGAATGTTTCGCTCGTCAGAATTGAAATAACTGAAAAAACCACTGATGGATCGCAGTTGTCCGATTCGTCCTGTCCTAATCAATTCGCGTGTGCCGAGCCATTGCGGGTGCGTGCGCACCATAAAAGCTTCCTGGATCTTCACGCCTGTTCGATCGCGGACTGCTAATAGCTGTAAAGCTTCTTCGCTGTTCAAAGCAATCGGTTTCTCGCAGAGTACGTCTTTCCCGGCTTCAGCCGCCGCAATTGACAAGGGTATACTCTCGTCGTCCAACAACTCCTCGTAGGATCCATATGCTTTCGGAATGCCAAGACGTTGGGCGACCTGTTTCGCTTTCTCTAAGTCTCTCGAAGCGATAGCCACTACTTCGCACCATTCGCCCCGTTGCATCGCTGGGATCACTTTACTAACCGCAATGTGTGCCGTGCTGAGAACTCCCCAGCGCAATTTTTTCATAAGCAGTCCTTCTGTCAGGCTATGGTTAGCACTTGTTGCAGCATCTGCGCGAACAGGCGCAACGACCATGCCCCAAGTAGTAGTGTCCTAATTTATGTAGGGGCGTCCCTCCGTGGGCACCCCTTTTACGCGCCACTCGGGGCGCCCACGGACGGACGCCCCACATAAGTTAGGACACGACCTCCCAAGTTGAAAGATTTTCGCCCCGCATATTTTTAGTGTAAAGTGCTATTCCCAGCAAGACTCGACCCTAGTGCAGTTTCCCAAGACCCCACTATGTAGTGCGTGAATGATAGGATACTCATACAATGTACTTTCGCCGGCTTGAAGTGGAGCGGGCTAATAGCAGATAAATTGTAGAATGAATAAATGTGGTGAAGTAGGAGACCACGACCGCCGATGCGACGAGTTAATTTAAAGAGCGCTCAAATTGCACATTTTGGAATGATACGGGATATCAATCGCCAAATTGTACTCAATTATGTTCGCGAGCGAGGGCCGATCTCACGCGCTGAGATTGCTCGTGAGACACTGTTACAACGCTCCACCGTTTCGGTGATTGTCGACGCACTGGTGAGTGAAGGTGTAGTTGAAGAGATTGGCTCCGGCGGTGATTGGTGTGGACATCTCTCCCACATACACGACCGTCGCCAGCAGCGACATCGCCGGGAGCGTTCTCGAGAAAAGGCAGTTTCTTACTGATCCTGATTTTGAAAAGACACTCAGCCGCGCGATTGAATTCGTGATCGAACTTGGCGCCAAAGGGTCCGGCAACATCGAAGGGGTTGGAGTTGTTTTACCCGGCCTGGTAGATCCGCTCAGCGGGAAGGCTCTTTATATTCCTTATTTTGATTGGCGCGATTTGGATGTTGAGCAACGTATCGCTTCGGCCACTGGGTTTCGCGTCATGATCGATAACGACGCCAATGCGTCAGCACTGGCGGAACTGTGGTTTGGTTCGCCTGAGGTAAGCGAAACTCGTGACTTTATTTTGGTTTTCGTCTCTGAAGGCCTGGGCACAGGAATTATTCTTGATCGCCAAATCTATCGCGGAGCAGCCGGCGCCGCGGGAGAGTTTGGTCATATGATTATCGGGCAGGAAGCGCCGGTGGCGTGTTCCTGCGGAAGTTATGACTGCTGGGAGGCGTTTGCATCCGGGCGCGCGACAGTGGCGCGCTATAATCGACTTATTTCGCAGACGGATAATGCTCCGCAATTGACGTTCGAAGACTTGATCGAACGCGCGCTGCAGGGCGAAGCCGAGGCACAGACTGCGCTGCTGGAGACGGCGCAGAATCTAAGTATAGGCATCTCAAACTTGATCGTCGGTTTTAGTCCGGAGCTGATCATTATCGGGGGGCCGATTGCCCGGGCTTGGCCGTTGTTCTCGGATGTTCTGAGTCAGATAGTGCAGAGAAGCGTCAGGCGGGGGCTGCCTTCCGCTCGCATTATTGCGTCCACGCTGGGCGAACGGACCACATTAATGGGCGCTCTAAGCCTCGTACTGAGCGTGAAATTCACATGTGATGTAGTTTCCACACACGTTACCAGCTTCGCATGAAGCGATCGGAACGGTAACGATGATAGGCCTTGTGCGTGGAGGTTCACGTTAAGTACTTCGTAACCGATATCTCCTTGACCGAGAGCATCAAATGTGAAACTCCACGGGGCAAGCCCGTGGCAGCTCTTTAGGCTATGTAGCTTTCTGATAGCTAAGAGCGTGACTCTTCACGGCACAAGGCCGTGGCATCGTTTTGCTTTTCACACAACTCTACTGCCCGCCGTTCTGTAAAGATCGCTCTCGTAGCTCCCGATAGAACTCCTGCATTACGTAAAAGGCTTTCTTCTTTTCTCCTCGACTGGAGAGCAGACCCTTGCGGTTGTAGTAGTCCTGAATCTGCGGCAAGAGCCGGCGCGGGGAGCGAAAGTCCATCAAGATCCAGGGCGCCGTGCCGCGCAGAAACGAAATTCTTTTCAACATCGCGATTTGATGCCGGTACAAGTTCTCCTGGTACTCTTCCGTCCACCTTGTCAGATCGTCACCGTGCCTTCCGTACTGGGCTTCGCCACCGAACTCGCTCATTACCACTGGCTTTTGATAATGCGTCTTCCACTCCATGTTGTCGGCCTTACTGGGTAAACCGTCGTACCAGCCGATGTACTCGTTGCAGCCCACGACATCGAGATACTCACTCAACGGATCGTCAATCACTTTCGTCGTCTGTCCTTCATAGTGATTCAACATTGCCGCGGTGACCAGGCGCGTCGGGTCGAGAGTTCGCGTCAGCTCGGCGAGTTTGCTGATGAATGACAGGCGCGCCTCGCCTTGCGGGGTTTCGTTTGCCATGGACCAAAGTATGATCGCGCTCCGGTTTCTGTCGCGCGCGATCATCTCAGTCAACTGGTTCTGCGCGTTTGCCAGGGTAACCGGATTATCCCACTGAATACCCCAGTAAACCGGAATCTCGGACCACACCATCAGTCCCAGGCGATCCGCTTCGCGTATCATGAACTCATTGTGTGGATAGTGGGCGAGGCGAACGTTATCAATCTTAGCTTCCGGTATTTGAATTCTGATCTTTTGCGCCGCCTGTTCTCCGTTGAGTTTCACCCATCCCGCAATCCGATTGTTGGCGCTCTTGCGAAGTTGAATGAAATAGTCCTGCACGAAAGTTTGCGGCACCTCGATCAGCATTACCTGCCGCGTTAGGCCGCCGTAGTTCCACCAGTCAGTCATCACTGTCGGTACGGCTTCCCGCGAGCGTTTGTTATCGACTTTGACAATCAGTGAATTGTCTTTTTCATGAAGCAGATTGGTAATCTCAAAATTGAATGGAGTGAAACCACCTTCGTGGCGACCTACCTTGGAGCCGTTCAGATAAACGTCCGCGAGGTAATTGGCTGCACCGAAATAGGCAAACACGCGACTGTTGGCTGGTCGCTGATAATCGAAGGATTTCTTATACCAGACGGCTCCCTCGTAAAAGAAGAGTCGCTCCCGTTGGCTATTCCAGTCGCCGGGAACGCTGAGCGATTCCGAAGCGTCGAAGTTGTATTCGACAAATTCGCTTTTGCTTTTTGGCTGTGCGTCTTTGAAGAAACCGTTGTTGGAACTGCCGGTATCGTAAGGATCGACTATGACTTTCCATTGTCCATCCAGACTGACCGCAGTCCGGCCGCCGACATTTTGGATTAAGCCAGTCTGTTGTCCAGTGGCGTCGACCGCAACTGTTAGTAACGCAATCAGAATCAGAAACGTTTTCATTGTTCACTCCGTAATAGCTTAAGATTGCGTTTGATCAATTCTCGTCTTTGCTCGACGCAAGCTGAAGAGCGTAACGGATCTACAGGCGTGTTGGTAACATAGTCCAGCAAACGCTCGATGCTACTCGTGGCGACATGCATTCGTGTATCTGACGCGCCGTAGTAGATAAAGACATCCCCATTGGTTCGCGGGACCCACCCGCTGCTGAACACAACGTTCGAAACATCGCCGATGCGTTCTTGGCCTTCTGGTGCGAGAAAGTAACCTCCGGGTGAATGTGTAACACGCCAGGGCTCGTGCAGGTCACACAGGAAGAGATAAAGGACGTAACGTAAGCCCGCCGCGGTGTTGCGTACGCCGTGAGCGAGCTGCAACCAGCCTCGATCTGTTTTTATCGGAGCGGGGCCAGGCCCATTCTTCACTTCCTTTATGGTGTGATAAGCGCGCTCGTCGATGATTATCTCCTCGTCGATGATTGCGCGCTCAATACTGTCTGCAAGGCCCCAGCCAATGCCTCCGCCTTTACCCGCCTGGATGAAATCGTCCTGAGGACGTGTGTAAAAGCCGTATTTACCATTCACGAATTCCGGATGCAGAACGACGTTGCGCTGTTGCGGTGAATGCGATTTCAGATCAGGGAGACGCTCCCACGTTTTCAAGTCTTTGCTGCGCGCGATGCCGCATTGCGCAATTGCTGACGACAGATCCCCGGGAGCTGCGTTTGGGTCCTTGCGTTCGGTGCAGAAGAGACCATAGATCCAGCCATCTTCGTGCTTGCCGAGCCGCATGTCATACACGTTTGTATCGGGGTCGTCAGTTTCGGGCAGCAACAACGGATAGTCCCAGAAGCGAAAGCCATCAACGCCGTTCGTGCTTTCGGCGAGGGCGAAGAACGACTTCCTGTCATTGCCTTCGACGCGCACTGCTAAAACGATCTTGTCGTCAAACTCCATCGCACCGGAGTTGAAGGTCGCGTTGATGCCCAGGCGCTCCAAAAGGAATGGATTTGTTTCGTAACTCAGATCGTATCGCCAAAACACTGGGGTGTGTGCCGGAGTCAGCACTGGGTTGGCATAGCGCTCAAAGATGCCATTGCCGCCCTCGCAGCGAACGTTCCGACGCGCGAGGAGTTGTTCCTGTGCGCGCATCAGACTTTTTAGGCGCAAATCAAATTCAGTGCGATCCATATGAAGACCTTACTGCTAAGCCATGCTCTCGCCCGCTCGGAGTCTGTTGGAAAAGCGGTTTTTCTCTGCGCAACCTCAGCGTACTTTGCGTCTCGGCGGTGGAGTTTCCCGCAAGAACGAACTCACCGCAGAGACGCGGAGGACGCCGAGGTTGCGCAGAGTCTTTATTTCCGAAAGAATCCTCCGCGGACTGAGGCGACTCTAAGGCTGATAGACCTTGTTCAAAGGTTCCCGAAGTGTATCGGACAAGCGACGGCTGACCTCGAAACACATGCGACCGCTATGGTATGGGCATTTCCATTGGCTCAACTTCGGCATGTCACGGTCCGGCACGCCCGCCCGCGAAACTTTCCAAAACCACTCACCGTTTTCTTTGTCGACCATCATCTGCTTGATGAATTCCCAAACACGCAAAGCTGCCATCAGAAAACTTTCGTCGCCGCTCAAGTGGTATGCGTTCACGAAACCGACGACAGCTTCGGTTTGTGTCCACCAATGCTTGTCGTGGTCGATGATGCCGTTCGCACCAGCTTCATAGAGCAACGCGCCATCGGTGTCTAGACCTTTGTCGCGAACCGACCGGGCAAGCTTCACTGCAACGTTCTGAACCCGATTCGTCAGGTCTGAATCACGCAAGATTTCAGCGGCTTCGCACAACAGCCAGCTAGTCTCAATGTCGTGACCAAAAGAGGTGTGTTCAGATTTTCTTACCCATTGTTCGTCGAAGAACATTCGTTGACTGCTGTTGTTCTCGTCAATAATGTGCGTGAGAAAGATGTCGATGACGGAGCGGAGTCTTGTTCTAATCTTTAAATCGGCAGTCGCGCGTGCCAGCTTCGCATAGGCTTCCAACAGGTGCAGATGCGTATTCATGGATTTCTTCTCGTCCGCGTCAACTTCGCTCAGGCGCTGGTCGCTTGCCAGAGTCCAATCACGGTCGAAGGTTTCAAAGTAACCATCGTTTTCCAGATCGCGGCAGCGGTTCTCCAATAGATCGAAGATCGCAACAGCTTGATCCAATGCCGCGGTATCACCAGTTGCCAGATAGAACTCGGTCAAGCCGTATAACACAAAAGCCTGTGCATAACTGCGTTTTCTCGTGTCTGAGGGCTGGCCATGATAATCCAGCGTCCAAAAGACGCCGCCGTACTCCTGATCAATGAAATGCTCAGTTATGTATGCGTATGCCCGATGCGCGAGTTGGCGGAACTCAATATTCTGATAACGCTTGTAGGCATGAGCAAACGTCCACAGGATGCGTGAGTTTAGAATGATCCCTTTCTCAGCATGCTCATCTATCTGCAGTTCGTTAGAAATCCAGCCATGAAACCCGCCACACTTTTTATCCGGCGCGTACTGCAACCAAAACGGCGCGATGTTGTCGCGCCATTCGCTTTCAACCTGCTGGCGGAAGCCGTCAAGGGTTTCCGGGCTGATGATCATCTCATAGCTACTGGTGTGGTGGCCCACATGGGAAACAGAGCTCGTGCTCAAGCAATGCTATCACAGTGAATGAGATTTCTTCGGCGCTTTCGGACATCCGTGATATATAGTTCGCTCGCTCCTCAAAACACTTTTTAGTTCAATTCCCGTTTTCCATCGCGCAAATATGAAACGCAAAATCGATCGCCGCAAGTTTCTGAAGCAAAGTGCGCTAGCCGGCGCCGTCTTACCTATTACACTTCGCGGAGGTTATCTGGACGGAGTATTGCCCGTAGCTTCGAAAGATGGCCCGACAGCTCCAAGACCGTTGGTGTTGTGGTACGACAAACCCGCCAGCCAGTGGGTTGAAGCGCTTCCCGTCGGGAACGGGCGATTGGGGGCTATGGTCTTTGGTGGCACTGCCAACGAGCGCCTGCAACTGAACGACGACACGTTGTATGCGGGTGGACCATACGATCCGAATAATCCGGAAGCCCGGCAGGCACTACCCGAAGCACGACAGCTGATCTTTTCGGGTAAATACAAGGAAGCCAGCGATCTGATTGGCAAACGGATGATGGCCCATCCGATCAAGCAAATGCCTTATGAACCCGTGGGCGATTTGCTACTGGCATTCTCCGGCCACGACCGCGTGTCGGACTTTCGCCGCGAGTTAGACCTCGATACAGCAATTGCCACGGTCACCTATAACGTCTCGGGTATAAAATTCACCCGCGAGATTTTCTCCAGTCCCTTGGACCAAGTGATTGTGGTCAGTTTTGTTGCCGGTCGTCCCGGTCAAATTACCTTCGATGCAACCATGGCGACACCGCAGCAAGCAACGGTTGAGTCGACGGCCGACGCGACTTTAGTCATGCGCGGTCGCAACGGAGATGCTTTTGGCATCAAGGGAGCATTGAAGTTTGAGGCGCGCGTCCGCGTGCTGGCACAAGGCGGAAAAATAGTCGCCGGGAAAGAACGCATATCTGTTAGCAACGCGGACAGCGTGACGATTCTGATCGCGGCTGCCACAAGTTACAGGAATTACAAAGATATAAGTGGTGACCCCGAACAGCTGACGAAAGATTATTTGGCAAGGGC
>WNFC01028083.1_pt1 | contig 11322 bp, 12 predicted proteins | sample 5400541 | NCBI WGS metagenome assembly WNFC01 (sample SAMN13153342, study PRJNA577476) | soil metagenome | isolation source: 120 cm saprolite under Douglas fir tree site 2 hole 2 replicate 1 | place: USA:California | collected 2015-04-18
CAGCGGCCTGAAGCTGGCCAGCGCTTGGGTCTCATCCTCAAAGGTAGGGATAATTTTTAGCAGGTGCAGCGCCCTGAACACCTCCAGCACGCGACCGCCCGGACGCAGCAATTTCAGGTCGCCGCCCTGACCTCTGAGGGAAACATACGTCCCAACAATGATGCTGATGCCGGAACTGTCCACCTGGGTTAGGTCTCCTAGATTCAACAACAGCTTGCGCACACCGGTGGCAACAAATTTTTGTAGCTGGCTGCTCAGCAGCTGGCTCTCACCGCCGTCGATAGTCGATCTTCCACGAAGGTCCAGTATGGTGACATCGCCGGATTCACGGATTGAGATTTGAAGGCCCACAACGACCCTGGTTCGGCGTCCGAAAATCAGTCACGCCTTGTCCCGCCAGCGGGGATCATCAGTTGATTATAACCCCGCAGCCCTTTGACCATGCGTACGCTCGGTGGACGGGTTGTTGACACTGAGTCGCCTCACGTCAATCAGGCCGGATAATTCCCGATAAGGATTACGGGACAGGTGGTTTCCACGCGGCAAAGAAGCACGTTTACCCTGCATTAGTTCCTTCTAGCGGGTGGAGATTTTGTTCTCAATCGTCGGCCACTTCTTGTCAATCCGCTCAAGGATGAAAACAGCATCCTCGATGGCACGATCCACGAAGTACCCCTTCGCCATATTCGGTTTGTTCGGGTCCATGTCGATAAGCTTCCGCACAGCCAGAAGGGTTGCGGCAAACAAAATGGCGAACTTTCTTTCCTACGTCACGTATGACAATGCTGGCCGCAGGGCCAGCTTGACGGTGCCGGGTCAGGCCGTAGTAAATTATACTTTCGATAATGCCAATCGCCTGACGCAGATCACCCAGGGGAGCACGACCGTGTCTTTTGGCTATGACAATGCGAATCGGCGAACGACGCTGACGCTAGCCAACGGCGTGGTGACGGGCTACAGCTACGACGGCGCATCGCAATTGGCGGGCCTGACTTACTCGATGGGTCAGACGACGCTGGGCAATTTGACGTATGGCTATGACAACGCGAGGCGGCGAAACAGTGTGGGCGGAAGCTTTGCGCGGACCGGGTTGCCGAGCGCAATGACGCAGACAGCCTACAACGCGAACAACCAGATGACCACCTGGGGTACGGCGAACCTGTTCTATGACCTGAATGGGAACATGACCAGCGACGGGACACATAGTTACACCTGGGACGCGCGTAACCGCCTGGAACAGATTGACCTGGGGAACACAGCCAGTTTTACGGATGACCCCTTCGGACGCCGCGCTACAAAGAGCAACGTCGGAACCGGCACGACCTTTCTCTACGACGGCGCGAACGCGGTGCAGGAAGTGGTCGGTGGAACAAACACGGCGAATTCGCTGATGGGCGGAATCGACGAAGTGTTCCAGAGAACCGACTCTTCGGGCGCGCGCAGCTTCCTGAGAGATGCTTTGGGCAGCACGCTCGCCCTGGCCGATTCCACGGGTACACTGCAAACTCAATACACGTTCGAGCCGTTCGGGAACGCGACGCAAACGGGGACAGCGACGACAAACAGTTTTGCATACACCGGGCGGGAACAGGACGGGACGGGTCTCGATTACTACCGCGCCAGATACTACAACCCCCAGCTCCAACGGTTTATCTCGGAAGACCCAATCGGACTTCGGGGAGGAATCCATAAGTATGCCTATGTGTCAAATTCCCCAACGAATTTCGTCGATCCGCGAGGCCTTGATAAGAAAGGGTTCTTCGATCGTGCAAAGAATCTGGCCAGATGTGCGGCATCACTTTCCCAAGCTGGATCAGTAACCAACCTTTCAGGTGGACGCGTTCCCGGGCTTTTGGGTAGCAACGTTGTCGGAGATCTTGCAGGAGCGATTCTGGGTCCAGAACCTGGAGCAGATCCCACTGTCGGCGAAAACGGACGGATCGATCAAGGCCTAAACGTAGGTGCTGATTACGCTCTGCATGTGGGTGCACATTTGGCTCTCGAAGCCAAGACCGGCGCGGACTTGGTTAGTATCGCCGACACTGGATTGCTTACTTTTACACCGGAAACCGTTGGCAGTTTGGCAGTGGTTGGGAGTGGTGCGGGGGAGGTGACAGTGGGTGCCGTAGCAAGTGGCCTTCTAATAGGCAAGATAGGAGCAGACGTAGCAGTCTATGGCGAGGCTCTTGTGGTATGTAGCTTAGATTGAAGTTTAGATCGACTCTCTCGAAGGAACTGGGATGGAACGCAAAGAGCCAACATTTCGCGAGGCATTTCGCGCCGCATCACTAGTGCTGCTCGGAATCGCTATCACGATCCTGTTCATTATGGGAGGCGTTTCCCTTTGGAGATCGGAATATGGCCTGGGAAGCTTGTTTCTAGTTTTGGGCGCAGGGTTGACCTTTGTTTTCTTTCGAAAGCAGAAAACTGCCGTGCTTATGATCGGTCTTATATGGATCATGATGAATGCGGGCGTCAACGGAATTGTCCACCCGACAGCTCTGGGAATTCTCATCACGCTTGGATCTGCTGCCGGGATAGTCCTGCTCGGCCGGTGGCTTGCAGAAAAACGACGAACCCGACAAGGCTGACGGACAGAGCTGCCCTTGGCTGTGACTCAGACGAACTACAACGCGAACAACCAGCTCACGCAGTGGGGCACCGCAAACCTTTTCTACGATCTCAACGGCAACATGACGAGCGACGGCAGCCACAGCTACACGTGGGATGCACGAAATCAACTAAGCAAGATCGATTCTGGCACGACTGCGAGCTTTGGATATGACCCGTTCGGTCGCCGTTACAACAAGAACATTTTGAGCACAAACACCAACTTCCTCTACGACGGCGCGAACGCGGTGCAGGAAGTGGTCGGTGGAACAAACACGGCGAATTCGATGATGGGCGGAATCGACGAGGTATTTCAGAGGACGGATGCGTTGGGAGCGAGAAGTTTTCTGGGGGATGCGCTGGGAAGCACGGTGGCGCTGACAGACAGCACAGGCGCAGTGCAGACAAGTTACACGTTCGATCCATTCGGCAACACCACGACGAGCGGCGCTGCGAATTCGAATACATTCGCCTACACGGGGCGGGAGCTGGATGCCGGTAATCTGAATCTCTACTTCTACCGCGCCAGATACTACAACCCCGCGCTGCAGAGGTTCATCAGCGAAGATCCAATCGGATTTCTGGGTGGCGACTTCAACCTATACGGTTATGTGGGCAATAGCCCAACCAGCGCAAATGATCCCCTGGGCCTATGGAGTCCTGGCGGACATGATGAATTAATCCGGCATGCCCTTGCCCCCTGTGGCGTATCCCCAGAGCAAATTCACCAGATTCAACAAGGAAGTCGGGCTCTAGATGCAACGACTGGCACTAGTCCCGAAGGGGCAAACTTCCATTCGATGGCTCAACCAGGACAGTCAGTGGATGATGCAGTGAACGCGAGAAACAACTTCGTGACTAACACGCTGCAAATCGCTCAGTATTCTGCGGCGAGTAACGCGGCTTTTGCCATGAACCAACTGGGTGTTGCAATGCACCCGATGATGGATTTCACCAGCCCTGCACACACAATGCCTAATGGTGATCCGATAGGCTGGTGCGGTGTTACAGGGTGTCCAGGGAACAGGGGCAATGTTCTTCTTCATTCGCCCAACGACACCTTGGGCATAGAGCGGGTCCAAGACATAACACCCGAAATTTTCAACTTGGAAGACCAGGCCATCCGAGACGCCTACACGTTTGTGACAGGTAAGTCCCTCGCGTGCAGAAAGCAGTGAGGAGGGTCTGTGCCAGTAATGAGTCGCGATCGTCTTACAACAATTCTGGGCGCGTACCTGACAGTCTGCGCCGCTTACCAGATCGGTCTGCATTTTTGGCCTGGTGGAGCACCACCGATGGTCGCTCCCCGATTCGGCGTGGCCTATCTTCTGACCGCATTTTTGCGAGCACCCGATTCGTCGGTCTCAGTGGTGGACTTGGTGTTGAGCGTCTGGCAGCTCGCCGTGGCGGTCAGTTGCTTTATGAATAAGCCACTCTTGAAGGCCTACATTGCTTCTGAAATCTTGTTCTCTCTTCCCACCGCCTTCTGGATAATCAGCCTCCTCCTCCTTGGGGGAGGACATGTGTTCGGAAGGGCCGACTCGTTTATCCCTTTGACCGTTCTTCTATTCTTCTCCGCAGTGCCTCTGTCGCTGGCTATATACAGCCTCCGACGAAGGGTCCTGCACCATCAACATGTCCCCCTGGCCACGCGCTGAGGCCTCGCTCTGCAAGAGCGGCGCTGGCGCGCCGGGTGGGGGGTAGACACGTCATCCCAGAATGGGTGCTGCAGAGCAACCTGCGGTTGGCTTTAATTGGATGACGGCGTCGGCTCCTTCGCCCGAGTAGACTTGCTGGCGCTGCTCTAAGTGATGAACGCCGCGCTCATCGTTTTCTCCGCCAGTCGAACTCCAGCCAGTCCTGCTTGATCTCTTTTGCGAACTCGCGCTTGTCCTCGCCCGATTCGCGCCGCCTTCCAGTAATAGCTGTCACGCCACGACAACATGTGAAGGAAAACGCCGCAGTCGTTTAGGAAAGCGCGGTCTGCCGGACGAGGACTTTTTCGAACGCGCTTAGTCGGGTTGACGAACCCGAAGGTATTTCCCAAGTGCCCTTGAAAAGCCCGCAAAGTAGCGGGCTTTTCTTTTGGGGGTAGGAGTTGAACCCACGACCTGCCGATTTGACAATTCGTGGGCGAGCAAGAACTTCTGCTAGGATTTCTCATGGCCAAGTTCAGATACGAATGGTTTCTGTTCGACTACAAAGACGGCGTGCCGGATGTCGTGTCGAAACCATTCAAAACAAAAGCAGACGCCGAAAAGGCCCGAGAGAAATATCCGGTAAAGGAACGGGGCGGCATCGGTGTGGGCATCAGGCAGATTCCAGTTACTCGGCCAAAGCGAAAGACGTAGCTTCTACCAGACCATGAAAGCGGCTGAACGGGCACGACTGACCGTCGCCCGGACTCAGCAGTACACTGTCTGGGACCGTGCCTGTCGGGCGGACGCGGCGCATTATAGCTGACACTTCGGATTGTGTTCTTCAGCGGGGCACTGCGAGGAATGTTAGCAGAACTAGATGTCAGCGGATTTACGATGCGCCCGAATCTGTGAATAGCTGATAGCCAGTTCAGTTCCGGAGTTTCAGCTCTTGGCTTTTCGCGGCAGACTCTGCAACGCGGCGGCTTTCGTCTTTTCTTCAATCTCAACGTAGTGTTTCAACGTCACTTCGGACCCCGAGCCGTGACGGAGAACTTTTCAGCGGGTTATGTTGATGGCAAAGCACTTGCTTGATTCCCCGGTTTAGGCACCTGAGCTACAGGCCCTAAAACCGCGAGCGAACCGCTCACAAGTATCTCATTGTACGGTGGTTTAGCGTATTTCGCAATTGTGCGGAATCTCAGCTTCGGTACAAGACAGCAACTCCTCCGACATGCTTACCGTGCACGACACCTGAATCACTCTTCCTTCGGTCGTGGAAACTTTAGCCCAGGGAGCGCCAAGATGTAGTAGCCAAGTTGGAAAGTACAATGTTTTAGCCCATTTTCAACCTACAAACAAAACCGAAATGAGGGTCGCTCGAAGATAAAGTCGTAAAAGGATGGACGCTAGGGAATTGGGAATTGAGCTTCAAACGGCGCCTAGCTCGGCGCCACCTGAGCCCATAACTCAAGACAAGCCCCGACCTGTTTCGCTATGGGTCCGAAATTACTCGGAATCGGATCGATTCCCGATCGAGAGCATATCGCCGAGGCTGAGGTGCTTGGTGATGAGCTACAGAGGCTGGCCAAGGAATGGTTCCAGGCTTTTATGGAGCGCGGCGAAACTACGGGCAATCGCGAGCCAGTCTCAGCACACTGACGCCGCCGCTGGCCCTCCGGCTGATTGCTCAGTCTACGTGCAGCGAGCCGCGGACACCGACGCTGTCTTGGGCGACTATTGGACGGAACTGTTTGCGTAACGCCCGAGGAGTGCAGCCTTTAGTTCGTCTAAACCGTCGGCAAAAATAAGCGTAGTTGTCAAAGCCAACCTGGAGGGAGATCTCTAGAGTGCTCAAATCTGTATTCGTCAATAGCTCTGAGGCGGCGCCAAGACGCAATTCGTTGACGTAAGTTGTCATAGTCCTGCCAGTGGCTCGCTTGAAAAAGCGGCACAACGACGTTTGGTCCATGTGAATTTCCCCGGCCAGTTGGGCGAAGTCGGTTTTCTGATTGAAGCGATCTTCGAGGTAGTGGCAGATTCTTTCAATCCTTCGTTGATCCTCGATACGGCAGATCGGTCGAAGCCGAATGGTGGAGAGTCGTTGCCCCTTCGATTCCTCTGCCAAGTCCAATAGGATTCCAAGCAAAGTAAGCAGCCGTCGTGCGGGAGAAAGAGATGGAAGCGCGGTCAGTCTATGGGCGGAATTTCGGCCTGCTTTCGTGTGACCGAAGGCAAGCCCGTATGCTGCCCGGTTCAAGAGCCGAGCGACCTGGGCCATCTCCCGCAGCGCCAAGAATCGTTCGCCCAGAAAATCTTCAGGGAAGTGGACGACGACAGCTCGATGCAGTTTCTTCGCGCCACCAGGGAATGGCTGGGAGCGCCAACTGTGGGGCAAGCTGGGCCCGAGCAGCACCAAATCTCCTGGACCGTAATCTGCAATTCCGTCGCCCACCAGGCGCTGTCCATGGCTGTTCATAATGAGCGTAAGTTCGTATTCCGGATGATAGTGCCAAAAAAACGGGAATTGCGCCGCAACCCGCGCGAATGCAGAAAATGGCGCTGTACCGCCCGGCAGTTTTTCAAAGTGCGCCAGCATGCAAACATTATGAAGATATTGACACCATTTGTGAAGAAGAGCCGTCATTTCTGCCAATGGAGTACATATATCGGTCAATGCGAGATAAGACAGCGGCGGATAGCACGGCTAGGATGTCGTAAGTTCCCTCGTGCTTCCGCGGATGTTTTAGGAGGCGGAGCGCTAGAACGAAAGGAGCCGCTATGACTAGGCGGAATTTGCGGAGATCGTGCGGTCGATTCTCAGCTTTCTTTCAAGGTGGCGCATCGTTGCTTCTGGCAATTGTTTTACTCCTGTCGCCCAGCGGTCTTGCTGCTCAGGATCCCATTCTTGTTCCTCAGCCACGGGAACTGCAGACTGCTGATCATGCGTTCCGAATTCTTCCAGCCACGCGGATTGCGCTCACTACCAACTCTCCCGAGGACCGTTTCGTGGCGACGATCCTCCAGGAAGAATTGAAACTCGTGACGGGCACATCTTTTCCCATCGTGTCCGCGGCAAAGGAAGGAGCCGGCGCGATTGTCCTCGGCCGCATTGAGAATCCCGCGATCCGCAGATTGCTGCTCCTTCATCACCTCGAAACGGCCGATCTCCAGAGCGAAGGCTATGTTCTTAATGTGCGGGAAGGCGAAGTCTTGGTGGCGGGCAAGGATGCAGCGGGCTTGTTCTACGGCGTTCAAACACTGCGGCAGCTTGTGGTACGCAATGATCATCAGGCCGAGATCCTCGGCGTCCGTATTCGTGATTGGCCCTCGATGACCTATCGGGGCACGCAAGTCGATCTCAGCCGAGGCCCAGTTCCTAAGCTCGAATACCTAAAGCGGATCGTTCGCACCATCGCCGAATTCAAAATGAACCAGCTCAATCTCTACATGGAAGACGCATTCCCGCTTGAGGGCCAGCCGCTAGTCGGAGCTTTGGACGATACGTTATCGAGCGCCGACTTTAGAGAACTCGTTGCCTATGCTGCCCCCTACCATGTGCACATCATTCCGGCCACGGAAGGGTGCGGTCATTTGCACAAGGTATTGCGGTTCGAGCAATACAGCGGCATGGCCGAGGTTCCTCGTGGGAACGATCTGGCCGCGGATGACCCCGCCGCAGACAAATTCCTGGAACAGTTCTACCAGCAAGTGGATTCCGTCTTCCCTTCGCCCCTCTACAACATCGGATGTGACGAGATCCACGAGCTCGGTACTGGCCGCAGCGAACCGCGCGTTCAGCGAGACGGCCGCGAAAGCGTTTACGCCCAAAGCGTGAATCGCGCATACGACCTTGTGCGACGCTACAATAAGCAAGCGATATTTTGGGGCGACATGGCTGTAGCCCATCCCGAAGTGATTCCTAAGTTGCCCAAAGACCTCATCGTAACCACGTGGGAATACTTTCCTCATCCCTCTTACGAAAAATGGATCAAGCCATTTTCCGATGCTGGAATGAAAATCATCGTCTGTCCGTGGGTTGGAAACACTAGTTTGATCATCCCGGACTATGAAGTGGCTGCGTTCAACATCGCTAATTTCGTCGACGAGGGCAAAAAGGCTGGCGCCGTCGGCGTGAATGTGACGGTTTGGAACGATGATGGCGAAACGCTTTTCGCGCCCAACTGGTGGTCGATTGTCTACGGCGCCGCGAATGCTTGGGAACAGGGCAAGACTCCGCTCGCCGCCTTTGATCTAAAATTCGATTGGGCCTTCTACCGCAATACCGACCATCGATTCACCGAAGCGCTCAAGAAACTTAGCGGCCTCAATGAACTGCTCCATCGACAAGGTATCATTTACGTTTATAGCTCGGATTTCGGTGGAACCAATGACAGCCTATTCTGGCGCGATCCATTTTCCGCGGGTGGGCGCACCGATACGGACAAGATCGGCCCAGCCGCCTCCGAGCTGAGGCGAATCGCCGAGGACAGCTTCACAGTTTTTGCCACAAGTGAGAACCACGCCCTCCGCAATGCAGATACCCTCAAATATTTCGAGTTCGCCGCGTTGAAGCTCGATGCTCTTGGAATGCGCTACCAATATTTGCCCGAGATTTCCCGGCGCTACTCTCGAATCCTGGCCAAAGAGAAAACGGCGGCCCCATCCGAAGTAGATGCGGAGTTGTTCCAAATACAGGGCATCAACGGGCCATTGATCGACTTGCGCGATTACACCACCCGCCTGCGCGGCCTCTACCGCGAATTATGGCTCGGCGAGAATCTCAATTCGTGGGTGCCCAATGTCTTGCAGCTCTATGACCGCAACGGAGATTTGTGGCAGCGTCATATCGCGCAATTCGATCAAGTAAAGTGGGACCATCGGGAAGGGAAGTCGCTGCCCTCCGCCGAGTCCTTAGGCCTATTTCCCACGACACCGAAGTGACGCTCTGAGTGCTGAAGGGGTGTTTGGCGATCAGATCGGCTATGTTAACTGGGCTTCGTCAAGAGCAAAGATATCCCCATTGGACTATCATTCCGTTGGCTGACCGTCACTTCGCCCGAGGGCGCCGAGCTGGTCCTCGAGCCGATGGGTTTCCCACCTGATCAAACCTATCAAAGAGCGCTGTTCGCCGCTGGCATTCCAGCTACTGCTTTCATCACGAACCACAGCGCCTCCGAGCACAAACGCTTAAAAGCCTTCGGTGTCGCATTCCGCGGCGAACCAAAACCCATGGGTCCATCACCTCCGTCCTCTTTGAGGACACCTGCGGCAACCTCATCAATTGGTTCAGCCCTCGGCTTAACGCCGCGCTTCCAGTTCCCGGATGAATGTTGAAATAGAAACGCAGCGGTGTCGGACGCGGCGTAGGGATGTTCATTTTCGTTGGGACTATATTGAGAATCTCTCATAGATGCGCGTCTAACTGCTCACCGAACGTTATCTTGGCTGTAAGCAGAGGACTCGATCAGCGGTCAATGATCGAATCGGCCTTAAGCCGACTCCTTGAGTCGGACAAAAGGTTTAGGAAGAGTTGCCGGCTAGCCACGAAGAATAGTGGACGAGCGCAAACAAGGGTTGCAAGAATACCGTTGGAGATCGGAATGAGCACCGAGCGCCCCTATTATCACGAATTCGCCTGGGCATATGATCTGCTCCAAACTGACCCGGTGATTCCCCGTATAGATTTCGTTCAACGTGTCCTGAGCAACCACGGAATTGGCACAAATTCGGCGGTTCTCGACGCAGGCTGTGGGACAGGCCGCTACGCGCTCGAATTGGCCCGGCGCGGTTATTACGTTTGCGGACTGGATCGGTCGCCGGAACTCATCGCGGTGGCAAGAAATCGAGCGCTGAGCGCCTGCGTTCACCAGGAATTTGTGATCGCCGACCTGCTTGCCGTCACCTTTACACGGCTCTTCGATGCGATCTTGTCTCGAGGCGTCCTAAACGATCTTGTGGAAGAATCAGCGCGTCGCCATCTTTCAGCAATTTGGCGCTTGGTTGAGACCAGGCGGAATCGCGATCTTTGATGTGCGTGAATGGGCTAGAACAGTCGCTCGCTACGAGAAACACTCGGTTCATCAGCGCACCGTCGAGTTACTGGATGGAACGTTGCGCTTCCAAAGCGAAACTGTTTTGGATTCAGAATCTCGCCAAATGCTCGTTCGGGAGTGCTTCAAGATTACTCGTAATGCGATAGAGACTTCGAACGTGAACGATTTTGTGATGCGGTGCTGGACACTCGAGGAACTCAGGGATCGACTGCTCGTGTCAGACTTCGATGATATCGAGACTTATTCGAGCTATGGCGAAAGTGATCGGGTATGGTCTGACCGACTGGTGCTAGTTGCGCGTAAGCGATCGGTATGAGCAAGTGTCGCCCGGATCGCGAGCAAACCGGGTGCGCCGTGAAAAGGTGATGGTCCACAGCGGGAGATAAACCAGCCCGGGAACTGGTTCGCTCCGCCCGGTAGCAATCAGAGCAGCAGTTGAGGCGACGAGACTGCTGAAGCCTCTGGTGCAGAGAGTCGCTAGGCGACTTGGCGAGCGTGCAGGCCGTAACCTTAGTGAACGCCGAGCAGGCCCCGAAAATAGTTCTGCGATCCACTTACGGTGCACGATCTCCAAATCACAGTTCCGTCCATCGTGGAATGTACAGCCCACGCAGCGTCAAGATGTACTGGCTAAGCTGGAAAGTGCAATGTTTTGGCATAGTTCCAATCAACAAACAGAACCACAATGCGGGTCGCTCGAAGATAAACTCCTAAAGGGACGAGCGCTACCGTTAGGGAATTGAGCTTAAAACGACCCCAAGATCGCTGCCTCCTGAGCCTATAACTCAAAAAAGTCACGACCGGTTTCCTCATCGCCTGGAAATTGCATTGAATCCGGTCGACGCCGATCGAGAGTACCTGCGGCCTAACTTCCGGATTGCCGACAATTCGACCGGGACGCGAGTACAAAGCGTATACCGCTGCGGCGAGAGTGCCGCGCGTCAATGTGAATCGATCAATCCTGCGAAGCCCTCACGCCGCTCTATTCAAAAAACAGGCGGCAAACCTTTCGGTCGCCG
>WNFC01035078.1_pt1 | contig 11322 bp, 13 predicted proteins | sample 5400541 | NCBI WGS metagenome assembly WNFC01 (sample SAMN13153342, study PRJNA577476) | soil metagenome | isolation source: 120 cm saprolite under Douglas fir tree site 2 hole 2 replicate 1 | place: USA:California | collected 2015-04-18
TAGCGCTCAGTACAGAACCGCGAGCGTAGCGACCGGATGCCGCCATTCAACTCAAAACCGATGTAATTGCGCGACAGCGAAAGCAACGCGGGAGTTGAATGGCGGCATCCGGTCGCTACGCTCGCGGTTCTGTAGTGAGCGCTTTGATCATGATCAATTTGAGTTCTCACACAGTCTCTACTGCACGATGTCGCAGACCTCATGGACCGCGGCGTGAGTGACTGCGTTTCCTTTCTTCATACACTATTGTTTGGAGCAGCTCGTAATCCTGCGGCGTGTCAACATCAACAACACCTTCCGCGAAGCAAACGGTAGCAACAACATCAGGATGATTTGCAATGACTTGTCTCGCCCCCTCGTTACCTTCCAGAGCTGTTAGCTCCGAGAAAAGTTGTCTGCTAAAAAAAGCCGGCACACCGCGCGTCTCTCCATACTCGGAAGCGACGATCATTTTGCCAGTCTTACGCCGAGTTTCGATAAGGGCATTGACCAAGCCGGTTGTGACAAATGGCTGATCGCAAAGCATAATCACCGCCCCCTCCATCTCAACGCCGCAAGTGACAAGTGTTTCAATGCCGATTCGGATTGAGGAACTCATTCCCTTTTGCCACTCGCCATTGTCGGCCACTAATACCGGCAAGTGTTCAAGTTCATTCTTCACCAGCTCGGCTTGCGCTCCGACGACCACGACAATAGGACGACACACGGAGGCAAGAGCAGACTCCACAGCCCACCGGATTAGAGTTTGCCCCCGATAAAGCAGTAATTGTTTTGGCCTACCCATGCGGGCCGACGCGCCCGCCGCAAGGATTAGGACACCGATTTTCGATTGTGCTCCAACTGACTCAGCAATCCCGAACTTCATTGCTTATCACGTCCGTTGCGCAAATATCCCCGAGAAGTATTGGCGGTGGCCATAGAAGACAATGAACCACAGGACTGTTACGAGGATTGCCAACGCCGCACCACTTCGATTCAAGAACGAGTGATACAAAAGGATGTTCACAATTACAGGTCCGAGAAGCACTAGCGCCAGCGGCACAAAACGATTAACCAGTAGTAGGACGCCACCTGCGACTTGTAGCCCTGCTATAACCCAGTAGTAATGTGACGCTGCGAGTGCGATGATAAACTGGCCCGCCAATCCTGAAGGCAACGGACCCATGTTAAGGAAATTCAAGAAACCATTTAGCCCAAACACGAGGAAGGTCAGGCCGAGGAGAAGACGTGCGATCAAGGTTGCGATTTTCATTCACTCTCCTTTTCGATAACTCGGTGGCAGCAAACTAGCGGGATACCAGAGCCGTCGTGGACTGGCCCAGGCCCAAAAGCTGTTCCGAGGGTTAGCGTTGGATGAATTTAGCCCAGTTTCAACGCTGGGGCAATCTTGTTAGCGAGAAACTGCGTGAAGAAAAGGAACGGAGTCACTCATGCCGCAGTCCCATGAGGTCAGTACCACCGCGCGGTAGCGGGTGGGTCCGCTCGCAATTACTAAACGCCCTTGTAATCTATGCTGCGGTCGTTAACTGATAGACTCTGCGGTGCTTGATTAATCCCATCGTGAATGGATGAGTGTTCATAGGTATGCCTGACTTACGACAAGAACGAGGAACCTGGGTCTTTGTTGTTCCTATATCCAATCTGAAACTAACGGAGACCGTAAATTTTGAGTATCGAATTGACCGCGTTACATTTATCGCCAGCGACAAACTGCCACGTCGAAGAAAGCGATTCGGACTTCCGAATCGTATTTCGGAACTGCGCAATAAGCGTAAAGGCATGCTAGAAAAGTTTTTCGATTCCGCTCCTTGCTTTGCGACGGTTCGACGGAAAGGGAAGCTGATCGATTTCGAAGATGTAGTTTTGGATTTAATCAGGGAGGAATTAGCAATTTTGGTATTATCTCAACTCGGCTATGCTAAGCGACGCAATCTTACTTCTCCTAGCATTTCAGAGGAGAATCCAATAAAGAGCCGTAGTTTTTATGTTACCAATGCAGATGATGGTTCCGGGATTCAGGCGAATAGAGTTGTTGGAAGTCAAGGTTCACTATTACTGAACTCTAGTTGGCGTAATTTCCAAGAAAAAGTTTTTTTCAACGATCTACTTAGAATAATCCGTGGCGAAATCAAAGTGGCAAAGCATTGGCGTAGAGACCTTCGAAGTGCGGCCGTACTCGTTGGACAAAGCCAAATGTCGAGGGATTTGCCTCAAGCCTTCCTTTGGAACATGATCGCTCTTGAACTTCTCCTGACTGAGCAGGGTGATACATATGCAGAGGCACTTCCGTCTCGTGCCGAGGCGTTCCTAGGGTGGAGCGGGTTCTGGAAAGTTGAGGGTTTTCAGGAGCGAATTCGTGATGTATATAAGAAGCGGTCTGCTCTAGTACGTGCTGGTAGGCGTGATCTCATAAGCCGGGCTGACCTGTTCTTTACGGATGACCTTCTGCTAAATCTGTTCGTCAACATTGTGGGACATCATCGGCTTTTTACCACAAAATCATCAGTTGTTGAATTCTCAAAGAAAGTCCAGGCCGAACATCTACTAGGGATAAACGCGAAAGTTAGACCAAAGTCTCTACAATACATCCGCCGCACGTATTCAAAGGACGATTATTCAGAGTGATTTCCTAGTATCGACCTCCCACAGCGAACCTCATGGGACCGCAGCTTGAGTGACGGCGAGTGAGACCCACCCGCTACCGCACGGTGGTACTGACTTCCTGCCACTGCAGTCCGAGGTCTATAAAAGGCTGACTCATAGCAACGCCACGCCCCGAAGATACTTGCTCGGAACCCTCTTCAGCATGAATCGAACCCTTTCGTTTTCGGAGCAGCCCACCGTCGCGCCCTGACAGCACGGTTCTGATTTCGGCAATTATGGATAGAGCTATCTCTATGGGTGTTTCAGCCCCGATATCCAGCCCGGCAGGTGCGTGCAACTGCCCGAGGTAAGCATTAGCAGACTCTGTGGTCCCGTCCGCCAATTCCAACAGAAGTCGCTCAGTGCGTCGCTTCGGACCTAAACAGCCGACATAACGCACTCGCCTGTTCAAGAGCGTCTGCAGCAGTTCGAGATCGTGCAGATAGTTGTGCGTCATCAAGACGACTGCAGTGCTCTCCGTAAGTGGAACGCGATCACTGACATCTTCCGGGCGGCACAGCAGGACCACATCAGCATCCGCGAAGCGCTCGAAACTCGTGGCGCGCGCCCGCGTGTCAACGACTGTAGTGTGCCAACCGAGACTTCGGGCGAATGCTACGACCGGAAGTGCGTCGTCACCCGCGCCGAAGATCACCAACGGCACTTGCGGCTCGATAACTTCGATAAAGGCTTCGACACTGGCTCTATCCACTTCATAACGCTTGATCATCGACGTGCCGTTTTGTACTGCCTCGCGCAGGTCGTCGAAAACCGACATTGTAGTGGCGTCCCTCCGTGGGCGCCCCCTTTGCCATCGCGACTCGGGGCGCCCACGGAGGGACGCCCCTACAACTTCATTAGTGAAAAGCTCTGACTCTGTAGCGTCGTTGGGGTAAAGTAGTGACCGTGCCCCGATCTTGGTTTCTGTTTCACCTTCATACTGAATTACGGTCGCCAGCACCCCTCGCCGCTGGCTCTTTGAACACGCCGCCAGGAGCCGCATAAGGTTATCCAGGCGCTCGTCGCTCGCCGGTTCGATCAAAACCTGAACGACGCCGTTGCAGCCTATGCCCAAGCCCCACACGATGTCATCGTCGCTCGTCGTCACCGGTCGTTTGTCCCGTTTCGGTGATGAACATTCGCACGCCGGGCCGTCTATAGGCGGAGCCTTCGACGCGTACAACCGTCGCTAAGGCCGCTTGGAGGTTTTCCGCCCTGGCTCGTCGGTATGAATCGATGATTGCTTGCGTTTCTGTCATGCCCCTCCATTTAAGACTTACGCTGAAAGTGTTCACCGATTCCAGCCCAAGGTTGCAGCGACTCTGGGATTCCGGTTTTCACCACTGCCCGCACGCTCACAACAGCTTGTCGAGCGTGATCGGCAACTGGCGGATGCGCTTGCCCGTCGCGTGATAGGCGGCATTGGCAACCGCAGCCGCAACGCCGACGTAACCGACCTCGCCAATTCCCTTCGCACCCAACGGGTTAACTTTATCGTCGCGCTCTTCGACAAAGAAAGCTTCAATCTGGGGAATGTCGGCGTTGACGGGCACGTGATACTCAGCGAGGCTCGAATTAACAATACGCCCCATCCGGTGGTCCATCACCGTCTCCTCCGTCAGTGCCATTCCCAGTCCTCCAACTACCGCACCCGTTATTTGGGTGCGAGCAGTCTGCTCGTTCATGATCCGGCCTCCGCCGCAGACCGAAACGGCGCGGCTGACGCGCAACACACCCAATTCCGGATCCACCCGCACTTCGACGAAATGCGCTGCGAAAGCATGCATCGAAAACTTCTCGTACTCGTTGCCAGGCTTGGACTCAACGGTCGCTTCGATTGACTCCATGCGGTTCCGCCGCAGAATATCGCTGTAAGTTTCGCCCCGCGACGAGTCACTCTTGAGGGAGATACGACCATTCGCGAATGAAACCTGTGCTTCGGTCGCACCACGCAGTGGCGAGCGTTCATCGCCGCTCGCTAGTGCCAACAGCTTTGCGCGCGCCGCCAAACTTGCCTCGTGCACCGCCGAGCCGACGCTTGCAGTCGTGGCGGAACCACCGTGAACCGCAGCCTTCGGCAGCGTCGAGTCGCCCAGCTCGGAACGCACGCGGCTCAAGTCCAACGCCAACGCTTCGGCGCCGATGATCTTCATCGTGGTCCAGGTTCCCGGCCCCATGTCGCTTGCGGCTGATTGGACGACTGCCGTTCCATCACTGAAGATGCGCGCTCGCGCGCTTGAGGGAAAGCGATACATCGGATAGGTCCCGGTCGCCATTCCCATGCCAACGAGATAACGCCCGTTGCGCATCGACCGCGGCTCCATCGTGCGACGAGACCAGCCAAACCTTTCTGCTCCTTGCTTGTAGCACTCCAGTAAAGACTTGCTCGACCAGGGCAACCCGTTCGACAGATCTTTGTCGGCATGGTTACGGATGCGAAGTTCCAGCGGATCAATCTTCAACTTGTAAGCCAACTCATCCATTGCGCTATCGAGCGCAAACACGCCGGAACATTCACCAGGCGCGCGCATGTAGAGCGGTGTCTGAACGTTGCCGCGTACGAGGCGATACTTCGTGATGCAGTTTGGACTCGCATAGAGCATCCGCGTGGCGTTTAGCAGGTTTTCCGTGTTCTCTTCATAAAGGGATGTTTGTGCATAGCCTTCATGAACAATCGCCGTCAGTCGCCCATCCTTGCTTGCTCCAAGCGCCACGCGCTGGACCGTGTAGGGACGATGACCGTGCGAACTAAACATCTGCTTGCGTGTCACCACCAGTTTTACAGGTCGTCGCACACGGTCGTAATGAAGAGCCGAATGCGCCACCAATGAATGGGCAGATCACTTGCACATCCTCTTCCGGAATTCCGAAGACGAGCGCGATATACCCCTGCACATTGGACACCCATTGCGTCTTGTCGTGGAGCGTCAGTTTGCCTCCCGACCATTCGGCAATTGTCGAGAGCAGTTCCATCGGGTTGTGATGCTCGATGGGAATTGTGTAAGTCTCGTCGACGACCACCTCTGCTTTACTCAAGGCTTGTGGGTCTCCACGCACAACGTCGGCGGGCCTTCCCGTCGGAGAATTTTTGCCCAACCCTTCCTGCGGCTGAAAAACCCGAGCCATCTCCGCTTCAAGGCTCGTGACGGGCTTTCGTTCGTCGTACGCAACTCGGACCAGGGTCGCGGCGTATTCAGCCTGCTCCAGAGTTTCGGCGACTACGACCGCAACGGGCTGCCCATTGAAATAGATTGTGTCGTCTTGCAGTACAGGCAGCGAGCGCCCAAACGCCGGGGCTACATAGTCATCAACTGTTTGAGGACGCTCTGGAAAACGCACACGTGGTGCGTTCACATGCGTGATAACCGCGAGCACACCTGGCTGTGCTTCTGCTGCCCGTGCATCTATCGTCCGGATGCGTCCGTTGGCAATCGTGCTCATCACAAGGACGCCATACGTGACACTCTCGCGCTTGAATTCCGCTGCATACCGAGCTCCACCCGTGACCTTCAAACGACCGTCAATTCGTTCGATAGGTTTACCGATGAGGGGAGGGTTACCCACTGTCTGACTCACGTCGTTCTCCCTTCCCCCGCGGCTACCGTAAGAGCACGGGTAATGGCGCGTTTGCCCAGTTCAATCTTGAAGCGATTGTGTTCGTAACCTCGTGCTCCTTGCATGCCAGCATCGGCTGCACGCTTGAAGGTCTGCTCGTTGACTCGCGCTCCCGTTAGGATGAGTTCCGCTTCTCGTGCGCGCCAGGGCTTGTGCGCCACTCCTCCCATCGCCACGCGCGCTTGCTTGATTGTTCCGTTCTGAACGTCGAGAGCGGCGGCCACTGAGACAAGTGCGAACGCATAAGAAGCTCGGTCTCGCACTTTCAGATAGTAGGAATGCGCCGCAAACACAGACGAAGCGGCCGGCAAGTCAATCGCTAGAATCAGTTCGTCGCGCCCGAGGTTCGTGTCGATCTGCGGCGTGTCGCCGGGCAAACGGTGAAAGTCAGCGAAGGGGATGCTCCTCGCGCCTTGCGGTCCCTCTACCTGCACAACGGCATCGAGCGCCGCGAGCGCGACGCACATATCTGACGGATGCGTGGCAATACACTGCTGACTCGCGCCGAAAATCGCGTGTATGCGGTTGAAGCCTTCGAGCGCTCCGCAGCCCGAGCCCGGCTGACGTTTGTTACAAGGCATCGCCACGTCATAGAAGTAATAGCATCGGGTTCGTTGCATCAGATTGCCGCCGTTGGTCGCGGCATTCCTCAATTGCGGACTCGCGCCTGCGAGGATCGCTTGCGAGACAAGCGGATAGCGATTGCGCACAAGACGATGGTTCGCCGTGTCGCTGTTCTTCGCGAGCGCTCCCAAACGTAACCCGCCGTCGCGTTCCTCGATGCGTGTGAGTTCCAGGCGGTTAATGTCAACAAGATGGTCGGGCTGTTCGACGTTTTCCTTCATTAAGTCGACGAGGTTGGTCCCTCCAGCAATGAACTTCGCAGTCTGCTCATGGATCACTGCTTGAACTGCTGCTTGGCTGTTCGTCACACGTGTATAGGAAAAAGGTTTCATCTTGAGATCACTCTCCCGTCTGGCTTGTTCCACTTGCTTCGCGCACCGCGGCCACGATGCCTGGGTACGCCCCGCACCGGCAGATGTTGCCTGACATCCGCTCGCGAATCTCATCGTCGGTAAATTCGACGCGCCCCTCGCTCCGAACATCTGCCGTTACGTGACTCGCCGTACCCTGCTCGACTTCGCGCAACATCCCAACGGCGGAGCAGATCTGACCCGAGGTGCAATAACCACACTGAAAGCCTTCGTGACGAATGAAAGCAGCCTGCAACGGATGCAACTCGTCGCCCTTGGCTAAACCCTCTATGGTCGTGATTTCACTACCGTCATGAATCACAGCGAGTGCTAAGCAGGAGTTGATGCGTCTGCCGTTTACAAGCACGGTACACGCGCCACACTGACCGTGATTGCAGCCCTTCTTTGTGCCCGTCAGATCCAGTTGTTCGCGCAGGAGGTCGAGTAGCGACACGCGCGGGTCGAGACGCAAGCCGTAGTTGGAGCCGTTAACGCGCAAGCGCACGGCAACTTTCTCGCTGACCGTTTGAGGGACCGCTGCCAACGTTTGATCCAAGGTAGTCGTACCTCCGTCAGTGAGTAACCGCTGCGCCAGGATCAGGCCGCCGCCAACGAGCGCAGTTCTTTTGAGGAAGTCACGACGCCTAAGCCCAGTCACGATCGCCGCCTCGTCCGTCGCTGAGGAAGGCTCAGGTCTGTCTTTCATCTCTAGTCTCCTGGTCTCTGGTGTTATTTCCCTCTACGTTTTTGAGAATGCGGGATGTTAAAGGCGGTACCGAGTGTCTTTCTTTCCGCTTTTTGCTGAATTCGATGCTAACTTGCTATGAAGGAAAGAGCACACCAACCCCGAAAAGGGTAGAGCAGAATTCTTTAACTCCGGAGGAGTGTGATGTTTATAGATCCGAACATAACCAAAACCATGCGCCGTTCGGAGGAGCGGAACTCAATTCGAGCTGTACTAGTCTAGACATCTTCCGCTCCTCCGAACGGCGCCGGAGGGGCATTGGCTCACGAGCTATAAACATCTCACTCCTCCGGAGTAAAGAACGATCAATAAGCCGTGGTTTCTTACGGTACGATACCTATTAGATTTAGGTGGCAGGATGCTTCGTGACTGCGAAGATGGAAAATGAGGTTGGCGAGCTTTGCCTGAAGCTTAAGCCTTCACCCATCGTTCGGCCCACTTGCCCAGGGCTTCTATCGCAGGCTCAAGGTCTTTTCCCGATTCAGTGAGTTCGTAGCTTACTCGTACCGGCGGCCCGGAGATGACTGTGCGCCGGACCAAACCCTCTGACTCGAGTTCTCGCAAACGTTCCGTCAACAGACGATCAGAAAGCCCCGGCACCGCTGCCAGGAACTCGTTGAAGCATCGAGGCCGCGCGAGCAGCGAACTGATGATGGCGCCACTCCAGCGCCGGCCAATGAGTTCCACTGCATGGTGGAAGCGTGAACAAACCTGCGAGTTTCCGTGGCCACTTTCTTCTGGAGTCGCCGTCCCGCGTCTAGCTGGTGTTTTGCCGCGAGTTGATTTTTTAACCTTCGCCATACGTCATCACTTACCTTTGATTGCTTACTTGACTTATGTAAGCCAGATGCCTTATCGTGCTTTCACCTTACTAAAAGTAGGTTAGCTATGCAACGTTTGGGTAGTGTCCTAATTTGAGATTGTCTTAGTGCATTCTCAGTGTTTCTCCGTGCCTTCGTGGTGATAAAAGTGCCGAAAACCATTTCACCACGGAGACACGGAGAACACGGAGAATCCAGTGGGACGTGAAATTAGGACACTACCAACGTTTGAGGACGGAAAGAGTCGAGGAGGTGAGAGGATGTCAGTAGATACAGGGATTTTACTGGTGCGAATTTTGTTTGGAGCCGCGATCGCAGCGCACGGAGCACAAAAACTTTTCGGGTGGTTTGGCGGCTACGGTCTAAAAGGGACCGGAGGGTTCTTTGAGGGGTTGGGCTTTCATCCAGGAGTCGCGTTTGCAGCGGCCTCGGGTTTGAGTGAGTTTGTAGGTGGATTGTTCCTGATCATCGGCCTGTTTACACCGCTTGGGGCGGCGGCAGTGCTTGGGGCAATGATCGTCGCCATGGTCAGCGTCCACTTGAAAGGTGGGTTCTTCGCTACCACCAACGGTATAGAAATGCCTTTTCTCTATGCGGCAGCAGCGCTGGGTTTGTTATTTTCCGGCGGCGCGAAATACTCACTCGACACCGAGTTTGGCCTGACGTTCCTGGGCCAGCCCTATGTCGTAGTCGGATTGCTCGTGCTGACAATTGTTGGCGCCGTCGTAACCCTGGCAGTTCGCCGGCAGCCTCAGACACAAACGTCTGCCGGATAAAGGAAAGGGAAACTAGCCACAGATTAACGCAGATAACGCGGATCAGAATAAAATAAGAAGTTAAGAAACTACGAATGCTTATATTCTTTTTTTGATTTGTGTCATCCGCGTTAATCTGCGGCAACTATTTTCTTTCACAGCTTCGGGAGTTGGTGGATTGTTCAGATGGCGGCCCTGAAGTCCTTCGGCGTGGACCCGGCCACTCTGCGAAAGGAGCTTGTAAAGTGACTTTGGCTGGAAAACCCCGATCGCAAAGCGATCTCCGAGATTGGCAGTTCAGTCTCGTTCAATAGTTCTTTGGCGCGCTCTATTCTCCTTTCGGAGATGTAGTTTGTCGGATTCATTCCCATCGATTGTTTAAAGGCGCGTGAGAAGTGGAAGTAACTCATTCCGACCTGCTTGGCTACAACTCTAAGGGCCACTCTGCCCTCCTGCTCCTCGGCAAGATGACGGTCGATGATGCCTATGGCTTTTCGTAACTTGTGTGGCGCCATGCCACCATGTCCAATGTGGACATCTTGCAAAGAGCTGTAACGCCTCACCAACTGCATCGCAAGTCCAATTGCCAGAGAGTCGGCATACAACCGCCCTACAACATTCGCTTCGCTCAACGCTTGCAAGAGAGACATAGCCACGTGACGGATGTGCTTGTTCCTGAAACCGATTTGAGGCGTAAGAGCAATCTCGTTGTACGCAAGATTAAACTTGGTCACCGCAGAACGTACGAAGAGTGGCCGCAGATATAAGAGCATCATCGTGCTGAAGTGCGAACTTTGAGATCGGCAGACCCATGATGAATCAGCAGGAATAATGGCGACCTCTCCAGCACGCACCTCTCCTGCGAATTTACGTTTATCAAACTGAGCGTTAACAAATAGAGGTCTGCCCAGGTTCAGTACCAAGCAATGACTATCTGAGGGCGGTACCACTACTTCGTTCAAGCTATGCCTCAGATGTATTAGGCGAATGTTCTGCCATCCGAAGGCGTCACTGGAAGCTATGACCGCTTCCTGATTGAGGAGCGCGACGTTGCTGACGGCTGGCTGCCCCGCCTCAGGCTCTCGAACACTCCGCATACTTTTACGCCACGTCTGCGGCTGATGACTTGTAGATGAAGCTGCCCACCTCGAAAATTCCGAGTCTCCAGTAGCTCCTGTTACGACGTACGGACGATCCTCTTGTGTTTGCAGGCTCATCTCAAAACTCCAGCACGGCGCGATAACTAATGTCGCCAGATCGTGATAACGGTTAGCCGCAAAACTTCTATCTGCCCATCCACTCGCGGACCAAGGCAGAACGCTTTTCCACGTAGTGGCCTAGTTTGAGGTTTCTTAGCGCATTCTCTTGTGTTCTCTGTGCCTCCGTGGTGATGAAACTGCCAAGACTTCTCCTAAGACTCTCTACACAGTCTCAGCCGTATCTGGATAGTCTGCAGTGCAATGCGAGGGCCAGAAGACGGGCTTTGAAGACTGATTGTTATTTTCGGCCAGGCGCAGCGAATACTGACCGTATTTCGCCAAATGGTAATGTTTGGTCACCGACTCCAGTAGTTGCTTCAAATCAATCGTTTTGTTTGACTGTGAAGGCAGTGGTACCTCAGCCGGTACGGAATGGCCAGACATTTGCAAAAAGTTGCGAGAACAGAAGAGAATCAAAGCATTGGAGTAGCGACGACTTATTGACTTGCGCTCAACACGAAGTCTCATGCGGTACGAAGCACTCTTACATGTCATCATCAAATAAATACA
>WNFC01008491.1_pt1 | contig 11321 bp, 5 predicted proteins | sample 5400541 | NCBI WGS metagenome assembly WNFC01 (sample SAMN13153342, study PRJNA577476) | soil metagenome | isolation source: 120 cm saprolite under Douglas fir tree site 2 hole 2 replicate 1 | place: USA:California | collected 2015-04-18
CGCAGCTGAAGACGTCGTCGGAGAGCGCGATGAGGTCGGCGCGCTTGCCCGGCTCGAGCGAGCCGGTGTCCGCCTCCCGACCGATCGAGCGCGCGTTCCAGATGGTGAAGGAGCGCACCGCCTCCTCGCGCGTCATGCGCTGCGCCGGCTGCCAGCGCGGATCGTCGCCCTCGCGGGGTCGGCGCGTCACAGCGGCGTGGATTCCGTAGAACGGGTTGGCGTCCTCGACGGGAAAGTCGGAGCCGCCCGCAATGTAGGCCCCGGAATCCAGCACGGACCGCCAGGCGTAGGCTCCCTCGAGCCGCTCGGGACCGAGGCGGTCGCCGGCCCAGCGCATGTCGGAGGTGCAGTGGGTGGGCTGCATGCTTGGCACCACGCCGAGACGCGCGAAGCGCGGGATGTCGGCCGGGGCAAGGATCTGGGCATGCTCGACACGCAGTCTCGGTCGCGGATGACCACCCCCGGCCAGCACCCTTTCGAACACGTCGAGTGCGAGGGTGTTGGCGCGGTCTCCGATGGCGTGCACCCACACCTGAAAGCCGTGGTCGGCGGCCTCCCGGGTGACGCGCTCCACTTCCTCGGGCGGCACCAGCACGAGCCCAGTGTTCGCTGGGTCGTCGCAGTACGGCGCGTGAAGCGCGGCACCCCGCGAGCCCAGCGCCCCGTCGAGCCAGAGTTTGACGGCGCCCACGATCAGGCGTCCGTCACCGACCGACTCGGGCGCCCCGCGCTCGCGATACTGTCCCCACGCCTTCCGGCCGCTCACCGCGGCGAACACGCGGAACGGGAGGCGCCCGCGGCCGATGAGCCGCGTGTACGATGCCAGGGCGGCCAGATCGAGCCCGGGCTCGTGCACGCCGGTGAGGCCCTTGGCCAGGCATTCGGCGACAGCCGCTTCCACGGCCTCGTCGAAGCGCTCTTCAGTCGGCAGGGGGATCAGCGAGCGGATCAGGTCCTGCGCCAGGTCGACCAGGAGACCGGTGGGCTCGCCGCGCTCGTCCCTTTCGATGCGGCCGCCTTGCGGATCCGACGTGTGACGCGTGATGCCGGCGCGCGCGAGCGCCACGCTGCTCGCCCACGTCGCGTGACCATCCACGCGCACGAGCGCCACCGGGTGACCGGGCGCGGCGCGGTCGAGCGAGGCACGGATCGGAAAGCGCTGCCCGGGCCAGTGCGTCTGATCCCAGCCGCGCCCCGCTATCCATTCCCCCGGTCGCAGCCGCGCCGCCGCGTCGCCCACCATCGCGGCGATCTCCTCCTCCGAGCGGGCGCGGTCGAGGCTCAGCTCGAGACGCGCCCTGGCGAGCAGCATCAGGTGGCCATGACCGTCCACGAGGCCCGGCAGCACGGTGCGGCCGCCCAGGTCGAGCGTCGGCTCGCCGGGGGCCGGATTGACGTCTCCGCTCCGCCCGGCGAACGCCACGCGGCCGTCCCGAACGACGAGCGAGTCGACGACGGTGTCCGCGGCGTCCATCGTGTAAATCCGTCCATTGGTCAGCAGCACGGGTCCATCCTACTTGATGTATTGTGGTTCCGGAGATGAGTCGACCGCTACCCCTCGAAGGCATCAAGGTCGTCGAGATCGCGCAGGCGCTGGCCGGCCCGTTCGCCGGCGAGATCCTCGCCCACATGGGCGCGGACGTCGTGAAGGTCGAGCGGCCGGAGGGCGACGAGGCGCGCGGCTGGGGTCCGCCCTTCACCCTGGGCGGCGGGCCCACCTTCCACGCCGTGAACATGAACAAGCGGTCCATCGTTCTCGACTTGAAGGATCCGCGGGCGATCGCCTGGCTCAAAGACTACGTGGCCCAGGCCGATGTGCTCGTCCAGAATCTCCGCCCCGGCGTGATCGAGGAGCTGGGGCTCGGCGCCGAAGCGCTGCAGAAGATCAATCCGCGTCTGATCTTCTGCTCCTTGTGGGCGTTCGGGCACACCGGCCCGCGCAGATTGCGGCCCGGCTACGAGCCGATGGTGCAGGCTTTCGCGGGGCTCTTCAGCATCAACGGCGGGGACGAAGATCCGCCCTCGCGCTTCGGGGCTCCCGTGCTGGATCTCGGCACCGGCATGTGGGCGGCCATGGGCGTGCTCGCGGCCCTGCACCAGCGGGCGAGCACCGGGCGGGGCGTTGTCGTCGACGCGTCGCTCTTCGAGACTGCGCTCGGGTGGCTCACGGGCCACATCGCCGGCTTCAAGTTCACGGGCGACCTGCCGCTGCGCGAGCGCACCGGCTCCCGGCGGCTCGTGCCCTTCCAGGGTTTCCAGACCAAGAACGGCACGGTGATCATCGCCGCCGGCAACGACCGCCTCTTCGCGAAACTCGTGGCAGCCCTCGGCCACTCCGAGTGGTCAGTCGACCCGCGCTTCGTCACCAATGCCGAGCGCCGCGCCAATCGTGAAGAGCTGATCGCGGAGATGGAGAGGGTGCTGACCACTCGCGGAAAGGAAGAGTGGATCGACATTCTCGAGGAGGCGGGGGTGCCGTGCGCGCCCATCCAGGATCTTCGCGAGATGCTCGCTGAGCCGCAGACGGCGGCTCTGGGCCTGCTGCAGGACGTCCCGGATCTCGACTACGACCTGATGACGCTGCCGCTGTCATTCGACGGAGAGCGGCCGGCCGTCCGCAGCCGCGCGCCCACCTTGGGCGAGCACACCAAGGACATCGTCGACCTGCCCCCGGCTACGAGCTGACCGGCCCGGCCCCGAGCGCGTCCGCGCGGTCTGCGCGAGGCGCGATGGGGATGATTCGCTGGAGGGCCACGAGCGCGAAGAAAAGCCAGAGCTTGAATCGCGTGGAAAGCGACGGACGCCAGTTGCCCGCCAGCACGGAGAGCACGGCCCGGTAGATGCCGAAACGGCTCCGAGGCGTAAGCCACAGGTCACGGAATGCCGGATCGTAGAAGCCCACGGCGAACCTGCGGAAGTGATGGAAGCGCATTCGCACGTCGCGACCGTAGCCGTCGAAGCGCCGCGCGGTCAGGTCGCCGTCCGCGAGCCCCTGGTGAATGATCTCCCCCACCTCGACTCCCGCCTGCATCGCGAGCAGGACCCCCGTGGAGAAGATCGGATCCAGAAACGCCGCGGCGTCACCCACGACCACCCAGCGGTCTCCCGTCAGGCGCGTGCCGAGGTATGAGTAGTCGGCGTCAAAGCGGGCCGGCGACACTCGGCGCGCGGCGGCGAGGAGCGGGTCGGAGCCGCGCGTCGTCGCGATGAAGTGCGCGAGACTTTCTTCCGGAGAGGCCTTCGCCTCTCGGCCATAAACACGCTGCGGGATCACGGCCCCCACGCTCATGATCTCGGGGCTGATGGGGATCAGCCAGAGCCAGCCCATGTCGGGTCGCAGCAGCATCCGGATGTCCCCGGCCCGGCGCCCCTCGCGGCGGGGCACGCCCTCGAAGTGTGCGTGCACGGCGATGTTGCGCAGCAAAGGGTCGGGCTCGTGGCGCCCGAACTTCTTGGCGAGAAAGCCCGTCCGTCCCGAGGCGTCTACGATGATGCCGGCGCGCACGGATCGCTCCCGGCCATCAGCGCCGGCGAAGCGCAGGGTGGCGGCATCCGGCTCGAAGGTGGCGTCGACCGCGCGATACCCTTCCAGCACCTCCGCCCCCGAGCGCCGGCTGTGCTCCAAGAGCACCTGGTCGAAGACGGCCCGCGGCACCTGGAAGGTCTGCGGCGTCGGGGTCTCCACCGCGGCCGTGAAGTCCGCGTACCGCTCGCCGCAGCCGTCGAGGGTAGAGAAGCTCGCGCCCCACTTCTGAACGAAGCCGGCCGCGCAGATGGTTTCGTAGACGCCGAGCTTGCGGAAAATCTCGTTGGTCCAGGGAAGCTGGGATTCGCCGATGTGGAAGCGCGGGAAGAGATCCCGTTCCAGGACCAGCACGCGCCGGCCGGCGCGCGCCAGCAAGGTCGCTACGCTCGATCCGCCAGGCCCGCCGCCGATGACGGCGGCGTCGTAGTCCCAATCGTCCCTGCCCGCGCTCACGCCACCGATCGTGCCAGAGGGCCGCAGCAAGCGCAAACACAACCCCGCCGGCGTCGTGGTGGCGCCGGCGGGCCCGCCGTCTGGACCGCTAACCGCTAGACGGTGAGGGTCAGGTAGAGGCTACGCGAACCGCACGTCGCGGCCGACGGGGGTGCCGGCGACGGCGCGCGGCAGGTCGCTCACGCCCGTTCTCAATCATGGCCGGCCGAGACTCTGCTTCTTGCCTTGGCACAGCTGCCCGACTCCACCCGCGGCGAGGGCGGCTTCGGCAGCACGGGCGCGTGAGGCCGGGCGCCCTTCAGCTCAGCTCGACTACGAAGCGGGTGCCCGTGCCCGGCGCGCTTTCCACCCTGATCGCGCCGTTGTTGGCCTCGACCAGGCGCTTGACGAGCGACAGGCCCAGGCCGATGCCCTTGCTCTTCGTCGTGAAGAGCGGCTCGAAGATCCGCTCGCGATGCTCGGGGGCGATGCCAACACCCGTATCCTCGACGCTGATCTCGACCCGGCCGCCCGCCGGGTGAGCCCTGACGGTCAGCACCCCGCCGTCCGGCATGGCCTGGATCGCGTTCAGCAGGAGGTTATCGAGGACCAGCCCGATCTGATGCGGGTCGATCATCACGGGATCCAGCCCCCGCGCAAGATTCCGCTCCACGCGAATGGAATCGGGAACGGTCAGCCGCTCGAGCGCCTCAGTGACGAGAGCGCCCGGATCGGTGGACGTGCGCGCGGGAGGGGTCGATCTGGCGAAATCGAGCATGCCGGAGATGATGCGCGTGGCGGTGGCGACTTCGCGATCCAGGATAGCCAGGTGCCTGCGCAGCCGCTCCTCCTCGGGCAGGATCATCTTGAGGTAGTAGACCGAGTTCTTGATGACGCCGAGGGGATTCCGCAGCTCATGGCTTACGCCGCCGGCGAGCTGACCGAGAATGGCCAGCCGCTCCTGGCGGACCAGCTCCGCCTGGGCGGCCTCCAGCTCGGCCGTCCGCGTGCGGACCCGCTCCTCGAGATCGGTCGTGTACCGCGTGACGCGCTCCAGCAGCCGGGCGTGATCGATCGTGATAGCCATTTGTCCCGCGACTTCTTGGACGATGGCGACCTGGCCGGCCGGGAAGTCCCGCGACACGGCGCCGAAGCTCAGCCCGCCGATCAGCTCACCACCGACGATCATGGGCACCACCATGTAGACGTGGACCCCGCTGTGGAGCAGCGCCTCCGCGGCGGGGCTCGCGGGCAGGGTATCGACGTCGATGACCTGGGGCTCGCCTCGCCGCAGGGCGTCGACATCGCCCATCAGCGCCATCGGAAACCGCACGCCGCGTCCGGCGCGGGCCCGGTGGCGGCCGACGCCCACCAGCCACTCGGCCTCGCCGGCCTCGAGGTCGAACAGGTTCACGATCACTCGCGGAACCCCGAGCAGATCGCGAAGCTGGATGAGGGCGGTCTCCGCGATGCCTTCAGCCGTTCGCGAGGAGAGGAGCCCCTTGTCGACCTCGTGGAGGATGGACAGGCGGGCGTTGAGCTGCTGAAGGTCGGCGGTCCGCTGCCGCACATGACCCTCGAGGCGAGTTGCGAGAGGCCCGACGCGTGCCCGAACGAGCGCCACCCCACCCAGGGTGACAACGACTACGACGAGCAGGGCCAGCCCGAGCTGGCGCCGCGTGGATCCATACAGCTCATCCACATCGACCTTGAGGACCGCCACGAGTCCGAGGCCCGGTAGGGGTGCGTGCGCGCCGATGACCTGGTGACCCCGATAGTCGACGCCCGTTCCCACGCCCACGCCCTCCGCCAGCGCCCGCTGCAGCAGGCGCGGCACGCCCGGCTGCCCGGGCGGCACGACGACGGGGGCAGGCGAGATCTGCGAGGGGAAGCATTGGAATACGGGTTCCCGCGGGACGCACAGAAGGAGCTCGGCGCTGGCGAATTGGAGCTGGTTCTTGGTCAGGATCTCGGTGAGCCGGGGCATGAGCTGTTCGACCACGATGGTCCCGAGGGGGCCTTGGGAGTCTGACAGGGCCAGCTCGTGGCGGAGCCCCAGCCCTTCGCGCCAGAAGAGATGCACGGTTCCATCGATCCCGAGCGGCACGTCCAGCGTCGCCGGCGCAGCGGCATCGGCCCCGGCGCGTGCGACCTCCTCACCGTCGGGCAGGAAGGCGACGAGGCGCGAGAAATCGTGCGACAGAAAGCTCGCAAGGACTCCCTGCACGACCTGTCGCGCTTCCCGGTTGGCCGGGTCCGTGACGAGGATGCGCAGGTACCGTCGCATGTTCGGGCGGGTGGTGACGATCGCGGCCCTTGTCGTGCGCAGTTCCAGATTGGTCCTGAGCTCCGCAACGTTGGCGGCAAGCACGCCCTGGAGCTCGCTCTCTGCAGATCGCCGGATCTGCGATTCGAATGCAGCCACGCCCACGATCCCCGTCGTGCCTGCTGCCAGGATCAAGGCCAGGGCTGCGGCCCTGATGATTCGCTGGTCCTCAGTGACCACCCGCGGCGGGTCCACGGTGGCGCGCGGGACGGCGAGCAGGCCAAAGCCAAGAAGGACGAAAGCCGTCGCCGTCGGCAGGGCGACGGAGCCGAAGGGGTACCACGTGTACAGGATGACCACCTGGAAGAAGTGGCCGAGCAGACCCAGCGCGCCGATCACCAGAATCGCGACACCGAAGACCCGCGCGACTCGACCACCAGCGGCGCGCATCGAGGCGAGCGCAGAGAGAACGAGCGTCGCGCCGATCAGGAGGAGCGCAAGGGACGCGGCGAGGGCCATCCGTCCCGGGTTGAGATCTCGGGCGGTTTGCCGATCCCGGAAGAGCAGCTCGTCGATTCCGAGATCAACGCCTGCGAGCGTCTCGACGAGCGAGGCCAGAGCGATGACGACTACGGCCGCGCCGCCGGCGCCCGCCCACCACGACCGCGGCGCGGCCCATCCCAGACCGGCCAGAGCCCCACCAGCCAGCACGAGCGCGAGTGCCGTGTTGGGCTTCATCGTCGCCCGCCCGGGGGCGAGCCTCGTGAGCAGGTCGAGGTCGACCGCCCAGCCGGCGAGGGCGAGGGCACCCAGCACGGTCACCGACGCGGCGGTTGACCAGACGACCCAGGGACGCCATCCGGCTTCGCCGTTGCCCTGCGGCATCAGTCAGCGGCGTCTGCTATGGCGTTCCATCGAGGACCTCCCGCACCTTTCGCGCCAGGGCGCCGGGAGTGAACGGCTTCTGGAGAAAGGGCGTGCCGGGATCGAGCACGCCATGGTGGACGATGGCGTCGTCCGTGTAGCCCGACATGAACAGCACCTTCATGTCAGGTCTGCGGCGCTTTATCGCATCCGCGAGCCCGCGGCCGCTCATCCGCGGCATCACAACGTCCGTGACGAGGAGATGAACGACGCCTTCGTAGAGCTCGGCGATGCGCATGGCGTCCTCGACGTCCTCGGACTCGAGCACCACATACCCCTGTGAGTCGAGAATGTCGCGCGCCAGGGTACGGAGATTGGGGTCGTCCTCGGCGAGCAGCACGGTTTCGCTCCCCGAGGGTGTGGCTTCGCGCCTGGCCTCCACCGGAGCGGGCTCCGCGCCCTCGGTCCTCGGCAGGTAGATTCTGAAGACCGTCCCGTACCCCGGCTCGCTGTATACCGACACGTGTCCGTTGCTCTGCTTGATGATGCCGTACACCGTGGCGAGTCCGAGCCCCGTCCCCTTGCCAAGCTCTTTCGTCGTAAAGAAGGGCTCGAAGATGCGCGCCCTCGTCGCTTCGTCCATACCGGTGCCCGAGTCGCTGACCGCAAGGCTCACGTAGTCGCCGGGCTGCACCTCCAAATGCTGGCGCGTGTAACTTTCGTCGAGCGTCACGTTGCGGGTCTCGAGCATGAGCCGACCGCCGCGCGACATTGCGTCACGGGCGTTGACGGCCAGGTTGACGATGACCTGCTCGAGCTGCCCGTGGTCGGCCGTGGTCATACCGAGAGCGGGTTCGAGGTCCATGACGACCTCGATGTCCTCCCCGAGCAGGCGCTCGAGGAGCGACCTCGTGTCCGACACGACATTGTTGAGATTCAGTACCGTCGCCTGAAGGATCTGCTTGCGGCTGAACGCCAGGAGCTGGCGCGTCAGAGCCGCGGCGCGCTCGCCCGTCTGCTGGATGAGCTCGACGTCCCGGCGCATCGCGTCGTCGGCCGACATCTGGCTCAGGAGGAGATACGTGCGCCCGCCGATCACCGTCAGGAGATTGTTGAAATCGTGCGCGACGCCGCCGGCAAGCCGGCCGATCCCTTCCATCTTGACAGCCTGGCGAAGCTGCTCCTCAAGCTGCTTTCGCTCGGTGATGTCCACGAGCATGCCCATCGTACCTGTCACCTCCCCGTTGGGGCCGAGGAGGGGGGCTGCGGATGCGATGACGTCGACGAGCGACCCGTCCTTGCGTAGCCGCTGCGTCTCGTACAGGGTCGCCTCGCCGAGCCGGTTTCGCTCCATGGCTTCTTCGAACTCGGCCCGCCTCTGAGCCGGGACGGTTGGCAGCTCCCGGCCAAGGATTTCCCTGTCGGTCCAGCCCAGCAGCCGGGCAGCCGCCTTGCTCCACACCAACACCCGCCCGGCCTTGTCGATCGCGCTGATCGCGACCGGAGAGGCGTCGACGATGGCCTGAAGCCGCTGGCTCGTCTCCCGGAGGGCCGCTTCGGCCAGCCGACGGCCCGTGATATCGCGAACCACCACGAGCCGACCCGAGACCTGTCCACCCTTCACCACGCTGACGCCGTTGGCCTCGACCCAGATCCGACTCCCGTCACGCCTGACCAGCTCGGTCTCGAAACGGGCATCGACCTGGTGTCCCGTCCTGACGGCCTCGAGGCGGCTCACGACCTCGGCGGCGCCTTCCGAGGTCAGGAAGGACGAAAGAGGCCGATTGTAGGACTCGGCCTCTGTGTAGCCGGTCAGCTCCGCCGCGCGACGATTGGCGAAGACCACCCGCCCCTCGAGGTCAAGCAGCAGGATCGCGTCCTGGATATGCTCCGCCACCAGGCGATAGCGCTCTTCCGACTCGCGCAGCGCCCGCTCCAGCCGCTGCTTCTCGAGCGCCTTGTCAACGAGGGACAGCAGGTGGTCCATCTCGAACGGCTTGGTCAGGTACGCGAACGCGGTGCCGTTGATCGCCTGGATCGCCGTCGGCACCGACGCGTGACCCGTGATGATGATCACCTCGGTGGACGGAGACGACGTCTTGATCGAGCGGAGGAGCTCGAGGCCTGAGATGTCCGGGAGCTGGATATCCAGGAGCGCGACATTGACTGCGCGCTCGGCCAGTGTGGCCAGCGCAGATTGGCCGCGCATGACGGTCGTGACCGCGTGGCCGCGCACCTCGAGCACGTCTCCGACGGTCTGACAGGTGCCGGGGTCGTCGTCGATGACGAGAATGCTCGCCGGGTCGATCATGTACTCGCGGACCGGCCACCCGCGCGCGCGGCCACGATGCGCTTCACGAGTGGAAGCAGTTGGTACAGATCGAGCGGCTTCGAGAGCACTCCGTAACCGGTCGTGCGCTCGGACTCCGCCACGAGCTCGTCGCGGGTGTACGCGGTCATCATCATGATCGGCATTTCGGGATCGAGCTCGCGGAGGGCGCGGAGAACCTCGACCCCATTGAGACCCGGCATCTGGATATCCATGAGGATCAAGTCGAAGTTGTCCGCCTCGACTTGGGCGATTGCCGCGCGGCCCGATGCGGCGGCGTGCGCTCGAAAGCCGCTGGCGGCCAGGATATCGATCAACGTGTCCAGCATTCCAGGGTCGTCGTCGACGACGAGGATCTTGCCGACGGCCGTGCTCATCGGGGCACGCCCGCGCCGAGCTCAACCGTGAAGCGGCTTCCAGCGCCCGGCGTGCTCGAGACGCGAATCCGTCCGCCATTGCTCTCGGCGAGCCGGTTCGCGAGGGCGAGGCCGAGCCCGATCCCCTTGCTCCTCGTGGTGAAGAGCGGCTCGAAGATCCGCTCGAGGTGTTCCGGCGCGATCCCGAGGCCCGTGTCCTCGATGCCCACCTCCACCACGCCGCCCAGCGAGCGGGTCCGAATGGTGAGCCGGCCCCCTTCAGGCATGGCTTGCAGCGCATTGGAAAGGAGGTTGCCGATGACGAGCCGGAATTGGTCCGGGTCGACGACCACGGGCTCGAGTCCTGCTGTGAAGTCGAGCTCCACGTGGACGGCATCCGGGGCAGTGAGGTGCTCCAGGCTGTCGCGGACGAGGGCGTTGAGATCGGTGGGCACCCGGACGGGCGGCGTTGTGCGCGCGAAGTCGAGCATGCCGGAGATGATGCGGGTCGCGGTGGCCACTTCGCGATCGAGGATCCCCAGGTGCTTGCGCACCCGGTCTTCCTCGGGCAGCACCATCTTGAGGTAGTAGACGGAGTTCTTGATGACGCCCAGTGGATTGCGGAGCTCATGGCTTACGCTACCTGCAAGCTGCCCCAGTATCGCCAATCGCTCGCTGCGGACCAGCTCTTCCTGGGCCGCCTCGAGCGCCCGCGTCTTTTCTTCGAGGGCCTCCTGGGCGCGCTTCCGGTCGGTGATGTCACGGATGGCGCTCATGACGAGCACGCCCTCCTCCGTTTCCAGAGGGCTCAGGCTGATCTCGACCGGGAATTCACTGCCGTCGCGGCGCCTCCCGTAGAGCTCCATGCCGGCCCCCATTTCGCGCACCCTGGGGTCGGCAAAGAAGCCTTGACGGTGGCCGGGATGTTTGTGGACGAAGCGCTCGGGAACCAGGATCTCCACGGGTTGGGCGAGCAGCTCGCTTCGAGCGAACCCGAACAGGCGCTCCGTCTGGGCATTGACCATCAGGATCCGTCCGTCTCTATCCACGAGCACCATGGCGTCCGGGGCCGATTCGAGCAGCGACCGGAACTGTGCCTCCGCCCGCTTGCGCTCGCTGATGTCGCGGATGGCGCTCATCGCGAGCCTTCCGTCCTCGGTCTCCAGGGGACTCAGGCTGATCTCTACAGGGAATTCGCTGCCGTCCTTTCTCAGCGCGTACAGCTCGATGCCCATGCCCATCGACCGCGTCCGCGGGTCGGTGAAGTAGGCGGTGCGGTGCCCGACGTGAGTGTGCCGATAACGTTCCGGCACCAGGATCTCGAGCGGCTTCCCCAACAGTTCGTCGCGCCGGTGTCCGAAGAGGCGCTCGGTCTGCGCGTTGACCAGCACGATTCGGCCCAGCGGGTTGACGATCACGATCGCGTCAGGGGTCGACTCGAGGAGACCGCCGAATCGCCCCTGGATTCGAGCCGACTCGTGGAGACTTCGGATCGCGGTCACGTCCTTGTGGCTGAGGACGATGTAGTCGACGTTTCCCGATGCGTCG
>WNFC01008492.1_pt1 | contig 11321 bp, 7 predicted proteins | sample 5400541 | NCBI WGS metagenome assembly WNFC01 (sample SAMN13153342, study PRJNA577476) | soil metagenome | isolation source: 120 cm saprolite under Douglas fir tree site 2 hole 2 replicate 1 | place: USA:California | collected 2015-04-18
GTATCGCTCAACGACCTCGCGATTTGTCTTGGGAGTCACTGACCTTCCTCCTAATCCATCAGGCACATGGCTGCCTGTAGCTGCGTCTGATTGCGTGCGCAGAACTACGCGCAGAATCTTAGGCCCGCGCAACGGTCTCGGGACCAAAGTCTCCGAAGTCGAAGGGGCGACCATGTTCACGTTGGGGACGGTTATCGGTTCGACCCAGGTTCAAAAATCGGTGGTGGGCCGCAGCTCATATAACGCGAACCAACTGATCGTGCCGGGTCATGAGATCAAGCTCCCTCAGTGACTCCACTTTAGCCGGGCATCATCGAGCGACGCCCTCAACCGGCGGCCTCAGAGCATCCCGAACAACCGCCCGGAACCGAGCGGCTGAAACGGAGCCAGCTCCCTCGATCAGGCCGTGGTGTGATCGCGCCTTCCCGCCGATTGTCGCCGAGGGCGCAAGCGATTCAGCCGGGCGCCCGGGGCGTGGTAGGCGGGAGTGATCCAGCGCACGACACCTGCCGCTGCCAGATCGGGCCCGTGGCTCTGATCATGCCGAATGAGGTAGCTGAGGTGGTGGGTGACTCCTGACCACGCAATTGCATGCTGCATCTTTCCATCGTGTGCAGGTCGAACGCTGATCCAGTAGAACACCGGCGCATTGACGTGCCCGCCGCCGGGTGCTATATGAACCCTTGGTTCCGAGTCGCCTCGGATGCAACAGCTGGCTTCTTGGGGGAGTATGAACATGAAACGCTTGACCGTTTCGGCACTGACAGCCTTCGGTCTCCTGTTGGTCTCGGTGGCGCCCGTGTACGCCGACGCCGGCTCGCCGGGAGGCACCTTCCCGGAGCAGCCCGGCACAAACATCGCGACTGCCTGCAACTCGGTCCTCTCGAACCCGGGGACTGGGCAGGGTGGGGCCGCCTCGCACGACTCGTCGACCGCGGCAGCCATCACCGGAGGTCTGGTCTTCGACGCGTGCTTTGGTGGATGAGCGGCTCATAGCGGACCTTCATCGGGCCGTTAGCTGAGGCGATCCAGATGGCCAGGGTAAGGCGATGTAGTCGGGGCCCCCATGTAGTCTGCCGAAGTCGTAGTTCGAGGGCACCGGTCAGGCGCGCTCTCGATGACGATGGCGATCTCGGTATGGACGGCGTCCATCTCGGCCGCGTCTCGGCGCACCCAACGGGTCAGTGGGTGGGCTCAGCAGACTAGGGATCTGGTCTTGCAGGTTCAGGATGACGCGGCTCAGCAACTTGGTCACGCTGCGGTCAGTTGTCCAGAAGATAAAGGCTCGGTTGAGGCTGTGCCGACGTGTTAAAGAGGGACTGCCCAGAATGGGTTGATGTCAGGGATGCGCGCGAGATGGTCAGCGTGCAACTGGTCAAATCGTTCCTCGAACGAGACGCGTGCCTCACGCTGGATCGCGGATCGCGTCCACAGCTTCTTCGCTAGCGCAGGGCGGACGGCTTCAGCGCTTGCTCAGTCTGCGCGCCTCGGCGCGCTGCCGATTGCTGCATGGGCTCCTTCGTCCCGGACGGCATGAACACTCGGACCAGGAGCGCCCCTGCGATCATGACCACGGCGCTGACTCGCAGCACATCGGTCATCCCGATGGCGTAGGCATCATGCGCCGCGTGAAGAAGCGCCGTGCCGAATGGAGCTGGAAGGCCGTGTGCGATCAAGGTGGCTCCGGCCACGCTGCCTTCGGCCACGTCCCGCAGCCGGCCCGGCAGCCCGGTCAGTTGCTGCGCCAGCTCAGCTCGATATGCGTTGTTGAGGATGCTGCCAAGGATTGCGACGCCGAATGATGCGGCGAGTTGCTGGAGGGTCCGGGTCAGGGCGCTTCCAGCACCTGTCTGCGCCTCGGGCAGGATGCCGAGGATGACGTTCAAGGAAGTGAACATCGCGAAGGCATTGCCGACTCCGATGACCGGCAAGGCGACCGCCATAAGGCCGTATCCGCTGTCGGCCCTGACCAGTGAGAGCAGCGCCATACCGGCGGCGCAAATGAGAAGCCCGAGCACAAGCAAGACCCGAACCCCGAAGAGGGCAACCAGCCGGTCGCTGCCAACAGCGCCCAGCACGATGCCGCCGATCAGCGGCAGCAAGCGGATGCCGGTGGCCTGGGCGTCATTGCCCTGGACGATCTGCAGGAAGGGCGTGAAGACGAAAAGCACTCCCAGCAGCGCAAAGCCCATGATCATGCCAACGAGCACCGACCAGGTGAAGCGCGGGTTCAAGAAGAGTCTGAGGTCGACCAGCGGCGATCGCGCGCGCAGCTCCCACGTGGTGAAGCCTGCGACCAGAACCGCCCCGATGACGAGGCTGGCGAGCACAGTCGAGTTGGTCCAGCCGAGGGCCGGCTGCTCGATGATCCCGTAGACGAGACCGGTGACACCGGCAACCACGAGAGCCGCTCCGATGACGTCAAGTCGCGGCGCGTTCGCGTCGCGGCTCTCCGGAATGAAGAGCCTGACGCCGAGCAGAGCGAGCAGCACGACGGGGCCGTTGATCAGGAAGATCGAGCCCCAGTCGTAGTGGGTCAACAGCCAGCCTGCGACAAGCGGACCCAAGGGAAGTCCGAGAAACATGCCGGCCCCGCCAATGGCGATGGCCCGCGGACGCTCCGCCTCCGAAAAGATCGTCGGCAGGATGGCCAGAGAGATCGGAAAGATGAATGCTCCCGCGATGCCCATCACCGCCCTCATCAAGATCAGCCCATTGGCGGTGGTCATCTGGCTGGCCGCGATCGAGGAGGCTCCGAAGAGAACGAGCGCCGCCAGAAGCATGCGGCGGCGGCCAAGGCGATCGGCCAGCACGCCGGCGGGAATCATGAAGCCCGCCAGAGCCAGCGTGTAGGCGGCGGAGATCCACTGCAGCTGGTCGGTGGTGGCGCCCAGCTTGGCCGACAGCGTCGGCAGGGCCGTGACCACGATAGTCGTATCCAGTCCAAGCACCAAAGAACTCAGAACGATCGCGCCGAGGGCTAGCCATCTGCCCCTGCGAGTGGTGGCTCGGTTATCGATGATCATCCTCACTTCTCGGCTACGCGTGGCCGATGAGGGCGCCGAGGCCGGCCACGACGAAGCCGCCCATGGTGACCTGGATCAGCGAGCGGTGAAGCGGGACCTGGAGGAAGCGCTGGCGCACCCAGGCGATGGTTATGAGCTCTATCCCGACCACGACGTAGGCGACCTTCAGCGCCGTCTGGGTGTCGCTGATCAGGAATGGGAGAGCGTGGAAAGTTCCTCCGACGAAGGTCGCTATCCCGGTCAGGGTGCCTCGGACCATGGAGTTCCCCCGCCCGCTCAGCTCGCCGTCGTCGGAAAGCGCCTCCGAGAGGCCCATGCTGATCGCGGCCCCGAGCGACGCCGCCAGGCCGACCAGTAGGGCGGCGTGTGAGCCGACAAGGAAGGCGGCGGCGAAGATTGGCGCCAGCGTGGAGATGGTGCCGTCGATCAAGCCGATGAGTGAGGGCTGGACGAAGCGCAGGATCTGGCTGCGCTCACCCTGTCCGCGCCATCGCCGCAGCAGGTCACACCGAATTGCTGCGGCGGAGGTCGCCATTGAGAGAGGGATTCCGATCGTGGTCAGCATTGCTCTGCGCATGACGGCAGCATCAGTTGTGGTGAGGCCGCCAACATCCACCACCTGGTTGATCTTCGGAGCGGATGGAGGTTGATTTCTCCGCGCACGGCTACCTCGGAGGGAGGAGACTCACAGCACTACCCAATGGCTGCCGTGTCCACCAAGCTGCCGGCGCCGCTAACCCGTTTCGTTGGTCGCGAGAGTGAGCTGGCCGAGGCTGCCGTCCTTCTGGCTCAGGCCCGGCTGCTGACGTTGACCGGGCCGGGCGGCGCCGGCAAGACGCGTCTGGCTCTGCGTCTGGCTGCATCGGTCGCCGAGCAATTCCCGGACGGGGTCTGGTTCGTCGACTTCTCGCCGCTGGCCGGTGGGGAGTTCGTCTGGGATCGGGTGGCGAGCACGCTTGGTCTCAGGGAGCCGCGGGCTGGCACAACCTGGGCCCAGGCCGTGGGCAATTCCCTGGCTGGGCGGCAGACGCTGCTGGTACTCGACAACTGCGAGCACATCGTGGACTTGGCGGCCGAGGTCACGGCCGATCTCCTGGCCGCGGCTCAAGCGCTGAAGATCCTTGCCACAAGCCGGGAACCCCTGGGCGTGGGTGGCGAGGTCACCTGGGGGGTGCCGCCCCTTAGCGAGGCAGACGCCGTGGACCTCTTCATCGACCGCGCACGACAGGCGCGGCCTCAGTTCAGGGCTAGCGACGACGACAGCATTGCCGTGCGCACAATCTGCCGTCGGCTCGACGGTCTGCCGCTTGCCATCGAGCTGGCGGCGGCCCGGATGCGCGCTCTCGATCTGCCTTACATCGCTGCCGGCTTGAAGGATCGCCTTGGATTGCTGCCGAGGGGACCGCGAACGGCGCCGCAGCGCCAGTCGACTCTTGCCGCCTCATTCGACTGGAGTCACGAGCTGCTTACCGATGCCGAGCGCAAACTTTTGCGCCAGCTCTCGGTGTTCGCGGGTGGGTTTGACGTGGAGGCGGCGCTTGCCGTCTGCCCGGCTGCCAGCCTAGAGCTCCTGGCGGCGCTAACGGACCGCTCGCTGATCATGCTCGAGCAGCGAAGCGAACGGGCTGGGCCTCGCTACAGGATGTTGGCGACCGTGCGCGAATTCGCCGCCGAGCATCTGAGCGAAGCGGAGGAAGTCGATCTGATCCAAACCCGTCACCGGGACCACTATCTCGCTGTGGGCGAATCAGGGTTTTATCTGCTCGGCGCCGAGAAAACCCGTTGGCTGGATCGTCTACGCGGAGAACAGGACAACCTTCGGGCGGCGATGGCCTGGAGCCGTGACCGGGGTGAGACCGACGCCCTGGTCAGGATGCTTGTGCCCCTTACGCAAGCCTGGGGAGGGCGAGCCCGGTGGATCGAGGCTCAGATGTGGTTGGACGTGGCGGTGGATCGCGCCGAAGCGGTCTTGCCCAGCTCGCGCGCCCGGATACGTCTGATGCAGTGCTTCGTGCCCATGCTGGCGGGCAGGGGCTCGCTCCGCGAGGTGCCCGCGCTGGCCAACGAGGCCCTAGCCCTCGCCCGCGCGGGTCAGGACGAAGTTGCGGAGACACTCGCACTCTCCATGCTCGGCTTCATGGCTGGGCTGGCTGGCGGTGCCGAAGCGATGCGTCCGTACCTGAACGAAACTCTTCCCCAGTTTCGCTCGGCCGCCTTTGTCCCGCTTGGGCCGCTGATGCTTGGCGTCTTCGTCGTGCTCCGGTGGTTCCAATCCGATCCGGAAGAGCCCCGGCGCCTCGCGGAGGACGCGATCGTCATGGCGAGGGCTAGCGGGGATCGCCACTTCCTGATCTCGGCGGTGATCATTGCCGGGCTGACAGCGCTTATCCAGGGGCGCCTGGCCGACGCCGCCCAACTAATCGACACCGCGGTGGCTGACAGTCGCCAGGATGCAGACACCCAATTGTGGATGGCCCTGCTCGGGCGCGCCTCTGTGGCCACGTTTCGAGGCGACTTCGCCGTGGTGCGGGCGGCTGTCCGCGAGAGCCAGGCAGCCACGCAAGGGATCGATGCCGCGGAGATGTCGGTGAGGATGGTCGGGCCGATTGCCAGATTGATTCTCGGCTGGATGGAGCTGGCCGGCGGCGATGTAGCTCGCGCGAGGGATGCCATCGCGCCCTTGGTTGACGCCATTAGCGCGACCCCGATGCCCCGCTTCGCAGCCGTGCCGCTGGTAGTCCTGGCCGAGGCGCAGCTGGCGCTGGGCGCACTCGACGACGCCGCAGCCAGCCTAGACGAGGCCGTTTCCCTTGGCCGTTCAGCGGCGCAGACGTGGGTGCTGGGCCGAGCCGCCCTGATCCGGGCCAAACTGCGCGTCCGCGAGGGCGACCTGAGAGAGGCGGAATTTCTGGTTCACGAAGCCCTCGGCCTGGGTCGCGAGGCCGGCGACCAGATGGGACTTGTGGAGGCGTTGGAGCTTCTGGCTCGGTTGGCGGCCGAGCAGGAAAGTCCTAAGGAAGCAGTGCGGCTGTGGGGGGCGGCAGAGGCACAGCGCGAGAGACTCGGTTACCGCTTCAGCACCGATGACGCTGCCAACGTGTCCGGAAAGGCCCGGACCAGGGATGCGCTTGCTGCGGACGAGTTCGAAGCCGCCGGGACCGAAGGGACGAATCTCTCGGTCGAGGAGGCGATCGCCTACGCCGCCCGCGGGCGGGGCGAGCGCAGGCGGCCGAAAACGGGCTGGGCCAGCCTGACGCCAAGCGAGCTCGAGGTTGTCCGGCTGGTTGGCCAGCACCTCAGCAACCCCGAGATCGCAACCCGGCTCTTCGTCTCGCGGGCCACCGTCAAGACACACCTGGTCCACATCTTCGCCAAGCTCAGCATTGACTCCCGCTCCGAGCTGGTGGCCGAAGCCGTCAGACGCGGGATCCAGCCGCAGGCGATCCGAAAAACCTGATGTCGACCGACCTGCCGGCGCCGCTTACCCGGTTTGTCGGCCGTCAGTCCGAGCTGGCCGAGGCCGCCGCTCTGCTGTCGGCAGCTCGACTCTTGACTTTCATCGGGCCGGGCGGCGCGGGCAAGACGCGCTTGGCGCTGCAACTGGCGGCATCGGTCGCTGCGCAGTACCCGGACGGGGGATGGTTCGTCGACTTCTCGCCGCTCTCCGGCAGTGAGTTTGTCTGGGATGAGGTGGCTATCGCGCTCGGCATCGACGGGTCAGGGCCAGGCAGCACCATCGCAGAGACCGTGGGGCGCTATTTGGCTCCCCGGCGGGCACTGCTTGTGCTCGACAACTGCGAGCACGTGGTGGAGGTAGCCGCCAATATCACGTTTCGGCTCCTGGTCGCCGCTCCCACACTGAAGATAGTTGCCACCAGTCGGGAGCCCTTGGCGGTCGGCGGCGAGGTCACGTGGATGGTACCGCCGCTGAGCGAGGCAGACGCAGTCGACCTGTTCATCGACCGAGCTCAACAGGTGCGGCCCCAGTTCAGGCTGCGCGAGGGAGACGCCGACGCGGTGCACTCTATCTGCCGGCGCTTGGACGGCCTGCCGCTCGCCATTGAACTGGCGGCGGCCAGAGCGCGCGCACTCGACGTGGCTCACATCGCCGCCGGCCTGAAGGATCACCTCGCGTTGCTGCCAAGCGGACCGCGCACTGCACCGCAACGGCAGTCAACCCTCGCCGCCTCCTTCGCGTGGAGTCATGAGCTGCTGTCGGACGCCGAACGGACGCTTCTACGCCAACTCTCGGTGTTCGCCGGTGGGTTCGATGTCGAGGCGGCGCTCGCTGTCTGCCCAGTTACCAACCTAGAACTGCTGGCGGCACTGACCGACCGCTCGCTCATCATGCTCGAGCATCGGAGTGACCAGGAAGAGCCTCGCTACAAAATGCTCGAGACGGTGCGCGAATTCGCCGCCGAGCATCTGGATGAGGCGGGTGAGGTCGAACTGATCCGAACCCGCCACCGAGATCACTACCTGGCGCTGGTGGAGACTGCCGAGCCTCAGCTGCTTGGCCCTGATGAGGACCGCTGGCGGGCTCGCTTGCGCACGGAGCACGACAACCTGCGCGCGGCGATGGGATGGAGCCGGCATCGGGGCGAGGCCGAACTGCTGGCCAGGATGGTTGCGGCTCTGGGGTCGTTTTTGGCCACGCCCCGGTGGATGACTGAGCTCCGGATGTGGCTGAAGGTTGCCGGGGATCGCATAGGCGAAATCTCGCCGCGTATGGCCGCCCGGATACGCATCTTGGAGTGCGTGGTTGCCGTTGCGACGGGTTCGCTCGGAGAGCTACCGACCCTGGGCAATGAGGCCCTGGCGCTCGCCCGCGCCGCAGGCGACCAGCGTGAGGAGGCGAACGCGCTCTGCATCCTGGGCGTGGTGACGGGCGTGGTCGGCGGGGCCGAAGCGATGCGGCCTTACCTCGACGAGGCTCTTCCGCTGGCTCGCTCAGCCGGCTCCACCCAGTTCACGATGTTTGCGCTGATCGCGTTCGTCCTCCTCCGCTGGTTCCAGTCAGATCCTGAAGAGTCCCGACGCATCGCGGACGAGGCGGTCGCCCTTGCGAAGACGGGCGCGGATCGCCACAACCGGCTCTTCACCATGTCATTCGCGGGGTTGACGGCACTTCTCCAGGGAAGGCTGTCCGAAGCCGCCCGAATGTTGGAGTCGGTCGTGGCTGACGGCCAGGCGACTCATGACAGCAACTTCATGGGTAGCCTCCTCGGTCTTGCCTGGGTGGCGATGTTGAGAGGCGACTTCGCCGCCGCCCGCGCCGCCATCAATGAGAGCCTTTCGGCTGCACAGCGGTACCCGACTGAAGTGATTTCGGTGAGGTTGATCGGTCCGGAGGCAAATTGGATTCTCGGCTGGATCGAGCTCGTCAACGGCGACGCGGGCCGGGCGAGGGACACCATCACTCCCGTGGTCGACGCCATTCGAGCGACCCCGCTGTCCCGCTGGAGCTGTGTGCCGCTCGTGGTGCTGGCCGAGGCACAGCTGGCAGCGGGTGAGACCCAAGAGGCCGCTGCCAGCCTCGACGAAGCCGTCTCGCTTGCACGCGCAGGCGCGATGACCTGGGTCTTGGGCCGAGCTGCCCGTGTCCGGGCCAAGCTGTGCTCCCGCCAGGGCGAACTGCAGGAGGCGGAGTCGCTGTTGCACGAAGCTTTGAGCCTTGGGCGCGAAGCCGGTGACCAGATCGGCCTGGTGGACGCGCTGGAGCTGCTGGCCCGTCTGGCCGCTGAGCAGGACAGTAATAGGGAAGCGGTGCGGCTCTGGGCGGCTGCCGAGTCGCTGCGGGTCGTGCTCGGCTACGTCCGCTTTCCCGTCGAGCGAGATCCCTACGAGGCGGCGGTTGCCGGTGCCAAAGTGGCCGTCGGCCTGGATCAATTCGCGGCCGCCTGGGCCGCAGGTGCGGAACTCTCTCCGGAGACGGCGATCGCCTACGCCGGACGTGGGCGTGGCGAGCGCCGGCGCCCGACCACCGGCTGGGCCAGCTTGACTCAGACCGAGCTTGAGGTTGCCCGCCTGGTCGGCCAGCACCTCACCAACCCCGAGATCGCGGCCCGCCTGTTCGTATCACGAGCCACCGTCAAGACGCATCTGGTCCACATCTTCGCCAAGCTCTCCGTCGACTCCAGATCAGCATTGGCTGCCGAGGCGATAAAGCGCGGAATAGTGTCACGGCCAGACTTGCGAAAGTGACCACAACGGTGCAGAAGGGACTACAGAGTTCACGTGTAGTCGATCAGAAACTCGGACGTGAGTTGGCGAGCCTCTGGGTCGCCCTTGAGCAAACCAAGCCGGTGAAAGGGTTCGCAATGTGGGAGCGAACTGGGCCGCCGGAAACTCGAACCACGTCCCTCCGCAGTAACTTGCCCTGAGCGCTGCGCCTGACCCTCGCCCGATCTCGGGAACGGAGAGCGCTGCAGCCGGGCATTATGTGGAATCCCTTCTGGTGAGGTCCCCAGCCGGTTAAGAACCGCGAAAAGGGGCCTCGAACTCGTGCCTGGTTATTGGGTATGAAACCGCGCGACAATCTAGTCGAGGCCGGTACTGAACCAGGTTGGCGGGACCGCGGGAGGGCTGACTTACGGAAACCACCGATCGGAGGGCCATCGTTTCCCGCGACGGGACCCGAATCGTCTATGACCAAAGCGGCACCGGCCCTGCACTCCTGCTGGTGCACGGCGGGTTCGTCGACCGCCGCTTCTGGGGACCATCCCTGGCGCTGCTAGCGCAGCACTTCACGGTCTATGCGATGGACCGGCGTGGGCACGGAGACAGCGACGCATATCCGGCTGATCACGACATCGCGCGCGAGTACGAGGATGTGGCCGCGGTAGCCAAGGCGGTCGGCGCACCCGTCGATGTGCTCGGTCATTCGTCCGGCGCCCATGTGGCGCTGCACGCTGCCCGTCACATGGCTCAGGTGCGGCGGCTGCTGCTCTACGAGCCCCCGCGGCTTGACGCCTTCACCTCCAGCGTGCGGGCGCGGTTGCATGCCAGCCTGGCAGCTGGGGATCTCGACTCGATTGTGGCCACCGTCCTCGTTGATGTCGTTGTGTCAACAACCAATCCAGGCATCCTCCCGAACGCGCGACCGCAGGTGCTGGCGGGTCTGCGCGAGTCGCCGGTCTGGGCGGGCGCGCTACGGAATGCACGCGCTATACCCGCCGAGGCGGACTCGTACGCCACCTACCGCTTCGCCCCGTCGAATTTCGCGATTTCAGTACCCCGACGGTGTTCCTGCTGGGCAGTGCCAGCGGTCCGGTCGTGCAAGGATGGGTGCAGGATCTCCAGGCCGCCCTGTCGTCCAGCCGAATCGTGCTGTTGGAAGGCCAGGGGCATGGGGCGATGCATGAGGCGCCGGAGTTGTTTGTGCGCACAGTGCGGGCGGCCCTCGAGTGTGCCCCGGACTCGTAGCGACCCGATCTATAGTTTGTTGACTGCCGTCCAGGTGCTTCCCGACCGCTTCAGGTTGGTGGGCCGCGGTGGACTCGAACCACCTACCTCCGCGTTGTCGCGGCGTGAACGACGTAGCGGCGAGTTCGCAAAAGCGAACGACGTGGCGGGTCGGTATCAGCAGTGACCTATGGTTCGATCAGCGTGGAGATAACCTCGAAGCCGTGACACCCGATCTGACGGTGAGAGTCACGTCTCAATCGATGAATAGAGAGTCGGCACGCCAAATTGCGAGTTCGGAGTGGCCGCCAAACGCTCTATGGGTACGAGCTGGGACGTCTAGAGCAGAGCTGCCCAAGTGGCTCCACAAAGAGAGCGACCAGGGTGAACTGTTTCTCGGAGCGCACGACATCTTGGACGAGAAGGCCGACTGGAATACGGCCACCTGGTTCTTCGATCCGACACAACTCCCACGCTTCGTATCCACGCTTCAGCGCTTGTACCAATTGATGGCGGAAGACTTCGAGCTTGTCGCCGCGTGGGCTTTGCAAGAACCATCGCGGGAGCAGCGTGTATCGAGGAGCGAACTGGTAGCCATAGTGTCCAGCAACAAACTTGGGAACGCGGTGCTCTACCTGGTGAGCGCTGGCTAGCGGATCGAGGTCCGCCCACTGAAGCTGCCTACGTATGTACGCGGAAACCGCGGCTCCTAAAGGGCGCTGGCGCCGGCAGTAGCGCTCGACGAGTTCAGGTGGTGGGCCGCGGTGGACTCGAACCACCTACCTCCGCGTTATCAGCACGGCGCTCTGCCAGTTGAGCTAGCGGCCCAAGGCCCAGCGGGTCGAGCGTCCTCGATCCCAGGAATTGTGAGTCTACTTGGTCGTTTGATTT
>WNFC01040328.1_pt1 | contig 11319 bp, 10 predicted proteins | sample 5400541 | NCBI WGS metagenome assembly WNFC01 (sample SAMN13153342, study PRJNA577476) | soil metagenome | isolation source: 120 cm saprolite under Douglas fir tree site 2 hole 2 replicate 1 | place: USA:California | collected 2015-04-18
CGCACCATGAAACCGCGCATGCGGATGCCACAGAGGATTCAGCAGATGGTTTGGGCTCCAGTCAAGCACAAACGACAGCAGACTCCCGCCCAGCAGCACAAACGTCATCAGAACCTTTGCAACCTTGATTCGTCTCATACAATGTCTCCTGGGTTAGTGAGTGATCGCTTACTATTGATTAACTACTCCACCAACTCGAACCCGTCAAGCAATGGAGGAGCCGCACCCGCCGCAACATACTGGAGGTCCCCGCATGAAGCAGAAAGAAAAAAACAAAGCCACCAGAGGCAGGCCAAGCCGAAGGGCCGAAATTATCGCCGCCACCGAAGCTCTGATCCGCACCCGCGGCCTTGCCAGCACCACCACCCGCGCCATCGCAGAGCAGGCTGGCTGCTCCGAGGCCGCCCTCTACGTCCACTTCGACAATCGCCTCACCCTCCTACTGGCAGTCCTCGAAAAGAGCCTTCCCGACATGCTCCTCCCCCTTAAGTCACTAGAGCAGTCCATCGGCACCCGCACCCCTCAGCAAAATCTAACCAGCGCTGTCCGCGCCATCTTCACCTTTCACGAGCGCGTCGTCCCCATGCTCTGCGGCCTCTTCGCCGACCTCCAACTCCTCACCGCCTATCGCAAATCGCTAACCACGCGCAACAAAGGCCCCCACGGCGCAATCGGACGTCTGCAAAAATACATCTCCGCGGAGCAGTCACTCGGCCGCATCCACAAATCCATCGACGCCGAAACCGCAAAACTCGTGGCCGCCGCAATCGCGAGCGAATCGAATTAAGCCTTCTAAACCGGAGCCACACAACGCAGGAATGAAACCCCGGTATCCGTATCGACGATCACCCCACCGTCTCCCTCCCGAACAACCACTGCCTGCCCCGGATTTAGCACAGCCTCGCCCTCTGAGGTAGAAACGACTGTTCGACCAGCCAATCCAACCAGACAACCCGGCCCATCGAACGAAACACTAGCCTCAGTCACCTCGCCAAAATCAAACCGATCCACCACGAAATACTTCTGTTCAATCAGCCGCGTAAATCCATCCATCACCTTCGGCGCCACCTTACCCGCCGCCGTCTTCGGCTTGATCACCTGCAGGCCCTTCTCAAGATGCAGCTCCCGAGGCCGTCCATAGTCATACAGCCGATAGGTCACGTCGCTCGTCTGTTGTGTCTCCAGCAGCACCACACCCGGCCCGATCGCATGCACCGTACCTGCATCGACAAACAACATATCCCCCACCGACACCGGCACCCACTCCATCAATTCCTCCATCGTTCCATTCGACACTGCAGTCTTCACGTCATCCACTCCCACCCCATCCTTCAATCCCAACGCGATCACTGCCCCCGGCTCTGCCTCCAGCACATACCAGCACTCCGTCTTCCCCCGCGTCTCCCCCAACGCCTGCGCCTGCGCATCATCCGGATGCACTTGCACCGAAAGCTTCTCCGCCGGAAAAAGCAACTTCACCAGCAGCGGAAACTCCCCACCCAACTCGGCCGCCACCGAAGCCAGCGTCCACCCCGCAAACGGTCCCGTCTCCACCACACACTGCGGCCCCGTCAGCCAGGCCTCACCCACCAGCTCCGTCGTGCCGGTATCCGCATACCACGGCCGCAGGTCTCGCTTGCCCCACACTCGCTCACTGAACCACGGCTTCAACCGAAACGGCGCAACATCCATCCTCACCCCTCAAAAAGCTGTCACCCCAAGCATAGCCACTCTGCCGCTATCTTTGCTTGCTATTCCCTACTCCCTATTCCCTACTCCCTGCCTCTCAGTCATCATCGTCCTTCTTGGACTTCTTCCTCCTCTCCAGCAGCAGCGCCGGAACCGGCCGGTCGCCCATAGCGTCCTTCCACAGGATAACGTTCAACTTCGCCGGATCGGCCCGGTCCTCATGAGTAAAGTCCATCTTCGAACTCTCTCGCGCCCCCGGAGCCATCCTCTGGTTCGCCGTATAGATCAGCCCATTATCGCGGTTGGAGCAGTCCGCCGAGTACGGCGCCTGATCCCCCGCCCCGGTAAACAGCGTGCCGATCATCGAGCTGAACGCATCGTTATTGTTCATCGGAGGAACTCCCAGCAGCGTCTCCATCGTCCGCACCACACTCACCGTCGAATAGAACCGGCTGTCCACAAACGGCCCGCCATCCGCAGCGCGGGGCGAATACTTACTCACCACCAGCGACAGGCTCCGGTGCGCGTCCACGTGATCCGCCCCATTCTGCGCGTCGTCTTCCAAAATAAAGAACACTGTATCGTCCCAGTACGCCGAGTGCGACACAGCCTCGACCATCCGTCCAATCGCCAGATCGTTATCCGCCACCGAAGACTTCGGCGTGGGTCCACCTGGAGTCGTGCCCGCCGTATGGTCGTTCCCAAGCCGCATCACAATGAAGTTCGGCATCGTATCGTTGCCTGCCTCGCGATCAGCGATCCACCCCTTCAGATGCTTCAGCATGATCTCCGCCCTGATCTGATCCGGAACCCTCAGATTAAAGTCCGGCGACTCCGGCGCATAGTGCCCCACCAGCTCCGGCTTCGTCGGAACATTCTTCGCCAGCCGCGGAATCGGCCAGCCCCATTTGTTCACGCCGCCTCCCCACTCCTCAGGAATCGCCTCGCCCGGTTTGATCGCCTTCTGCTCGCACTGCCAACCCTCCAGCAGCGGTCCCTCCTGCGAGCTTCCACTCTTCTTCACATCACAGAAGGTCGACGAGATGTACTCGCCAAAGTGGTAATACGTCTTCCCATGCCGGGCCATATTTCCCCACAAATATCCACTCGCCGGCTCAACCACATCCGGAATCTTCTGCAGAATCGGATAGCCCTCGGCGACCACGCCCTCAAAATCATACGTCCGCTGCGAGCCGCGGTAGTTCTGCTGCCACGTCTTCTCCAGGTAGTCCGTGCCGATCCCCGCCGTCGACCACACATGCCCGTCGCCCGACACTTCACCCGAATCATAAAAGTTGTCCAGCACGCCAAACTGCAGCGCCAGCTTATGCTCATTCGGAGTAATCTCGGCGCCGTACATCGCAAGACTTGGATCGCCATTCCCCACCGGCTTTCCATTCTGCTTCAGATCTCCGAAGATCTGGTCATAGGTCCGGTTCTCTTTGATGATGTAGATCACATGCTTGATCGGCCCATTCGCACTTTTGTTTTTTTTGTTGTCATCCCGCAGCGCAGCGGAGGGATCTGCTGTTGCGCCGACTCCAGCAGCAAAATGGATCTTCTCCTCTGCCGCCTTCATCCGGTTCGATTCCAGCACCTCGGCCGTCCACTTGGCTAACTCCTGCTCCATTCCCTTCACATCCAGCACCGCCAGCGACCCATACAGCAGCGTCCCTATATAGGTGGAGCTACCCTGCCTTCCGCCGCGCTGTCCGGGCACCTGCCGTTGGGCAAAGTTATTCGGCCCCGTCCCTTTGCCCTTCGCCGTTGCAACATACAGTTTGCTGCCGGTAAAGCTCCCGCCGGTATAGCTCATAGACATCGGCATCCACTCTGTCGGCAAAAACCCGATCGGCTCCACCATGCCCTGCTTCGCCGCCTTCGCCGTCAGCTTCGTCGTATCCATCACCGCAATCGCGTCCGAGATCGCGTTCGCCACATACAACCGCGAACCGTCCGGCGACAAAGCCAGCGCTTCCGGCTCCGCCCCAAAGAAGCTCTGCTGCGGCAGCCGCGTATCGAAGTATCCCTTCACTGAAAACTGGTCCGCTCCTATATTGACCGCCGCCACAGCATCGCGATTCGCCAGCGCCACATACATCGTGTGGCCATCCGGCGAAATCTCCAACGCGCAGGGATGCGTCCCCGCCGCAACCGCGCTCTCCGGCTTCAGCAAAGCCAGCTTACGCCCCACCGTGCCCTTCTTCAGATCCAGTTCCACCACTTCGCTCGCATTCCAGAGCGCGACAAACGCCCGCGTCCCATCCTTCGAAACAGCCAACCCAACCGGATACGTCGAAGGCACCGCGTCATTCTCCGAGAGATCAAACCGCGTCAAGATCTTTCCTGTCGAGGCATCCATCAACAACACATCATCCGATAGATTCCCCGCCACCAGCAGTCTCTCTGCGCCGGCTTCTCCCACCACTGCGATCGCCGCCGGAAACGGCACACCCTTATCTCCCTCTTTGCCGCCGATCAGCATGGTCTTCCGTCCCGGAGCCAGTTGTTGCAGCGGAATCTTCATCATTCGCTGCCTGACAATCCTCCCCGCATCGAACCCATACACCACCACACCGCTGCCCGTGTCGCCGCTCGCCGTCCCCAGCGGATCGGCCTCCGACCCCATGCTCGCGTAGATATGTCTGCCATCCCGGCTGAAGGCGAGCCCCGAGTACAGCGTCTGCTTCGCGCGCTCTCTCGTATCCGCCTCAGGAAAATCCGCCACCGTTCCCGTCTGCGTATCCAGCACCGCAAGCGACTGCATGTAGTTCGACTCGAACGTCCCATACCCCGCATTCACCGTCACCACATACCGCGCATCCGGCGACACCGCCATCGACATCGGCAAACTGTTCAGCCGCTGCGGACTCCCCGGCACTGGACGCACAATCTGTTTACTCGTCGGTAAATCGATCGCCTGCCCAAATGCCGCAACCGTTCCCGACACAATTACCCACCCCACCATCGTCCCACTCGAAAAGTTCATCGTTACACCCTATCAACTTCGCCTTTCAGTGGCATTACAAAAGTTTTACCGACCCTACTAACACCTTTGGGGAGCATTACAAAAGTCTTACACCACGCTCTTCCATCCGCTGCTAGCGTTAATTCAGCAGTACTAAGGACACCGAGAAAACATGACTCCCCTTACCACCATCGAAGCCCCCGTAAAGACCGCACCCAAGCTGGCCGCTGTCGTCCCAGCCGTCGCCGAAGTCACCCAGAAGATCAAGCAGGACCTCCGCATGGGCCGCGAGCACCAGCAGGGCCGCATCAACTGGCTTACCACCATCTTCATGGGACTCTTCCATGTCGGAGCCATCGCCTCTCTCTTCTTCTTCTCCTGGACGAACCTGGCCGCCTTCGTCATCATGTACTTCTTCGCCATCAATGTCGGCATCGGCATGGCCTACCATCGCCTGCTCACGCATCGCGGCTACCGCACCCCCAAGTGGGTCGAGTACTTCGTCACCATGTGCGGCTGCCTCGCCCTTGAGGGCGGGCCCATCTTCTGGGTTGCCACCCACCGCGTCCATCATCAGAACTCCGACCACGAAGGCGATCCCCACACTCCGCACGACGGCACCTGGTGGGCTCACGCCGGCTGGATTCTCTCCGGTCGCGCCCTCCACTCGGAAACCGCGCTCCTCGGCCGCTACGCCCCCGACCTCACCAAGGACCCCGTTCACGTCTGGCTCAGCAAGTACCACTGGATTCCTCTGGTCGCCACCGGCGTCCTCCAACTCGTCATCGGCGGCCTGCTCGCTGGCCCCGGCCACTACATCGTCGGCGCAGTTGGCATGCTCCTCTGGGGAACCTTCCTCCGCGTCACCATCGGCCTCCACGCCACGTGGCTCGTCAACTCGGCCACTCACCTCTGGGGCAAGCGCCGCTTCGAGACCAAGGACGACTCCCGCAACAACTGGTGGGTCGCTCTGCTCACCGGTGGCGAAGGCTGGCACAACAACCACCACGCCCACCCCGTCAGCGCGCGTCACGGCCTCAGTTCGACATCAACTACTACGGCATCTGGCTCCTCAGCAAAATTGGCCTCGCCGAAAAAATCCAGATCGCCAAATTCGATCCCAAAAACCCCAAACCCGCCGGCGTGCTCTAACCGAACGGGAACTCCAATCTCCAACGGCCGTCCCTGCAAAGGGGACGGCCATTTTCCTTTCCACCGGAACTCAAATCGCTCGGCAAGAGACTTTTTCAGCACCCTCTTCAGCCGCCCGCAAATCCATCCGGCTTTACAGGCTGCGGAAAAATCCCGTCTTGCTTAAGGGCGCGGCTTTAGCCGTGCCGCAAGTGTTCTGTTTGCAATGGGGCTTCAGCCCCTGAGGTCCGCTTTTTGTTTCGGAAGGCACTTTTTCCGCAGCCTGTTTAGCCGCTGAGGCAATTTGTCCCAGGCGATGCCTGCAACGGAGCGCCGCCCCAGCATCAAACCTTCGGAGAAAAATCCGTCAGCGTCATAAACGTAATATCGTGCTTCTCCACAAGCGCTCCATTCGCCTCCGACTCCGCCTTCAGCTTCACCCACTCGGGGTCCTTGCTGAACTTGGCCCAGCTCTCCTTGGCCGCCGCACGACTCTTGTGCCGCAGCATATAAACCAGCGTGCGTCCCTTCAACGGCTCATCGTCCGGAGTCCAGTACCCCACACCATGCATCCCCAGCCGTTCAAAGATCTTCGTCTCCTGCTCGCGAAAACGCTTCAGCAGCGGCTCCAGTTTGCCTTCAAAGGTGTGATAGATGCGCAGCTCATACACAACGCCCGTGTCATCGCCGGCTCCCTGTGCCGTAAGCCCACTCGTGGCCGACAACATCATCGCTGCCCCGATTCCCTGTAATACATTCCGTCGATTCATCCCATCTCCTCAGCGCACAGCGCTCTGTCTGCACTCACTCCACAGTAATTGAAAACGTAACCACCTTCGCAAGCGCAATAACTCCTGCGTCATTTAAATCGCCGGAGAAAAATCCGTCAGCGTCATATACGTGGAGTCCACCTTCTCCACCAGCTTTCCATTCACCTCCGACGCGGTCGACACCTTCACCCACTCCGGGTCGTCATGAAAGGCTCTCCAATTCGCCGTCGCAGCCGCCCGGCTCGGATGCTCCAGAATGTAGATCAGCGTCCTGCCCTTCAACGGCTCATCGGTCGGCGTCCAATAGGCGACACTCTTCATCCCGTGCCGCTTGAAGATCTCCACAGTATGGTCGCGAAACCGTGCCAGCAGCGCATCCAGCTTGCCTTCGTTCGCGTGATACACCCGCAGCTCGTACACCACGTCCGCCTTCGCGCCGGAAGCCTGCGCCTCCAATCCACTCGCCGTCGACAGCATCATCGCCGCACTCATGCCCTGCAAAACCTCACGTCGAGTCATCGCCTCTCCTCCTCGTAATTCATTCCTCGTTCGATCATTCCACAGTCACGCTGAACGTAACTATCTTTGCAGGCGGAGCGCCCTTCTCCCACGGCCTGCGATACTCAAACTGCAAACCCTGCTTCCCTGCCTTCATCGCCTTGAACCGCCATACCTCCACGCCGCCCGCTCCCACCGTGCTTCCGGCAACATGCTCCTGATAAGCCGCCCTCCCCTGCCTCATCAAAACAGGATTCGCCACCGGCGCAGCGACCCAGCTAAACCCGGTCGTGTGGTTCGCCTCCAGCCGCACCTCCAGCAGCGCACCCACCTTCAAACTCACGTCTCCGTGCGTCTGCTCCGTGACCACCGTAGCTCCCCCCGCTCCGACCTGTCCCGCAACGACCCCATGCATCACCACAAAAAACACCGCCAACGCCGCACACCGCAAAACCGATCCCCACCGCCTCATCAATGCCTCCTCTGTCAGCGCAAATCATACCCCACGCGAAACACTCGCAATCAAGTCCCCGGTTGCCGGTAGTGCGCTCCCGCGGCGAACACCCGTTCCGCTCCCCTCGGGTCCTTCTCCACGCGCGTCTCCGTGTCGAAGATCATCGTGTTTCTCTCCTTCAAATCGTAGCTCGGCCAATGCGGCACTTCCTTGCAGTTCGGATTCCCCGTCCGCGCGAAAGCAATCAGCATCTCCGACATCCGCGTCGCCAACGGCTGCGCCGCCGCCTGCTCCTCCGCACTTGCCCCGCACATTCCCGGAGCCAGCGCCACATTATCGAAGACGAACGGCAGATCGATCGTATGCAGCGCCCAGTGCCCCGGAAACGGCGCCTTCCAGTCGATCCGGTACACCCACGTATGCGCCTGGCTCTTCGCATCGCCTGCCCTCCGGTCCGCCTCGATCACCTGCCCCGGCCACGCCCGAAACGCCACCGCCGCCGCCACCACCACATGCGCCGCATCTCTCTCCGGATAGATCTCGCGATACCGCCGAATAATCTCCTCCGGCGAATAAGCCCCCAGATACTGCCCCACACTCGCCTTCAAAGCCTCCGGCGCCTGCTCCCAAGTCAACACGCCCGTCTTTCCCGCGGCCGACGTAACCGTCTCATCATGCGTATTCGCCAGAATCATCGGCACCCCCGCCGAAATCTCCGGCGCATCCGGATCGAACGGATCGCGCGGCAACACCCCTCCATCCCGCACCGGCAGCCACGCCGAACTCACCCGAGCCGCCTCCTGAAGCTTCTCCATCGGCAGAGCCTTCAGCTCCATGGGCAAAGCCTTCAGCGCATCCAGCCCGTCGTACTTCACCCCCAGCTGGTCCAGCACGTCCTTCGTCACCTCATTCGCAATCACCGTAGGCTTGGCCGTCACCTGCTGTCCGCTCATCGTCAGCACGCGGTGAAACAAATCCTTCGCCGCCGGCATCGCCATCAGCGTCGCGCACTTCGCCCCACCGCCCGACTGCCCGAAGATCAGCACCCGCGAAGCGTCCCCGCCAAACTCCGCAATATTCTGCTGAACCCACTTCAGCGCCAGAATAATATCCAGCATTCCCGCATTGCCCGAGTCGGCGTACTCCTTCCCACCCAAATCGCCAAGATACATATACCCAAACGCATTCAACCGATGGTTCACCGTCACCACCACCACATCGCCGCGATGGCACAGGCGATTGCCGTCATACAGATCGCAGTTCACCGTGCCGTTGTTGTACGCGCCGCCATGAATATAAAAAAGCACCGGCCGCTTCTTCCCATCCCTCAGCCCCGGCGTCCAGACATTCACATGCAAACAATCCTCACTCTGTTCCCCCTTATCCGGAGGCAGATGAAACCCCGTCCGCTCCGGCTCCTCAGCAGTAGCCACACCCCTGCCCGTCCTCTCCCCCACCATCTGCGGCCCGCGCGTCGACCACTCCACGCACTCCTTCACTCCGCTCCACGCCGCCACCGGCAGCGGAGCCTTGAACCGCGCCTTGTACGTATCCTCCCCATAGGGAATCCCGCGAAAGACATTGATCCCGTTCTCCACCCGGCCGCTCACCTTGCCGCCCGTCGTCGTCGCCATCGGAGCGTCCTCGCCAAAAGCAAACCGCTCCCCATGCAGCATCAGCGAAGCCGCAGCCATCCCTCGAACTCCCTCATCCCTCACCTCACAAACCAAGTTGTCGGACCACCTCACCGGCATCCGATCATACCGCAACCTCTCCCGCTATACTTCCACCAGCATGAACATCACTCGCCGCCGCGGAGCTATCGCCTTCTTCATCACCCTCGGCGCGATCCTCGTCGGCCTCACCATCACCCAAAGCGCCTGGATTCTCCTCAACGAGCGCACCGTCGCCTTCGCCATCCTCGGCATCATCCTTTTCGCCGCCCTCATCGCCGGTGTCGTCCTCAACACCGTCTTCCTCATCCGCGAGATTCGCCGCAACGAGCGCCAGGACTCCTTCCTCAACACCGTCACCCACGAGCTCAAAACTCCCATCGCCAGCATCCGCCTCTACCTCGAGACCCTCCAGCGCCGCCCGGTTGACGAATCCCAGCGCCAGGAGTTCTACAAGATCATGCTCTCCGACTCCGACCGCCTCCTCGCCACCGTCGAACAGGTCCTCAAGGCCGGACAGCTAGGCCAGCGCCACCGTCAACAGAACCGCACCGTCATCAACCTCGAATCCCTCGTCGCCGACTGCATCGCCATCACCCTCCAGCGCCACGATCTCCCACCCGGCAGCATCGTCCTCGACCCCATCCCCGGCGCCGTCCGTCTCCACACCCTCGGCATCGCCGAAGACCTCCGCACCGCCGTCATCAACGTCCTCGACAACGCCGTCAAATACTCCCCCGAAGGCGTGCACATCCGCTGCTCGCTGGCCATCGTCAACTACACCTCGATCGCCCTCACCATCACCGACACCGGCGTCGGCCTCGACTCCAGCCAGTTCAAGCGCATCTTCAAACGCTTCTACCGCGTCCCCGGCCGCTCCATGGCGAAGATCAAGGGCACCGGCCTCGGCCTCTTCCTGGTCCGCAACATCGCCCGCCAGCACGGCGGCGATGCCACCGCCACCAGCCCCGGCCCGGGCCTGGGCACCACCATCACCATCACCCTCCCGCTCGTCACCAGCGCCGAAAACACCCCCCGCACCACTCTGCCAGAGACGTCGTCTTCCATATCGCGTTGACACCATCAGTTGATACAGTCAAATTTCTTTTTGAAACGAACAACACGCGCTCTCCGCTCCTCCGGGGATCGCGTTCGTGAATCGTATGAAAATGCTCGACTAATGGCTGTTTTCGTGGGATGATATCCGCACTATCCGTTCTTCCGGCCTCCCTTTTGCCGGGTTTTAACAAAATTTCCCCACGGATTATTGAACGTTTTAGATAACATCTCCAACGGATTGCACCTTACACTCAACTACTTATTAAAAGGCCTTTTGGGGAGGAAATTCCCATGCAGAGAGTATTTACTTTACTCACCTTGGCTGCGCTCATTTTGGCTCCAATCGCTCTCCACGCCGACACCCTCATGACCGGCCAGTTCGTCATTACAGGAACTGTCCAGAATGTAGGTACAACACTTGAGTTCGACCCCTCAAATCTCTTCACAGGATCCGGGACCCAGACAGGAACCTTCGCGACCCTCCTCTTCGATCACGAAGGCTTTAGCGGCGGTACGTTAAATATCACCTACAACCCCTACACGCCGGATAGCGCTTTCTTTTTCCTCGGCCCTTTGACCATCACTCTCGATACTCTCAACGAGACGACCGTTGGAACCACGTTGGATTTCTCCGGCGTCGCCACTCTTTCTGCTACCGGCTTTCTCAACACCCTCGCTAACTACTCCTTCAGTACGCTGGCTATGGGACCCACAACATTCACTGCAACTGCCATCGTACCGACAGCCCCTTCTGTTCCTGAACCTTCCTCCCTTGCGCTCTTCGGTACTGGCGCACTGGGCCTTGCAGGCTTCGCCGCGACGAAGTTCCGCAGCGCAAGAACCTGACAAAAACTCTTCCCATCCTCCAGGAAACTCTACGTCGAGGACGTCAGTTGGCATTCGAAGCCTGACGTCCTCTTCCTTTACAGTCTGCGGAAAAAGTCAGTGTTTTGCTTTTTGGGAGGGAGCGCAGGGCTTTAGCCCTGCGAAAATCCAGCAAATACAAGGGGCTGGTAGCCCAGGGCTTTAGCCTTGGGTCTCCCCGGGCCTTCTTTTCGCAGGCCGCAATCATCATTT
>WNFC01047567.1_pt1 | contig 11319 bp, 11 predicted proteins | sample 5400541 | NCBI WGS metagenome assembly WNFC01 (sample SAMN13153342, study PRJNA577476) | soil metagenome | isolation source: 120 cm saprolite under Douglas fir tree site 2 hole 2 replicate 1 | place: USA:California | collected 2015-04-18
ACTTTGACCTGGCCACCCGCGATCCGGCCAATCCGCGACATTTCAACCCCCCATACAACAGCGGGGACAATCTGCATCCGAACGACGCCGGCTATCGGGCAATGGCCGACTCGATCGACTTGTCGCTCTTCTACTGAGGGGACCGGGCAGCGCGGGCTGACGATGATCGCAATCACCCGCCGACGCCCGGCTGCGAGCCCTCCGGTCGATTATCGAACGGTGGTCGTTGTCTCCAGGGCGCGGAGAGCGCTACGGTCTGGTATACCGACTGCTCGGATACGGTTGAGCGGCGTGCGCGAGGTGTGTCCATGAGGATTCAATTCGTCTCCCTCTGCCTGATTTTCGGGGCAAGTTTTGCCCGCGCCCAGGAGAAGACTCCGCCCGCTCCGCCGGATGAACCGCCCGCGCCTCCGGCATCGATCGACGACCGCGAAGTCCAGTCGGCGCCTCCAGAACAGCCGCCATCGACAGGTCAGTGGGTCTATACGACGCAGTACGGCTGGATCTGGATGCCCTATGGTGCCCAGTACACGTACGAACCGACCAACGGCGCAGCGTACGCAAACAGCGAGGGGACGTACCAGGGTTCCGAGGCGGCGTACCAGAGCAGCGAGGGAACCTACGCGTATTCCGCGGTAGTGTACCCGTACTCCTACGTCTATTACCCGATTTACGGTTGGACGTGGGTCGCTTCTCCCTGGGTTTGGGGATGGGGCCCTCGGCCTTACTTCGGTCACTACGGACCTCGATACTTCAGTTGGTATCGCGGACACGGTTTTCGCAACGGCTGGGCCGGCGTGCACCGAGCCGGACCGGCACGCTTCGGAACCGGTGGCTACCGAGGCGGCTCTGGTGGTCATTGGGCCGGTCCGGTCGTGGGCTCACGCGGCACCGGCGCCTATCAATATGGCTCAGGTGGCTTTCGGGGCGGCAACGGCGGGGCCGTGCACCGCAGCGGCGGCTTTGGGAGCAGTGGCTTTTCGGGTGCCGGAGCGTTCCCTCGGGGCGGTGGCGTCGGCGGCCGCGGCCGCGTTTACAGCGGTGGAAGCTACTATCCTCGGGGCGGTGGTTTCGGTGGCGGTGGATTTCACGGTGGCGCGCCCCGCGGCGGTGGTGTCGGCGGCGGTGGATTTCACGGTGGCGCGCCTCGCGGCGGAGGTTTCGGCAGCGGCGGATTTCACGGTGGCGCGCCTCGCGGCGGAGGCTTTCATGGCAGCAGTGGCGTTCCTTCCGGTGGCGGATTTCACGGCGGCGGGGCCGGGCATGGCGGCGGAGGGTTCGGCCACGGGCGACGTTGATGTTTCGCGCCGGTCAGTGATCGAGTAGCTCGTCCAATTTCTCGGGATCGATCACGACCTTAAACTCCTTCGCGCCGTGCGAGGTCGCTTGCTGCTGCCATGACGCGAGCCGCGCGCGGTAGGCAGTTGGATTGGCGTTGTCCGCGTTGAGCTTCTTTACGTTCATCGCGAAGACGCGCATCCCAGCGAACTCGTCTGGGGCCAGAGTACGTTTCACGCCTTTGGGCAGATCCTCCTCCAAATCGCTAAACACCACCATCGTCCGCGATCCGGCGCCCGTCTCCTTCAGATACTCGGCTCCCAGCATCATTGCGCCACGGATGTCGGTATGCCTGGCGCGCTCGCGCTTCTTGGCGAATTCGTCCAGCTTGGCTGCAAACGCCATCTTCTGCGCGTTGGCCTTCGACGGCCGCACATCCAGCGTCATGCTGCCTTCCAGATTCGACTTCTTGTAGCTCTCGTCGTCGATGCGAATGACGAACAGGCTGTCACCCGGGTTCAGCTTGGGCACGATGCCCTTCTTGATGAGGTTGATCACTTCTTCCTTCTGGTCCAGATATGTCCCCGACACGTCGACCAGCGCGACGATCGCCAGCGCATAGTTCCGGCCGCTCGAGCACGAGCTCAGCGCCGCGACTGCTACTGCCAGGATCAACTTCTTCATCGCCTCGCCTGCTGGTTGGCCGGCTCACGCAGGGGCGTTGCTCCGCGCCCGCCCGTGGCAAGCCGCTCGAGTTGAAGAGGCAGGATGATATAGATGTCGTACACGTGACGCACTGCTTCGACGAGGTACCGGCCGCCGTGGGCCAGCACGCGCATCACTATCGAGAGCACCGCCAGAGTGCCTGCGGTGACGGTGAGCACGATATGCCCGCCGGTCGAGATTAGAGTCTCCAGCGGTACCGCCACCATCGCCAAAATCCAGGGCAGGATGAATCCGAGCACCGCCTGGCCCACCACCGGGATCCGCGAGAAGACAGGATCCGCCACTGATTTTTCCGAAATCCCAGCCAGAGAGTGTTTCAGCGCGGAGGATGACTCGACGATCTGTTCGCGCAAAATCGCAAGCGAGCTTTCGATACAGGCGAGCAAAAGCAGGCCGCCCAGCGAGACGAAGAGGATGATCCTTCTCCGCGACAACGGCAGAAGTTCCATCTTGGGGAAGAAGCTGGTGATGCCCAACATCTCCATCAGGAAGATACCCGCCGCGATTTCCATCAATACGATCACCATCGCGGCCACCGTGGACACTGGTATGCCGCCGATCCGGCTGCCCGAGGGGACCAATTCCGACATCGGGAGCGCAATCAGATTGAAGTTCACGAACGCGCCACCGATCGCCACGCCCAGCACGATGAGCGAAACGACGAAGAGCTGCGTCGACTGCCAACCCATCGCGCGCACTGCCTTGTGATCGCCCTTGCGCGTCTGCTCGTAACTCGCCATGTACGAGTCAATCCGCTTGGTGGAGTCCAGCGCTGCGGCCACCGACTTGCCCGCCTCGCCGGCGAGGGCCTTGACCTCTCTCCACATCGACGCCATTCCGTTGAGGATTTTGTGCCGCTTGGCGGTCGACTCGCGATACTCCTGCAACGCCTTTTTCTCCCCGGCCTGCGCCGATTTGTGAATCTCCTCGAGGACCTTCTTCACCATGCCGTCGCCGTTCTCCGGCATCTTGGCAACGGCCGCAGTGGCCTCGGCCCAGCCCGGCGGCGCGGGCGGTGCGCTCCCGCACTCGCCATAGTCGGAATCAAGCCGAGAGGTGAGGTCGTCGATCTTGCGGTGCAGCTTGGGGTAGCGGTTCAGCTCCTTGGCAAAGCTGTTCTCGATGCGGCGGAACTCGCGCGCGATCTTGCCTTCCGCGTCGCCTCTCGCCATTTCCATCACCATCTCGCGGTCGCGCTGCGCGATTGACACCGATATCGACTTAAGCCAACGAGCCGCCATGCGCAGGCCGCCGAAGAGTACACGCCCCATACTGCGGAAGGCGCGGTGCATTGGCACGCGACCCGCCCAGAAGATGAGCTGACTGAAGAACCAGAGCGCGAAAAGCGAGGCGCCCGGTTGCTCAGGCCAGAGGTAGAAGCGCTCCATACAGGACTCCCGATCAGGCCGCGAAAGAATGAAACGTTATCGCTCTCGCTGTGTAGGCCCGCGAGACTGTGGAGTAGGTGCCGCTTCCGTCTGCTACGGAATCCGGTTGGTTAGCGCGTCATTGTCGTAAGGCCACTAGCCATTCGGTTTTCTGGCCTCGAATACGACCCGTCCTACGGTCTCTTCCTCGACCCTGGCTCCGTCATCGACCTTGCGCTTCTCGGAGCTCAGTCGCAGCTGGCACTGCCCGGTGTCCTTCAATGACGTCATGCCCAGGAAAGAGGAGTCCTCGGCGCAGACGATCCCTTTCGTTCCCATCCGGTAGATCACCTGCTTCTTCGCTGGATCGTAATAGAGGCCGTCGAGCAGTTTCCGAACTACTTCCGGCGCTCCGATTTCCGCGTAGTCGTCGGTAAGCACGACGTCGATCCAGGCACGGCCGAGGTCGCGGTCGACATCGAAGTGCGCCCCGAGACTCTCGGTGACGAGAGGTCTCTCGAAGACCGTCCTGCTCACAACGGGGGCGGTTTCCGGTGCCAGCGCCGCAGATACAGCGGGAAGCAACCCCCCGACGACGGTGAAGACAAGACCAGCACTCAATGCACGTTTGCCTACTTTCATGTTTTTCTTCCTCCACCCGGTTGACTCCGGTGGTGACGCTGCGTTTCGCGACGCTCTTCCCTCAGGGTGTAGCGCCTCTTATTGGTACGAAGAGGTTCTCGAGAACCATGGCCGCTTGAGCTCGTCGCCCTGGCCGTTGCCGGAACCCTGAAGCTCGATAGAGCTTGGTTGTCGCCTTCTGGCCTTCGTTTCCGATCTTCTGATCAGGGAGCGAGTTTCGGTCCCGGAACGAGATTCTAGCGGAGCAGAAAGACCGCAAGAGGAGAGACGATGACTGCGCTGAAGACTTGGATGGTTTCGCTCGCGCTGTGTTCGTTGTTCGCGAGCTCGCTCGTCCGCGCTGACGATTGCAGTGAGGCACTGTTGGCCGAGTCGTGCGCCTGTCGGTCGCAGGTGCCGAGGAACCCGGCACAACGTCCTACTTCGGGCGCCGCTTCGGCATCCGATCGCCAGGCGAAGGGCAGGAAAAAGGCAAGCCCGAATGTCGCACAGCGGGTGAAGAAATTGACGGCGATTGTCGATACGCATTCCACCGCACGGTAGTCGTTCGCTGGCGAACCGGGTTCCACCCGTTGCTTCGCGTTGCCCGATTGGCCAGGGCCCCTGGTGACGGAGCTCGCCGAAGCTTCAACCCGTGCCCGTTCGAACCGGAGCGCCGCGGTTCTACGGCTGGATCGCCGGGGCGGGGATCACCGACAGCGCGACGGGATTGTCTGCGATGTCCACGATCACCTGGCCGTCGTCGGTCGTATCAATAGTCACCGGAGATCGGGTGACCAAATCATTGGCCTGCTGGGCGATCATCCCCGGAGGTAGCCGCACCGTCACCGGAACCGGATCCGGGGATGGAAGGGCGAGCCAACTTCCCGAGTCTGGATACGAGCGCTGCCAGGCGACGTAGAGAATGGAGTTCGATAGATCGCAGGGCGACCGGGTTCCGACGATGGCGACGGTCGTGAGCGGATAGGATCCGGAGTAGTCGCCGATCGAAGGAAGGTCATCCAGGGTGTAGGGGACGGGCGGCAGGCCAATAGCCGATGCGTCCGATACCAGCCCCTGGATCGCGGTGTACGCTGGAAGCACGGTCTGGGTGGTGGCGTCGACGAATCCGTATTGCCCGCCGTTGTCCGCCAACCGGTAGAAATTGATCCGCTGGATCCCGAGAGCATGTAACGCGAGGTACTGGCGGATGATCCAGCGTGCCTTTCCAACCTGGTTGGTCGTGAACAGCCCGGTTTCGGTGACGTTCTGCTCGATCGACCAGCCCAGGTCGATCAGATTTCGCAAGTTGTACCGCACCGCCGATTTGAAGTTGGAACCGGGATTGGTGCCGATCAAATGGCAGGTGAACTCGCTGCGGCTGAAGTCGGCGAGGCAGGTTGGATCCCAGGCGTGGTCCTCCGGGCTGTTCCCGTACGGATGGAAGGACTCGGAAGACATGCTGTTGGCGGCCTGGTCCCGAGTGGGATGCGGGCTCATTCTGGATCCGAGCAATGAGTTGAAGCCGGACTTGTGACTGCCGCCCCAATTGTAGCGGACGTTGCCGGGGGCAAAGGTCGTCTGCAGCAGAGCGGCGAATCCGAATTGCACCGCCGGTCTTTCGAGCTCCGGGGGAGGGGTGTCGTAGAAGCGATAGCGCGTGTCCCACGGGTCATGCGCCCAGGGCGGCTCGTTCCAGAGCTCGACCCGACCCGCGAGGCCGTGCGCGTCCACGCGGCCGGCGAGGAACTGGGCATACCGGGCGTATGCAGCGATCGACGGCTCATTGGGATCGGTGGTCGCGACGCTCGGATAACGAAGGCGGTTCACCGCCAGCGCATCTCCGGCGGCCAGGCTCACGTTCGTTCGCGCCGCCAGGGTCACGGTGCGGTGGTCGACGTCGACGGCGTGGATCAACGCGCCGTAGTACGCCCACTTGCCCTCGGGGACGATCTGCGCGCCGCTCGTGCGCTGTAGATGGCAGTCGGGAATTTCCACCCCGGAGACGTCCTCATTGACCGGGATGACGTACGACCCGGACGGCACGTCCGCGGCCACGGTGAGGGTGAGGATCCTCTGCCGCGGCGGTCCGTACGCGGCGACGATCAGCGGCTGCAGGCCGTATTGTGAAAATCGATTCAGCGCCGTCTCGGACTGCGCGGACAACGCCAAATCGCCGGAGACGTTTTCGACCGCTTCCCAGCTGAGCTGCACCCGGGCTTCCACCGCGCCCGCCTCGGCCGCGATCTGGAATTCCCATTCATTCGCCGGATTGAGGTTGAATCCAAGCCCGCTGCTCAGCTGGGAACCAGAGACGCTGCCGAGATTCTCCACCGTGGTCACCTGGCCTGCGGCGGACGGCGATATCGCGCAGAGGCAGGTAAACAGCGCACGGGCCGAGATGTTTCTCATTGGGGTAGGTCCTCCGCCTGGATTTCGGCAAGACACGCCATGGGTCGGGGAGTTAAAAGGCATCGGGCCTCTGCCACGTCGATCGCCAACGGATCGAAATCACGCGCTACTCGCGGAATTTAAGACGCGATCTCTGCGGTCGCCGCCCGACTTGTGGTATGAGCAAACGGTCGGGGGAGCTCATTTCAGCTTTCGCCAACGACGGGCGCATCCGGCCAGAGGGGGAGACGTGACGCGTGCTTTTGGTCTTGTATGCATCGCCATCAGTTGTGTCGGCATTGGGTTCACTGGTTCGATTGCCGAGGGGACGATCGATCCACTGACCGCCGTCTACGTCGCGAACAAAGAGGGCAGCGTATCAGCGTTTACCATGAGCCGAGCAACCGGTGCGCTGACCGTCTACGTCACCAACTGCGGGTCTGACACTTGCGACCGGGCAGGGAGCGTTTTTGTCTACGCCATTGATCAAGCAACTGGAGGCCTGTCCATCTCCAGCGCGCGATTCACTGACGGCAGGGGCTCGATTTTCATGAGCATCGATCCTTCCGGGAGGTTTGCCTACGTGGCCAATCACGGTTCGAATACGATCTCTGCGTTTTCGATCTGCGGAAGCGGTGCGCTGACCCCCATTCCAGGATCTCCGTTTCCCGCCGGTCCCTTTCCTGCTTCGGTTGCGGTCGACCCAAACGGGCAATTTGTCTATGTGGCCAATTGCGCCAGCCTGTTCTGCGCTGAGGTACCATCCGGCAGCGTGTCGGTTTTCAGGATGGATGCGACCTCTGGGGGGCTTACTCCCGTCGCGCGTTCGCCCTTCGCCGTTGCTCAGAGGCCGATCGCGGCCGTGCCTGACGTCACCGGCCAATTTCTGTACGTGGCGGATTCGGTGAGTCCCGGACGGGTCCATGGCCTCAGTGTGGATCCGGACACGGGAGCTCTCAGCCCGGTCGCAGGCTCGCCATGGCCCGCCGATTTCTTTCCTCGATCGATCATGGTCGACCCGTCGAATCGATTTGTATACGTGGCCAACATCGGATCCACCACCGTCTCCGCATACACGATCGACGTAGCCACGGGCGCGCTTCAGCCGATCAGCGGGTCGCCTTTCTCCGGCGGACGGGGCCCGGATGCGGTCGCGGTCGATGGCAGCAGCCAGTACGCATACGTCGCCAACTTCAACTCAGCCAACCTGTCGGGTTACCGCATCGACGATGCCACGGGCTCATTCACGCCGCTTGTGCCCTCGGTATTTCCGACAGGTGTGACTCCGACCGGGGTGGTGGTGGTCAACATTTCGCCGCGGTGATCCTTCTCGATTGGGCGCGCCGATGCCCCGATGCCCGATGGTGGTCCGGTCGCCTTGCCCTGGCTCGAGAGCGACCAGCGTCAATATCCCCCGGTCTCGGGTCGATGCGTCAGCTTTCCCCGGAACGAGCTGAACAGGTACACGAAATAGCCGACAGCGAGCAGGATCGACGGGATCCACCAGGCGAGGCCGATCCAGAGACCCCGGCGGCCGTTGGCCGCATTCCAGGCGGTGAGGCTATAGGCGGGATCGACCGTGGACGGCAATATAGTCGGGAACATCTCCGCCGCGGTGACCGCGAGCATCGCCCCGATGAAAGCGGCAGAAGCCAGAAACGCCTGCAGCTCCCTGGCGCGGGCGATCGAGCGAAAGACCACCGCCACACCGCCAGCGGCCACCGCGAGCAGCGGCCACGCCCAGACTCGCTGCCCGAGCGACTCGAAAAGCGCAGGACGAACCCACGCTGTCGCAATCGTTACCAGAATTGCCATTACCGCGATCGCTGCCCAGCACCGATGTGCGATCGACTTGCTGCGCTGCGCCACCGCCCCAGTGGTCTTCCACCACAAATACAGCGCTCCATGACCAGTCAGCACCGCGACCACAAAAACGCTGACCGAAAGAGTGTACCAATCCAGCGCTCCGGCGGAATGCGTCCGGAAATCGGTGAACAGGGGAGCCCGGAAATATCCGGTCCGGTCGAGGGGAACGCCGCGAATCAGATTGCCGAGCGAAGCTCCGAGCACCAGGCCAATAACCAGCGAGGCAAAAGCAAACGCCGCATCCCAGAACGAACGCCAGAGCGGATTCTTCAGATGGGACCGAAACTCGATGGAAATGCCGCGAACGATCAGTACCCAGAGAAGGATAGTCAGCGGCAGGTAGAATCCGCTCAGCGCCGCGGAGTACACCCGGGGAAACGCGAAGACGAGCACGCCGCCGGCCGCCACCAACCAGACCTCGTTTCCATCCCAGAATGGGCCGATGGCGGCAAGCACGGTGCGGCGTTCGTCATCGGTTTTGGCAACGAAGAGGTGGAGAATTCCAGCGCCGAAATCGAATCCGTCGAGCACCACGTACACGGTGAGCATGAAGCCGATCAGCGCGAACCAGGCAGCTTCCACACCGCCTCCTTAGGCCGCCTGGGCCTGCGGCACGGGAGCGGGTCCATGAGCAATCTCCCTTCCGACGAGATAGAGGAAAAGGATCCCCAGAACCAGATATAGGCCCAGGTAACCGAGCGCGGAAAAGACAATCGTGCCGGTGCTCACGTTCGGGGAGGTGGCGTGAATCGTGCGCTGAAGGCCATAGACGATCCATGGTTGCCGACCGAGCTCGGTGGTCATCCATCCTGCCGTGGTCGCGATGTATGGGAATGGCACTGAGAGCATCAAGATCCAACGCATCAGCCGCGACTGATACAAAAGTCCTCGCCAGAGGAGGAATACCGCAGCGGCCATGATCGCGATGAAGAGGGTCCCCAATCCCACCATCACATGGTACATGTAATAAACGAGCTCGACATTATCGGGCCACAAGTCCTTCGGGAAATCCTCGAGACCATAAACGGTTGCCCCGAAGGAGCCGTAGGCGAGAAAGCTCAGCACCGCGGGGACGATGATCGGATTGTCCAGTCGGCGACCCTCGACATCTGGCTGCCCGATAATGACGAGCTCGGCTGGTGCGCTGCTCTTGAATTTGCCTTCCATCGCCGCGAGGGTGGGCTGCTGGTGGGTCGCGACCAGCCGACCCTGGCGATCCCCAGTAGGAAAGAGCTGCAGAACACAGGCGGCCAATCCGGCCAGGACGCCGACCCGCAGGCAAATCCGGGCGTGTGACTCGTGCAGCTTCATCAGAGACCAATAGGAACCCACTGCGGCAACCACGAAGCCGGAGGTGATCACCGCGGCGGTCATCGTGTGCGCGTACTCCCAGATCGCCCACGGATTCAATAGATACGACCAGAGATCATTCAGCTGCAGCGCTCCGTTGGGCGCGACGGCGTATCCGACGGGGTGCTGCATGAACGCGTTGGTCACGATGATGAAGTAGCCCGAAAGCCATGAGCCCAACAGCAGCATGATCGCGGCGCCCAGGTGCCCCTTGGGTCCAAGCTTCTTCTCGCCGAAAAGAAAGAGCCCGAGGAATGCGGATTCGGCAAAGAAAGCAAACAGTCCCTCCAGCGCCAAGGTGAGCCCGATCACGCCACCGGCGAAATCCGAGAAGCGGGCCCAGTTCGTTCCAAACTGGAACTCCATCGGAATGCCCGTCACCACGCCCACCGCGAAATTCACTCCGAAGATTTTTGCCCAGAAGCGGGCGACGTCGTCGTACGCCGGATCGTTCGTCCGCAAACGGAGGACCTTGAAGACCACGATCAGCAGGGCGAGACCCATCGTCAGCTGCGGGAACAGATAGTGAAAGGTGATGGTGAACCCGAAGAGAAATCGGTCCCAAACGACGGCGTCCATGCGCCCTCTATACCCAATTTCGGGCGCGCATCGCCCGCAATTCGCGGCCCTCTTACATCGCCTGATTGACAGCTGTGCAAATTCAAACCTACCGTTGATGGTGCGATGACTGATGAGAGAGCGAAACCGCCAAGAAATGCCTGGTTCTTGTGTCTGGCGGTGGGAGTTCTCGGTGCCTCGGTAGCAAGCGCGGAACCGGTCAAGCAACGCGAGGGATGGGGCCTCGGGCTGATGCTGGGTTACCCGATTGGGCTTAACGCAAAATATTGGTTGGGAGGGCCCAATGCGGTGGACGTCGCCATTGGCGGAGGGCCCGGTTTTCGAGTGCATGGAGACTACGACTGGGGGCTCGCCCAGCTGCTCAGGAACAAGTCCGACCTCACCCTGGATCTATATCTTGGCGTGGGAGGAGCGGTCGGATTTGCATCGGGATTCTGCGGCTACTATGGGGACAGATTCTGCCGCGATAGATTTGTGGTGGGAGCGAGAGTCCCCTTCGGGCTCGATGCCCGGTTGCGCCGCGCTCCGGTGAATTTTGGACTGGAGCTCGCCCCGGGGATCTGGGTCGGCAACTATGTAGAAGGCCTGTTCGACGTTTTTGTTTTCGTCCGCTTTCTACTGTTTTAGCCAAAGAGGCTTTGAGCGGGTCGGCGACTTGTGCCGGGCCTCGACCGTGAAGCCGCCAGAGCGGGTTCTCGAAGTTCTGGAACCTTCGACTGTTTCGGCACCGCCAGATCTCGCTCGAGCTGCGATGGGGTGACGCACTCCTCGGAGCCGGGCCCATTTCGTTTGAGCTCGGCCGCGGGCGGGCGCCCCATTCGCCCGCCGTCGGATTTTCAGCCTGGCGCGGCGATGCTCAGTTCAGCGCGGTCGTGCAGGTGCACGACGGATCCGAGATGGTGCAATTGAGCAAGGATCCATTGACGCAACGCAGCCCCGAGCAGCACGCGTTGGTCACGGAGCAGTGTTGGCCGGCGCCAGGGCAGCTACCGGCTTGACAGGTACCCGTGGTGCTTCCGGCGGGCACGCTACATGCCATCCCGGAGCAGCAGTCCGACGTCGCGGTGCACACGCCGCCAAGCGACTGACATGAGGCCGGAGCCTGGCAGACTCCGGAGCTGCAGAGCTGCGAGCAGCAGCT
>WNFC01024722.1_pt1 | contig 11317 bp, 7 predicted proteins | sample 5400541 | NCBI WGS metagenome assembly WNFC01 (sample SAMN13153342, study PRJNA577476) | soil metagenome | isolation source: 120 cm saprolite under Douglas fir tree site 2 hole 2 replicate 1 | place: USA:California | collected 2015-04-18
CCTGCCGCACCGTCCTGGCCGTGAACGCAAGCGGCTGTCCGCGCTCGTCCCGGATGGGGATGACCAGCCGCTCGGCGAAGAAGTCGGTGCCGTCGCGGCGCATGAGCCCCGCCTCCTGCGCATCCGACAGCGAGCGCTTCTTGGCCCTCAGGTACTCGGCGAAACCGCGGCCCGCGGGGGCGTAGCCGATCTGGAACCGGCGGGCGTTCTCCTCCTTGACCAGGCGCGATACCAGGAGACGACGGCCGGGCTCGCCGGCGGGCGTCGACCAAAGCACGTACTCGTAGAACTGGGCGGCCAGCTTGAGCATGGCCAGCATGCGTTTCCGCGAGTCGGAGCGTTCCTTCTGCTCGGGGCTCAGCTTCTTGAGCTCCACGCCAGCCCGTTCGGCAAGGGTCTGCAGGGCGCCCCGCTTGTCGGTCTTCTCGATGAGCTCGACGAAGGTGAAGACGTCACCGTGGCGCTGGCAGCCGAAGCAGTACCAGGACTGCTTGTCGGGGTGGACGTAGAAGCTGGGGGTGTCCTCCTGGTGGAAGGGACAGAGGCCGACAAAGTCGCGGTTGCGCTTAGTCAGGCGGACATGCTCCTGCACGACCTTGACCAGGTCGACCTTGGCCTTGACCTCGGCGAAGGCGTCGTCGGACGCTTGTGTGGGCACGTTGACTATTGTGAGCGGCCATGGCTTCGCGAGCCATCGCGTGGGTGAAGGCCGACCCTTCCGGCGCCGAGTTCGTAGATGTCGTGATCGAGGGCCGGCGCCTGGGCGCGAGCGGGATCGCGATCGGGTGGAGCGCTCCGTCGCGGTCGGCTGAACCGCTCCTGAGCGGCCGTTAAGTAGGGGGATAATCGTCGCCACCGCACACGTGAAAACCCCGAACAACCTTCCCGCCGAGTTGAGCTCGTTTGTCGGCCGCGAAACGCAGCTGGCCGAGCTGCGCCGCCTGCTGCGGCGCTCGCGGCTGATCACGCTCACCGGCCCGGGCGGTGCGGGAAAGACCCGGCTCGCCCTGCGCCTGGCAACGGAAGTCCTGAACCACTATCCCGACGGCGTCTGGCTCGTTGAGCTGGCCGCCCTCACGCAGCCGGATTTGCTCGATCAGACCATCGCCGCCGCCTGCGGAATCATCGAGAAGCGCAAGGACCGGGTCATCGATGTCGTCGTCGAAGGCCTGGCGGGCCGTCGCATCCTGCTGGTGCTGGACGGGTGCGAGCACCTTGTCGACGCTTGCGCCGCGAGCGTCAGCCTCCTGCTGCGCTCATGCAATCAGCTCACGATCATCGTCACCAGCCGCGAGCCGATAGGCGTCGCGGGCGAGCTCATCTGGCGCACCCCCTCACTGAGCGTGCCCAGGGCCGGCGACGAAGGCCGCCCAGAGCTTCTGCTCGAGAGTGAAGCTGTTCGCCTCTTCGTCGAGCGGGCACGGCTCAGCCGGCCGGGATTCGAGCTCGACGCAACGGAATCGGCTGCTGTGGCCCAGATCTGCGCGCGACTCGAGGGGATACCGCTTGCGATCGAGCTCGCGGCCGGCCTGTCCAGGGTGATGGCTCTCGAAGAAATAAGGGATCGGTTACAGGACCGATTCCGGCTTCTCACAGGCGGCAGCCGCAGCGCGCTGCCTCGCCATCAGACGCTTCGCCAGGCGGTCGACTGGAGCTACGGCCTGCTGAGTGCGCCGGAGAGCGCTCTCTTCGCTCGCCTCGGCCTCTTTGCAGGTGGATTCGAGCTCGCGGCCGCGGAAGCGCTCGCCGGGCCGACATCTGTCGAAACCGGTGATGTGCTCCCAGTCCTCACGCGGCTGGTGGACAAGTCCCTGGTTGCCGCGGAACCGGTGGGGCACGGCCGAACGCGCTACCGAATGCTGGACACGATTCGCGAGTATGCGCTCGAAAAATTGCTGGGAAGCGACGAAGCAGAGGTCAGGCAGCTCCACGCCCAGTACTTCTTGACCTGGTGCTCAAAGGCAACGGCCGCGCTGGGCTCGGCGGAGCAGATGCAGTGGCTCGAGCGATTGGACGAGGAGCGGGCGAACATCCGCCTTGCTCTTGGCTGGAGCCTCGTCGAGCATCCAGACGACGCGCTCGCCCTCACAGCCGCGCTGGGACCCTACTGGCACATGCGACGGCAGTTCGCCGAGGCGCTCGCGTGGCTCGACCAGGTCCTCGACCTTCGCACGTCCGATCAACAGTCCAGGGCCGGCGCCCTTTTGGCCCGGGCACGTATGAACTGGCGACACGGCGACAAGGCAGCCGCGTGGCGCGACGCTGCTGAGCTCGATGAGTTGAGCCGCCGGCTCGGGTTGGGACTTCAACGTACCGGCGCGCTCACGATACTTGGCCTGCTGAGCAGCTTGCGCAACGATTGGGAGGAAGCAGAGCGCTTCCACACCGAAGCCCTACAGGTAGCCCGCGAGGCCGGCGACCACCAACGGGTTGCGATAAGCCTCAACAACCTGGCTCTGGGCCTTTCAACTCGGAATCAGCACGACGCGGCCATCGCGATGCTCGACGAAGCCCTGGTTGAAGTGCGGCACGCGGGCGACCGTTTCCAGACCGGCATCGTTCTCGACAGCCTTGCCCGTGTAAGCCTCAGGCTCGGGGACTATTCGGCCGCCCGTCAACGGTACCTCGAAGCGGTGGCCATCTCGGCCGAGTTCAACGACGCCGTCAACACCGCTGTGTGTCTTGAAGGCCTGGCTTTGATCGACGTCGTCGACGGCGATGCGGCGCGAGCCATCGCACTCATCGCCGCCGCAGGAAGCCTGCGCACAGCAATAGGCGGCGAACCCACGCCCGACTGGCGAGTGGAGGTCGACGCTGGGCTGGCTGCGGCCCGCGCCAAGATCAGCGCTCAAGCCGCCGACGCGGCGAGGAAGCACGGTGCTGCGATGAGCTTCCAGGCTGCCGTCCGCTACGCGGTCGGGGCTACTGCCGAGGCGTCGCATGTCAATGGCAGCCCGCTGACTGGGCGGGAGATGCAGGTGGCTGCGTTGATCGCCGAAGGCATGTCCAACCCCGAGATCGCGAAGCGACTGCGCATGGCCGGCCGCACCGCCGACGCGCATGTAGAGCACATCCGCAACAAGCTGGGTCTGCGATCCCGCTCACAGATTGCCGTGTGGGCGCACGAACGACTAGGGAAGGCGTAGGTCCCGCCTAGGCGTCCAGTAGGCGTCGTCTCGGTGCTTTTGCCGATGGCAAACGCTGGGCCCAGACATAACTTGCAGCCTGTTCGGCCTGGAGGCTGAAGACGGCATCTGGTGGACTCGGGACGATTGAGGAGGAAGAACGATTTGAAACGCAGAACCTTCGGCTGGGCCGCCCGACTCGCAATTCCTATAAGCGCTTCGCTAATCCTTGGGGTCACAGCGATGGCCGGCGCTGCAAGTGGGAGCGTGGGCCGTACCTCACACACAATTACCGGTCCGGGACGCTGGACCGCAATTTCCGAAACATCGACACCGGACGGCCGCGTGACGGACACGTGGCGCGGCTCCGATGGCTCGATGGTGTCCGCAATCGGTCCGCCCGGTCTGCACTTGACCGTCGTTCCTGATCCGGACAGGCACGGTCCCGGCAATCGGACCGACCACGGTGTGACCATCGCTATCCAGGGCGCGGGGCTTACCAAAAAGGCCGGAGCGACGGCAACCGCTGGAGCCGCCGGTGATCTACGGCTCGCCAGATCTGTCTACTCCCAACCGTGCTTCAGCTATACAAACCCCTCCGGCCACGTGTACTTTTACGGATGCGACACCCAGTGGCTGGATCAGACGTACGGGTACGACTGGTACATGTTCGACCAGCAGCAGGTCTCAGGAAGGTCTGACTGCTCTCAGTGGTTCTGGTGCGATCGCCTAACCCAGCTGTACAACTATGTTTCGTATTCAGCCGGCAACGGGGTCATTCAATGGTCCCCGGACTCAACCACCTCGGTGGGGAGCTGCCGGCAGCAAATGGTTGGAATAACGAGCCCACAATCGGGACTGGGCTACTCAGAGACGTCGACTGTCTGCCCAAACACATTTGGACCGTACGTCCTCAACTCGACGCAGTTCGGCGCGGTCTGGAACGGCTATGAGGGATGGAACGACGATTGGGAATCATCGATGGCTGAGGACCTGGTACACAATCCACCGGGCTACTGGCCGAGCTTCAATTACAACATGAACGTTAGCTGGTGCAACTGGTGTACACCCTGATAGATGCGCGCTACGAGTCTTTAGTCTCGTATTCGTAGGCGCGCTGTGGCTGGTGGGCTGCGGATCGGGCGACGCGCACAGCCCGATCTCGCAGCCTGCCGCCGTCCGCTCTGGCCTCGTCGCGGTCCAGGACCTCAACGGCGTCGGTGTCGGATTCGCAAGGCGATGCGCTCACCGTAAGCCAATCACCAACGTCGGGCGACCTGCCGACGAAAGGCCCTTGACGGGCTCTACCTGGAGCTGGTGCCGACTCCCCCCACCCGGCTGCGCTTCGCGCAGCCGAGGCGAGATTTACTTCGAGCTCGTGCCGGACTCCAGCGCGGCTTGGGCCGCGGCCAGGCGCGCAATCGGAACTCGGAACGGGCTGCACGAAACATAGTTCAGGCCCAGCTTGTGACAGAGATGGATCGATTCCGGGTCGCCGCCGTGCTCTCCGCAGATCCCGATCTCCATCTTCGGCCGAGTCTTGCGCCCTTCCGTGACGGCCATCGCCATCAGCCGGCCCACGCCGTTCTCGTCGATGGTCTCGAACGGGTTGCGCGGCAGGATCTTCTGCTCGAGGTAGCGCACGATGAAGTGCCGCTCCGCGTCGTCGCGTGAGTAGCCGAACGTCATCTGGGTGAGGTCGTTGGTGCCGAAGGAGAAGAACTCCGCCTCCTTGGCGATCTCGCCCGCGACGAGCGCGGCGCGCGGTATCTCGATCATGGTGCCGAACTTGTAGGGGATCCTGATTCCCTTTTCCTTCTGCACGTCCTCAGCCACCGGCTTCAGCTCCTGGTGCACCGCCTGCAGCTCGGCCACAGTACCGGCCAGCGGGATCATGATCTCGGGCTGAGCGTCGACCTTCTGCTTGCGCAGGTTGCACGCGGCTTCCATGATCGCCCGCACCTGCATGCGCGGGATCTCGGGGAAGAGGATCGACAGCCGAACCCCACGCAATCCCAGCATGGGGTTGGCTTCGTGCAGCTCCTCGACGCGCGACATGATCCTTTCCGCCTCTTTCAGGCGCTCGGGGTCCTCGCCGGTGTCCTTGAGGTGAGTCGTCTCGCGGATCAGATCTTCCAGGCTCGGCAGGAACTCGTGCAGCGGCGGGTCCAGGAGCCGGATGATCACCGGCAGGCCGGCCATCGCCTTGAAGATGCCCTCGAAGTCGCCCCGCTGGATCGGCAGCAGCTTCGCGAGCTGCTTCTCACGGTCCTCGGTGGTGGTGGCCATGATCATCGCCTGCACGATCGGCAGGCGGTCCTGCTCCATGAACATGTGCTCCGTGCGGCACAGGCCAACGCCCTGGGCGCCGTTCTCGCGTGCCTTGGTGGCGTCGCGCGGATAGTCCGCGTTCGCCCACACCTCGAGCCGGCGGAACTCGTCCGCCCAGCGCAGGATGGCGCTGGCGGCCTTGTGCTTGTTCAGCGACTGCGCCTCGATCGTCGGCACCTTGCCCACGTAGACCTCGCCGGTGGTGCCGTCGATCGTGATCTCCTCGCCCTCTTTGATCGTCGTCCCGTTGGCCGAGAACATGCGCTTGCGGACGTCGACGTCGATGGAGCTGGCGCCGACCACGCACGGCCGGCCCATGCCGCGCGCGACGAGCGCCGCGTGGCTGGCGGTGCCGCCCGTCTGCGTGAGGATGCCCTTCGCCTCGACCATGCCGTGTACGTCGTTGGGATTCGTCTCCACGCGGACCAGGATCACTGCCTTTCCCTGCCTGCCCCATTCGACCGCGGTGTCGGCGTCGAAGACGGCGCCGCCGCTCGCCGCACCTGGTGAGGCGGGCACGCCCTTCGCCAGCGGCTGCACCTTGGCGGCGGGATCGACGCGCGGAAACAGCAGCTGCTCGAGCTGACGCGGCTCGACCCGAGCCACCGCCTCCTTGCGGTTGATGAGCTTCTCGGCCACCATATCGACCGCGACCTTCACCGCCGCCTCGCCGGTGCGCTTCGCCGAGCGCGTCTGCAGCATGTAGAGCTTCCCGCGCTCGACCGTGAACTCGAGGTCCTGCACGTCCTTGTAGTGCTTCTCGAGCTTGCGGGCATAGCCTTCGAACTGTGTATAGACCTTCGGCAGCCGGCGCTTGAGCGCCGAGATCGGCTCCGTGTCGCGCACGCCCGCGACGACGTCCTCGCCCTGCGCGTTGGCGAGATAGTCGCCGTAGAGCTCCTTCTTGCCGCTGATCGGGTTGCGCGTGAAGGCGACGCCGGTGCCCGAGGTCGCGCCCATGTTGCCGAACACCATCATCTGCACGTTGACCGCGGTGCCGAGGTCGTCGGGGATGCGCTCAACGCGCCGATAGGTCTTGGCCCGGTCCGTGTTCCACGACCTGAAGACCGCCTCGATCGCCGCGCGCAGCTGCGCGATCGGGTCGGGGGGGAACTCGTGGCCGGTCGCGTCCTTATATATGGCGAGGAAGCGGACCACCAGCTTGCGCAGGTCGTTGGGCTTCAGCTCCGGGTCGGTCTTGACGCCCGCCTTCTTTTTCGCTTCGCTCAGCGCGTGCTCGAAGAGATCGCCGTCGATGCCCATCACGGTCTTGCCGAACATCTGTCGTCTCCTCGTTGAGACCGAGGTTGAGGACCGTGTCCATCATGCCCGGCATCGAGAACTTGGCCCCGGAGCGGACGCTGACCAGCAGCGGGTTGTGAGGGTCGCCGAACTTCTTGCCCGTCTTTCTTTCCAGGGACTTCAGGGCCGTCGTCGCCTGCTCCCACATTCCGGGCGGGAACTTGCCCTTGTTCGCGAGATATGCGCGGCAGGCCTCGGTGGTGATGGTGAAGCCGGGCGGAACAGGCATCCCGGCTCTGGTCATCTCGGCGGCGCCGGCGCCCTTGCCGCCGAGGAGGTCGCGCATCTTCGCGGACCCTTCGCGGAAGTGGTAGACCCACTTGTGGGTCTTGGTGGCGGCCATCAAGGAAATCTTATCCGGAGGTCGCCTTAGCTCGAATCACCCCCACCCGGGCCCGCTCCAGCGCGGGCGCGGCCTCCCCACTTCGTGGGCAGGCGAGAGGCGAGAATCGCTACGTTCGGATAAATCCTCGTCCGATCAGCGCGCGGAATATGAACAGCAGGATGAGAGCGCCGATGAAGGCGATCACGACCTCGGCCAGCAGGCCTCCGACCGCAATGCCCATCGCTCCCGCCAGCCAGCCGCCGACGAAGGCCCCGAGTACGCCGACCACGATGTCCCAGATCAAGCCCAGGCCCCGGCCTGTCATCACTTTGCCGGCCAAGAACCCGGCTACAAGGCCCACGAGAAGCAGTACGAGCAGGTTATCCATCTCGCTATCGAAACGGGCACGGGTCGCCGCTTACTCGGTCTTTTTCGTGCTCAGGCGACTTCCAGAGCCGGCTCCGGGATTTCCTCGGCTTCGAAGTCCGCCAGGCCGGCCCGGTTGTAGAGCCGCCTCAGGGGACGCGGCGCCCACCAGTTCCAGTCACCGAGCAAGCGCATGACCGCGGGCACCACCAGCGCGCGCACCAACGTGGCGTCGATGGCGACAGCGACCGCCAACCCGATACCGATGGCCTTGATGATCACCACCTCGGCGAGACCGAAGGCGAGAAACACCGTGACCATGATTGCGGCGGCTCCGGTGATGAGGCGCGCGGTCCTCTCGAGGCCGCTCGCCACCGCCAGCGTGTTGTCGCCCGTCCGCACGTACTCCTCGTGGATGCGGCTGACCAGCAGAACCTCGTAGTCCATGGACAGGCCGAAGACGATGGAGAAGAGGATCACCGGGATGCTGGGGTCGATCGATTGCGGCGTGAAGCCGAGCACGTTCGACAGATGCCCTTGCTGGAAGATCCACACCAGGGCGCCGAACGATGCGCCGATGGAGAGGAAGTTCAGCAGCACCGCCTTGATCGGCAGCACCACCGAGCCGGTGAGCAGGAACAGCACGACCAGCGTCACCGCCACCACAAACCCGACCGCCAGCGGAGTGCGGTCGAGAATGAACTTGATCGTGTCCACGTCGACCGCTGTCTGCCCGCCCACCAGCACCTGGCCGCCGTCGCCGACGCCCTGGCCGGCGCGGATCGCCTTGACGATGCTGCGCGCTCCATCCGAGGTTGCGGGATAGGCGGAGGTGGCCTGGATCAGCACGATGTGCCTGCCCACCCCGGCGGTGGTCACATGCAGCACGCCGGGGATGGCGGCGATCCGCTGCGTCAGGCCGAACTGGGCGCCCATGCGGTCGGGCGTCTGCGGCGTTCCGTCCGGGTAGTCGACCACGACGTTGAACGTGGTCTGGTCCTGGCCGGGGAAGTTGGCGATCATCTGGTCGTAGCCCTGCCTCGCCTCGAGGTGCGTGGGCAGCATTTCAACGTCGCCGTTCGCCAGCCGGAGCTGGATGAAGGGCGAGGCGGCGAGGAGCAGGAAGCCGGTCGCCGGCAGCAAGACTACCAGCGGACGTCGCATGACCCACGTGGCCAGCCCGTGCCAGAAGCCGGTGCCGGCCGTCGACCGCCTGAAGACCGGGATGCGGAGTCGGTTGACGGCAGGGCCGACGATCGAGAGCATGGCGGGAAGGAAGGTCAGCGCGTACACGACCGCCACGGCGACCACGATGGCGCCCGCCGCGCCCATCGAGGCGAGGAAGGTGCCCTGGAAGAAGAGCATCGCGGACAGACCGACGGCGACGGTGATCCCGGAGAAGGTGATCGCTCGGCCGGCGGTGGCCATCGTCATGGCCATGGCGTCCTCGCGACTTGCGCCGCGGGCCAGCTCGTCGCGGAAGCGGTTGACGATGAAAAGCGAGTAGTCGATCGAAACGCCAAGGCCGATGAGGGTGACGATGTTGAGCGCGTACTGCGACACGTCAGTGAACCGGTTGAGGAAGAACGTTCCCGCCAGGCCGCCCAGGATCGTGAGCACGCCCACCCCGAGCGGAAGTCCGGCCGCCACGAGCGAGGCGAAGATGAGGACGAGAAGCACCAGCGTGACCGGAAGGGTCACAAACTCCGCGCGCTGGAGGTCGCTCTCGAGCGTCTTGTTGAAGGCATCGTTGATGGCCACGAATCCGGTGCCGGTTACCGTCAGCGAGTCCGAGTGAACCATCGATCGCAGCGCTTCGTAGTCCAGACGTGCCTGCGTTCCCGTCGATTTGAGGTCTACGCTCACCAGGGCCCGGTGGCCGTCCGTGGAGGTGAAGGCTTGCGCGACCCGGGCGTTGGGCGCGTTGTAGGGCGTGACGATCCGGCTGACGCGCGAGTCACCCTGGATCGGCGCCAGAGCGGCCGTGACCTGGTCCCGGAACGATTGGTCGGTGACCGATTCCGACTGGCTCGAGAAGATGAGGACGAAGTTCGAGGTGACCTTCGAGGCCGCTAGCTCGGACGTGACGAGGTTGCCGGCGCGAGCGGACTCGAGGTTGCTCGTCAGCGGGCCGCCGCTCGTGAGCGTGCCTCCCATGAGCATGCCCACGATGGAGATGGCGAGCAGCGCTCCTGAGCCGACCAGCGTGGCCCACCGGTACCTGTAGACGAAACGACCCCAGCTGGCGAACATGTCCCCTCTCTCCTTTCTTCTGTGCGCCTAGATCTGGGCAGGCGCGGATGGATAAACGGCGTGGAGCGCCATCGTCGCCAGGGCGTCGACGGCTTCATCGGCGTCGAACTCCGGCTCGATGCTCTTCTGGACCATGACTCCGAGGACCCCCGCCCAGACCGCGCCGGCGATGGCGCGGGCAGGACTCGGGTTGGTTTCGCGTTCGGCGAGAACCTGGCGGGCCAGGTCTTCGACGTGGCCACGCTCGGTGCGGATGTTTTCGCGGATCCCGGCCCCGATCTCCTTGTCGTGGAGGCCGACGCCGATCAGCTGGATGTAAAGGGTGTGAGCGTCGGGCCGGGTCCGCAGCAGGACCTTGAAGTTCTCGAAGGCCGCGAGCGCGCCCTCCGTGCCTTCGGCGGTGTAGACGTCCATCTTCTTGCAGACCTCGAAAAGCACGGCGAGGACGAGCTGCTGCTTGGACTTGAAGTAGTAATGGACCAGCCCCTGGGCGACGCCCGCCTCCTCGGCGATGTCCTTGATCGATACGTTCTCGTAGCCGTCGCGGCTCAGGGCGGCGAACGCGGCCTCGAGGATCTTTGCTCGGCTGTCGCTTGGCAACTTGGGTCCCTTCTCCTTGTGCTTGGGGTCTTGGTTGAACGCTCAACCAATCTTGGTTGGTCATTCAATCACAGGCGGACATGGGTTGTCAAGCGTCGGTAGAAATACTCCCGGTGCTGCAGCCTACCGAAGGCCGCGCGTGATCAGCGAGGGTGCAGGAGGATCAGGGCGGCCGGGCCGAGAAGGACGATCCACAGGAGGGCGAGCGCGAACAGCACGCATACCGCGGTCATGCCCCATCTCACGTAGCCCGGCACGTCAGCAGCCTACACCCGGCTTGGGGAGGCGAGAGCGTTGCCGGCGGTCGGGGCTGGGCCGCCGGCACGGAGATGGGGAAGGGTACCGCCTCGCCCCCCAGGCGGTGAGGTCATCGAACACGAACGCCACCACAGGCGTGATCATTGGCGGATCACCCCGCAGGTTGGAACGACCAGGCTTGTCCAAACTTGCGGTTCGCCAGGTCCAGCGCCAAGGAGACGACGTCGATGACAGAGCCGAGGAAGATCGCGCGGTACGGCTGGATCCCCGACCTGCCTGACGAGCGCGATCACATGTACGCGGCGCCGCCGCGGTTCCTGAGCGCGCTGCCGCCATCCATCGACCTACGCCGGCAGTGCCCGGCTGTATACGACCAGGGGATGCTGGGCAGCTGCACAGCGAATGCCATCGCGGCCGCCATCGAGTTCGACCGGTTGAAGCAGAAGCTGCCGGACTTCGTGCCCTCGCGCCTGTTCATCTACTACAACGAGCGGGCCATCGAGGGCACGGTCGGCCTGGACAGCGGCGCTCAGCTGCGCGATGGAATCAAGACGGTGGCGAGCCAGGGCGTGTGCCCCGAACCGGAATGGCCGTACGACATCGCGAAGTTCACGCGCAGACCGCCGGCGAAGGCCTACACCGACGCCGCGACCGACCGCGCCGTCTCGTACCAGAGCCTCGTCCAGGACCTGAACCAGATGAAAGGCTGCCTGGCCTCGGGCTACCCGTTCGTGTTCGGGTTCACCGTCTACGAGAG
>WNFC01008502.1_pt2 | contig 11314 bp, 10 predicted proteins | sample 5400541 | NCBI WGS metagenome assembly WNFC01 (sample SAMN13153342, study PRJNA577476) | soil metagenome | isolation source: 120 cm saprolite under Douglas fir tree site 2 hole 2 replicate 1 | place: USA:California | collected 2015-04-18
AGCGCTGGCTGGCCGCGCGCGAAGAAAAGCTTGCAAACCTTACGGAGAGCATCGATGTGGGTGTGTGGGGCGGAAAAGTCGTGAGGTTTCTGCGCGAGCGGGTGAAGGCAGAGCGCAAATGGATTGCTGACCTGGAACGAGGGCTTAAGCGAGAAAGTGGGGGTAAAAGACAAGTCTGAGCGAATCGATCGGAGGAACCATGAACTTCGACAATTTGTTTTCTATCGCAAAACAACTATGGGTGATTTTTGGGCCGAGTCCGTATGGAATTGTCACTGATCTATGGATGCTGCTCGGTCTTTATTGGATTGTTTCTGCACTGCGGCAAAAACGCGTTAGCAAGCGAGAGGTTTGGTTTGATCGTCTAGGGCACGCCGCGGCGTTCGCTCTCGGTGCCTTCCTGATCTTCGGTCACTATGCCCATTTCGGCCGACTCGGAACGCGATTTGTGCGAGAGTCGTTCTGGATCGCGGTCGCGGGCGTCGTAGTGACGGCGGCTGGGGTCGCCCTGGCGATGTGGGCGCGCTTGCACTTGGGAGCAAACTGGAGCGGCACGGTCAGCATTCGCGAGCAACACGAATTGATTCGCAGCGGTCCGTACAGGTGGATGCGCCACCCCATCTATTCCGGCATCCTTCTGGGCATGGCTGGGACCATCTTGGTCGTCGGCGAGGTAAGAGCGCTTATCGGCTTTGCCGCGATGGCGGCGGCCCTTTATGCAAAGGCTCGCAAAGAAGAAAGCTGGTTGAACGGGGAATTTGGTGCGAGCTTTGAAACACACAGGAAGCACACAGGGATGTTCCTGCCGCGGTTTTCGTAAAGGACTCGAGAAGGACGAGGGACAAGTCCGCAATAATCCGTGCATGATGCTAGTCTCGAGGACCGTGGTTTCTCCTTGCGCAGAACGCCGAGATGCACCTTCGCTTCATTCCTCAGAGGTTCGAGACTGGCGCGGGCGGGGAGATCGCACCGCTAGGGGGCAGAACGAACATCAAGGAAGGAAGGTTCCATGAGCGACACACCTTGCCCCGGGGGTCCGCGTCATTTGGGCGGGAAGTCAGGTTGCTGAAGACTGCACTGCAAGGTGGGCTAGGCCTTTACGCGGGACCGTCGGCTTCCCACAACGCCGAAAACAGCATAGACAATATCGACAGAGCGGCGCAAAGCACAAGCGAACAGGTGGTTTGAATGCCGTTGACACCTTGGTCTGACGGCGGTCGAATTTGCTGGCGTATCACGAGCAACCCTTCCCTTACCGGATTATGGAAGGGTTGCCGACTAATCGCTACGTCCGCTGCGCTCTGATGAACAGGCTCCTGGGGGTTTCAGTATAACCCGTGAGCCGAATGTCTCGCGTTGGATCTAATACCGTCAGATAATAGGCCGGAGGGCTCGATGGGCCCGAAGACTGACGGCATTCTTGAATCTTCCTTGTACGTGAGCGATCTGCCTCGTTCCATTCGCTTCTATCAGGACACCTTTGGATTCTCCGTCATCAGCGATTTCGGCGAGCGCGGTTGCGCCATGCATGCGGGCCCAAACCAGGTGTTGCTTCTCTTCAAGAAAAGAGCTTCGCTCGCGACTTCCACGCCTCATGACGGGGACGGCGAACTACACCTTGCGTTCGCCATCGCGGCGGCCGAATTGACCAACTGGGAGTCGTGGCTCCAAGAGAGGGGAATTGCCGTGGAACTGAAGCGCACGTGGGACGGGGGCGGCTGGAGCCTCTACTTTCGAGACCCTGACCGCCATTTGCTCGAACTCGCCACTCCAGGAACTTGGTCCATTTATTGACAGAGAGCGACAAGCTGGTCCTAGGCGCCCGTTGCTGCCGACGTTGCCTGAGTCGGCTTAATGTTTTGGTTGAGGCGGAACAGATTGCCAGGATCGTACTTGTTTTTCAGCGCGACGAGGCGCGCATACTTCTCTGGGCCATACGCTGCCTCGACCCGTCCGGAGCCCTCGTCGGCCTCTCGGCCCAGATAGTTAACGTATACTCCGCCGGTCGACCAGGGTTGCATTGCGTCCCAGAACTCCCATGCCCACCGCGTGCACTTCTCCGCTTCGGACGCTTCGGCGCACACACCCAAGCTCGTGAAGCTGTACTCTGCATCCCGCTGACCGAACGCGGTGGCCTCCCGGTCTACACGCCTTACTGCGCCCCCTAACTGGTGTTCGATCAACCCGTGGCACATCGGCGAGGGCCGCTTAGCACAGTAGGCCACCATTGCATCGATCGCCTCATCGCTGATTGCTTTAAGAAAGCTCGACTTCCAGTAATTCTGCAGCCCAAAAGGATAAAATCCATCGATCACCTGTTGAGCAGCCGTGTACGGGATGGGGCCGATCTGATCCATCAACAGCGGACCGAATGCCCTCAGGGGTTTAACAAGTCGTTCTCCTTCGGCGAGTGTTCCACTGTGGCAAACGACGATCCCCACGACTGGAGTTCCGTCAGGCAGACTAATAAGGACTATCCCGGAAGCCATCTCGTCAGGCGACGCAATCGTGAACTCGCGGTAGAGCTTGAGGGCCTCCTTTGCCTTCTCGAACGGATACGCCACGATGCCACCCAGCACCGGGCCGACCGCATGGAGTTGGTATTCGAAGGACGTGGCGATGCCAAAGTTTCCGCCTCCGCCCCGCACACCCCAGAATAAGTCTCCGTTCTCTGTGGCGCTCGCTGTCAGAAACTGGCCGCTGGCGGTCACCAGATCGACCGAGAGGAGATTATCGGAACTTAGGCCATACTGCCGGGCTAAATGGCCCCAGCCGCCACCCAGGGTTAGCCCCGCGATGCCGGTCGTGGAGATCTGGCCCCCTGTAGTGGCCAAGCCGAAGGCTTGGGTTTCACGATCAAACTCGCCCCATGTTAGGCCAGGCTCCGCGCGTGCTGTGCGACGTGCGGGATCGACGCGCAGGCCTTTCAGACGAGACAGATCTATCATCAGTCCGTCATCGCAGACCGCATTTCCGCCAATGTTGTGCCCACCCCCGCGCACAGCCACTAGCACATCGTTCACACGCGCGAAATTGACGCAGTGCATCACATCGCCCACTCCGGCGCAACGGGCAATCAGTGCCGGGCGTTTATCAATCGAGCCATTCCAGACCTTGCGAGCCTCGTCATAGCCTGCCTCGCCAGGCCGGAGCAACGCGCCGCGCAAACTTGCTTTGAATTTCTCTATGGCAGATGGCGAAATCATGTGCGGACTCCTGCCGGATGTGATTGTGGGGACTCGGTCCGTTCGCGCCCGAGAAGGCGTAATACAGGGGAAAATGCGCCTTTCGGGTACGGTTGTCAAGGTCCCCCTTTTGGGATCGATTGGCCCCTACGGCAGATTGCTGGTGGATCACGGGCACTCTTCCACAACTGGGTTAGGGAAGAGTTGCCGACCACTCGTCCAGAATCGTCGGATCCGCTGCCTACCGATGAACGGCGGAATCCGGGCAACTCCGGTAAGTCAATGATTGTGCAGATGTGTTTGGCGTCCCATCTCCGTAACAGAATCACACGGTTTTGGGAACGCCAAGGTTACGGGGGGAGGCCGACGCGGCCGACCAGTTCGGCGAAACGCGGCTCAGAGCGCAGGCTAGCAAATGATGGACTCAATTTCAGGAGGGCCAGTGAGGTAGAGCGTTCGTCATAAGCCTTCTCCAGATATTCCAGGGTGCGGCCCTTATCGCCAAGACCGCCATAAATCACGGCGAGGTCGAACGGCGAGACATAACGCACCTTGGACCGATCTTTCAAGTCGTTGAGCAGCTTCAGAGCATCGCCTCTCTTTCCCATCTTGGCATATGCGAGACCCAACTCCGCGGTCGCCCTCGGGCTGCCTCCAGAGAGCGCGATCGCCTTTTCCAATTCCGGGACGGCTTCCGCATTCATCCCCTTTAGAATAAGAATCTGCCCGAGCCGGTAATGCACGAGGGCGAAATTCGGGTCCATCTCCAGCGTTTTGCGGGACTGCTCGATAGCTTGGTCGTATTGCTGGGCGCTAGAGAGAATAAGGGCCATATTCGTATTTATGATCAGTGAGAGTGGATCGAGCTCCCGCGCCAGTTTGATTTGATTCAGCGCCTCATCCAGGCGCCCCATCGACATGAGTTCCAAGGCATACCAGTGGTGAGCGTTGGCGTAGTTCCGGTTCAATTCAATCGCTCGCTGGAACTCCTTTTCAGCGCCCGACCAATCCCGATCATACAGGAACTTGATACGGGCCACTGAAGCGTGCGCTTCGGCAAGCGTGCTATCAATCGCAAGCGCCCTGTCCGCTGCGGCTCTTGCCTTCGGGAAGGCTTCATTGGAAGGCAAGGCTTCCTGTAATGCCGCTGGCAGCGCAAGGGAAGAATACGAATCCGCAAGACCGGTGAAAGCCAGAGCATAATTCGGATCTTTTTCGATGGCTTGCTGAAAATACTCGATCGCCTTCTGGGTTGTCGCTTCTGTCCGTTTGCCCCAGAAATAACGGCCCTTCAGAAATGCTTCGTACGCCTCACTGTTCACCGGGCGGACGCTGGCAAAGCGGGCCTGCTCCTGAGGCGTCAGCTTGATTCGAATTGCCTGAGTGATCTGGCGCGCCAGTTCACCCTGCAAGATCACAGCGTCGCCTATAGGCCGATCATAGCTCTCCGCCCATACGTGCTTCTCCGGATTGACCTGAATCACCTGCGCAGTCACTCGCACGCGTTCCGCGGAGCGCGCCACGGTGCCCTCGACTACCGCGGCCACGTTCAGTTCTCGGGCAATCTCGTCTAATGGTTTCCGCGTGCCCTTGAACCGCAAGACTGAGGTTCGGGAAATCACACGCAAGTCGCTGATTTGAGCCAACTGTGTGATCAGCTCGTCAGTCATCCTATCCGCGAAGTATTCTTGCTCTAGGTCATGCGAGAGGTTCTCGAGCGGCAACACCGCGAGGGAACGAATGGATGGGCGTGAGAACACGCGAGTAGCGTCGCCGAAATAGAAGTAAATGACGCCCAGGGCCAACAGCGCAACTGCCGACAGTAGCGCCAGACCCCTGCGGCCCCACGGCAACCGCTTGGCTGGTCCGGACGCTTCAGGCTCCGCGGTTGCCGCTGCAGCCACTCTCCTCACCTCGGCAAAAAACCGGTAGCCGTGCTTTGGCACCGTAGCAATGAAGCGCTGGCCTTCGGCATCACCCAGAGCGCGGCGCAAACGTGAGATATTCTCAGCCAGGGCCGACTCCTCAACAAACGTCTCGGGCCAGAGCTGGCGCATGAACTCGTCTTTTTCGATCAACTGCCCCGGGTGTTCCAGCAGGAGAGTCAGCGTGTCGAAGACCTTGGGTGTCAGCGGAACCTGTATCCCGTTGCGGACAAGCAACTTGTTCGCCGCATCGAGCTGAAATTCTCCGAACTCGTAAACGGAATTGGTGAGGTCGCCCATAGACCTGGTTTAGACTTTGTTGTCATTCTACAAGAAATATTCCAACCTTTGGTTAAGACTTTCGCCTTGCCGACCGAGTACCTTCGGCAGTCACCGCCGTGCTCGCAAACACAAAGGCGGCACAATGGGAGATGAGACGATGAGACGAACACTCGCGATTTCTAGCTTACTTGGTGGATCCATCCTTACGGTTGCGCTTCTCTTTTCGCAGGCCGCCCAGGCGCAATCCTGGCAAGCTACCGTGGGCGCCCAAAGCAAGAACATGGGACACCAGGCGCTGGCTTTTCTTCCAAACGAGATTTGGATTCATGCTGGCGACAGCATCACTTGGAAATTCGCCACCGACGAAATCCATACTGTGACCTTCCTAAGCACGCTACCCAGCCAGCAGATACGTCCGCGTTTCCAAGTGGGGTGTCCGCCGGGGCCTCCGCCGGGGACTACCCCCGATGGTTCCTCATTCGATGGCGACGAGTGCGTGAACTCCGGGGCATCGGTAAGCGGGCAAACCTATGCCGTAACTTTCCCGACTCCCGGAAACTACAAGCTCGCGTGTTTGGTCCACGCAAACATGACCGCAGTGATTCACGTTCTTCCGCTGTCAGAGCCTCTTCCTCATGATCAGGACTTCTATGACGAGCAGGCGGCTAAGGAACGACATGACTTGCTTTCCGACACTGACAAAGGCACCGATCACGACGGGGACCATGAGCGGAGCGACGATTCAGATCGCGCACTCTCTTCAAGCAATGGAGTGACCGCTGGCACCGGGGAGATCGTAGCGACTGGAGGGGGATCTCAGTCCTTGTCAATAATGCGCTTCCTGCACCGCACGACTGTGGTCCACGTTGGGGAAACCGTTGAGTGGACTAATTCAGACCCGGTAACGCCGCATACGATCACGTTCGGGATCGAGCCTGCGAACCCCATGCCTCCTTCGGCCAACGTAACCGTGGACGTGGATGGAGCCCGGCACGCCGTAATCAATTCGACTACTGACAGCGTGCACTCGGGGGTCATTGTTGCGGCACCGCAAGAACGGAACGGGCTCGCTCAGTCGCCTCTAGGCGTCACGCGGTTCCGGATAACCTTCAAAAATGCGGGGACTTTCCCTTACATCTGTGCTCTTCATGATAATCTTGGTATGAAGGGCGAAGTGCTTGTTCTCCCCTAGACCCTTAGTCATCCAGCGCGAGTCGCGGCTGACATGCCCCGCGGGCCTCTCGTTCATCAAATTCCGTTAGAATTGCACATTAGCTACGGGGGAGGCCCGCTTGGCGAGTTCCGGAGGAAAGATTAGCAGACCCGTTTCGTCAGCGGCTTCCACGCGGGAGTAAATTCGGCTACATGTAGCAGTGACCTCCTTCGCAGCCGGCTTGCGGCCCCTGGGTAATTGCGCCGGGCGGCTTCGTTCTCACGGGCAACTGGGAAGTAATGCTGTCAGTCCTGACGGTAAGACCCTCAGCCGTTGTGCGACCGAGGGCCTCGGAGTTTGCGGAGGTGTGCAGGCGAAGCTCACCGCTAGAATAAACTTTTCTTCGTTTCTTCATCACACGGCCCGTTCTTTCAACCGTTGTAATAAAGCGCCACTCAGTCCTACAATGCCCCCACCAATTGGGCCGCTAGTCCGCTTCTCAATTCAGGAGGGAATATGAAAGCAAGAGCAACCGTATTAACTCTGGCATTGTGCTTTGTCGGCGTGACAGTGTGCTTCGCCGCCGACACGTTTATGGGCACCTGGAAATTGAACGAGGCCAAGTCCAAGATCGGTGCGGGGTCGCCGAAGAACACCACGGTTGTATACGAGGCCGCTGGAGACAGCGTGAAAGTCACGGTGGATGGCACCGACGGCGACGGTAAGCCGCTGCATAACGAGTGGACGGGCAAGTTCGACGGCAAAGACTATCCGGTCACAGGCGATACGAGTACGGATACGCGATCCTACAAGCAAGTCAACGATCATACGCTGACGTTCACCAACAAGAAGGGCGACAAGGTTACGATTAGCGGTCGTGGCGTCGTCTCGGCCGACGGTAAGACCCGCACGGTCACTATCACCGGAACCGATTCGAAGGGCCAGAAGTTCACCAGCACTGCGGTGTACGACAAGCAATAGAGGGAGCCACTCGATAGCGCCTGCAACAGCTATGCCCTTGCGCTCTGTCCGGGCGTGAGGGCATGAGTTCAGTTGTATTTTCATTCCTTCGGAGCTTTGCGCTACGCCACGCGCAATACCACGAGGTAAGGCTCGTTAGATGATAACTTCCAGTTTGCCGACCATCCTGCCACGACCGGCAAGCGGCAATTCAACGGGTGGCGCGTGATACGGCCAAGGGATGGGCAGAGTCTCAAACTTGCCTTTTGAAGCACCGGCAACCAAGGAGCTTCTGACTTGCGTCCCTAGCTCGGGTACCGCGCTCGCATGGCGGCGACGGATTTGACGACCAGGGCCTCCAACACTTGTTGGTCCACATCAGCTAGCTTCTTGATGTAGAGGCAGCCCTTGCCAGTCGTGTGCTTGCCGAGCTTCGCACGCAGCGCCTCAGAGTCGCTGAACCCGGTTATGTTATACAGAACAGTTGCGGCCTTACGCGCTGAAAAAGCGATAAGCGGCATATCGCCCTCGCGCCCGCTGTCGTACGTGTAGTGGTAGCTGCCGAAGCCTATGATTGATGGCCGCCACATCTTCGGCTTTTCGCGGGCCGCGCTTTGCATCAACTGGACGAGCGCCTTGGCGTCTGCGCGCCTGGTCTGGTCTGTGAGGGCATCGATGAACGCCGCCACACTTAATTTGGTGGGCTTGGTCTTGCTGTCCGCCATTCCTTCTGCCTTCCGTCTCTTCCGGAGGCTAACATGGCTTGAGGAAAAGCGCACGCGGTCCGCGGGCAGTGTGTCCGCGGGCAGTGTCCTGCATGATGGCACACTCGGAAATAATTCATTCGGTCGTAAGACGTGCTGCTTGTTGGAGTGCAACGCCTGATTCCCCTTGAGTCCGCTTCGAGGACGCGAACCCCATTTGTGGACCCCATGCCAGTTTTCCGTGTACGCTCGCGAAAGAATAAAGAACAATTGCAACGAGTTTCAAGGAGGGGAATCCATGATTATTTGCGACCTCTGCGGCGAAGCAAAGGATTGTCTGCAAAAGGAAATTGAGGGCAAGGAATACGATATCTGTTCCGAATGCTGGAACCCGTTCGCACAAAAGCTGCGGGGGAAAGGCAGAGTGAAGAATCGGGAAACCGTGTTCTTACCAGCGCTAAGAATAATCAAAGAACGCGAAGATGAAGAGCCGGGGCCGCTACCAGGAGAGCCGCCTAAGATCTGGGGCGCCGTGGAGAGGTCACATTAATAAACCGTACAACGAGCCGGTGCGAACCTTAATTGAGACTCGTCGACTCATCCTGCGTCCGTTTGAGTCGGACGACGTTGAGGCGGCGTTCGCATGGTTTGGGGACCCGATCGTGATGCGCTTCACTCCTAGTGGTCCAGATACTTCCATCGAGCAGACGAAAGCCCGGCTAGCCAACTATCAGGAGCACCAGGCCGAACATGGCTTCAGCAAGTGGATCGTCTTGGATCGTCACTTGGACCGTCCCATTGGGGACTCGGGACTGCTAGTGCTGCAGGAATACGGTTGGATCGACCTGGGCTTCCGCCTCGCCCAACCCTACTGGGGCCAGGGACTCGCGACGGAGGCAGCATGTGCTTGGGTTCGCGCAGCGTTTGATGATTTTCACATCGACAGACTGACCGCATTCGTTCAGCCCGAAAACGTCGCTTCGATTCGAGTTCTGCAGAAGTTAGGGTTTCATGCCGAGCGGCGCGACACGATCATGGGCACGAATTCAATTGTGTTCTCTCTCGGGGCCAACGACGGCGAAACGGATTCATATTTCCCCCTTCGCATGTCACTCTATTGGACGCAAGGGGACTTACACCAGGGATTGCGCTGCTTCCATTCCGGCGCATTCTTCGAGGCTCACGAACACTGGGAGTCCGTGTGGCTCGCGGCGCAAGAGCCGGAAAAGACGTTTCTGCAAGGACTGATTCAGGTTGCTGCCGCTTTCCACCATTTTCAGCGCGGCAACTACGCGGGAACAATTTCGCTGCTGCGATCAGCCTTGCGCCGTTTGGACCCCTACCCAGAAGCCTTTGCCGGAGTCGCGGTCGCCCCGCTTCGAGCGACGATCCGCCTGTGGGTCGGCGCCCTCGAAACGCCGTCAGGCTCCCCCCTCCCGCCCCTTCCGCAACTCCAAATCGCTGGGAGGGGTTCATTTTCCTCGGACCCCGTTTCAGGATAACTTCCGTGTGGCCGACCACTCGTCCAGAACGGGTCTGTCAATTTTTGAGCCTCCGCGAAAAGAATCTCGATTCTAGTTTGGGGCGTCGCTTCTTACGCGGTCGGCTGCCCGCCAATCGAGCAGTACGGGAATAAACGAACTAGGGATTGGTATTCATTCCTCGTGAGGGCTTATGGCTATTCGCTTAGGACAGTTACGGTGCTGTTCTGCCCCGTATCGGATGGCTGAGGGGGCCGTCCGCCACATAGATCTTTACTCGCCGATAATCCCCCTACCCTCATTTCGGCTTTCAAGCCAATTACCGGGCGTTTTCCCAGGTATCCGAAATGCGTTTGTCGACGAGCGTTAAGCGTCTAGTGCGCGAGCGGGTCGGGGCGAAGCTGGAAATGCAAGACCTTGCTCGTCGTTCCTTTACCACCTTCCGCGTGAAAAGGAGTTCGGGTGCCGTAGGTAGCCCACAGCCCTTTTCCCTTCCAACCAGCCTTCGGATCATCGATCCGGCCATCCATCCCTTTTGCGTAGAATCCCATGGGATACGGGACACGAAGCACAACAAACTTCCCGCTGTCGGGCAAGAGCGCAAGTAGCGCGTCATTTCCGTTGCCGGTGGCAATCGGCACGTTCTTTCCCAGTCCCAAAGTGTCGAACTGATCCACCCAATCGTAATAACTGGCCTCGGCGCTTCCTGGATCCGTGACCCCCTGCAACTGCGGCCCCGGTAATTGATAGAGCTTCCAACCCTCAGGGCAATGTTGCCCTGTGGCATTTGGCCCGTTGAGCGGCCCTTTGCACTTGCGCCGGTCGAAGCTCGCTAAATGACCGCTGGCAATCACCGTCCATACAACGCCATTCCGATCGATGTCGAGGCCGCGCGGCGAGAACCCGTGAACAGGCGCATTTGGATTGTTCCATGGCAGTTCGTAGATTTCTGCAAGGGCGGTTGCCGGGGGATTTGGTCCAGGGTTTAACCGAACGACTGCGCCTGGGAATCCTAGCACCGTTCCCCAGATCGACCCATCCACTGGACTCACGGTGACGCCGTAGAAAGCGGCGTTTATCCGCTTGTCCTTGGTGGCATCGATGGGCTGATCAGGCTCCACATACTCATCGCGTTTTCCGTTTCCATTGGTGTCGAGGATAAGTGCAGTCCAGCCCTGCGACTTCTCTTCATCGTGGGTCTCGTCGAACATCTTCGTGTTCAGCCACCCTACCGCTCCCCCGCCCCCACCGCTGCTCGTCCACAATGTATCGTTAGCATCCTCAGCAAACACTAGATGATGCGTACCAAAACAGGTGTTAATGAGCATGACCTGCTTCGTCTTTGGATCGTACACAGCGAGTTGTCGGCCACTAGTTTTGAGGGGGAATAAGACCGCCGAAGGGTGGCTCGAGCCTTCTTTGCAGAACGCCGGATTTTCGCTCGGGCGGATTCTAGAGGTAATCCAGACTCGCCCCTGCGCATCAAACATCGGATTGTGGACGTTGGCTTGACTGTGCCAGATGGCTTCGTCCCCCCAATACGGCGAAGGCGCGACAACCTTGTCGTCGGCGCTTGATGGAGTCTTCGGATCGCGAACAGGCAGCTTCACTTGGCTCGTCACGG
>WNFC01008503.1_pt1 | contig 11314 bp, 17 predicted proteins | sample 5400541 | NCBI WGS metagenome assembly WNFC01 (sample SAMN13153342, study PRJNA577476) | soil metagenome | isolation source: 120 cm saprolite under Douglas fir tree site 2 hole 2 replicate 1 | place: USA:California | collected 2015-04-18
AGCGCGAGAGATGCGGACAAGGCCATCACCGAACTAAATGGTACTCAATTCCACAGCCGCAAGCTGGATGTCAATGAGGCGCGTCGCGGGCCAGGGCGCACCGACGCGGGCCGGACAGGCCGAGAACGCCGCAGAAGCGGCGGACGTTGGTAACCACTTGGGATGCCTCCGACGATTGATCCAGAAAGTCTGTGTTCATGCCAAAACGTAATCTCAGAATCGTGACGCAAGATGTTCCCGTAGTCGGCATCTGTGAAGCCTGTAATACGCAATTCAAATCTTTCAATGTCGACGAGGCAGAGCGAGTTGTCAAAGCCCAGTTCGACGCCCATGAGTGCGAGTGCAAGCCTCTGGGCGCCAGCCAAGCCACTGTGCGGATCGTGAGAGAAGCTACCTCCATGACACCCAAACGGAAACGCTGGTTGTGGGTTGCGTTTTGGACTGCTATTGCCATCGTTACTGCCTTAATGTGGCCCTGGGATTGGGCGGGGTGGTAACCATCCTGAATGTCCCGAAGCCATCAGGAAGGTTGGGACCCGGTTCGTGGTGAAGGTTCCTGTTAGCTTGAGGGTGTTTCCCGAGGCGCTCCCGATAAATAGGTCAGCCCATGGCTTCGCGAACGGCAAACGGCAAGACGCACGGCGGGGCCACACTCGCAGCGCACTACTTCACGGTTTTCGGAAACTGACGCATTGGTCAGGTTTATGTTACCGGTCTGCTGCCAAAAGGAGTTGTCATGAGCGCAACTGACAAACGCGCCCCGAGTCCGATCGCCCTAGGGCAGGAAGAGGGTGAAGCCCTCTGGTTCCTTGGCTTCCTGGCCACGATCAAGGCCTCGGCCGAGACAACCGAAGGTCGCGTCGCAGTGATCGAGCATCTCGCGCCGCAGGGCGCCGGATCACCGCTGCACGTCCACCGCAACGAGGACGAGTGGTTCTACGTCACGGAAGGCGAGCTGGCTTTCTGGGTCGGAGGTCAACGGATCAACGGGGCGGCCAGATCGTTTGTGTACGGCCCGCGCAATATCCCGCACACCTTTATCGTCACCTCACCGCAGGCCCGCTTCCTGCTTGTTGCTCAGCCTGCCGGCTTCGAGAACTTCATGCGCGCGCTTGCCGAGCCCGCGCAGACCCGCACTCTCCCGCCGGCCACATGTCACCCGCCCGATCCCGATCGGATGATGTCCGCCGCGGCCCAATATGGCATCGAAATCCTTGGCCCGCCTGGTATTCCCTCTTCAGTGGACTGACAGTAGAGAAAGGCGAAATCGGAGCGGGAACCACATAAGTTCGCTGATTTAGGATGCAGGATAGGCAACCGGGTTGCCAAATCACGGAGGGAGTTGACCGAGTGCGCCGTCAGGCACGACGTTCCAAGCGTCCCATAGACACCAGTGTGCTCCATGAGCACAGGGTCTAATTTCGAGGTTCGCCGTCTTCCCCTACCACAGAGGCGACACTTTGCCTGTGCGCGGACCCTGCGCCGATAATTGGCGTATTGCCTTTTGCACTCGTCGCAGCAAGTGATTGCTCCTTTGTGCGCCCGGTCCTCGGGTATTTCTCTGGCATCCCAGACACAATGCAGTTCGTGACCTAACATTTCGAATACCTCTCCCTCACTCCGCCAAGGGGCAACTTAGTCGCTGCCCTGGGGAATCGTGGCGTGTCTTCGGATAAGATTCTGCCGCTTTTCTCTGAGCAGGCGATTCAGTAGCGGCTTTTCCAGTTGCAACCCCGTAGACCGTCTGCGCCGCTTATGGCTTCAGACGAAAAAGGCCGACCCAAGAACGTCCTACAGCAGCGTGCGGAGACTGCTGGTGGCCTTGGTCGAATCCGGGCTGGCACACCGGGAAATCTGTCCCGCGGACGGGATCCTTCGCTACGGGCCGGTGAAGGTGGAATGCACCCACGAGCGCATGGCGTGCAAGGACTGTGGCGCCACGATCACCCCAGAAGGAGGCCAGCATGACCATGTAGAGCAAGTAGGGAAGGAGTAGAAAAACGAGAGCGCGCCGGGCCGGGCATCGTAGAGGAGCTGGCTCGGCGCTTGGACTCATGCCTTCAGGAGAGGAGCCAACATGCAGCAACTATCCAAACCTAACCCTGGAAATAGATCGGCGCCGGCATCACTACTTGCCCGCGAAGTGGCGGAGCTGCACCGTGAAAAAATGGAACTTCTCGAGGAGAACGCCAGCCTGAAGAAGGGTCTCGAATTTCTGCTCGGCCGGTACTTTTCGCCTGGCGACTGCATCTCGTGCCGCTTCTCTTGCTCGCGCGATGAGCAATGAAAACCCCCATGCTCGTCATAGCGGTTTTTCCCTAGCCTATCCGGGCCATTCCCGTTCACCGGATAGAGTCGCTAAGTTGGTCTTGAGCAGACCTCGAGGAGGGCTGTTCGACGAGCGTCCCATGACTCTAACCGAGTCTGGGGCGCTTTCGTTTTTGGGCTGGACCAAACTGGCTCCTAGGGGGCTGATCTAACTGCACCCAGTGAACGGCAGCGGTCCTGTCGAAAAGCTATTCCCCGGCGTCACCGTGACGGTGCTGCTCGTTGCATCAGCTTGACCGCACACCGGGGTGCCGTCCGCATGGTTCACTGGTTGCCCATCGACCTGGTAGCTTACGGCTCCGCTTCCCTGAGTGTATTGCGTCCCCGATCCGCTGAAAGTGCCGGCGAATGCGTTCACCCCAGGCACCGCAAGCGTGAAATCTACGCAATCAAAACCATTCTGACAGCTTCCACCGATTGTCATTACGTTGGCAGTGGCAACCGACTCGGGAAAGAATGCAGCCAATGTAAGGGCATGGGCTACGTCACAGCGCCACAGGAGTCAAGCGCCGCGAGTCAAACATGACAGTCGAAACAGTGCAGCGACGATGCTGCGAAGCCTGTCGGACATGCCTAATCCGCGTAATGGAAGTTAAATGGTACGTCGGCTGCGGACGATGAAAGCCGTCAATGCCGCTGCCCTACCGCACCGTCGCATTCGGGTAGGGACCATTGTCCATGTCACAATAAAGTGTGTGCCGAATGCTGCCGTTCAACATCGTGAAGCCGATCGTTTCGTGCAGGTGCCCAGCTTCATCCCAAGCGGGGTGATAACCCCAATCAAAGTCGAGGACGTACGGGGCTAACTGATCTGAAGCGAGATGCTCACATTCGACCGATATTTTTGCGGCGTACATATCGCGGCGCTCTTCCTCGGCTGCAACTGTTTCTTTGGCACTGATTTGCTTGCTCCGCCTTTTCGCCTTCCTTTTTTTTCATTTCGGCATAGCGCCTGTTGTCCGCCGCTACCCACTTGTCGTGCTCGGCTGCCCACTTTGGGTCGATGGCGCGGTGCAAGTGGTACGAAAGAACCAGAGCCGCGAACAGCACTACGGGTGTTGCGGTGCCCACCACGATAAACCAAATTAGTAGTTTCGTTGTTTTGTCTACAATTCTCTGCGGCTGGATTTTTTCGATTTCCGTTGTTGCCGTGTTCTGAAGTGGTGCTTTCAGAGTCGGATTTTCCGCTCCACAGAATGCACAACGTATTCTTCCATTGAAATATCTTCCGCAGTCTGGACAGCGCACATCAGGCATTGTGCCATTCCAAAATAGATAAATTCCCGTTACTTCGTCGCACTCTATAGAGCGCTGACATCGAGGCACAGAAACCAGAGCTGCAGCAGTGGGATTTCATGGCTTCTCCTGGCGGGTTCGCGTCACCCTCAAGGAATCGCACCCTGTGAATTAGCATCGTTCGTTTTCGCAACCCGTCGAAGTGTAGCACCGATTGTTGCTTAAATCAGATTTGTCGGAGTAAGGCGACAGGGCATGATGCCGCTACATGTCGGAACCCCTGCTCGTTGGGTTAGGAAATCGAATTAGGAAACTGCGCAAGCAGCACCGTTGGACTCAGGCGGAGATGGCGGAGCGAGTGGGCATTGACCGCAGCTTTCTAGCTGACGTGGAGCGAGGCAAGCGAAATATCTCCATTCTGAATCTTTCTCATATTGCCAAAGGACTAAACGTGAGTCTGTCACGGCTGTTTTCTCGTCTCTGACCCGCTCGGTTACACATCAAACAGAGTGCCTACGCAGTATTTAGGGGCATTTATCCTCGGTTGCGCACAATGGTTTGGCGCAAATTCCTGTGCCGGACAGTCCGGTCAGCCTATCGTTTGCACTCCATAGCCCGGTGCCATGCCCCGAGTGCGAAACCGAAACCGGGAGGGAATGCCAAGGAATGGGCTACGTCACAGCGCCGCAGGTGAGCGCTTAATTTTCGTTCGGTATGGGCGTTTCATTCTCCTCAATTACATTTCTCGACGTTCGCTAATGGCTTTCCTAATCCCTTCCGTTATGTTTAAGAAGGCTTGCTCCCGATTGCTCCAACTTGTAACTGGTTTTCCGTCGCGCGGCAAACCCTGAAGGCCTGCGAACGGAGAGTGACTCCAGTCCACCGGTTTCAAAATAACTGGAATGACTCGACACTCTCCACTCGTGTGCCTTTTTAAGGCAAACATAACCTCGCGACCATAGCAATAGTTGGACGCAAGAAAGCTGGAGCTAACGAGAAGTAAGATGACGTCTGCGCCCTTGAGATGGTCATCTATCTCGGATTCCCAGACCTGTCCCGCTTGAATTTTCCGGTCGTGCCAGTTCCTAATTAACCCTTCATATTTCAAAGCGCTCAGGTGTTCCTCCAGTTTATTTCGTAGATATTCGTCGCGATGAGAATACGAATAAAAAATCGTAACGGCAGGTTTGTCTCTTCTCGCGGGCAGTTTCTTGTGACCCCCGACTTCTATTTTCTTTTTTACGGCCTCACGTGCGTCTGCGATAATTGAATTGCAAACTGCGACACATTCGTCGCAGATATATGCCTTGGGGGAAATCTCAGACGGACCGGATATCATTTGTTCTATGTCTTGCAGTGACTTAAGACAAAAGGAACACCTTATATTGGATTTTTTCTTGGATTTTGCCTCGTCTTGCTTTCCCATATCAGGTGAGGATTCTCCGTTAGACTGGCGAATCATACCACTTCTCAGTAAGCACGTTAGTGGAGTTCGAGGTCGGCAATTGTCTCCGCTGGATAGGGTGAGATTGTGTTTTGCGTGGATAGTCTTCTCAGAATCATGGCCAGCCTTATAGCACATCATTGGCCGGAAACCAAGGTCTGCACGCTCACTCGCGCCGCAGGAAGGGACGACGCCATGCGGCGATGGAACCTACAGCTTCAGCAGGCACAGGAGCGGCAGATGCTCACACCATGGCGGCGTTGCTGAGTGTTTGTGACTCTTCGTCGTCCGGCAGGCTCGGAACGACGGTGCCGTCCGGGGTAAGTCGCCTTCAATTAGACATTGTTCAGTTCAGCCTCCCATTCAGCGTTTAGGCCATGGGTGTTTACCAAATATGCGTCCAGACTGCTCAGAACACGCTCAGCGTGCTGCAAATTGAACAGAAGGGCAGGAAAATCAATACTGAGGGAGTCATCCAGTGTCAGAGCCTGACCGCTCGGGAGGACAGCAAACTCTCTGGTCGGGTACCTAAATTTCCACCCACTCTTGTCTGTCTGATGAAATTCGGCGACGAATGCGCCAACAAAATCAAGGTCGAATCCGACATCTGCGATTCTGGGCAACCTAGTCTCAAGTTCGCGCTTGAGAGTGTCCCACAATGATTGAAGATTGTGTTTATTTTCGACAGCAACAATTTCTTCGTTGGTCGCATTCGTGCGGTCATCCTTCAGCCATCTGGAATGAAACAGCGTGTACTTGATGGCTAGTTCTAAGTAGTGACGGCAGAGGAACACCGCCGCAACGCTTTCGCGAGATTCAAGCAGAGTTCCAACCTGTGCATTCAACCTCCGGAAGTTTCCGACGGAACTTAGGAAGAGGCTGCGGAAGATAGCAATTGATCTAGACGAAGACGTTCAAGATTTGGTGCCGCGATGGTTGCGCGAAAGACTAGAGCAGGAAGATGTAAAAACACAGCCCACAAGCAAGAAAAGTGCCAAACAAAAATAGGCCAAGATTCAAACTGCACCATCACCGAAACGCTGGTTGTGGGTTGCGTTTTGGACTGCTATTGCCCATCGTTATTGCCTTAATGTGGCCCTGGGATTGGGCGGGGTGGTAACCATCCTAAATGTCCCGAAGCGATCAGTAGGGTTACGACCCGGTTCGCGGTGAAGGTTCCTGTTAGCTTGAGGGTATTTCCCGATACGCTCCCGATAAACGGGACCGACCGCCATGGGTGCCGTTTTGCTGACGTAGCCGTCGTGTGAAGCATGTTCGCGTGGAGAGTTAGGCTTGGGGCTTTACCGAGGGTATCTCGGTTCCGGGGAAAGACGCTATGGCTTCCTGTTCACTGGTGTAGAACGTGAATACCTTGTCCAGCCTTGTGCGTCGCAGCAAATCTGTTACGTGCCTGGAACAGGCCAGTCTGATCTCGCGTTTCTCTCTGCTCGCTCCTGTGAAGAGGCCCACGAGCGCAGCCAGGCCGATGCTGTCGATGTGTTCTATATCGCTCAGATCTAGAACAACACCGTGCTTCTCGGTTAAGAGTTTCTCAACCTCCTCGCGGAACCCAGCAATCTCTCCCCCGATGACGAGACGACCCCGGCAATGGAGGACCACCAGGTCGCCTAAGATGCGCATCTCCGTCCTCAGCACCATGCGACAACTCCGAGGTGGCGTGGGCAGCCCGACACAAGCGTATGCTTCTGGGACCGGGGTCGACAACAACCCCCTAGCTTGAGGAGAAGTCGTTTTGACCCAATCGCGGATTATGCATTGTGACAAGGGAGAGAGCCGATATGCTGAAAAAGGCTTAACGTCGGCTTTCCGACGCTGGCGGGTTACGCAAAATGAAAAGGTCAGTCTGAAACCGAAGCGGAGCGGGCGATTATCCGGCGACGTGCTTGTGACGGTTTCGGGAGCCTCAGGAATGGGCGACGAACCACTCTGGCGCACGCGGAGGGCGTTGGTGTATAAGGACACTGGTCCGGGACGGCCAAATTAGAAATCCCGGCTTACTGGAGATCTTGAGACTTGGTGACTTCAGAGAGATCTTGAGATCTCCAAATCACCAGCTCGCACGATTCGAGGCCGAGATCTTCAATCCTGATGGCTCGACGTTCAAGACGACGATCACGCAGAAGCTGAATCCACCGAGAGGCGTCGAGACGACGATGACCGTCGGACCGTTTGATGGCGCAAGGTTCGTGCACTCGTACACGCCGATGGGCGGACAGACGAAGGTGGACCTTGAAGGTGACTTCCCGGCGTTCCCGGGGATGCCCGAAGCTGAAGAGCTGAAGATGATCGACGGGTTCTTCACCGCGGTGTTCGCCGAGGACACGGTCACGCTGCGGAATTGGCCCGAGGTTCACGCCTAAGAGGAGAAAAACGTGAAAACGCGAGTCGTGGTGCTCGGGGCCGGATTCGGCGGCCTCGAGCTGACGACGATTCTTTCGGACGCCTTCGGCGATGCCGTCGAGATCGTGCTCATCGACAAGAACGATGTGTTTGTCTTCGGCTTTTCGAAACTCGACGTGATGTTCGGACGGCAGATGCCGGCCGAGGTGCGCCATCCGTACCGCGACATTGTCAAGCCGGGGGTGCGATTTCTGCAGTCCACGGTGCGGTCGATTGACCCGAAAGCCCGGCGGGTGGTGGCCGACGATGGAACGTTCGAAGCGGATATCCTGGTGGTGGCGCTGGGCGCCGACCTCGATCCGGCGGCCACATCGGGACTGGTGGAAGGTGGCAACGAGTTCTACTCGGTGGCGGGCGCCTTCGGCTTGCGCGACCTACTCCCTCGATTCGAGCGGGGTCCGGTCATCATTGGGGTAACAGGAAAGTCCTTCAAGTGTCCTCCCGCTCCCAGCGAGACGGCGCTGCTGCTGCACGATTACCTCGTCGCTCGGGGGCGGCGTGAGGCGATCGAAATCTCGGTGGCCCTTCGGCACGCCCATTCCCCCTTCGCCCGACACCTCGCAAGCGATCCTCGCCGCGTTCGCGGACCGCGGCATCAGGTTCGTGAAGGACAGCCTAGTGAAGGCACTCGACCCGAGCAGGAAGGTGGCCGTGTTGAGCGACAGGACCGAGATGCCATACGAGTTGTTTCTCGGCGTGCCGGTGCATCGTGTGCCGCAGGTCGTTGTCGAGTCCGGGCTTGCCGCCGATGCCTATGGCTGGGTGCCGGTAAACAAGAAGACACTGGAAACGACGTTTCCTGGTGTCTACGCGGTGGGCGACGTGAACGGTGTGGGCACGGCCAAGGCGGGTGTCTTCGCCGAAGGCGCGGCGCGCGTCGTGGCGGCCGCAATCATCGCCCAGCTTCGCGGAGGACCGTCACCGGAGGCCTACAAGGGAGCCGGCGCTTGCTACGTGGAGTTCGGCCACGACCAAGTCGGACGGGTTGACGTGGACTTCCTGAGCGGGCCCAAACCGACGGGCACGTTCCAGGAGCCATCCGAGGCCCTCGTCGCAGAGAAGGCCAACTTCGGATCGAGCCGGATTCAGCGCTGGTTCGGACAATCGCCGCCGTAATTTGGACAAGTCGAACGTGGGTAAGTCTGCCCTGGGGGGATCGATATGGCGAAGGTATATCTCATCAGTTGCCGTGACGCCGGTGTTGATTGCGACTTTCAGGCCCGGGGTTCAAGCCTGGAAGAGGTCATGCAACTCTGTGCTGACCACGGTGCCCAGGAACACAACATGAAGGGGTTTGGCCCTGAGCTGTATAGGAAGATGCGAAGTTGTGTGAGGACCCTGGAGGAAGGGACATCAGGGCCGACGAGCTGAAAGGCCTGGTGTCGACGAAGTGACAGGCACCCGCCAGTCCCTTCCTACGTCGCACTCTCACGCGATTACTCCTGCTTGATCGCATAGTGTTTACCTCCGCCCGGGGGCACGCATTGGATCGCGCTGAGGCGACTAGTTCGGGAAACTGAAGCGCCTCGTCCGACGAAGCAGTCAGGGTGCGCACCCACGACGCGTGCTGGTGGGGTTTTGTTACAGGCTCTAAGAATGATTGCCTTATCCTCTGGGTCTTTGCCGTGTTGAACGACTCACTGCGTTCCAGTCGTCTCATAAACCTCACTGTGCTCCATGAGCACAGGGTCTAATTTCGAGGTTCGCCGTCTTCCCCTACCACAGAGACGGCACTTTGCCTGCGAGCGGATCCTGCGGCGATAATTGGCGTATTGCCTTTTGCACTCATCGCAGCAAGTAATTGCGCCCTTTCGCGCTCGGTCCTCGGGTATTTCTCTGGCATCCCAGACGCAATGCAGCTCGTGTCCTAACATTTTCGAATACCTCTCCGTCGCTCCGGCAAGGGGCAACTTAGTCGCTGCCTTGGGGAATCGTGGCTTGTCTTCGGGTACGCAATGCCAGCGCGCCATTCGTTATGGCTAAGTTAGGGTCGAATTAGTGTGATTAGCAGCTAATCAGTGGCGGTTGGAATCGTGGCGTGTCTTCGGATAAGATTCTGCCGCTTTTCTCTCAGCAGGCGATTCAGTAGCGGCTTTTCCTGCTCGGTTGCAACCCCGTAGACCCTCACGGCTTCGGTGTACTGAAGGTGCTTAAACTGGCGCTCAAGGGCTCAAGGTACGATTCTCTCTGCTGCTTGAGGAAGCTCCTGGCCGCCGCTGGCGACAGCTGGCCCTTCTCAAATGCCTGCCGCTTCTCTCTCCAAGCCTCCATCTCTTCCGGCGTGTGGGGTGCTTCGCGGGCTTTGAGGAGGCTCTGTGCCAGTCTCTTTGAGCAACTCCGGTTTTTCGGATCGCTACTTAAAACTTCTGTTCAAAATCCCTTCATCGGCAGTCTCTTAAATCCTTCGCTTCATGTAGCTACATTTCTGTCGTATTCATTCGAGCCTCTGAGTTACTCCCGCGATGGAAACGGGGTTGACGAATCACATTTGGACGGTTGCTCACCTGCTTGGGGTGGCATAAAATTGCCGCGCCCGGAGGTGGTGTCTCCCGTGTTGCGAGACGCTTCCTGGGAGACGATTGCCAACTCGTTTTCACGTGCGAGTAGAATGGCCATTTCTGCAACTCTCCGCGCCTCTTGATCGCCTCCACAGAAAGGTCTGACCATGGCCATGAAAGTCTCCACCGAGGAAGCGGGCACCTTGCTGAACAAATACATCTCTGAGCTGACACCACTCCTCGCAACGCTGGAAACGGAAGATGCGCGCGTGCGTCTCGGGCATCTTGAGCGCTGGCTCGGTCGGCGGCGTACCGCATTTGTTCGTGGGTAATGTAGAAGATGACTTTGCCGATTCCATGCAGTTTCGCTTTGGTACTTGAGGATTGTGAGTTCGCGTATGGAGATCTGCGCGATGCAACACAGGAACCAGTCGAGGATCTAACGAATCGAGTCGAAAGTTTTTTTGCATCACTGCAAAGAAATCACGGATACGGATGGGCTGATTGAACTAAAAAATGCTCCTGCCAGATGAGCCATCCGTCTAGCTACCGTCGATAGTTGCTCCATTTGTGCTCCAGTGAAAAATCCGCGCCGCTTGGCGGGTTGGCGTTTCCATGAATCGAGCGAGATGCCAGAAGTAGTCGTGCGTCGGAGTTTGTTGAGGCAAGTCCCGACACCCATTCGTTGAAAATTGTTTTGGACCAGTTTGGGACAGGATGGAACTGCGGGGTGACTGTAAGTGATTGAAAACTTGGTGGAGCTAGTCGGGATCGAACCGACGGCCTCGTCGTTGCGAACGACGCGCTCTCCCAGCTGAGCTATAGCCCCACTTGCCGAAACCAGTAATGTAATTTTAGCAGCGTTCCCAGCCAAGACCAAGACCACGACCAAGCCGCCGCGGGGGGCCCGCGCCCGCCAACAATTGTGTTTACCTCCCGCCTTTTTCAACGTCTAATGGAGAGGCCTCGCGGTCTCGTACTGCATGTTTACGTCGCCCCAACCCGGCATTCATCGTTATCCTCTTGCCGTACCGTGCTCGGCGGCCTTGCACTGTCTGTTTCTGCTGTGGCTCCTGCGCGCGCCCAGTCCGAAGGTTGTCGCGCCGTCTTTTGTGGTCAACGGCGACCACGGCTCCCAAATCGCGCATCTCTATTGGCCAAATCAGCGAACCCAGATGGTAACCGATGCTTCTCCGGGCACCTCCGACGCCTCCGCTCGCCAGCAGTTGAGAGCGCATCTGACCTGGAAGCAGCACGCCAAGAGAACAAAGTCAGCCAAGCGTGAGTTGCCCCGCCCGAAACTTGGGTCGGACATTGAGACCGCCGCGCCCGGACAGGCAGCGCAGGCCCGCCCCGCAGGCTCGCCACTGGGTACGGTTCTGGCAGG
>WNFC01008504.1_pt1 | contig 11314 bp, 11 predicted proteins | sample 5400541 | NCBI WGS metagenome assembly WNFC01 (sample SAMN13153342, study PRJNA577476) | soil metagenome | isolation source: 120 cm saprolite under Douglas fir tree site 2 hole 2 replicate 1 | place: USA:California | collected 2015-04-18
CGCCCGATGCTGCCGACCCTCGAGCATTTCACCCTAACCGGCAAGATCATCCTGGTGACGGGCGCCGGACGCGGTCTCGGCTTCGAGATCGCCAAGGCGCTGGCCGGTGCCGGTGGCCACGTCATTCTCAACGGACGCGATGCGGAACGGCTCGCGGCGGCGGCTTCGCGCATCGCCGCCGAAGTCGGCGGCAGCGCCGAAATCGCGCCATTCGACATTGCCGATTCGACGGCGTTACAATCGGCCTTTCAGTCGATCGCGACGAGGCACGGGCGGCTCGACGTGCTGGTCAACAATGTCGGGGCGCGCAACCGCAAACCGTTGCTCGAATTTTCGGATGCGGAGATTCGCGACCTCGTGGAGACCGATCTGCTCGCCGGACTTTTTCTCTCGCGGGAGTCGGCACGGCTTATGGTGCCGAGGAAGAGCGGCCGCCTCATCGCCGTGACCTCGATCTCCGGGACCCTCGCACGCGCCGACGACGCCGTCTATCCGACCGCTAAGGCCGGTCTTACCGGCATGGTGCGCGCCCTCGCCGCCGAGTTCGGGCCGCACGGCATCACCAGCAATGCCATCGCGCCCGGCTTCTTCGCCACCGAGACCAACGCCCATCTGGTAGCCGACCCGATCATTTCGGCTTCTTTCGAGAAGCGCACGCCGATGGGCCGCTGGGGGCGGCCGGAGGAGATCGCCTGCGCCGCCGTCTTCCTCGCCTCGGCAGCCGCCTCCTACGTCAACGGCCACGTGCTGACCGTTGATGGCGGCACGACGATCATGATGTGATCTGTCCGGCGACCTATTCCGCCGCGCTGACCTTCGGCACGAAAGGTTTGCTGGTGAAATGCTCGCCCTTGCCGTCTGAGAATTTGAGTCCGGCCGCCTTGATGGCGCTGTCGGGCACCTTCTCGAGCGGCACGTAATAGCGATCGTCCTCGCGTTTGTAGGTGTCGTTGTCGACGCGATTGTAGCAGCAGAGCAGCGTCCAGCGACGCTTGGGCGAGTGGTTCTGCTCCGAGCTGTGTAGCGTGTTGCCGTGGAAGAACAGGCCGTCGCCGGGCTGCATCTCGCAATAGACGGTCTCGCAGACCTTGAGAATCTCCGTCATGCGCTTGGGATCGGCGATATTTTGTCCCTCGGCCGGCACCGGCACGTGATCGATGCGGCCCAAGAGGTGCGAGCGCGCCACCATCTTGAGGCAGCCATTTTCGCGGCTGGTCGGATCGAGTGCGATCATGCAACTGGCCAGCCAGGGGAAAAGACAGCCGTTGTGATACCAGTATCCGTAATCCTGATGCCACTCCCATGCGCCGCCGACATAGGGCTCCTTGGCGGTCAGCTTGGACTGGAAATGATAGACCGGGCCGCCGAGCATCGTCTCCATCGTGTCGACCATGCGCTCGCAGCGCGCAGCAAGACCGTAGACGCTGTCGCCGGCGCGATTCCACAGCGAAATGCGCGTCGCCGCTCCCTGCGCGTCGGCACGGTCGATCATGTGGTCGCGCACCGCCGGGTCCCTTTCCATGGCAGTGAGCAGAAGATCGATTTCCTCGCGGTCGTACATACCGGGAACGATGACAAAGCCGTCCCGGTGATAGGCGTCCAGCTGGGCCCGGTTGATGACCGAAGGCATAGCGCTCCTCCCGGCAGGCAGGTTGTTCCTTTTTTGTCGCGCTATTCTAAGGTGATTACGCGCGACCGTTGTAAAGAGGATTTCGCGACGGCGGCGCCCTCGCGATCGAAAACGCAATGAGATTGTCAGGTCTAATCTCGCGACGTATCGAAAATGTCGTCCCGAAGCGAGAGTGAATCGTAGCCTAGGAACCGAGCGACAAATAGGCAGGTACCGCGAGCGCGGCAAAGACGAGACCGATCGGAATGTCGGATTCGTCGTACCAGCCAGCGGCGTTCGAGAGGTTGATGGTGCCGAGCGCCCGTCCGTCATGGACGACCGCCAGATTCAGCATCGCATCGCAACCGAGCGAGGCAATGAGCGCGTGATCGAAGAAGACGGCACGTATGTCCGCAGCGTCATATCCTATCCACGGCCGGTGCTCGACGAGGACGTGCTTCGACCAGGAGGTCGGGTTGAGCGGCTTGCGCCCGCCGACGGGGTAGGCGACGGTGTTGCTGCTGTAGCGACGCTCGGACTCACCGCTCTCGGGGTGAAATTGCAAAGCCGTGAACAGGCGATGGCCGAGCACCGCTGCCATCGCCCGGTCGAGCGCGGCGAACGAAACATCGGGCTGACCACTCGCGGCGATCGCGACGGCGACGCCGTGCAAATATGGCAGCGGGTCGATCGTTCCGAGCTTGCTCATGCGGTTGCACTCATTCTTGCGCCAGTTTGGGCAGGTGTTCCGGTAGGATCCCTTGCGGGCGAAACCGCAGGATGAGGATCAGTGTCACGCTGATGACGATCTCGCGCAAGGCGGCGACCTGCACGGCGGCGAGAGCGGGAACCCAACCGGCGACGAAGCGCGTCGATTCCTGGAAGAAGACGATGAGGACGGCGCCGAGCAACGCGCCATAATTGTTTCCAGTGCCGCCGGCGCTCAGCGCCAGCACGATATATATCGTGATCAGCGGCACGAAGGCATCGGGCGCTATGTAGGAGGTATAGTGGCCATAGAGCGCGCCGGCGAGACCGAGTATTCCGGCGCTGATCGCGAAGGCCTCGACTTTGAAGGCGATGACCCATTTGCCGGCAATGCCCGCGACCTGGTCGTCATCGCGGATCGCGCGCAGCACGCGGCCGAACGGCGAATGCCGGAGATTCTGCAGCAGGAAGACGGCAACTGCGAGACAGGCGAGAACGATCGCCAGATAGATCACATTGAAATCCTGCGGAGTGATGCGACCGCGCCAGGGTCCCGGAATACCCGAGATGCCGTCAGTGCCGTTGGTCAGCCAGATCTCGTTACTGGCGACGATGCGCACGACTTCGGCAAAGCCCAATGTCACGATGGCGAGGTAGTCGCCGCGCAGCCTTGCCGTGATCAACGCCATGACGCTGCCGCATCCGGCCGCGAAGACGAAGGCGGCAGCTAGGCCGACGACGATCGGCGCGCCGAATCTTACCGTCAGCAGCGCCGATGCGTAGCCGCCGAGTGCGAAGAAGCCGACGAGGCCGAGATTGATCATCCCCGCCATGCCCCAGACGATGTTGAGCCCGAGCGCCATAAGCGCATAGAGACCGGCGAAAATTGTCATGGCGACGAGATAGCTCGTCACGATGGCGCCTCGTCCAAGGCGCCGGAGATGCAATTCCGCTGCGAGACCGGCCGCCGCAACATCCGAGAATGAGGAAGAGTTTCCGTGCGCTCACCGTTGTAGGTAATGCGAGGGTGTTCGTTCGCACTGGCGGGTGACGCCATGAGGGTCCTGGCCCTGCTCTTGATTTGCGCGATCGTATCCGGCTGCGGTGCCGCCGCGGCGCCATGCCGTATCGCCTCGGCCGGTTTGAAGATCGTACCGGTGGTCGGCCATGTCGCCGCCGCCCCGACCGATGCTTGCGCCGACGTCATCGATCCCTGAGGATGCGTTCGACGGTCAGCCTGCGCTGCCGACATCCTAGTACGCCCGCTCGCCGAGGAGGCCGCGCGGCCGCAATGTCAATACGAGCAGGATAGCGAAAAAGCCGATCGCCGAGCGATAAGGCGGATCGAGAACGAGAAGCGAAAGCTCCTCGGCGACGCCGATCGTCAGCGCGCCGATGACCGCGCCTGGAATGCTGCCGAGACCGCCGACCACGGCGGCGGCAAAGACCGAGAGGACAGCACGAAATCCGGTCAGCGGATCGATCGAGGTGTCGAGTCCGACCAGCATGCCGCCGATCCCCGCCAGCCCCATGCCGACGAAGCTGGCGAGACGACCGACCCGATCGGCATTGATCCCTTTGATATCGGCGAGAACCGGGTTGTCGGCGACGGCGCGCATCGCCTTGCCTGTCCGGGTGAAGGCGAGGAACAGAAAGACCGCGATCATTGCCAGCACGGCGACGGCGAAATTCTCGACCTGCTGAGGACCGATGCGGAGATCGAGAATCCGCCAATCGCGTTGGATTGGCAGATCATAACCGCGCTGATCGTTGCCGAAGATGAAGCGGATGACATTCTCCAGCGCGATGGTCAGGGCGACCGAGGCGATCGCGGCAGCAAGCAGACCGGTCGGCCGGATCGGCTTGAGAACGAACTCGTCGCTGACCATCCCGACGAAGCCGGCGACCGCGAAGGCCATGGCAATCGCCGCAAGCGCCGGCAGGCCAAAGCGCACATTGGCGACATAACCAGCGAAGGCGCCGATCGTCGCGATCGAAGCGATGGCGAAGTTGGGAAAGCGCAATACGGCGTAAATCGCGGTGATGCCGATCGCCGGCACCGCGAGGATGGTGCCGGCGATCAGCCCGTTGAGGATAAGCTGCGCGACATCGTGCACGATTGTGGTCAGCGCAGCGGCTCGTGAGCCGTCTCTTTCAGCCGTGCGATGACAATCGTGCTGACCACCGCTGCAGCCACGACGTAATAGACGGGCGAGATCGGCGAGCCGGTCGTGGCGATCAGCCAGGTCGCGATGTAAGGCGCGAAGCCGCCGAAGATGGCCACCGACAGGGCATAGCCCGTGGTCATCCAGGTCGAGCGGCTGCGCGTCGGGAAGATCTCGGCGATCGCCGCCGGACCGGCACCGGAGAACATTGCGATGATGGCACCGAAGAGGATCTGAATGGCGATGATGGTGCCGAGCGGCGGAGCCGAAAGATAAAGCGCGAACACCGGGTAGGGCAGTACGATGAAGCAGACGCAGCATGCCAATAAAAGCGGCTTGCGGCCGACGCGATCGGATAGCCGGCCCATCAGCGGGATGGCAATGACGAGCACCAGCAAGCCAATCGTGTTCGACCACAGCGCCTCGGCGCTGCTCAATTTGGCATAGGTCTTAAGGAAGGTCGGCATGTAGTTGAGGAAGATGTAGAAGGCCACGGTCCACAGAACCGTGAAGCCGAACGCTCGTGCAGCGAGCCAGAACGGTGCGACATCGTCGTGCCGTGGCGTCGGCGCCGGTAGGCGCATCGCCCGCTCGTAGGCAGGCGTTTCGTCGATATTCCGACGCATATACACGCCGACTGGGCCGATCAGGGCGCCGAGCAGGAAGGGAACTCGCCAGCCCCAGGCCTCCATCGTCGGCGGATCCAAAAGCGTCGTGATCAACGCCGCGATGCCGGAACCGAGCAGCAAGCCGGCCGACACGCTGCATTGCTGGAAGCTGCCGAGAAAGCCGCGCTCGCCGTCATCCGCCCATTCGACGATGAAGGCGGTCGAGCCGCCCCACTCGCCACCCGCCGAGAACCCTTGCATCAGGCGGGCCAGGAGGATGAGAAAAGGTCCGGCGACGCCGATGGTGGCGTAGGTCGGCGTAATCCCGATCAGCACCGTCCCCGCCGCCATCAGCATGATGGTCAACACGAGAGCCGTCTTGCGGCCGCTGGTGTCGCCGATCCGGCCGATGACGATGCCGCCGAGCGGGCGCGCAAGGAAGCCGACCCCGAACACGGCGAACGCTGCTAGGAGCTGGCTGACCTCATCGCCCGAGGGGAAGAAATTCTTGCCGATGATACCGGCCATGAAGCCGTAAACGGCGAAATCGTACCATTCGAGTACGTTGCCGATGACTGCCGCCGAGACGGCCTGTCGGCTGCTCTGCCTGGTTACAGCGCTCGCTATGGTCGCCATTTGACCCGTCCCCCGTGCCCGTGTCGACGCAATCGGTACCTCGTTCCTGGCGGTCTGCGCGCAAGGAACACTAGCTGCAATTGTGCAACTCCCGCAATTGGCCACGAACTTTTGCCGTGGACGGTTACGATGGTTCGACCGCAGCCGAAGCTTTCGTCTTCGACATCATCAAGAAATCCGCCCATATCCGAGGAAGCCGAGATCACTCAGAGGATTTTGAGGTTGGCGATGCAGCTGGCAAAGCCCATTGCTTCGGAGCGGGAGCTTCCCAAGCTCGATCCGCGGGAGCAGCATTTCCGGATCCCCAGCCATCAGGCGGGGCTTCGCCTCTTCCTGCGCTATATGCCGCCGAATTCGGATGGCGTCGGCGCCCCGAGAGTCGTGCTCTACGTCCACGGCGGCACCTTCCCGTCGGCATTATCCATCGCGCACCGGTTCGACGGCCGCTCCTGGCGCGACGAGCTGTGCGCTGCCGGCTTCCACAGCTGGGGCCTCGACTTCCATGGCTTCGGGGAATTTTCCGATCCCTATCCGGAAATGCACGAGCCGGTCGACCATCATGCGCCGCTCGGATCCGCCGAGCATGCCAGCCGGCAGCTCGAATATGCCGTTCGGTTCATCGCCGCCCATCATGGCGTCCAGCGGATCTCGCTGATCGCCCATTCCTGGGGCACCATCGTGGCGGGCCGCTTCGCCGGGCGTTGTCCCGCGCTGGTCGACCGCCTCGTTTTTTCCGTCCGATCGCGCAGCGGCCGCGTCGCGGTGACCCGCAGCATCTGCCAGGCTGGCGGCTGATTTCTCTCAAGGACCAGTGGGACCGCTTCGTCGCAGACCTGCCGCAAGGCGAGCGTCCCGTCCTCGCCGAGCGGCATTTCGACGAATGGGGCGAGCACTATCTTGACGTCAGCACCGAGAGCCGGACGCGTTCGCCCGCGGCGGTGAAGGTCCCCGCCGGTCCGTCCCAGGACATCTTCGACGCCTGGGCCGGCGCGCTCGCCTATGATCCCGGTCTCGTCCGCGCCCCGCTTGCGATCATCCGGGGTGAATGGGACAGCCTTTGCACGGATGCCGATGCGCGCTGGCTGTTCGATGCGTTGAAAGCGTCGCCGATACGGCGCGACGTAAAGATCGCCCGCGCGACGCATCTCATGCATCTCGAGGAGAACCGCTATGCTCTCTATCGCGAGGCGGAGAATTTCCTCACCGGCGGCGATCGCCCCACCACCCCGGCACGGTCCTGACCACGCTCCAGGAAGGAGGCCCGATGTTCGCCGTGATCTTCGAAGTGCAGCCGAGAAGGGAGCGCTGGGACGATTATCTCAACCTCGCCAAGCTCCTGAAGCCGGAGCTCGAAAAGATCGAGGGATTCATCGACAACGAGCGTTTCGCCAGCAAGCGCACCGAGGGAAGACTGCTCTCGTTGTCGACCTGGCGCGACGAGAAGGCGGTTATCCGCTGGCGCACGCGCGGCATCCATCACGGCGTGCAGCAGAAGGGCCGGTTCGAAATCTTCGAGGACTACCATCTGCGTGTCGGTGAAATCACCGCCGACACACGGATCCCCGAAGGCCAGGTCCTGGTGGAGCAACGTTTCGACGAGACCGAGACCGGCACAGCCAAGATCGTGACGATCAGCGAGCTCTCGCCATCCGACGGCGACAAGCCGACAAGAATCGATCTCGCAGCCACTCTGCAAGTGCCGAAGACCGGCACCGGCGGCGTGGTCGACCAAGAGGTTTTCGAGAGTATCTACAGCGCGGGCAAGTTGCTGCTCCTGGTTTCTTGGCGCGACGCCGCATCCGTCGATGGTTGGAAGCCGCAAGGGATTGTCGGCGGCTCCCTGCGTCTCCGTCGCGTCCGCGTGATCCGCGACTATGGCATGGCGGACCGCCGCGAAGCGCCGCAACATTACCCGGATGTCGGGGTAGCGCGGCCCTAGGCGCCGAGAAACAGCCGCTTCACTTCGGGATCCGTGGCGAGCATCGCGGCTGACCCGTCGCGGCTGTTTCTGCCATCGACCAGGATATAGCCACGATGAGCGATGGCGAGCGCCTCGCGGGCGTTCTGCTCGACCATGGCGATGGCGACGCCCTCGCGATTGATGGCACCGATCGTCGCGAACAGCGCTTCGGCAGCGATCGGCGAAAGACCGGCAGAGGGCTCGTCCAACAGCAGCAGCGCCGGCTCGACCATCAGCGCCATCGCCATCGCCAGGACCTGGCGCTGGCCGCCGCTGAGCGTGCGCGCGGCATGTCGACGCTTTTCCGCTAGCATCGGGAAGCGCGCCAGGATCGCCGCTATCCGGCCCGGCGCGCGGCGGCGGTCTACGTAGCCGCCGATCTCGAGGTTCTCGCCGACGCTCATCGTCGGAAAAATGTTGTACTCCTGCGGCACGAAGGCGATGCCGAGCGTGCTGATCTCGCGCGCCGGTCGCCCGTCGATGCGCTGCCCGGCCAGCAGGATCGTCCCCGCCTTGGGTTTCAGGATGCCGGCGATCGCCTTGAGGAGCGTCGATTTGCCGGCGCCGTTCGGGCCGATGATGGCGACGATCTCGCCACTATCGACAGCGAGATCGACGCCTTTGAGGATCTCGTCGGCGGCGCTATAGCCGGCGACTACGCCGGCGACGCTCAGGAGGCCCATTGCCGGCGGCCCATATAGGCTTCCTGGACGTCCTCGTTGGTCTGGATCTCGGCGAAGCTGCCTTCGGCAAGACGACGCCCCTCGGCCATAACGATGACCGGGTCACATAGCCGCGCGATCATGTCCATGTGATGCTCGATGATGAGAAAGCTGAGCCCCTCGCCGCGTAGCGTCTTCAGATGTGACGCGATCTCATCGGCCAAGCTCGGATTGATGCCGGCGATCGGCTCGTCGAGCAGAACGAGCTTGGGATCGGTCATCAAGGCGCGACCGAGCTCCAGCAGCTTCTTCTGACCGCCCGAAAGATCGGCGGCCGGATTGTCGAGGACACGGCGGAGATTGAGCCGCTCGGCAATATCGCGAGCACGCCCTCGCAGCGCGCCTTCGCGGTGTCTAGCGCTCGCCGAGCGGAGGAGAGCCGGTATAATCCGCTCGCCCGGTTGCGCGGCGCCGTAGAGTAGCAAATTCTCCATCACCGAGAGACGCGGGAAGCCGCGGGCGATCTGAAACGTGCGCACGAGGCCGCGACAGGTGATGCGATCGGGCCGCCAGCCGGTGATGTCGGTGCCATCGAAGATGACAGTTCCGGCATGCGGCGGGAGCAGACCGGAGACGCAATTGAAGAGCGTCGTCTTGCCGGCGCCGTTCGGTCCGATGAGGCCGGTGATGCTTCGCGGCGCTACGCTGAGATTGACGCCGCTCAACGCCGCGACCCCGTAGAAGTCGCGGCGCAGCCCGGTGATTTCGAGAAGAGTGGGTGATCCGGAGGCGGGCAAGATCACTCCTCGACGCAATGGTAGCTATGTGGAAGGTTGAGCTACCCCGGCGATAATGCCGGATTGCGTGGTCGGCAGCACCAGGGAAACTTGACGTGCACGATATCGTCCTGACCATCTTCGCGCTGACCGGGCTGCTAGCGCTGGTCAGCCTGCTGCTACCGCTGGCAGACCGGCTGGCCATACCCTACGCCGTGCTGCTCGCCGCCGTCGGCTGCGCGATCGGCGGCGTCATCGCCCTTGTCGGCAATACCGTCGGCGTCGGGATGGTCGGCGACCTCGTCCATGCCCTCGATGGTTTCAATCTCACCGCCGAAGCGCTGCTGTACATCTTCCTGCCCGTCCTGCTCTTCGAGACGGCGCTCAACGTCGATGTCCAGCACCTCACCGAGGAGATCGCGCCGGTGCTGCTGCTCGCAGTGATCGGCGTGCTGGTCTCCACGATGGTCGTCGGCATAGCGCTATGGGCGGCCTTTGGCGTGACGCTCGTCGCCTGCCTCCTCCTTGGCGCCGTCGTCGCAACGACCGATCCGGTCGCGGTTGTCGCCATCTTCCGCGACATCGGCGCACCACGCCGTCTGAGCATGCTGGTCGAAGGCGAGAGCCTGTTCAACGACGCAGCGGCGATCGCCCTCTACGCGCTGCTCCTCACCATGCTGACCGGCGAGCATCCGTCGAGCCCACTGCACGCCGTGGTCGATTTCCTGCGCGCATTTGCCGGCGGCCTGGCGGCGGGCTACGTTGCCGGCCTGCTGGTCAGCCGGGTGTCGCCGGTGCTGCGCGACCATGACCTGGCCGAGACGACCTTGACCATCGCCCTCGCCTATCTGATCTTCGTCATCAGCGAGCACTACCTGGCGGTCTCGGGCGTGGTCGCCGTGGTGACCGCCGGCCTCGTCATCAATCACGAGGGTCGCCGTCGCCTGTCGCCGTCGAGCTGGAAGGTTCTTATCCGGACCTGGGAGCAGATCGGCTTCTGGGCGACCTCGCTCATCTTCCTGCTGGCGGCGATGATGGTGCCTGGCCTCCTCGCCGAGGCGAGGCTCTATCAGGTCGCGGAACTCGCGGTTCTCACGATCGCCACCTTTGCCGCCCGGGCGATCACGCTCTACGGGCTGCTGCCCATGCTGTGCGGCCTCGGCCTCGCCGAGCGGGTCGGGCGCGACCACAAGCTCGTCATCCTGTGGGGCGGCATGCGCGGCGCCGTGTCGCTGGCGCTGGCGCTGGCGACGACCGAAAACACCGCGCTCGCGCCGGAGATCCGCCAATTCGTCGGCGTCCTGGCCACCGGTTTCGTACTCTTCACCCTATTCGTCAGCGCGCCGACGCTGCGACCGCTGATGCGTCTGCTCCGCCTCGATCAGCTGTCGCCCGCCGAGCTCGCTCTGCGCGACCGCGTGACGGCGCTTTACCTCTCGACGATCGGCGAGGATATCGACAACGTCGCGCGCCAGCACGGCATCGCCGGCGCAGCCGTCGACAATGCGGCAAGCTGGTATCGCGGACGGGCCGCAGCGGCGGCCCTCATCGCCGAGGAGAACGCACAACTGCCGCCAGAATCGCTGCTGCGAAGCAGCATCCGCATCCTCGTCGAGCGCGAGCAGGAGCTTTACCGCCAGCATTTCGACGCGCGCGCTATGTCGCGTCGCGCCCTCGCCCGCTTGCTGTCGCGCACTGCGCAGCTCCGCGACGCGGTGAAATCCGGCGGCATCGCCGAATATCGCGCCGCCGCCGCCAAGGTAGTCGGTTTCCCGCGCGATTTTCGCTTCGACCTCGCGCTCCAGCGCTATGTCGGCATCGAATGGCCGCTGGCGCGGGCGATCGCCGATCGCTTCGAGGCGCAGTTGACGGCGCGCGTCGTCGTCGACGAATTGCGGGCGTTCAATGCCGACCAGCTGCGCCGGCTCTTCGGCGATGGTCCGTGCAAGACGGTCGATGCCACGCTGGCAACGCGGCTCGATCTCATCAGCCAGGCCATCGACGCTCTCATGCTGCAGTATCCTGGCTACGCGAGCGCTCTGCAGACACAGTTCCTTACCCTCAGGGCCATCCGCCTGGAGGAGGAGCAATATCAGCGCCTGCGCGCTGAATCGATTGTTACCTCCGAGGTATTCAACGATCTGATGCGCAGCCTCGGCTACCGGCGCAGCGCCGCGGAGAAGCGTCCGC
>WNFC01009671.1_pt1 | contig 11314 bp, 12 predicted proteins | sample 5400541 | NCBI WGS metagenome assembly WNFC01 (sample SAMN13153342, study PRJNA577476) | soil metagenome | isolation source: 120 cm saprolite under Douglas fir tree site 2 hole 2 replicate 1 | place: USA:California | collected 2015-04-18
CACGGCCCCTCTGAACCGACCGCCGCGAGGCCTACCGCTGCGGAGCCAGCCACCAAGGCACCGGTCGCCAAGCCGCAAAGTCTCGAGGACATCCGGCGGGAAGCGAGGGAGAACTGGCTGCGCCTGCGGCAGAGCCAAATTCAGGGTCAGGCCGAATCTGCACCTGTCATCGCGAAAGATCGGGTTCAGAATGACGACCTCACTCGTTGAGTTCTCGTTGCGGTTCGAGGACGGCCGGTGATTCGAGCAGTAGTGTATGCGTCTTGCTATGTGTACTCGCCCACCGGAACGGGAGCGGTATGCGAGCGGTCACGTCTGCTGCGCGCCTTACTGAAGGCCGGGGATGCGGGCTTCATGCTCAAATATGCCCTGCGCGTCCACCAACAAGCTACGGACTCACCGCTACTTGCAGGCTTCTTCGGGACCACGGACGTCCTGGTTCCGGTGCCGGGGAGCGCGCCGTCCGTGCCAGGAGGGTGGTGGGCGGCCAAACATCTGGCGGCCGCGCTGGTCAATGAAGGCCTGGGATACGTAGCATGGCCGGGTTTGCGCCGAGTAAGGGCCGTGCGCAAGTCCGCCACGGCGGCGCCCGGTGAAAGGCCAACCGTGAATTTGCACTACGAGTCGTTCTTCGTCGACCGCCCGCCGATACCGCCCGAGAGAATCGTACTCATCGACGATGTGGTCACCAAGGGAAGGACTCTCCTGGCGGCGGCGAGCCGCGTGCACGAAGCATTCCCTTGCGCTCAAATTCGAGCTTTCGCGCTGGTTCGAACCATGGGGTTGATACCCGGCGTCCTACAATTGTTGGATCCGTGCAAGGGGGAAATCCGATGGAGGGCCGGCGATGCATACCGCACTCCATAGCACCCGGAGCCGAACGTTCAAGATCGCAAATTGCGATCTTGAACGGCAGCCGCGGGAGTAACATCACCGTCCTACGACAGGTCGACCGCTGACGCCGCCGTGTCAAACCCCAAGGCCCAAGTCCCGACCGAGGAGATCACCCGCGCCATCCTAGTCCTGCGCGGCCATCGCGTACTGCTGGATTCCGAACTCGCTAGCCTCTACGGGGCGACCACGAAGCGCTTCAACGAGCAGGTCCGCCGCAACCGCAAGCGTTTTCCGGCCGATTTCATGTTCCAGCTTACCGCCGAGGAGAGCAGTTCTTTAAGGTCGCAATTTGCGACCTTAAAGACCGGCCGTGGCCAGCATCGCAAATACCTGCCATACGTCTTCACTGAGCATGGTGCGATCATGGCCGCCACGATTCTTGACAGCCCACGCGCCGTCGAGATGAGCGTCTACGTCGTGCGTGCCTTCGTGCAGTTGCGCGAAATGCTTGCCTCGAAGACGGCCCTGGTCCGAAAGCTCAATGAACTCGACGGTAAACTCAAGAACCACGACGAGGCGATCACCGCCATCCTCTCAGCCATCCGTGAGTTGATGAACCCGCCGCCGCCTAAGCGCCGCGGCATCGGCTTTACCGCCAGCATCAACGAGAAGTCATAGCGGCTGCACTCAAGCGCAACGCCGAGCGCTTCCTGGATGACTTCAAGTTCCAGCTTCACCGTCACGGAGGCAGCGGCTTCAAAATCACAATCCGTGGTCTTGAAGCCTCGCCGCGGCCAGAACACTAAATTCCTGCCGTACTCGGTTCCACGTTCCAGCTCACCACCGAGGAGAGCAGTTCTTTGAGGTCGCAATTTGCGACCTCAAAGGCTGGCCGCGGCCAGCATCGCAAATACCTGCATCGCGACCGGCGTGGATCCGCCAAGTAGTTCGCTGTTATATTTCCGAACCTCACAGTTGCCACTGCAATCTTGGTTGCCTGCGGATCGGGTTTGCATTTTGGATACTGGTGGGCGATTCAGTTAGCCGACAGTTGGCTGTCCTATGACGATCACATCTCCGGTGAATCGCACGGGTCTTCATAGAGTGCAAATCATCGACGCCAAAACGCCACCGGGCAGCCGCCCGCTTCAAGGCCTGACCCGAACCGACATCGCAAGCCGCTTTGAGCGCGCGCTGGCGAACGCCGACGGCGTGATGGGTGCGCATTGCGTGCATGAACTCTGGATGCGCGGCGAAATGTCCATTAACATTGAGCGTGCGTTGGAGAGACTGTGGGCGCGGGCCGCGGTGTCGGTCCCTGAATGGCTGCCGATGCGCTACATCGAATGGCTGCCCGCTGCGTATGAGGTTGCACTCAGGTGTAGTGCCTCCGCTAAGGGACGATCGAATATCTACCTTGTGCTTCTCGATTATCGGGACCGTGACGGGGCGTATGGCGTGTATGTGGGAATGAGCAAGTACAGTCCGGCGCAGCGCTTCGATCAGCACAAGGCGGGCATCCGCGCCGCGGGCAGCGTATTGAAGCGGGGCATCGAAGTGCTGACCGGGCCGACCCTGCATCTGCAATATATCAAACGCTCGGAGGCTGCTCGTATCGAGGAGGATCTGGCGTTGGCCCTCGCCGCGGCAGGGTTATTGGTCAAAGGTGGCCACTGACGATTTTTCGGAGGCATTGTCGCTTGATTCTCATCGGCATGTTTGATTCGCCCTTCGTACGACGCGTCGCCGTCAGCATGAATCTGCTCGGCGTGGCGTTCGAGCACCGCAATTGGTCCGTCGGCAAAGACTTCGAACTGATCCGGCAATTCAATCCGTTGGGCCGGGTACCCACCCTGGTGCAGCCGGACGGCGAGGCGCTGATCGAATCCACGGCGATTTTGGACTTACTGGACGAGTACGCGGGCCCGGATCGTGCGCTGCTGCCGCGTTCAGGTAAGGATCGGCGCGAGGCGCTGCGGGTCATGGCGGTTGCCACGGGCGCCGCAGAGAAAGGCGTAACTCAGGTGTATGAAACCGTGTTTCGCCCTCCCGAGAAGCGTTATCGGCCTTGGACGGAACGCTGCCACACCCAAATGCACGCGGCGCTCGCCGAGCTCAATCGCTTGTCTCAGGCGCGTACCGGGGAATGGCTGATCGGCAATCGCATGACCCAGGCGGATATCACCGTGACGTGTGTGTACACGTTCTTGGCTGACGCGCTTGCCATCAATCGTGCCACGGTTGCCTATCCGGCGCTCGCGGCGATCGCCGAGCGCTGCGAAGTGCTGCCGGAGTTTCGCACGGTGAAGGCCGAATGGTTTCCGCCCGGCGACAACGGCTGATCGGCGAACCGACACGCGCGAGCGTCTCATCCTGATGCGCAAGCCATCGCTGCCGGACCTCGCTTAAGGGTTCTCCTGCGGTGTTCACGGCCGAAGAATGCCCTACAATACGGCGATGATCGTCGTGCACCACCTCAACAACTCGCGGTCGCAGCGGGTACTGTGGCTGCTCGAGGAGTTGGGGGTTCCCTATGAGGTCAAGCGCTACCAGCGGGACGCGAAAACGATGTTGGCCCCGCCGGAGCTGCTGGCGGTACACCCGTTGGGGAAATCCCCGGTCATTGTTGACGGCACGCTCACGGTGGCCGAGTCGGGGGCGGTCATCGACTATCTGGTCGATCGCTATGGGGGTGGGCGGTTGATACCCCCTGCCGGCACCCCGGAGCGGCTGAGTTACACCTACTGGCTGCACTATGCCGAAGGATCGGCCATGCCGCCGCTCCTGCTCAAATTGGTGTTCGACCGGATCGCGAACGGCCCCGCGCCGTGGCCCATCAGTGCCGTTGCCCGGCACATCGCCGGTACGGTGCAGAATTCCTTCATCGGGCCGCAGCTGAAACGGCATTTGGATTACATGGAGGCGGCGCTCGGCGCGCACACCTGGTTCGCCGGAGGGGAGTTCACCGCGGCGGATGTGCAAATGAGTTTTCCCCTGGAGGCCGCGGCGTCGCGGGCAGGCTTGAATGCCAGCCGCCCCCGATTGACGGCCTTTCTCGATCGCATTCACGCGCGCGATGCCTATAAACGGGCGTTGGAACGCGGCGGCCCCTATTCATATTAGGCCCGGAGAGGCCGAGGTTTGCGCATCGAGTCTTCATACTCATAAAGGGGGAGTTACCATGTGGAAGTCGCTGAAGGTTGGAGCGGCACTGTCGGGAGTCTTATTTCTCGGAATCGCAGCCTGCAATCAGTCGCCGCCGCCGTCGGCCGCGCGCAAGGGTCCCTCCCTTGCCAGTCAGCAATGGGAAAAGGTCACGGCGGGCTTCATCCAAAGTTATCTCAATGCCCGGCCCTTCTTCGCCGCACAAGCCGGCCGCCACGAATTCGACGGACAGCTGCCGGACTTGAGCAACCACGGAATCAGGCGTGAGATCGCCCGGCTGCACGATCAGCGCGATCAAGTCGCCGCCGTCGATCCGAAAACCTTGGAGCCGCGGGAGCGCTTCGATCGCGAATACCTTCTCGCCGTCGTCGACGGGGACCTGTTCTGGATGGAAAAGGCGAAGTTCCCATTCAGCAATCCGAGCTGGTACCTGGACCAAATCGATCCGGACATGTACTTGAACCGCAACTATGCGCCGCTGCCGGTGCGCATGAAGGCCTACATCAAGTACGCCCGCGGAATCCCCAAAATGGTCAACGACATCAAAGCCAACCTCCAATCCCCCTTGCCCAGGACGTACGTGGAACTGGGTATCGCCCAGTTCGGCGGATTGGCTGATTTTTATTCGAAGGACGTAAAGGCGACTTTCGCGTCGGTGAGCGATCCCGATCTGCAAAAGCAGCTCAGCGAAGCGGATACCGCAGCGGCGCAGGCGATGGACGCCCTCAAGCGGACACTGGAGGAGGCTCGCAAACAGGCGAACGACAAGTTCGCGCTGGGGCCGGACCTCTATGCTCAGATGGTGCTGAAGACGGAGAGCGTGGGTGTGCCGATCGATCAGATCGAGGCCGCCGGCCGCGCCGATCTCGACCGCAATACGGCGGCACTCAAGACTGAGTGCGGCACGTATGCGCCGAAGACAACATTGGCCCAATGTGTTGCGCAGATGTCCTCTCACAAGCCGAAGGAGGGGGCCGTCGAGGCTGCGCGCTCCCAGCTGGCGATGCTCAAGGACTTCATCGTCAAGAACAATGTGGTCTCGATTCCGAGCACCGATGAAGCCATGGTTGCGGAAGCGCCGGTCTACAACCGCTCCAACGCCGCGTTCATCCAGGTGCCCGGGCCCTACGATCACGGGGTGGCCTCCGCCTATAACATCGCCCCGCCGGATCCGAAGTGGAGCAAGGCCGAACAGGCGGCCTATATCCCGAGCGAGGCGACGCTGCTGTTCACGTCGGTGCATGAGGTATGGCCGGGACATTTCCTGCAGTTCCTGCATTCGAACGCCAACCCCTCGAAGCTCGAAGCCTTGTGGGTGGGCTATGGGTTCGCGGAAGGCTGGGCGCACTACTGCGAAGAAATGATGTATGAGAAAGGCCTGGGGAAGGGCGATCCGGAGAAGCACATCGGTCAAATTACCGAATCGTTGCTCCGCGACGTGCGCCTCTTGTCCTCCATCGGACTGCACACCCACGGCATGACCGTGGCGCAATCCGAGAAGATGTTCAGGGAACAGGCCTTTCAGGATCCCGGCAATGCGCGCCAGCAGGCTGCGCGGGGTACCTATGATCCGGCGTACCTGAGCTACACGCTCGGGAAGCTGATGATCCGCAAGCTGCGGGCGGACTGGGTCGCCAAGGCGCGCACCGCAAGCGGAGCGGCACCCGCGGACGACCAGGCGCTGTGGCATGATTTCCACGACAAGTTCCTGTCGTTCGGCGGCCCGCCGATCCCGCTGCTGCGCAAGGAGATGATGGGCGATCAAGGCAGTCTCCTTTGATTGCGCTTACTAACTTCATATAGAGCTTACTAACTCCTATCTAGAGTAGGTGCCCGGCGTCCTTCGATCGGAGGACGCTGGGCCATGCGTTGCACTCGTGCGACGCACCACGTGTCGGTCGTCGCCATGTCAATTTGCCATGTCGAGAGCTAGAATCAATTCGACCTTGGAGGTGTTGCATGGCCATCTACATACGCATCGCAGCTGCCATTGCCGCGGGCATGATCTTCGCGGGTTGCGCGGCGATCGCCGACGATACGAAGGCGAAGCCCGACAGGCAGACTGCTGCCGCAGAGAATCCGAGCTGCCTAGCTGAAACCGGGAGTCGGATTAGCGTCAAGGGAAAATGCCGCGGAACGGGCCGCTCCTACACAGACGATGACATCAGGGGAACGGGTGCAACCACTGCCGATGAAGCGTTGCGCCTGTTGGACCCTTCGATCATCGTCCATCACTAGGTGAGACGAGAATTATCCGCTGCGATTGGCTCGGCGTATATATTGGCGCTTGGGTGCGCGCACGCCCAGGATTTAAAGGCTGCGCTGGCATGTACCCGGTTGGGCGACGACGTTTCACGTCTCTCTTGCTACGACGCGGCTTTAGGCGTGGCCAAGTCGCCGACCGCGCAGCAGTCGGCTGCGGGCAAGACGGATGCCCAGGCAAAATTTGGCGATAACGGCCGGCTCCATCCCGATCCAAAAGCAGATCTGCCGAAAAGCTTGACTGTGCAAGTCCAGCAAGTGACGCCGCTTCCCACTGGACTGTATCGGTTAACCTTGGATAACGGGCAAGTCTGGCGTACCACCCAGGCAGATTGGGCGCTGGCATTCAAAGCGAATGACACGGTTACCATTTCGAGAATGGTCTTGGGCGGCTACGAAATCTCTTTGGCCGGGCACACCACGAGCGTCAGCGCCACACGGATAAAATGACCTGATCCGGGCAATCTGCGCCAGCAGAGCGCGAGGAATTGATGGCGACGAGGGCTCTGCTCTGAGGGAGCGTCCTTTAGCTTATGCCGACAATGATCCCGCTGTCCGCCCAAGTGCCGAGCAAGGTCGCAGCGCGCAGCGGGATCTCATCGTCCGGAAGCCACTCGGCGAGCGCCTCGCAGATCTCGCCGAAATTGGCGCCGCGCAACGCCGAATCCAGCGCCGCCGTCTCATCGGCCGCCATGGAGCGAAAGTAATTTTGCAAATTTTGCCGCCATAGAAGCCAGGGCACAGGATGCTCGGCGCACACTGGGTCGGGCGGCGTCTCATCATGGCTCATCGCCTGCCAGACGGCGGTCGTGTTCCAGTGAAGGTGCAGACGCCGCAGCTATGGGTGGAATTCGAATTGCAGCTCGCTCCATGCCGACGCGTCCACGGCAGATAATGCCGCGCGCGGGGTAGGCTCGGCGTCCGCTGCGTCGAAGACCTCCGCCAGTGTCCATTCGAGCAATGCGAGTTCCGCCAGAATGGGCTGTTCGGCATAGGGCGGGCACTGACTCAAGAATTCCGAGAGCTCGCCCCCGTACCAGCGGATCGAGCGATGTACGGACGGATGGGCGGACACGAATTCCTCACCCAGCGCGACAAAGACCTCGTCACCGAGCAATGCATGCAGCACGGGGTAGGTGTCGTCGAGCGCCTCGATCAGCCGCACTCGATAGGCATTGCGATAAATGCCCAATCGGTCGGCGACCGACAGCGGGGGCGCATCCGCGATGGCATCGGCAATCGAACTGGGCTCGCCCAGTAAATGACTCTGCAGTTCGCGCTGCAGCTGACGCAGCCGCGTCGCGGGACTCGCGGCGGCATCCGGCTGCCGCTGCATCACGCCGCCCGCTGATTGCAACGGTCGGCGAGGTCGCGGGCGATTTGCAGCTCCGCCACCAGCTCTCTCAGAGCCGGAATGTTGTCGTCGCGCTCGATCATGGTCGGCACCGCGCCAAATTGCGCGACGGCCGCGCTATAGAGATTCCAGACCGGCTCGACGATCGGATGGTCGTGAGTGTCGATGAGATGTCCGCCGAGATCGCTGTGGCCGGCAAGATGAAGTTGACGAACCCGGTCCTTCGGGATTGCCTGCAGGTAGGTCAATGCATCGAAGCCGTGATTGACGCTGCTGACGTAGATGTTATTGATGTCGAGCAAGATGGCGCAGTCCGCGCGCTGCGCCACCTCACGCAGGAATTCCCATTCGCTCATCTCGGATTCGTGGAACGCGAGATAACTGGACACGTTTTCCAGCAAGATCCGCCTCCCAAGTGCGTCCTGGATCTGGTCGACTCGCGCGACGACCGAGGCTAGCGCTTCTTCGGTATAGGGAAGCGGCAGGAGATCGTGCAAGTTGCGTCCGTCGATTCCGGTCCAACATAGGTGATCGGATATCCAGTGCGGTTCGATGCGCGCCGCCAGCGCCCGAACGCCGGCGAGGTAGTCGAAGTCGACGGGATCGGTGCTGCCGATCGAGAGCGACACGCCATGCATGACCAGCGGGAAGCGCTCGCGTACCCGCTCCAGGTAATCCAAGGGCTTGCCGCCGGGCACCAGATAGTTTTCGGTAATGACCTCGAGCCAATCGATCGCGTGAGGCTCGTTGAGCACGGCCTCGTAGTGCGGGGTTCGTAGACCGAGACCGAAGCCGGTCAATTGCATGTATGTCGCGCTCGGGCGTGTAACGGGGCGGCGGAAGCCGGGGCCGGGCGTTTGGGCACGCCCGGCCCCAATCTTTGAGCCCAGTACTACAGCTTACTTCGAGGCTGCAGCCTTCGCTTTGGCGGCTTCGCAGTCGGACTTCGACAACGACACCCAGCCCATGCCCTTGCAGCTGTTCATGCCCTTGCAGCTGTTCTTCGCCGACTTGCACTCGGACGTTCCCTTACAGGAATTCACGCCGGTACAGTGGACGGTTGCGGTTGCAGTGTCTGCTGCCACTGACACACTAACCAGTCCGGACGTGAACAACATCGCGGCGGCAGCAGCCATCGCCGCGCTCGACAATTTATTGATCTGCATGATTGATTCCTCAATTGTTATTGAACGCAGCGATATTGCTGCTCCCCTACAAAGACCCGGCCAACGTGGCGATTATTACTCAATTATCTAAGCTTATGTTTTGTTCAATAGATGGAGACCCACGGCCAACGTGAGGATGCCGATGAGCAGGGCGGCAATGGAGGCCGCGCCGCATGGCTCAGCCGTTGCGCAAAGGACTGATTTTTCATGCTTTTGTCCGTATTGATATCCGGGCCCGGAGCATATCCGAGCGCCATGCACTGCGCTCCGGGCGCACAAAAAAAAGCGGCCCCGAAGGGCCGCTTTCAGCGCAATCATCAATTATCGCGGGCGGCTCAGAATTTCGCCGAGAACGCCACGAACAACTGCGTACCGAACAGGTCATAAATATCGTAGGTGTTTGCCTGACCGCCGGGGGCGATGAAGCTGTTGATGACCGGCGGATCCTTATCCAGTACGTTGTTGGCGCCGGCACGTACCGTCAGGATCTTGTTGACGTGCCACGTGGCCTCGAGATCCAGATAGCTGTACGACGGGATGGTTGCATTGAAAAAGTCATACCCCCCCCACGAGGCAAGGTTCAGCGACGGATCCCCGTTGTTGTTGTCTTGCGAGACCTTGCCGATATAGCGCCACGTCACCGATCCCGTGACGTCCCACGGCGTTATCCACGTCGTGCGGAAGATGTGGTGCCAGCGCGGGTTGATGGTCTGGCACGTCTTGCCGAACAGACTCGCGCAGTCGTAGGTATGCTGTCCCGGCAGCGGCGTTGCCTTCGCATGCTGCAAGTACGCGCCATTCATCTCGAATGCGATGGCACCCCAGCTCGGCGGCAGGTCGAACTTGTAGTTCGTCTGCAAATCGATGCCGCTGACCAGCGCGGCGCCGGCGTTGACGTTGGTCTGGATGAAATAGCCACCGGACGCAAAGCTGTTGCCGTTCAAGCTTCCGTTCCTCTCGCGCACGATCTGGCTGCAGTAGGTCGGATCACCGGTATTGGCGCAATTAGTGAGGATGACGGATGCCGGGATGGTCGTGACCTCGTCCCTGATCGAGATGTGGTAGTAGTCGATGCTGCCCGTGAGACCCGGCACTTGGCTTGGGGCGAAGTTGACGCCAAAGGTGTAGGTCTCGGCTTGTTCGGGTTTCAGCACCGGATTGCCGCCCGTCAGCTGCGACAATTGCCCGGCCGCGGCCTGCGGAATGCTGCCATTAGCGTACTGCGCAGCGGTGACGCCCGTGCGCTGGCACTGAGCGAGCGTGAACGTGATCGGCGGGGCGCAGGGATCGTTGCCGAACTGAATCAGGCCGACGAGCTGCGGATTGTACAGCTCGACGATGCTGGGTGCGCGGATCGCCTTATCATACGAGGCGCGGAACCGATAATCGGCAATCGGCGCATATTGCAGCTCGAACTTGTAGGTGTGGGTCTTGACGTCGGTCGAATAATCCGAATAGCGGAAGCCCGTATCGAACAACAGATCCTTGGCGAACGGCTTATCCTGTACCAGCGGTGCGCGGAGTTCGAGGAATCCTTCCTTGACCGAGAGACTGTTGTCGATCGGCACCGCGGCGCTGCCGAATCCGGACAGTTGACCGCTCTGCTCGGCGGAGTCCGGCGCAAAAAACTCGTGATCATTCCGATGCTCGAACCCGACGTTCACACCTATGCCATCATTCGCCAGCGGCGATGTGATGCCGTACTTGCCGAGCTGGCCGGTCACTTCGGCATGCACCGTGCGCAACGTCGAGTTTCCCTCGCCGGTGCCGGTGAGGTACAGGTAATTGAGCGCCGCCTGCGTCACCCCGCCGTCCGACCACATATTGTACGGAACACACGACCCACCGCTGATGCAAACCGGGTTGGCGGCGGTCCCTTTGACCTGCAGCGCGTTGTCTTGGAGTTGAAAAAGGTCGTGTAGTAGTACTGCCCATAGAGGTCATAACTCCACGCATCATCGAGGAAGTTGCCCTTGCTGCCGAAAACCGCCCGGTAGTTTTCATGCTGAAAATCCGACAGGCGTGAACCGCCCTCGATGTTGCGGCGGCCAATCTCGACGTTGGCGCAATTGGGAGACGAAACAGTGCCGTCCGCGGCGGTGTTATAGACGCACGCCTTTCCCGCATTGACGGGGTTGGCGACGTACGCGAGCTGTGCGGGAGAGCACAAAATACCGCGTTGTTGCCCGCTCAACAGGGGGTTGTCGCAATTGACGTTGTAATTGCCGGCCGCGAAGGGATCGTTGGGATCTGAGCCCCTGAACAAGGCCGCGGGCGCGATTGCCTGGTGCGTCCTGTCGTCCATGAAATAGAGCTCGGCATACGGCTGGAAGTAGTCGGTGACCTCCTCGTGCGCCAAGAATGCGCCGTTATAGCGATCGTCCTCGCGCGTCATGTAGATGTAGGGCTGCGAGTTGAATGATGCTGGGGGCGTCGTGAGTACCGACCTGCGCGGGACGAAACTGCTGCCGTAGACGCTGTAGATGATACCCGGGGGATTAGGCCCCGTCACATTGGGCCCGGTCGCGGGGTT
>WNFC01022574.1_pt1 | contig 11313 bp, 12 predicted proteins | sample 5400541 | NCBI WGS metagenome assembly WNFC01 (sample SAMN13153342, study PRJNA577476) | soil metagenome | isolation source: 120 cm saprolite under Douglas fir tree site 2 hole 2 replicate 1 | place: USA:California | collected 2015-04-18
GCCAGCTCATCGGTGTCTGCCTTCACGAGCTCTGGCAGCCACAGACCGGCGGTTGCGGCGGCGCCACCCGCAATCGCAGCCGTGCCAAGGAACGTCCGGCGAGTCATGGGGCGCGCCCAGAAATGGGTGTGTCCCAAGTGGCTGTGGTTCCAGTCCATCGACACCTCCTGCCGAATGCCGGCGTAGAGCGGTCGCGAACCACCTCGGGTTCGTGCGATTGGTGGTCGGTATAGCACTGCGATACCGAACCGTCAATGGGCTCGAAGTCTCCGAGTCAAGAGGTGGCTTAGCACCGCTTCCAGACAGGGTTCGGCCAGCCGGCTATTTCATAGTCCATAGGGCTTTCAGTGTGTCCCATCCCATCCTGAACACGCCCTCCTTTCGGACCATCTTCAGGATGTTGGACTGCTTCTGCCACTTCGAGTTGCCGTCCACCCGGAAGAACTCATCGAGCACCCGGTCCAGCACCTGCGGGTACTTCGTGAGCATCTGAGGGTTGTGCTCGAGCAGCGGCACCGCCCCGTCGTACTTCTTCATGTCGGCCATGACCCAGGAGTGATCGAGCCTTCCCCTGTACTCCGCGAGGCGGCGCTCCGAGAAATCATCTTCGACCTCTTTGCAGTGCACCACCGTCAGGCCCGCCAACCGTCCCGACTCCATCGCCAGGTTCGAACCCTCGCGATGGACGGGGTTCGAGAGCATCGCCGCATCGCCGCACACCAGGTAGCCCGGCCCGTAAACCTTCGGGATCCCGCGGTAACCACCTTCCGGGATCAGGTGCGCGAGGTACTCGACCGTCTCGGCGCCGCGCAGCAGCGGCTTCACCGCCGGGTGCTTCTTGAAGTGTTCCATCAGGTCGTTCGGGCTGCGCAGCGTCTGGTTGAACTCGCTGAGCAGCGCGCCACCACCCACGGAGAGCGTGTCCTTGTTTGTGTAGATGAACATGAACCCGGACATACCCATCGTCGAGTCGCCAAAGCATTCGATGGTGCAGCCATCCCCCGGGTCGCAGTTGAACCGCTCCTCGATCAATCGAGTGTCGAGCTGCATGATCTCTTTGACCGCCATCGCCACCTCGTTCGCGCGCAGCTTGCGACGCAGCGGTTTCCCGTCGATCAGGGTCTTCTCGAGCAGGCCGGTGCCGAGCCCGATGCCTTCACACACGATCGTCACGTCGGCGTAGACATCGTCGCCACGACCCGTGCCCACTCCGATCACACGCCCGTTCTTCGTAATCAGCCGGTCGACGACCGTCTCCGGCACGACCACCGCGCCCGCCTTCTCCGCTTGCTCCGCAAACCACGCGTCGAACTTGGCCCGCAGGACGGAATAGGAGTGCGGCTTCGTCTTGTTCCGCAGGTTCTTGTAGTCAAAACCGATCGCGGCTTCGGGTGTCATCATCCAGCGCCGCTCCTCGATGATCGGTCGCTCGAGAGGAGCTTGCTTCCACGCGTCGCCTACGATCTCTTCGAGGTAGTGGTTGTAGAGGATGCCGCCCATCACGTTCTTGGAGCCCGGCCTGGCTCCCCGCTCCAGCATCGCGACCTGTAGCCCGGCCTTGGCCATCGTGATCGCGGCGGCCGATCCGGCCGGACCGGCGCCGACCACGACGGCGTCGAACTTTTCCTCGTCAGCCATTCACGCAAATTGAAGCTCATTGGGCTGACAGGCGGCGCCGGCTCCGGGAAGTCCACCGTGTCGGCGATGCTGAAAGAGCTCGGCGCAGCCGTCATCGACGCGGACGAGGCCACCCACGCCGTGTACGAGCCCGGCAGTCCTGGATTCGAGGCCGTCGTTCGCGAATTCGGGCCTGAGTACGTGCGGGACGGCCGCATCGATCGCGCCCGGTTGGGCGAGCTCGTATTCCACGACAAGGAAGCCCGCCGCCGCCTGAATGCGATCGTGCATCCACTCGTCCGGGAATGGATGGCCGCGCGCACCGTGGAGGCGGCCGAGGGCGGCGCGCAGGTCGTCGTGCAGGACGTACCGCTGCTCTTCGAGAATGGCCTCGCCGGGCTTTATTCGACGGTCGTCCTCGTCTACGCTCCGGAGCGCATCCAGGTGAAGCGGCTGGTCGAAGGCCGTGGACTCAAGGCCGAAAGGGCCCGCGCGATGATCGCCGCGCAGATGCCCATCGAGGAGAAGCGGAAGCTCGCGCCTCACGTGATCGACAACACGGGCAGCACGGAAGAGACGCGGCGGCAGGTCGGTCAGATCTGGAGGGACGCGCTCGCGGTCAGATGACGCCCTGGCGCTGCAGCCCCTCGTAGCGCGACGCGTCGATGCCCAGCTCGGCCAGCACCACCGCTGTGTGCTCACCCAGCCGGGGCGCATCGCCGCCGACGCGGCGCGACTTCTGGCGCGCCGCAACTTGAGGGTGCGACATCACCTCATCCAGCTCCAGCACCGGTTCGCAGCAGGCGTCGCATCCCGCGAGCTCCTTCTCCCACTCGGCGCGTGTGCGCGACGCGAACAGCTCCTCGAACGCTTTATGCACCGCTTCACCGTCCCTTCCTTCCTCGTACTGCCGTTCGATGAGGTGCGGGCGGCCGACCGTGGTGCACAGGTTGGCCCAGAACTTCGGCTCCAGCGCCGCCACGCTGTAAAAGCCTCCACCCTTGCATGCGTAGACGCGATAGCAGGCGTAGCGTCCAGTGAGGCGCTGGTCTCCCCTTCCGAGCGTCTCGCCACCCGCTCGCGCGGCGAACACCAGCGCCAGCCAGCTGAGGGCGCCGTCGGTCATCGAAGCGTCGATCCAGCGGCCCTCGCCCCCTCGCTGCACCGCCACCAACGATCCCAGGATCGACACCGCCGGCTGCAAGCCACCACCGCCGATGTCCGCCACCTGGACGGATAGCGGCAGCGGCGGCCGACCCTTCTCGCCGTTGAGCCCGAGCGCGCCGGCCGTCGCCATGTAATTGAGGTCGTGCCCGGCACGGGATGCAAACGGACCGTCCTGGCCGTAACCGGTGATCGAGCACATGACCAGGCGCGGGTTGCGCTGGTGCACCACGTCCCAACCGAGGCCGAGGCGCGCCATGACACCTGGCCGGTTGCCTTCGACGAGGACGTCGGCGTGCTCCGCCAGCTCTAGAAGCAGGTCGCGTCCGGCACCGGACTTCAGGTTCAGAGTGATGCTCCTTTTGTTGCGGTTGATCGCACCGAAGAGGGTGCTCTGGCCTTGCACAAGCGGGGGAGTCCAGCGCATGTAGTCGCCGGCTCCCGGCTCCTCAACCTTGACCACGTCGGCCCCCATGTCCGCCAGGAGCATCGTGCAGAAGGCGCCAGGCAAGAGCCGCGTGAGATCGAGAACGCGGATTCCCGTCAGTGGCATGGCGCGATCATTCTCGTTCGAAGGGCGACACTTCCGGGGCCTCCGTGCGTTAATACCGCATGAAAGGCTCACGTCCCAGGATGCGTTCCAGCAGCCCCCGGCTTGGCGAGATGACGATCAAGGTCCCGGCCCCGTTTGCCGGGATCTCCGACCTGGGCTTCACGGCCCAGTATCGCGCCCAGCAGTTCAACGAGCCTCAGCGTGACATTCCCTTCCTGATCGAAGGCCCCCAGCCCCCGATGCACCGCCTCGCCGAGCTGCTCCAGCTCTTGAGCGGATCCGGGAACGCGTCATACGAATGGAGCGACCCCGTGATGCTCAGCGACGAGGTCGTCGTGCTGGCGTTTCGCGACCGCATCGCGAAGGGCGGGACCCTGTCGGACGGGGCCCACGTCGCGGACTATGTGATGAACCTGGTTTGCCCTGTTGTCTTCACGTTCCTGCGGGACTGCGCGATGGTCGCCCACCTCCGCCTGTCCGAAGTGATCGCGATGCGCGTCAGCGCCGAGCAGAAATCCGTGGCCGAGCTCTCGATGCCGCTCCAGGACATCGTCCGGCCCAACGGCGAGCGGCTGCTCTGGGGGCTTTCCCCCTAGGCGCCTCTAGCGGGAGGAGGTCGCGGTCGCCGCGGAGCTCGCTGTCGCCGCTGAGCTCGCGATCGGGCTAGCGGTCGTCGTGACGGGTGGCGCCGCGATCGCCGCCGGCCCCTGGTTGTTGAAGTACAACGCCAGCGGCACGACGATCATGCCCACGATGACGGTCAAGACGAAGGTGACCGCTCCCCACTCCCGGCGCAGAACAGACCAGTTCACGAGCGCAGAATTCTACCTAGTGTCGGCAGCCGATTAGTAGTCGTCGCTGTCAGACGAGCTTCCCGACCGGCCTTCCTCTTCCTTCTTCTTGCGCTGGTTCAGGAGGCGGATGAAGTCCTGCGCGCGCGCGAGTGCCTTCCAGCGCTCCGGGAAAAAGTCCTGGACCAGGATCTGCCGATCCGGCAGCTGATATACGGTGACGCACCACTTCTGGAGGGTGCGCGAAACCTCGACCTCGAAGTCCTTCTCCGCGGTCTCGTACTTGACAACTTTGTCGTGGTGGGCTTTCCGCTCATTGAGCTACTCGATTATACCCGCGGTCTGATCAGTCCAGGAGCTCCCGCAGCAGCGGCGCCAACTCGTCGCGGAGACCCTCCCGTTTCATGGCCAGGGCGAGGTTGGCGCGCAGGTAACCGGGCACGGTCCCGGTGTCGTAATAGTCCCCCTCGAACTCCAGCGCGACCACCGGGTGCGTCCCGAGCGTCCGCTTGATCGCGTCGGTGAGCTGGATCTCCTGCCCGGCGCCGAGTTCCGAGTGGTCGAGCTCGGCGAAGACCGCGGGGGTGAGCACGTAGCGGCCGATGATGGCCAGGTCTGACGGCGCTGAGTCTCGAGAGGGCTTCTCCACCACATCCTCCACCTCGTGGAGGGGTCCACCGGAAGACTTGACGGCGAAGATGCCGTAGCGGCTCACCTGGTCAGGTGGGACCCGCCGGGCGGCAACCACCGTCGCGCCGGTATGGGCGTATGCGTCGATCAGCTGCTTCAAGCAGGGAACGTCGCCGAGTATCACGTCGTCCGGCAGGACCACGGCACAGGGTTCGTTGCCGATCAGCGGATGGGCCTGATAGATCGCGTGGCCCAACCCCAACGGTTCCTTTTGCTGGACCCACGCCATGTGCACGCGATCGCTCAAAGCGTCGACCTCTTCCAGGATCCTGAGGAGCTCGGGTTTGTCGCGCTTCCGGAGGTAGAACTCGAGCTCGAGGTTGCGGTCGAAGTGATCGACGATCGCGCGCTTGCCCCCGCCGGTGACAAAGATGACCTGCTCGATCCCGCTGGCGATTGCTTCTTCGACGCTGTACTGAATGGTGGGCTTGTCCACGAGCGGCAGCATCTCTTTGGGTTGAGCCTTAGTGATGGGCAGGAATCGCGTGCCCAGACCCGCGGCCGTGATCACCGCCTTGCGGACTTGTGGCATCGTCATTCTTGAGGACAATCTATCTGGTGGACACGATCGACGCTATCCGACCCGGGCTGGAAGGTCGTCTGGAGCGCCTGGTCGACGGCGAGCTGATCACACGGCACGTCGGTGGCGCGGGGACGTTTGCGACGCCGGCGATGATCGGCCTGATGGAGATCACGAGCCATCGCTCGGTCGAGCGATTGCTGCCCGAGGGACACACCACCGTCGGCTATGAGGTGCACGTCCGCCACATGGCGCCCGCCCCACCGGGCAGCACGGTGGTCGTCACCTCGACGCTGACGCAGGTCAAAGGCAACAAGCTCTATTTCGATGTGGAATGCCGTCACGCCGAGAAGCTTGTCGGCGCGGGCATCCACAAGCGGGCGATCGTGCCCGCCACGTTCTAAACGTGCCCTACTGGCAGCTCGTCACAGGTTCGTTCGCGATCGCCTGGCGCCACAAATATCTCTGGATCCTGGCTGTTTTCGCCGCGGAAGGCGGCTGGTCCGGCTCGTCCGGCTTCAACTACTCCGGCCCGCAGCCAGGTACCTCGAGCCGGCAGATCGCACCCAACTTCAGCGCCATCCCCCAACAGGTGCAGTCGTGGCTCGGCCACCATCTCGGCCTCGTGGTTGCGGTGACGGTCCTCTCGATCCTGGTTGCGGTCGCCCTGTTCGTGCTGGCGGCGGTGTGCGAAGGGGCGCTGGTACGAGCTTCCGCCGAGCACGATGCCAACAGGCCGTTTGGCCTCGGCCCGGCCTGGCGGAGCGGGGTGGCCACGATGTGGACCATCATTCGCTTCCGGCTTCTCCTGATCGCGCTGGGGCTGCCGGCCCTCGTCGCCGTGATCGCCGTCATCGCCGGCTTTGTGGCCGCGATCGTGAACGGCAGAGTCGGGGTCGCCATCGCAATCGGCCTCATCGGTTTCCTGGTTCTGTTGGCGGCAATCGTCTACGGGATCTATCTGTCTTTCCTCGACCGCCTCGGCGCTCGAGCCGCGGTGCTCGAGCAGCGCGGGGCGAGAGCTGCGTTGGCGCGGGGTCATCGCCTCCTGGTGAAGCGGCTGGCCCGGGTTCTGCTCGCCTGGCTGCTTTCGATCGCAGTGGCTTTTGTGCTCGGCATCTGCGTTGGAATCGTCCTGGCCGTCATATCTCTGCCGGCGATAGCCGCCGGGATCGCTGCCTTCTCGGGCGAGGTATCGCCTGTGTTCTGGCTGATCGTCGTGGTGTCGGTGCCGATCCTGCTTGGGGCGAGCCTGGTGCTGGGAGGGTTCGTGGGCGCGCAGAGCTCCACCTACTGGACCATGACGTTCAGGCGTTTGGAGCTCGACCAGGCCCCAGTCAGCCCTTCCGCTTCTTAGCTCGCTTGTCCGCCAGGTGCTCGGCGAGCTTCTTCAAACCGGGGTTGACCGCGATCACCTTCGGGCCCCGGATCTTCTTGTCCCTGGCCCTCACGTGGGCGCCCTCGCTCGGAGAGACGCGATCAAGCTCGTCGCTCACGCGCTGATGGTAACTTCGGGCGTCACGCCCGCCGACGTCGAGCGAGCGGCCACGGAGCTCCGCGCCTACCTCTCCCCCACGCCCCTGCAGTACTCCCGCGCTTTCACGGACAAGGCACGCTGCCACGTGCACCTGAAGATCGAGTCGATCCAACCGATCCGCGCCTTCAAGGTCCGCGGTGCGCTCAACAAGCTGATCCGCATGACCGCCGCTCAGCGCGCCGCGGGAGTGATCACCGCGTCGGCCGGAAACCACGGCCTCGGAGTCGCATACGCGGCCGCGGCGTTCCAGGCGCCGGCCACGGTCTACGTCCCGGAAACGGCGAACACATTCAAGGTCGAAGCAATCCGCAGGCTCGGCGCGAACGTGGTTGCCGCCGGCCGCAACTACAGCGGCGCGTACGTGGAGGCGCTCGCCGCCCAAAAAGAGAGCGGCGCCACCTTCGTCCATGCCTACGACGACCCAGACGTTGTCGCCGGACAGGGGACCATCGCCACCGAGCTCCTGTCCGACCTTCAAGAGTTCGACACGGTGCTGGTCCCGATCGGAGGCGGCGGTTTGATCGGCGGCATCGCCCTGTATCTCAGGTCAAAGAGGCCGGGGATCAAGGTCATCGGGGTCGAGCCCTCGGGGGCGGACGCGATGTACCGCTCGCTGAAGGCGGGGAACATCGTCACACTGGACCGGGTGAGCACGATCGCCGACGGGCTCGCGGCCTCCGCACCTGGAGCGCTCACGTTCGAGCTCGCGCAGCGATATGTCGACGAGGTGGTGCTGGTTGAGGAGACGGAGCTGCTGCGGGCCATACGCCTGCTGTTCGAGTGGGAGCACCTTCTGGCGGAGCCGGCCGGCGCGGCCGCCCTCGCAGCCTTGCTGTACCACCACCGCCCGGCGCCCAACGAGCGCGTGGTCGTAATCCTGTCGGGCGGCAACGTCACCGACGAGGTCATGCTCCGGGCGCTCAAAACCCGGTGACGCGAGTACCCTTGAAAACGTTCCCGTAACGAACTGCTGGAGGGGTTGAAAAGATGAAGGCTTACGTCCTCATCAATGCGTCACCAGGGCGCGCGCTCGAGGTGGCCAAGAAGATGGAGGGGACCAGCGGCATCACGGCCGCCGACGCGATCACCGGCGAGTACGACGTGATCGCGGTCTGTGAGGCGCCCGACGTGAATTCGATCGGATCCTTGATCGTCGACAAGATTCAGAAGATCGACGGCGTCTTCAAAACGATCACCTGCCTTGCTGTGAAGTAGGCTCCAGCTGAGCGGCGAGTGCAGCCGCGACGTCTGGCAGTGCCGAGAGCCAGGCGGTCATGCGCGGCATCTCCTGCTCGAAGCTGCCGACCGACGGAGACCACGTGAGCTCGCGCCTCGAGAGGGAGTCGTCGTAGAAGTGGTGCCTGCCCAGCACGTCCACCGCGTACGTCCCGGGCCAGACCACCGCACCGGGCGCGGTAGCAGTTTCAATGGCGAGCGCTCTCAGATAGAGAATGTCGTACGGCAGGTTGACGATCGTGCCGCCGAGACCGACCGCTCGAATGGCGGATTCCAGCAGCTCTCGCCAGCTGGCGTCGAAGCCTCCAATGAGGTACGTGTGCCCCGGCCGGCCGCGGTCTGCCGCGGCGAGGCATGCGCGTCCGACGTCCGCGGCGGACACGAACGTCTGCTTTGCGCGACCACCGGCGGGAAGCCAGACGCGGCCCGTGGCGAGAGAGCCCATGAGCCTTGGCAGGATCCAGTCTTCTCCCGCGCCGAAGATGCGAGCGGGCCGCACCACCACCACCTCGAGGTCGCCGGCCGACTCCATCAGCCACTGCTCTTCATAGAGCTTCAGGCGCTCGAAGGCGTGGACCGGATGCACGCGCGACTTTTCGTTGGCCTGGCCGGGCTGCGCTGGACCGTAAACGTCCGCCGTCGACACGTGCACGATCCGCCGCACGCTGGCGCGCCGCGCGGCCGCGACTATGCGTTGAAGCAGCGGCGGTGGGCTCTTGCGGAAGCGAAGCCGGCGCGCCGGCGACCAGGTCTGCGCGCAGTTGAGAATCACCTCGGCCGCGCCGATCGCGTCGGCGAGCGTCTCGTCGTCCGCGTCCGCGTTCAGTTCGATGACCGGCACCTCGGCCGCCAGCGCGCGCGAAACCTGATCGCCTAGAAATTCCCCCGCGCCGATAACCAGTTGCAACGCGCTCGCGATTCTAAGGCTGCCTCGAGCTGACGGTTACGAGCGGCGACCCCTCAGGCCCTTGGTCAGGGCCTGCCTCACGTTCTCGACGACCTGCGTCACGCGCCGGCTGAGCTCCCACCAGGCAGGCACGTCGGGCTGAATCGGCGGCTCGATCACGACGTCAATGCGGCTGAATGGACGGAGCACGTCGGTGCCGCGGACGGCAACCGGGACGATAGGCACCCCCGCCTGGAGCGCGAAATATCCGATTCCCACCTTGAGGGGCCGCAGCGCCCTGCCGTGCGAGTAGCGGCCCTCGGGAAACATGAGGACAACCCCGCCTCGATCGAGCACCTGGTAGACCGTCCGAAGCCCCGCCTCGTCGAGCTCGCCACGGTGCGGTGAAATCGGGAAAACGCCGATCAGCGGCAGCAGCCGGCGCTTCCACGCGCGGTTGAAAACGGTCTCCCGTTTCGCCATCGTGTAGATCACCGGCGCGTCAGGGAAGAACGGGATGATGAACGCCGGGTCGAACCACGCCTGGTGATTGGCCGCGATGATGTACGGCGGCTTGGGGATGTTCTCGAGCCCGGTCAGGGTGACACGAAAGAAGAGCAGGACGAGCCGCCTGACGATGCGTCGCACGAAGCCATAGAGCCGAGGCGGCTGCATCGGTTCGGGGTGGACGAGGGGGTCAAACGGCCCTGCGACAAGCGCCCGGTACTCCGGGCTTGTGTACTGCTTCCGATCGCGGCCGGGCTGATTAAGAGTCGAGGAATCTGCGGAGGACGCGGTTGAACTCCTCTGGCCGTTCGGCCTGGGGCGTATGGCCGGCGCCTTCGATCACGGTGAGCTTCGAGCGGTCGATCATCGAATGTGCCCTCGTGGCATGGGCGACCGGGAACAGGGGATCGTCGGCGCCCCAGATGAGCTGCACCGGGACCTTGAGCTCGTTCAACCGCTCGGTCACGTCGTGATTTCCCGCCAAGAGCGCGCCAGGGTTGATCAGCGACCTGATCGTGGTCAGGTATGCGTTGTGGAAACCATCGGTCGCATACAGCTCGCGAAGGTTGTCCAGGTAGCCATCGTCCATCGCTTTGACCAGGTCGGAGCTCGCTCCGGCGTAGCGGGCAGCCACGCGGCGAATCATGTTGGGCGGCGCCCAGTGCAGCGCGTCGCGCGCGAATCTCATGGCAGCCTCACCGATGCGCGGCAGGGTCACCAGTCCGTAGGTCATCTGAGCCATCCGGACTTTCGGCCTGCCGAGTCCCAGTGTGTTGACCAGCACGAGCTTGCGCACGAGGCGCGGGTGTTCGAGCGCGAGCTCGAGGGCGATTCGTCCGCCGAGCGAAGCCCCCACCACAGCCGCGGAGCGCAAGCCGCGATCCTCCATGTAGCGCTCGATGAATCGAGCGAAGTACTGAATCGTGTAGCGCGCCCGCGGCTTCTCCGTGCGGCCGTATCCCGGCAGGTCGGGCGCGAACACTCGATGTCGCGCCGCGGTGGCCTCGAGGTTGTACCGCCATTCCATGTAGCCCGACGAACCCAGGCCGTGGATGAAGACCACGGGCGAGCCGCGGCCGCCGTGCGAATGGTGCACGCGCAGCGAGCCGACCTCGATGAACTCCGAGCTGATCGACTTTGGCGTGAAATCAGTAAGTCCCATCTTTATCGCCGCTCTGCGCGCCGGCGTTCCGTTCCGATCACGAGTCCTATTGCGGAAGCATACGGGCGGGGGCACGCAGACCCGAGATGGTCGTGCCCGAGGCGAACCGGGTGGTCTTCGAGCCCTTGATGACGGTCACGGAGCCAGGCCCGTGTGCCCGCCACTCTTCCTTCATCCAGACCGCGGCGCTGCGTTCGTCGATGCCCAGCAAGATCGTCCCTGGCAGCTCTCTTTCAGCGGACTCGACCCACCTGTGTCCGAACGTTTCGAAATGAGGCAGCACGGCCGTGTGGGGCACAAGCCCGAGCGCCTCAGTTGGCCTGCGGTTGAATCGATTCGGCCAGGTGGCGCGGATGAGCGAATGGCTGCACAGCGCCATCGCCCCGGCTGACGACCCGGCCAGCGATGCCCCTTCACGCCACGCGTCGAAGATTGCGTTCCAGACCCTGGACGAGCGCAGCACGTGGGCCACCAGCCCGGGGTCGCCGCCGACCAGGTAAAAGAATCCGCCAGAGCGGGCTAGATCGGCCAGCTCCTTCGAGTTGGCGTCGGCTCGCTTGAGCACCGGGAGCTCCTGCAGCTCGAGCCCGAACTGCTTGAACCAGGCCGTGGCGTGCGCGACCGATTGCTCCGGCCCCTGTCTTGCGGCC
>WNFC01039394.1_pt1 | contig 11313 bp, 12 predicted proteins | sample 5400541 | NCBI WGS metagenome assembly WNFC01 (sample SAMN13153342, study PRJNA577476) | soil metagenome | isolation source: 120 cm saprolite under Douglas fir tree site 2 hole 2 replicate 1 | place: USA:California | collected 2015-04-18
TAGGCGCAGCGACCCGAACCGGCGGATCTGTGCTTGGTGACTAGCCCGACCTCAGCCGCGGAGCGACGCACCGAGTCGGCGGTATGGAGCGTCTGATCTGCCGTGCACCGTCCTTCGTTCTCCGGCGCGGTGTTCTTATGTTGAGGTGGTCATTCGCTGCCGAGGCCACCGGTCTTGGCCTTGCACGGGAGGTGTCCCTATGACCACCACGCCTGCATCAGCTGCCCTGGTCCCGGCGGGCCCGGTCTTCTCCGAGCCGGAGCGGCTGGCCTTAGCCGGGTTCCTGGCCGGGTACAGCGGCCTGACCCGCGAAGCCTATGCCCTGGATCTGCGCCAGTTCGCCGCCTGGTGCGCGCGTCACCAGATGCAGCTGTTCGGTGTCCGCCGCGCCGACATCGAGTGCTCCGGCCGCGACCTCGAGGCCGCCGGGCGGGCCCGGGCGACGGTTACCCGCCGGCTGTGCACGATCGCCGGGTTCTACAAGTACGCGGTCGAGGAGGAACTGCTCGACCATTCCCCGGCCGTGCACGTCCGCATGCCTCGGCTGGACTACGAGTCCCCTGCCACCGGCCTGGACCGCAACGAGGTCGGCGCGCTCCTGGTCGCGGCCGGGCTCGGCACCGCGGCCGAGCACGCCCTGATCTCGCTGCCCGCCCTGAACGGGCTGCGGGTCTCCGAGGCCACCGGCGCCGACATCGAGGCGCTCGGCACCGAGCGCGGCCACCGCACGCTGGCCATCACCCGCAAAGCAGGCAAGAAGGCCGTGATCCCGCTCGCCCCGCGCACCGCCCGGGCGATCGACCTCGCCGTCGGCGAGCGCTGCGAAGGACCGATTGCCGGGCTCGGCCAGCGCCGCGGGGCAATCACGGGGATTCCACCCGACGATGACCCGGCCAGGTACCCGGTCGTGGCCCTGCTGCGCTGGAACGGGTACGGCCAGTCAGATAATCCCCCCGCAGACTCCACCCATCAATTAGAACACGCGTGCGAAACCGTCAGCCAGGCCGGAGCATCGCCACTGGCTCAGTTCACGGCGAACCAGGCCACCCTGACGCTCTTCGGCACGGCCTTGTTCAGGTGGATGGTGAACGACCCGGACGATCCGGTGACCAGCGTCACCCCCTGCACGTAGACCCGGGCCACGTTGCCCTGGATGGTGGCCAGCACGAAACTCGCCGACGTGAGCGCGATCCCGCTCTGGCGGGCCGACGAGTGCCCGGCCGCGACGGTCAAGATGCCGCTGCGCGAGAACACCGCCGGCCCTTGCACATGCAACGCCGTCTTCCCCGAGGCCACCACCCCGGTGCCGCCCGCGCTCGCGCCAGACACGCCGTTGCCGATGCCTTCGCTTACGCCAGCCACGCCGGTGCCAAGATCACCGACCACGCCGAACACGCCCGTGCCGTTGCCGGCACCACCGCGCACACCGGTGCCCTTGGGGCTGCTACCGCACACGCCGGTGCCGCCGACGCTTACGCCGACCACGCCGTCGCCGAAGTCGCTGGTGCCGAGCACGCCGGTGCCCCTGATCGTCGTGCCGCGCACCGCGTTGCCGGATCCGCTGGCGAAACAGGTCAGCACGGTTCGGCCGGCGGTGGAGTTTGTGATGCTGGTCAAGCTGGTCGATTTGTTGGCGTGGCCCAGGATGACAGGATCGCCGTTCGCCGCGGCGGCGGGCGCGGGCCGGACCAGGGCCTCGGCGGTCACGACCGCCGCCAGGGCTCCGCTCCCCCCGGCGAGCAACTGCCTCCTGCTCCGCCGCGCGACCCCGCCTCTGGCGGCATTGTCCGTCTTTCTGGCCTGATCCGTCATCGCGTCCTCCGGTCCTTGGTCCTGAGCCAGCGGCCAGCCGCCGCCACATCAGCCGGACGGCAAGCCCACCGCCCGCACCGGCTTACATGTTGAACGCGGATCCCGGGGTGCCTTCCAGCGATCGTGACAATTCCGTAATCCGGGCCTTGTCAAGCTCATCAAATGTCGGCCTCCCCCCCCCGGAATCGCCGCTGAAGGTCTGTGAACTGCGCATCGACCCGACCGTGGGAGGCCACTGGCAAATTGCGGCGCAGCCAGGACAGCGCGCTACGTTTTCAGGGCCCGGGCTGGAGGGTGCCGGTCAGCATCCGGGCAGTCTCGGCCCGCCGCAGCGACGCCGAGGACAAGGAGGCCCGCAGGCTGCTCGGCCCCGGCTACGTCCTCGACGACGACGCCGAAGCATGGGTCGCGGTCATGGAGAACCTACAGGGTGACCTCCGGGTGGCGAGCTCGTTCCTGCCGTTAGCCGACGTCCGGCGACTGCTGCGGCGCGGCCTAGACGACGTCGGCCGACGGATCCAGCCGGACGGCTTCTGACGCCTCAGCAACCGGTTATTGGTGGGATCACGGGGATATCCCCTGTGCCCGCCCTCCTGACCGCGGCGGTCGCTAGCACCGCCTATGTTGGCCTTTTACGGGGCGGCGGCGGTAAAGAATGGTGCTGGCCGCCGCAATTCCCGCGAAGAGCCAGCAACGTGATGATGAGCCGTCATCACCCCGCACGAGAGCATCCCCCGCCGGCGCCAACTCCGAGCAGCGGCGGACCGGCCACAGTCCGTGACCGCGGCCGCAGGACGCAGATGTCCGGGATCGCCGAATAGGCGCGGCCGAGAATGTATGCGGATCGTCTGGCAATCGTGCTCCGATCAGCCCTTCCTGCGCGCAGGGCAGAGCGGGACGTGGCGCGGCGAGGAATGCCGGTGGCGGTCAGTCCCTCGATGATGACGGGCCGAGACCCGCTGTTCTGCATGGAGACGAAGAAAGTGAATTTGCCGCGCTGCGGCGGGACGTAGAAGTCCTCGCGGTAGTGACCGAACAGGTTCACCGGCCGGATGCCCACGCCGGACGGGTCAAACTGATCGCCGCCCCATCCGAGCGCCAGGGTGCGCAGCGCGATGGCCACGATGATGCTCCGGCCCGCGCCGAGCGTCACATCATGCAGGAGGGGCGAGCCGCTCGGCAGCTTGTTACTGACAGGCAATTCCCTGGTATAGACGACCGGGCCGACCAGGTTAACCACGCCCTGCGTGACACTCAGTCCCTCGATGATGACGGGCCGAGACTGTTCTGCATGGAGACGAAGAAAGTGAATTTGCCGCGCTGCGGCGGGACGTAGAAGTCCTCGCGGTAGTGACCGAACAGGTTCACCGGCCGGATGCCCACGCCGGACGGGTCAAACTGATCGCCGCCCCATCCGAGCGGCCCCATCCGAGCGGCTGATAAACGGCAGCCTTCGCCAGCAGCACCGACCCGACGGCCGCGAGCAGCGCGAGCACGCCAGCCGACATCAACCACCAGCGCCGCCCAACGCGCTCTCGATCCCCGAACCTGAAGCCCGGCCGGATCCTGGGGCGTTGAGCCGCCGACCTCGGCTTGAACAGCGCTCACACGGCACCTCCGGCCCGCTCCAGGGTCACCTGATCGTATAGTCCGCCGATCATTCCGATAAGTAACTGCTCGCCACGTATTCCGTAGGGATGAGCAGCAACACGAGCCGCACCTCTGCGAACCTCTTAGCGGTCGGCGCGCGATGTACGGGGCGATCGCGTTGGCGCGCCAGCAGCACAGCGACGGCAGCGCCTACTACGACAAGAAGATCGCCGAGGGCAAGACCCCCAAGGAAGCGCTCCGCCCTCAAGTGCCGGGTCAGCGACGCCATCTACCGCCAGCTCCAGGCCGACGCCCGGAGGGTCACCGCACCAACCGGCGAAGCGGGCCCGGGAGGGCAACCGGGGAACGACTCTGGCTCCAGCGCGGCCGGCTCACACCCCGCACACCGGCTCTTCGGACAAGCCACTCCCGAGCCCGCACCAAGCGTACGCCCTGGGCAGCCGGACCCCCGCTCCATCGCCGCTCCCAGCTCGAGCTAACACCAGCGAACGCGCGCACTTGACAACAGAGAGGATTTCGGTCGGTGCGCAAGAGAAGGTTGTCCGCAAGCTCCGGGCAACGCACCGAACTGGCGGATCTGAGCCGATGAGCTCCCTGCACGGTCATCGGTAGCTGGTTCCGAATGCGAGATGGCTGCAAGAGAGATGGTTGCGCGGGTACGGATGACCAGATCTCCGTGATCGACATGTAAAGCCCGGCGTTCGAGGACTTCCGGGCCGCCACGGCGAACATAACGCAGCGGCTCTCGAACTAGCGCGGGAGCCAAGCACTCATCCCGCCCCCGCAGAAGGTGACACCGACGAAACTCCTTCGTAGCTTCGCCGATGCATTCATTTCTGGCAGGGGTTTTGTTCACCGAAGCACCGATCCCGGCTCAGCAGCGGATGACGCTGTGGTTCATGGCGCTGAGCGACCGGCACTCACCGCTTTGGCGAGTCCGCGGCCAGCACTATGGCCAAGTGGGGCAGATCCGCTGCGAGGCACATCGCACTCGACTGTTATCGGTTGACATGCGCTGTCGTTGCCGCGGTGGAACGTCCGGACCGCGAGCACAGGTGAAAGATGCGGGCTAACGTTCCCCGACAATGAATGCCTGGGAGTATATTTGGTCTGTGTAGTAACCCCCTGCGGCGCAGTTATCGGCAGCACCACACGAGACGGATACGACCCCGGCATGCCCGGCCAGATTGAGCGCGCGCAAACCCGGAACGTCAATGGCCTTCCTCCAGGCGCCATTCACCTCGTTGACCACGAATCCTTGGGAGTTACCGGCTGCGTCTGTGTAATTTCCGGCTGCGGCGCAGTTGCCGGGAACCCCGCAAGAGATCGACTTCACGCCGCCACCGTTATCGGTGGCAGGGAGGCCAGGAACCTGCAGTGCCGCGCGCCAGGTACCGTTCACTCTGTTAACCACGAACGGGTGAGTTCTGGTCGCGCTGTCTTCGTAGTACCCGCCCGCCGCGCAGCTAGTTGGACCACCACATGACACCGAAAGTACTTCGGCGACTCCCCCGGTATTGAGCACCGCACTCCCCGGGACCTCAAGCGCTTTCCTCCATGCGCCATTTACCTGGCTAACGACAAAGGCTTGATTTCTGCCAAGACCGTCAAAGTAGTGTCCGCCTGCAGCGCAATAACCCGGCCTGCGGCACGAGACTGACCAAATTTGGGCTATCCCAACCTTGCTGGCAAAGCGCACCGGTAGCGCCGTGCGCCAGAGACCATTGCTCGCGCTCACCACGAATGCCCCGGACCCGATCCCGTCGTTGTAGTAGTTCCCGCCGGCCGCGCAACTGCCCGCTGCGCTACACGACACTGACATAGTCTCTGCAATGCCAGCCTTGTCGAGGGCCGCCAAGCCAGGAACCTGCAAAGCCTTCTGCCAAGAACCATTGACTTCGCTGACCACAAATCCATGGCGGCGATTACCAGTCATGTAGTATCCGCCCGCCCCGCAACTACCCGGTGCGCCGCACGATACCGATCTAACCTCGGCTGTAGCCCCTCCGCTCAGCGCCGCCAAGCCCGGCACAGCCAAAGCCCGCCGCCAAGAACCATTGACCTCGCTCACGACGAATCCTTGGAGACCACCACGACTGGTCATGTAGGACCCAGCCGCTGCGCAATTGCCTGGGCCGGCGCACGAGACGGAGACGACGCCTGCCCCCCGTCCTCCACTGAGGACATCGATGCCTGGAACTCGCAGCGCATCGCTCCAGATGCCATTCACCTCGTTTATGACGAACGCCCTTAGGTAGCGGCCATCCCCATAGTCGCCACCCGCCGCGCAGTTGCCCGCCGAGGCACACGACACCGAGGTAACCTCACCACTAAGTGCGCCAAGGGCAGCAAGGCCGGGAACCTTCTGAGCCGTCCCCCAGGTGCCCCCCGACGCGACGGCCGCCGGCTCAGCGGCTACCGCCAGGTTGACGACCGAGGGCAGCGCCGAGCCCAAGGTCAGTGCCGCGATTGCTATGAGCACTATCGCAGGGCGTCGCATCATGGATACTCCAACCGATGCATTGCTGACCGCCGGTCTGGACTGCCATGGATCATGACACATTCTGATAGTAAATCCCATAGGAGAAAACGATCAATCGATAGACTTCGACACATCGGCGGAAACATCGCCAGCGTTCTGAGCACCTGGCATCTGCTTTGAAGTCAGGCGGCCGCTACGGGAGAACTCAAAACCAGGGGTTGTCATCGCGGACGCCGGCATTGGTCCAAACCCGGTAGTGAAATGGCCCTCGATGTACGTGCACGGGCTCGCGCCACGGCCAGCCGCGCGCCCTTCAGGCTTGGCAGCAGCTAGCACGTCATGCCTTGAGATTCGCCGCCACAGCATGCCTTCATCATCGCCCTAAGACCGTCGGCAGAGACTTCTTAAGCCTTTCGCCAAGTGAGACAGCCCCACCAGCGCCGCGCCGCGACTCGCTCGCGCGGGAATGGCATGGGTGCAGGCCTGGCGGTTCTCGCCATCATGGCGAGCGGCCTACGCAGATCGGGGCGGCAACTGCGGTGTAGGCAGACGGAAGTCTACGTGGCTGGCCGCGCCTCTGGCGGGCACATCCGCCAGGCCAGCAGCGCTCACGCCTCGGGCACCGGCAGCTCCAGCCAGCCGGGGCCGTTGCCGCGCGAGGTGCGCACCGCGTTCGTCAGGTAGATGCGCTTCAGCGGCGCCGAGGATCCGGCACGTCGAGCACCTCGACCGGACCGCCCAGCGCGCGGATTCCTGCCACCTGCATTTCGTTCTCCTATTTCGGTCACATTGATGTGCGACTACGCGACTCGGCGGCCGCGCCCGCGTTCATGTACTCGCTGGTCCAGGCCCGGACGAGATCCTCCTCGTTGGCGCCGAGGATCGTGTAGGCCGGCGAATCGACTGGCCGCGCCTGCTCGACACGCACGAGCACTGCATGATGCGCCGGTACGTCGGGACCATGGGTCTCCCGCAGCCATCCGGCGATCTGCCGGTACACCGGGTCGTCTCCCGGTTCGATGACCTGCGCGGTGCCCTTGAACCGATACCCGCGCCTGCGCAGGAAATCCACGCAGTTGATTTCGATCCGCGGATCCCCCCGCAGGTTCTCGACCGTGGCCGGTGAGGCGACGTCCGCGAACACGAGATGGTCCTCGTCGTAGACGCGGATGGAGCCTTTCGGCGAGAGATTGGGCGATCCGTCCGCGCAGACGGTCGCGACGAAACCGAGCTTGCTGCTGTCAACGATCGCTTTCATGTCGGCGGTCAACATGAGGTGCCTCCTGATGTGTTCATCGCGTCTCACGGTCATCCCACGGCCTGTACGAGGCCGAACTGATCGCCATGCTCGCCGCACGTGGGCGAGCATGCTGTGGTGTCATCTCGTCAGCGGTTGAGCAGGCGCCGCTTCAGCGACGCGCTCGAAGCAACGCGGCTTGCGTCCCTATACCCGCTCGGCCTCCACTGTCCCGGGAAGGCCACGCGGCCGCACCAAGACCACGGCGGCCGACTCGGCAATGCCATAATTAGGCATTCGGCGTCGATGGGAGGCCGTTGCAGTCTCAAGAAACGTTATCGATCGCGGGACGGCATTTGAGACAGGTCCTTGGCCCAAGGCATTAGTGCCAGGCGGCCGCGCTGTCTCGCGTGTCAAGAGACGAACGTCAGATGAGACGGCGTGCAGAAGGCCTGCAGATGGAACGTGGTCACTATCCCGGGCACTGCCGCTCCTGATCCGCGGATATGGCTCGATAGGTGCGTCCGTGCGGTTGTTGCTGTCTGCCTGCGCATGGCGCGCGGCCCGCGAAGCCGGCAGGCGCAACGAATGCGCCCGCGGCGCGTCTGTTGGATAGAGGAGACTGGCCGTGTCGGCACCGGTCATTGACATGGAGCACCGGCGATGGCGTGAGGGACGTTATGAGGCGGCGCTGGGTAGTGGTGTTTGCGGCTGGTGCGGTCGCGCTGCTGGGTACCGGGTGCACGCGGGCAACTCCGACCACGACGACTCCGGTGCCCAGCACAACCCCGGTCTCCACCGCTGCGGTCGTCCCGGTCGCGGGCGGGCCGGCGGGTTCGTGGGGCCGGGCGATCGAGGTGCCTGGCCTGGCGGCCCTGGACAAGGGCGGCAAGGGAGACGTCGCGTCGGTGTCGTGCGGTTCGGCGGGCAACTGCGCGGCCGGCGGGTACTACACGAGGCACGGTCGTTACCAGGGGTTCGTGGTCAGCGAGGCGAACGGCCGCTGGGGCCGGGCGATCGAGGTGCCCGGCCTGGGAGCCCTGAACGCGGACGGGAGCGCTGAGGTCAACTCGGTGTCGTGCGGCTCGGCGGGCAACTGCGCGGCCGGCGGGTCCTACCTGGACCGGCACCGGCGTTCTCAGGGGTTCGTGGTCAGCGAGACGAACGGCCGCTGGGGCCTGGCGATCGAGGTGCCCGGCCTGGCGGAGCTGAACACGGGCAGCGACGGCCGGCCCGGCGCCGCGGTCACCTCGGTGTCGTGCGGCTCGGCGGGCAACTGCGCGGCCGGCGGGTCCTACCAGGACCAGCACCGGCACACTCAGGGGTTCGTGGCCAGCGAGACGAACGGCCGCTGGGGCCGGGCGATCGAGGTGCCCGGCCTGGGAGCCCTGAACACGGGCGCCTTTGTGGCCGAGGGCGCCGAGGTCACCTCGGTGTCGTGCGCCTCGGCGGGCAACTGCGCGGCCGGGGGTTATTACAGCACGCGACCGGTGCGCGACCGCGTGCGCCGGCAGGCGTTCGTGGCCAGCGAACAGAACGGCCGCTGGGGGATGGCGATCGAGGTGCCGGGGATAGCGGCGCTGAACGCCGGCCATTACGCTGAGGTGTTCTCGGTGTCATGCGGCTCGGAGGGCAACTGCGCGGCCGGGGGGAACGCTGCGAGCAGTGCTCCCAACATCAACGGCGGCGGCGATCAGCAGGGGTTCGTGGTCAGCGAGAGCAACGGCGCCTGGGGCCAGGCGATCGAGGTACCCGGCCTGGCGGCGCTGAACACGAACGGAGACGCCGGGGTCTTGTCCGTGTCATGCGCATCGCCGGCCAACTGCACGGCCGGCGGGAACTACAACTACATCTACAACCACAGCTACGGGAAAGGGTACGTGGTCAGCGAGAAGAACGGCACCTGGAGCCACGCGATCAACGTACGCGGCCTGCAGGCAGTGCACGCGGGCCAGTACACCGACGTCAAATCGGTGTCATGTGCCTCGCCGGGCAACTGCGCCGCCGGCGGGTGGTACGGGGACAGCGAATTCCAGGGGCTCGTGGTCAGCGAGAACAACGGCGCCTGGGGCCGGGCGATCAACGTACCCGGCCTGGAGGCCCTGAACAAGGACGGGTACGCCAGCGTCAACTCTGTGTCGTGCGCCCCGGCAGGCAACTGCGTGGCCGGCGGGTCCTACATGGACAGCCACGGTCATTTCCAGGGATTCGTGACCTAAGGACGGCACGCGCACCCGCCCAGCCCCCTCCACCGGAGACCTGCGGCACGGCTCTGATGTCAGAACAGGTGGCCCAGCAGGTCCACCTCGCCGATAGGCCAGGCCTGTTGGCCAATCCTTTTCACCATCAAGGAGCCAGTGTCCTCTGCTGTAGCCAGCCCCAGCGTGGTGTGATCGTGGATCTTTACCCAGGAACAGGGGTTCGCAGCGCGCGCCCACCCGCCCCGGGTGTAGAGACGGCCGTCATCTGCGAAGAGGATGACAAAGTCCAGCCCGCAGGAACGCGCGAGTTCGGTCACTTCCGCCAGCAGCCGGCCGGCCAGGCCGTGCGACCGCTCGCTCGTTCTCACACACAAGTCGACAACGCCGAATGTTCGCAGGACAGTGCTGCCGACCCGGATCACCCGTAGCTCCACGCCCATCTGGGCCGCCATCACCCCGCTCGTCATCGCAAGATAACGGAAATGGGGTGGAAGCTTGAAGTAGCTCCGGCTGGGATATCCAGGGAAGCATGCCTGCAACAGCGCCTGCACCTGCTGTCGGAGATCCCTGCCGATCTCGGCCTCTGCGACACGCAAAATCGCGGTCGCATCGCTGCCGTCTCGCTTCTGCCCCACGCCCTGGACCCTACCGGCCAGGCAGGTCTGCTCCCGGTGCTCAACACCCGTGACCGTGAGAGCGCGCCCACGGCGGCTAGCGGACGTTCGCTTTCGGGAGACGAGAACATCCGGGCGTACCGTCGCGGTGACCGGCCTGATTAACTGCTAGCAGTGAGGTCGTCCGGCAGAAGACTGTACATATACATGTCCCGGCGCTCGGTTCCTACCTGCTGCCAGCTGCGCAGCAGGCCTTCGCGGACATAACCGACCCGCTCGGCGGCCCGCCAGGACCCCTCGTTCCATGGCTCGACGTACAACTCGATGCGGTGAATCCCCTCCAGGGACTGGCCCCACCGTGAGATGGCCTCCAGGGCCGCGGTGGCGTAATGGCGCCGCCGGAATCGAGCGGCGACCCAGTAACCTGTGCTGGCCCGGCCCTCGCCGAGATTCCTCAGCCAAAGACCCGCCTGCCCGACCGCATCGCCGGTGACCGCGTCGGCGATCGCAAACGAGAAGCCAGCTCCAGAGGCAGGACGTTCATGCTGCCGTTCGATATACGCCCGGGCATCGCCCGCGTCACCGCTGGCGGGGACGGTCGTGATAAGCGGGATGAGTGCGTCGCCCGCGACGGACTTCACAAGGCCGACGTCCTCGCCGCGGAACGCCCGCAGCATAATGGGCGGGCGGGTAATGACGGGCATTTCCACGGGCAGCATCCCGGCCATCCTGCCGCCACCGGCCGAGGTAGTGCTACAGGATTACGTGCCCAAGTTGAACACTCGCTCAGGCAGAATCGGGCGATGGCCGGCAAGCGTCGGCCCCAGGTTCGGTCGCAGGCAGATCGCCCCGATCTGTACGACGCCGGCTATAGCCGATCGCCGCCTACGGGCGCGCAGAACGAGCCGAGTGGGTGCCCTCATCGACGCATGTCGATGATTACGCAGAGCGATCAATTCTTACGCGGGCGTCGGTGGCCGGATCGCCTCCCGATTAGGGCGGCACGCGATGGGCCAGGGGTGGGATGGCTGCGGACCAGGCTGGTATGGGGCTGACTTGGCTGGGGCAGTGGAAGGGCTGCGGTCGCATCGTTGGGCTGGAGACCGCCTGGGCTGGCGGATAGCGGGTTGTGGGCGGCGCGCGGTTCGCGTTGCCTGGCCTGCTATTTGCATGCGGGCGGGATGTGGTAGGCGAGGACCTCGGGCGCTGCGGTGCCGCCTGGCGGGCTGGCGAGGGTCAGGTAGGCGGTGTGCCCTGCGGTAGCGAGCGTGGCGGGCTGGGCTGGGACGGGGATCGGGGTGATCGCGCCAGGCCCGCCGCGGTCGGAGAAGCAGACGAGATGATGGCCGGGCGTTG
>WNFC01008507.1_pt1 | contig 11312 bp, 12 predicted proteins | sample 5400541 | NCBI WGS metagenome assembly WNFC01 (sample SAMN13153342, study PRJNA577476) | soil metagenome | isolation source: 120 cm saprolite under Douglas fir tree site 2 hole 2 replicate 1 | place: USA:California | collected 2015-04-18
ACCAGCATGGAGAGGTTTCTAAAGCTGGTCGATGAGCAGGACACGCGCGGCAGGAAGATCATGCTTCTGACCGTCATGCGCATGTGCGATCAGTTTTACAGGGAGAAGGGCCGCGCCGGCTGGGGCGGCAACATTCGCGCGCTCAGGAAGCGGATCGCAGAAGTGGAACACGAGCTGGCGACAGTCAGCCACATCCACTAGGGGAGATGGCTGCGGCCAACAGGGTAGCATGAGGGTCTGACACCGGGGCGGCGCCAGCACGGACCGCCCCCTTCTACCGATACGGTTTCTCGAGAGCTACGAAGATCGTCGCTGGCGGCATAGGGCTGCTGCGCAGCTCTGGGTGTACAGCGAGCGATGTGATGACCCAATCCTTCTCAAGCCATTCTTGGAGAGTGCGCCCCTCCGACTTGCCGCCCCTGATCCCGACTACCTTCGCCACGACCCCAGCCTCGTCCACGAGCAATAGGGCAGATGCCATAGGGTCCGTCCCTTCTCCTTTGAATTTGCAATCGGTGCTGCAATGACGATCGACCTGAACTACCGGGAGCAAGCCATGGTCGAGGTGTTTCGCAAGCTGGACGACTATCACAGAGGGGTCGCGTGGCAGCAGTTGGTGATCCTTTCGAAGGAGCCACCGTTCCGCCGTTCTCGAGACGCAGCCGCCACAGGGCGGCCAAAGGTGGAAGCTGGCCAGTCGGCGAAGGTGATCCAGCTCTTCCCCGCGCAGGAGTAGACTCGGAAAGACCGAGAGCGGCGCTGCCTGACCGCAGCCCGCCCTCGTGATCGGAACCGGATGGAGGCCGGCGCCGAATGAAAGACAGTCTACACGACAAGCACGACGGGCGAACACGTTTGGCCGACGCACTCCCAGCAGGTCCGGAGCGCGAGCGAATTGAGCGGGACTTGGGCGGGCTGGCTGCGCAAGTGGTCGGGTCTCGGAAGTCTCCGGCGCCACGTGCGGTTTTGGGCCGCGTACCTCGCTATCTCCTGGGGTTGCTCCAGGGCGCATCGCCAAAGGTAGCCGCGCGAGCCGCTGTCCACGTCGCCAGCCACATTGCCGGCAGCGCGAAGCCGGGCACCCGCGCCCCTTCTTTAGATTGCATCGAGCATACGCGACGCGAAAATTTGGGAGTCGCTCAGGCACCCGCGTCCGAATGATGCAGGGGCCTCTTCGGTTGCCGCGCAGCGCGGTGTAGACTCGCGTCGGCGGCGTGGAGGGCACTGTGCCCGTGCCAGTGTTTGCAGAGTTGCGGCGAAGGCGCGTGTTCCGCGCGCTTCTCGGGTACGGCATCGCCTCGTTCGCCGTGCTGCAGATCATCGAGCCCATCATGCACGGGCTGCATTGGCCCGACGCCGTGCTGTCTTACGTGGTGGTTCCCCTCGCGGTCGGTTTTCCGGTCGTCGTGAGCCTAGAGGACGACGTTCGAGACCTTCCCCTTCCCCTGGCCGCTGAACATGCCGGAAGCGGAGCTGATGGAGGAGCAGCGCGCGCACTGGGACGCCATCGCCTCGGCGGCGAAGGAGCTGGATGAGAAGCGCAGCATGTGGTTGAACCCGCCGGAGCTGGTGAAGGTAGTGCAGGATCCGCCGCTGCCGCCTCGCCTCGTGCCGGTGGACGAGGCCGCCGAGAAGGAGCTGAAGGAGCGGACGCTGACCAAGCTCTACAACCAGCGGCCGGCGTGGCCGGCTCTGCTGCACGAAGAGCTGGACCGGCAGGTGCTCGCGGCGTACCGGCTGCCCGACGATATCTCCGACGCGGACCTCCTGGCCGAGCTGCTGCGGCTCAACCAAGCTCGCGCCGGAGGGCTGGTCCCCGCCGCGCCAGCGTGACTGGCACCGCGGGCGCGTCGGCGCTCGCGCCTCACGGGGGAGGGGGAGACTGCTCTCCGCTGGGTGGCCGAAGGGTGATGGTTGTGGCGTCGGGCTGTGCAGCGGTGCTAGATCGAACGTTGTGCGCGGGTTGCTCGCGAGTGCTCTCCTGACTGGATGCGTGGGCAGCGCCGAGACATGCGTGATGGACCGGCTCACGTATGCGGGCGCGGCAAGTGGACAGGTGTTCGTGAAGGTCTTGTACACCGATGCGAGGGGTGTCGCTGGGCAAGGAATCGGCGTCTACCCGAGCGTGCAGATGGCGATCTCCCGGCCGGCCCCCGGAGCGATTGTCGGCGGAGGCTTCTGCTGGGGCTCGCGCATTGCCCGTCACGAGACGGCCGATGCCACAGCGTGGATCGATGTTGGCGCGCGCCTCCCCAACGTCTGCGACGGCGTGCCCTTCGAGAAGTGCGATCCCCAACCGGGCGATCCGCAGGGTCACGCGACCTTCGCAGTTCGTGACTTCGAGCAGAACTACCTCGACATCGTGATCAAGGACCCGTGAACGGACCTCGGGGTTGCTCCGGCCTTGGCGGGATTTCTGCGCCCCGGTGAACGCGCCCGCCTCGTGGCCGAACAGCTCGCTCTCTAGAAGGCCTCTTCAGGGCAGCGGATCCCGCGGGTGACCTTCATGCCGCGCTCCTCTGCTCGCCAGCCAGCCAGACTAGACGCCAAGATCCCATGGGCGGAGTTGCTCCAGCGCGTCTTCCGCGAGGACGTGCTCGCCTGAGAGGGATTCCAGCCGCTGTGTTAACATTCTCTGGCCGTTCTCTCCCCGCGAGAGTTCGAAATCAGTTGTGAATGGCCCACCGGTCGCAACAGGGGTGTTGTGTTTGGTGCCCCAGTCTGGGTGCGAACGCGCAGAGAATCTGGGGGGCTCGCCCGCGGACGGCGCAACTGCGCGGAGTTCAGCGGAGAAACTGCGAGGTCCCGCGCTCGGAAGGCTGCGAGGTCTCTGTTAAGCAAACCGGCCCGATGTTCTACTGGGCCGAAGGAGTGGCTCCCCATTCACCACTGATTTAGAACGCTCCGAGTCTCAGGGTCCGAGAATCAAGGACTTAAGCGATTTGTTCGTAACTCCAAACCGGACCCCACTCGAAAGTGCGAACATTTTCTGCAGATCGAGATCCGGGGGTTAACACAGCAGAGAATGAAGTGCTCGAAACGGTCATCCAAGGTGGCGCCTGAGGGGATCCCTCTAGAGGGTTACCGCGGGCTCCCGCTGTTACACCTGATGCCGGGACTGATTTCTACTGACCGGCTGCCTTTCCCGCCGGCTTGCGATTGCAGGAAGAGGTAGCATATGAAGGCCAGCAAGCTGCATCTGCATGAGGTGATCAAGACCGTAGAGCTAGATCCAATCCTCTCGGCAGAAGGCTCCTCGATGACGACGGCCCAGTCGCGGGTCGGTTTCACTTGCCGCCCAGCCGCGAGAGCGCCGTGTCGAACACCAGGATGCTGAGCCGCTCGGTGTCGCTCTCGGACAGCCCTTCGAAAGCGAACGAGACGCGGTGGTTCGCGGCGGCCTGCCGCTTGGTGGCCACGATCTTCGCCCGCGCCACGATGGGGTCCTTTCCCTCGGGCATGCGCATGGTCACGCCCACCTTACGGTCCACCTTCCGAATGGTGGAGCTCAACGCTGCCAACTCGACGCTTCCTTCCTGAACTCAAGTCAGCCTAGCAGACCAGCACGCGGCCGTGCCATGCACCGGCCGCGCAGGGTGTACGATCTCGGTAGGTGAATGCCGGTCGTTCTCTTCTGCCGTACGGCTGAACGCGAACGTTCCGCGGATGTAGAGGTGCCCACCGGGGGAACCCTCACGAGTGGGTGATCGGAGTGGAACATGGTTCGGCTCTTAGAGCGTCGCTTCCGGGTCAGGGCTCCTCTCGAAAAGGCGTGGGCGCACCTTGAGAAGGTCGAGCAATGGCCGAGCTGGGCGCAGCACATTCGACGGATCGACCTCCGTCCTTCGGGCCCCTTGACCCGCAACTCGGAGGGCATCATCTACCTGACCAATGGTGTACGGTCCACCTTCCGAATGGTGGAGCTCAACGCCAAAACCAACTGGAAGTGGGCCGGACCGTTCCTCTGGATCACCGTCCACTACGACCACCAGTTCAGTCGAACTGGGCCTGAGGAGTCGGAGATCCGTTTCGTTTTGGACGGGGAGGGTTTTGGCGCTGCCGTGTTCGGCCGCCTCTTCGCTGCTATCTACGCCCGCAACCTGGACCGCGCCATTCCGCATTTGGTCGCGGAGTTGGAGCGTGGGTAGTGGGGCGCCGCCGAACAAACGGTTGGAGCTGACGAGTGCGGCTGGTAGGACGGAGGCCGCGCTCGCACCTCAACCCGATCGCGCTCGGAGCTGTCGGGACAGCTCAATCTCGCGCGGAATGACGTGGGCATCCTGTACAGCAAGAACGGCCCGATCGTGATCTCGGCCTTCACCTACGACAACAAGGACCAGCGCTGGATCTTCGAAAACGAAGCCGAGCTCTTGATCGCCCATATGGCGAAGGCGATCGTGGATGCCTGGTCGCCGAAGGGCCTGGTGAGTGAGAAAGGGAAATAGCCGCGACGCCGGGGAACGGCTTCTCAGTCTGACCAGCGCAGGCGGGATCGCGCGGTCGGATCGAGGATGACCAGCTCCGCCGCGCCTCTCAGCAAGTCGGTGGCGGGAAAAGGTGGCAGCGATTCGAGCATCCGATCGTCTTTGACGATGCCCAGCCAGACCACCCAGGGACCGTCGCTCCGGATCGGATGCCTCGGGAAGTTGTTCGGCACGTCCAGCGTCACCAGCAGGCCCGCCTCGCGAAGGCCGGCAGCGCGATGGCGGGCGAAGGTGGCTTCCGCCTGCGCGGCGAACGCGGCCACCTGGCCCGTCTTGACCGGAAAGAGGTGAGCCACGACGGCGCCTCGCGCGCGGTCCTTGACGACGTCGACAGCGGGGAGGATGGGGATGGCCCGCTCGGGGCTCAGTGGACGAAGCAGGAGCACGTTGTCGGAATCGATCATCAGATCGTTCATCCGCGCGGCGTGCTCCTTCCACACCGGGCCGTCATAGAACGCCGCGTTGAGCTTCGCCCGATCCTCGAGCGAGCGGAACCCCCTCATCCAGGTGAAGCGCGCCGGATCCTTTCGCTCGAGGAACTGCCCGAAGGCGATGGCGCCGATCTGCTGGAACGCCTCGGGGAAGTAGGTCTCGAAATACCGGGCGAAATGCTCGCGGGCGCCCTCCTTGATCAGATAGCGCCTCAACTCGACGACTTGTTCCATCGGGTCAGCTCCATTCGCCAGTTCGTTTCCCAGGTCCTTCCGCCGTCGGCCGAGAAGGCCTGGTCCCAGAGGGCCGCATCTTGGTTGGCGACCTGCCAATGGAAGACGACCCGGATCGGCTTCCCATTGAACAGGTCATCGCCGAGGAACTCGCCCTTGCCCTGATCGAAGCGGCCGATCACCGGGGGATCCAGCACGAAGCGATGGTCGTCCGCCCAGTGGATGCTCCACAGCCGCGTCCGGGGGTTGAAGAATCGCAGCGTCAAACCTTCGAGCGGCCGGCAGGTGCTCCAGGATCGCCTTGACTACGGTGCGTTCGGTGATGAAGGCGATCACCCCCGATGAAGGCGATCACCCCCCGGCGGCCACCGCAGGGACAGGCGAGCACGTCCTCGCGGAAGACGCGCCGGAGCAGCTCCGCCCATGGGATCTTGGCGTCTGGTCTGGCTTGCCGCCGGCCCCGGACTTCATTGCACCGGGTACGAGACGTTCGCCTCGACCGTCACGCGCAGGCGCGAACCGAACAGGCCGCCGGCCACCGCCACTTCGTTGTAGCGCTGGACGTTGAGGGTCTGGTTGGTGGACGCCGGATTGTTCGCTCCCGGGATGGTGTACGTCCCGGTGTCGGCGGCCAGGACAGGGCCGAAGTTGTTCGTCGTGATGCTCGCGGAGGCCGCCTGGGTCGGCGTCGTCCAGCTGACCGCGACCGTCTGGCTCACGGGAACCGCCACGCCCGCCCTGGGGTAATTGATCGTGTGCGGGCCCGGCCCGCCGAGCACGACGCCCTGGATGTTGCCGGTGATCGTCGCGGTCGTGGAGATCGCGGGCACATTACAGGGGTTGCAGGAGACGCTCAACCCGAAGTCACCGGAGGGGAACGACGGCTGGGTCTTGCGATAGTCGCCGGACGCCCCCGGGGTCGTCTCGGTCAAGGTGACCGAGCCCCAGGTCAGGTTGGAGACGGTCACGGTGGCGCCGGTCACCTTGTTGCCCTGTCCGTCCTGGATTTTGACGATGAGGTCGGTGGGCGATCCGGTCGAGCTGAAGACGGCGTCGACGTCAGCCTTCACGGACAGGTTGAGGCTGCCGGTGCCGCCGTTGTTGTGGCTCACCGCCGTGTCGGTCTTTCCGCCGCAGGCTGCCAGAACGATCGCCGCCACTGCAAAGCATCTCCAGAGCATGTCTTACTCCGATGCGTTCGGGTTTCGTTCGAAGAGCGTACTGGAGGATGACGGACACACTAAAAAAACGGTCACGCCACATGCGCGCCCTCAGGGCGCTCGGCCCCCACAGCCCGTCACATCAAAGCGGCTCTACTCTAATGGTAGAGCGCCGAACGGTTTGGCTCCCGTCGCCGTTGAGCGTCCCTTTCGCGTTCGGCAACCTCCGTTCCCCACGGCAAAGTGCCATGTCGGGAGTCCCCGGCAGCTTGCGATCGTCGGTCGAGCGCATGGCCCACAGCTAGCACCGGGGGCTGACATCGGCTGTGCCTATCGACGATCCCGCTGCGTGAACGAGCGCCAGGAAATCGGCTCCGGCAATGGTTTCTCCGGACCCTCACGCGAGCACTCAGCTCTTGTCGGAAGGCCAGCAGACGCTTGCCCTCTCCCACTGAGCCCCGTAGACGGCGTCGTTGAAGGCGCGCTCGAGCCGTTCCACGGCCTCGGGGCTCGGGTCCAGCAAGCGGGCCCTGGCAAGCGAAGCAATCTCCTTCGCGGCAAGGCTCATGCCCTAGCACCCGGAGCCCATCGCGTGCAGCAGGTGTCGCTCCGCCTCGTCGAGGAGCCCCGGCAAACTGTCTAGTTTGGCCTGCAAAGGAACTAGCCCGCGGTCGAGTTTTGGCCAACGACAGGCCGGAGAATGCCATCATTGGCTGGCAAAGGTGTACCGGTCGGGCCACGAGCGTACTGGATGGTTCGCTCCCGCGCGAATGCATTCCGGCCTGTCAGAGAGATCGAACCCTGGCACGTCTGATGCTGGCCCGGGCCACTGGCACCGGCGCATCTCGCGATGCCGGTGCCGGAGACAAAGCATGGGGCCAGTGATTGGAAGAAGGGCAGAGCTGGGTTTTCTCGCTCTCGTGATCCTCGTCTCGTGCAGCGGCGGCAAGGGCGGCAGCGATGGCGGCGGTCCCCCGCCGCATGGGTGGATGGTCGGTCAGGGCGGATCAGGCGACTCGGGCACAGTCTCTAAGATTCTCCAGAGTGACTCGAGGCGCGTTCCTGACCGAGGCACGCCGACGCGACGGACCTTGACAACCTTTCTTTAAAGCGTACGGGGACCTGCGGTAAGAGCGAAAGCAGAAGCACAGTGAGGCTGATAATTGCAACATCGAGATAGGCTCAAAGAAGGTGGGCCATCTCGCTGGAAGAAAGCCGCTTTAAGCTGGAAGAAAGCCGCTTTAAGGAGGATATCCTATGAAACGCCTAATGATGATCATGCTCCTGCTAGCTGTTCCCACGCAGCCGTTGCGTGGCGCTCCGCGCGAACGAAATGGGCACGAGTTGCGGGCGCGCCTGACGGGCTTTCAAGAAGTTCCGACACTCGTCTCCTCGGCGAGCGGGCAATTCCGAGCCACCATCAGTGATGATGAAACGTCGATTGACTTTCAACTTAGCTATGCAGGCTTCGATACGGACGCTCTGGTGGCCCATATCCACTTGGGCCGGCCGGCCACCATTGGGGGGGTGACCATCTTCTTCTGCGGTGGCGGTGGTAGACCAGCGTGTCCGGCGCGCGGGGGAACTGTCGCGGGAACGATTACGGCTGCGAACGTTCTGCCCATTCCGACCCAGGACCTTGCGGCTGGTGACCTCGCGAGCATAATCGCGGCGATACGCGAAGGGGCGACATACGCGAATGTGCATTCAAGAAAGCGCCCCGGGGGCGAGATCCGCGGGCAGATACTTACTGAGGAGGATGATGAGAAATAAACCCGGAATCACGGGAGAAGACTAGCCCGGATTTGTATTCACCGGTCGCTCGCCGGAAAGTGAGAAGCGGGAGCTTCGACCTCCGTTAGCTTGGGTTCTTCGAGGAATCCAGCTCACGAAAGGGCTGAGCTGGCAGCATCACGCGCGCCCAGGAGCACACTCGCTGTTGGTCTTCGCCCTTTGTCCACGAGTCCTTTGTCCACGAGTCGCGTGTCCTCCCAGACCGGAGAACGACAATGGAAAAAAAGCATCAGTGCTTGGCGAAGTTGGTGGCGTTTGCCTGCGTCGTGGCCGCGTTCGGCCTCACTCTTGTGGGACTTCCTTCCGCTCACGCCCAGAGTGGAGCGCCGCCCTGTGGCACGGGCCGGGATCCCTCGCGCTGTGGGGACGTCTCACCGCTCATTCCGATGCAGAGCACCGAAGCGGTGCACATGGGTCTGGTGTGGAGGAAGAACTCGGCCAGCCCCAAGATATTGTTCCACGCAAGGTTTCCAGAATACGTGCCCAACGACATGGCGGACCCCGACATCATCGACCTGGCGATCGCTCGCGGGGCGTTCACAACCCCCGGACTCCAGTTCAACTCGTCGCTGAGGGACGTCCTCCACGGTTTCGATCCGTTCCTGGGCCTGGGAACGAATCGATCAGCCGACGACTCGTTCCAGCGACTCACCTATGGCGGCTACCTGATGCGGCAGGGGCTGGCCCAAAGCGTGCCGACGCGCATCCGGGCGAATCGCACGATGGAACGGCAACTGCTGTTCGATATCGCCCACCCCGATGCGTTCAAGAACAAAGGCAAGTTCCATACGTCCCTGCTCGACGAGGACGACTTCGCCATGAACCGGGCCGCGTTCGCGGAGAACGGCCGCTCGAAGGGCATGTTCTACAACACGTATTGCAATGCGCGCGTGACCTTGTCCGACGGCCGCGTCTACGTCTTCGGCGGCCACGACATGCAGAGCGACAACGGCTTGTACAAGGTCAACATCTTCGACCCCGAGGCCGAAGCCTGGGTCAAGCGATCCGAGCCGTGCACCCTCGCGAATTGGCACAAGGATCCGTTCGGCCGGCAGTTGTTCGCCCGCAACCCGAACGCGCAGTTCTATGACAACTGCGATCCGCGAAACCAGCAGAGCACCCAGCCCTCGGACCCCTCCGACCAGAAGTATGCCCGCTGGTATCCCTCGGCCATCCCGCTGCCGAACGACATGGTGCTCGTCGTCGGCGGCATGGACCAGGACAACTCCGTGGCACCCGATCCCGACCGGGTTGCGAAGGGCCGACAGAACCGGAGCCAGACGGACACGGCCTTCACCGCCAGCCGGGTCAACCAGGTCGTCCCGGAAGTCTACGACCCGAAGACCGATAGGAACATCGCCCTGGAGAACGCGCGAATGGCCTTCCCGCTCTACCCGCAGCTCGAGGTCGTCCAGACGGGCCCGGGAAAGGACGATTGGAAGGTCTGCACGTTCAACGGCGAGATCGATTATGGCGACGAGCGCATCCCGGGTGGCACCAGGTTCGGCTCGGGGCTAGTAGGCGCTCCTCGCTTTACCAAGGGGACGACCTGGTGCCTGGACGTGCTCGGGGCGTTGAAGGATCCCAACCGGGACATCCCCGCGAAGAACCACTGGACGCTTGTGGACACGGCTTCAGAGGTCAGGCCCTACTGCTGTCCGACCGCCAGCCAGCTGGAGATCGACGCCGACGGGCACACGGTATCGCACAAGTGGTTCATGATTTCCGGGCGGAATCAGAACGGGAATCAGACCGGGACCGTCGAGGAGATCGAGTTCACCGACGCGAGCCCGCGATGGCAGGTGGTGGGCAGCATCCTCCAGCCGCTCGCCACCACCAAGGCCGTGCTGCTGCCCGACGGCAGCGTGCTCATCGGCCAGGGGGTGAACCGCTCGGCGAACTGCAGCGTGGACGGAAGACCGTGCACCTTCGACGAAAGAGAAGGTCATCACTTCCAGATGTTTGACCCTGCGACCGGCTCGGTCACGAAACTCGCCAAGACGACGGTGTCGCGTGGCCTTCACGGGACCGCGACGCTGCTGCCGGATGCGTCGGTGTTCTTCGCCGGTGAGAACCGGGAAGAGCTGGTACGACCTGACGACCCCTCGTTCCCGATGATGACGTCCTATGCCGGCTTGCTCCCGAGCGGAGATCCCGACCAGGGGGTGCCCGTTGGACAACTCTTCTTCCCACCTTACCTGTTCAGGCAGGACGGCGAGCGCGCAGTGCGACCGGTGATCAAGACGGCGCCCGCGGAGATCTCCTATCGGGGGCACTTCGATATCACCGTCGTGGGCGATTCTGATGAGATCGGGTCGGTCGTGATGCTTCGCAGCGACCATAACACCCACAGCCTGACCACCGGTGATCGCTTCGTGAAGATGGCGTTTCACCAGAAAGGTGCCGCTCGCAAGGGAAGGCTCCGCGTAAGGGGGCCCAAAGTCCCGGCCCAGGCGATCCCGGGGATCTACATGCTTTTCGTGGTCGACCGGGAGGGTGTCCCTAGTGTGGGCAAACAGCTGCGCCTCAAGTTGGAAGAGGAAGACGACCACGAGGAGGATGACCGCCGCTCTGACGAGTAGCGACAACGCGAGGCTAATCCGAACGGAAGCTGGCAATCGTCGTTTCCACGTGGGAAACGCTCTTGTCTGTCGCGAGGTCTTGCGCTGGGTATGGCCGCAGCGGGACGAGCGTTGTGCAGGTTCGTGCCCGGGGAACAGGAGGAGCGCGATACCGCCTCCCACCCCGCGACGTTCGTCCTCTTGATCGCGTTCGCCGGTGAAGCAGCTGAACATTATCTGGCGCGGTACCAGCATCTGGATGGTGCTGCCGCTCGACGACGAAGCGAAAGCGGTGCGCATCGCCAACGACTCGCCCTACGGCCTCGCCGCCATCCGCACCCGTGACGTCGCCCGCGCCCATCGGGTCGCCGCCGCCTTCAGGTGCGGCATCGTCTGGATCAACGACCATCACCGGCTTGACCCGGCGTTGCCCTGGGGCGGGGTGAAGGAGTCGGGCGTGGGCCGCGAGTTCGGGACGGAGGCGTTCGATGAGCACTTCGACGTGAAGACGGTGATGGTCAACACCGACGGGGGCCCGTTGTCACCGTGGTGTAGCCTCCCGGCCCCTGGTCTGGGCCAACTTCGGCGCGAATCCCCCGGCCCGTGCCGGAACAGGACAGCGGCGTTGCTCGTGGTCCACTTCACCTT
>WNFC01008509.1_pt1 | contig 11311 bp, 6 predicted proteins | sample 5400541 | NCBI WGS metagenome assembly WNFC01 (sample SAMN13153342, study PRJNA577476) | soil metagenome | isolation source: 120 cm saprolite under Douglas fir tree site 2 hole 2 replicate 1 | place: USA:California | collected 2015-04-18
CAACCGCACTTGTTCGTATTGCAGGACACTACTACAAATGGGAGCATGAATTACCATTACTTGGGTATTCGCTTGGAATTGTCTCTCCACTAATCGATGAAGTTGAAAGGCGTTTGCTTGCCCATGTTGTAGCAAAAGGAGGCGACAATTTTCAAAACAAGCTTAGGCCGGAAGCAGGTCAATTAGCTAAGCAGCTTAATGCAGTGAAATCTAGACAGAATCTACGGGCAAAGACCGTTTATTTTACAGATGAATGCGGAGGTGGCGGACGTGCTTTCGCATTTAAAATACCCAAGCAGGCACACCTCTTCCTCATATCTGAATTTTTCATCGAGTTATGCAAGAAGCAGGGTTTCGATCCATATGATCGTCGTAAGTGTAACCATTGGTCGGAGATCCCTGAAGGAGCGGATTGGGAAATGGCAGGTACCTACACTTATACTGCCGAATGGGAAGATGGTACAACGCGCACTGCCCGTATAAACTTTGACAAGATGTTGGGTCGCGAGTTCCGAGTATCGAAGTAATTCACAAATGCGCATATGTGAGATCTGACCGAATAATCTCACAAGATGAAAATGAACTATATGATAAGACGAAATAATAACGCTCGCGGCGGAACCGAACTTAGCGCATTTCGGAAGATGCTGAGAGAATACAGAAGCCTGCTCGTCGTGGCCATTGGCAGTGGTGCTGCACCGATTGCAGCAGCATTAGTGTCATTGTCTCCGGCGTGGCCAAACGCAATTATTGGCTTAACAACTATTACGCAGTTATTGGTTGCAATGCTTGTATTTCAGTTGTTGAGGTCAGCATCAAAACGAATTATCACACGGGTTATGGTGTGCGGGATTGCAATAATATGCATACTGCTGCCAATTTATTTGCTTGTTACTGATCTTTTTGTTTATTCTGAACCTCAATCTAAGATGAGATTTATCATAGGTTTTCAATGTACTGAAGAGGCAAAAATCGTATTTGGAGATAAGTGTCCATTTTTGGGTTTGGATGAAATTTCGCTGGCTAATTATGAAGAAGAGAGAATGTGGACCCGTACCTCTATCTCAGTGATGAAATCATTGATCGTTATATTGTGGTTAGCGTGTTTTTCCGCACTGTCCGTGACCGTAGCCAGTTTTGTCCTCTTCCAGGCGAACAGGGGGGACATGAGCAAGGAGAGATCACGCGGGGTTCGAAAGTGATATGTCTTCCGTTGACGCGTGTCACGCTAGTTAGCGGAGCGTAATCTGTCAGCGGCGGGCTACGCCTTCGGTAATACTACGGCTAACCCGCCCTACGAGGCACTCAGCTATCGTCGACCGCGGCCTGCCCTCCTCCTGCCCGGCCTCAACGCGAAATCCAACCCGCCGTGGCGATCGAACAGCGTGGGCGCCTCGGCCGATGCCCCTTCAATGGCGAGCAGGCGGTGCTTGGTCGCGGCCCCGCCGGGCGCCGAAAAGCCGCCCGTCTTGCCGCCGGCCGCCACCACGCGATGGCATGGCACGATGATCGGGCAGGGGTTCTGGCCCATCGCCTCGCCGACGCCGCGCGCGTCCGCTTCGCCAAGCTGCGCCGCAATCGCCCCGTAGGTGAGGGTCGCGCCGGGCTTGATCGTCCGGGCCACCGCGTAGACGCGGCGGTTGAATTCCGGCACGCCGCCAAGGTCGAGCACAACGTCGGCAAGATCGCGGTGCTCCCCGGCGACCACTGCCATGATGCCATCGATTGCGCGGGCGACCTCCTCCGGCGGCGCGGCCTCGCTGGCGCCGGGGTGACGCCGGAGAAGCCGCGCCCGCAGGGCGTCGTCATCGCGTTCAGGCAGCTGCACCCCGACGATCCCACGTACGTTCCACGCAATTGCACAGCGGCCGATCGCGGTGTCGAAAAGGGCGAAGAAGACTTGAGTTTCCTCGGCCATTGCGGCGCTCCTGGCAGGAGACCGGCTTGTCGCCTTCCTCCCTAGCCCCCGCATGCGGGACGGCAAATGTAAACCTTTAAATCCTCCCCCGCTTGCGGGGGAGGATAGGGTGGGTGCGGAGTGCCGCGGCATCCGCTCGATGCCGCCGGTCGCATCATCGCTTGTCTCCAAGCATGCGCTTTGCCCACCAGCCGGCGCGCCGGGGCGCGGCGGGTTCGGTGGTCGGAGCCGGTGGCTGCTCGGGTGGCGGCGGCGTGGTCGATTCGACCTCGACGCCGGAAGTAACGATCGCCGGTGCGGGTTGAGGCGCCGGGGCGGCGTTGCCGACGAGGGGCGCCGGCTCACGCACCGTCGAACGCCGTCGCGGCGATTCGGGTTTCGGCGGTACAGCCGGTTTGCCCGCAATCGCGGGAGCAGGCTCCGGTTTCGGCGCTTCGTCATGGTGGTGGCGGTCGGAACGGTCCGCAGCGGCGTGGTCTGCCTCGTGCGGCCGGTCGTCCCGCTCCTGTTCGACCGGCGGTCCACCAAAATCCGCGACCGCGTGGGCGATTTCCTCATCGATGGGCGCAACGCCGTTATCAGGCGGACTTATCCCGATGTCACCTCCCTCGCGGCGACTGCGCCGGCCACCGCGCCGGCCGCGGCGTCGCGGCCGTCGGTCGTCGTTGCCGTTGCCATGATCGGCCCTGGCGGCGCCGGCGACTTCCAAGTCCTCATCGCCGAGATCGGCGTCCCTATCGCCGCTGGCCGCTCCTTCCGCCGCAACGGTCTCGTCCGCAGCAGGCACGCGGGACGGCGGTTGATCGTGCGAGAAATGTGGCTCGGCTCGCGCGGCTTCGCCTTCCAGGCCCGAAGCCACACCCAGGCCTTCCGGCGCCGCTGCCACGCCCAGACCGTCGTCGCGTGTCTCCCCACGGCGGCCGCGTCGTCGCCGCCGCCGCCGCCGCCGGGCGCCCGCTTCGCCGTCCTCGGCACGCCCCTCGGCGGCCTCGGCAGGTTCTCCGAGTTCGGCGGCGTCCGCCTCGACCATCTCCTCGTCCTCGGCCTCTTCGGATTCGGTCTCGTCGACCGGTTGCTCCACCTCCGCGGCGGCGTCGACGGCGACCGGAACGGCGGTCGCCTGCGTGGCAAGGGCCCGCGCCTGCTCGAGGGTGTGCACCTGCTCACCCTTCTCGATGACGAAGGGCAGTTGGCCGCTGATCGCGTCATCGGCCACGATCGTGACCGTGATCTGGAAGCGATGCTCCAGGTCATAAAGATGGGCGCGCTTGTGATTGAGCACATAAAGCGCGATCTCGGACCGCGTGCGGCCGACAACGTTGTGCGTGGCGCCGCGCTGGAGCGTCTCCTCGATCATGCGCAACAGCTGCAACGCGACCGAAGACACCGAGCGCACATGGCCAGTGCCGCCGCAATGCGGGCATTTGTCAGTCGAACTCTCGAGCACGCTGGTACGGATACGCTGGCGCGACATTTCCAAGAGGCCGAAGTGAGAGATGCGGCCGACCTGGATGCGGGCGCGATCGTTCTTGAGGCAATCCTTGAGTCGGCGTTCGACCGCCCGGTTGTTGCGTTTTTCATCCATATCGATGAAATCAATGACGATCAGCCCGGCGAGGTCGCGCAGACGCAGCTGGCGGGAAATCTCCTCGGAGGCTTCGAGGTTGGTCTTAAGCGCCGTGTCCTCGATGTGGTGCTCCCGGGTCGCGCGCCCCGAATTGACGTCGATCGCCACCAGCGCCTCGGTCTGGTTGAGCACGATATAGCCCCCTGACCGCAGTTGGACGACCGGCGAGAACATGGCGTCGAGCTGGCTTTCGATCCCATACTTCGCGAGAATCGGCTGGCTGTCGTGGTAGGGCCTCACGTTTTTGGCATGGCTCGGCATGAGCATACGCATGAAATCGCGGGCGTCGCGATAAGCGTCATCGCCTGCGACCACGACCTCGTCGATGTCCTTGTTGTAGAGGTCGCGGATCGACCGCTTGACCAGCGAGCCTTCTTCATAGACGAGCGTGGGCGCGGTCGAATTCAAGGTCAGGTCGCGCACCGTTTCCCAGGCGCGCAGCAGATATTCGAAATCGCGTTTGATCTCAGTCTTGGTGCGCGCAGCGCCGGCGGTGCGCAGGATGATGCCCATGCCTTCGGGCACCTCAAGGTCCTGCGCGATCTCCTTGAGCCGCCTGCGATCCAACACATTAGTGATCTTGCGGCTAATGCCGCCGCCGCGCGCGGTGTTCGGCATCAGCACCGAATAGCGTCCCGCGAGCGACAGGTAGGTCGTCAGCGCCGCGCCCTTGGTGCCGCGCTCCTCCTTGACCACCTGCACCAGCATGATCTGCCGGCGCTTGATCACCTCCTGGATCTTGTACTGGCGACGGTGGCGCGGTGCGCGGTCCGGCACCTCTTCCATGGCATCGTCGCCGCCAACCGATTCGACGATGTCCTCCTCTTCCCCCTCGACAAGCTCGCTGTGGCCGTTGCCATCCTCGTCGTCGCGCGCCTCCTCGCCCCCTCCACGGTCGGCGCCGGCGATTTCGCCGGCTTCTTCGTGCCCTGCATGGGCGGCCGTCTCGCCGGGATCGAGCGGCAATTCGTCGTGCTCTGACGTGGCCGCATGGTCGCTCAGTCGGCTCGCTGCGACCTCGGGGAGATTTTGCTCGTCCGGCGCCCCGGCATGATCGTCGCGCGCCGCACCACTGCGCCCGCCGCCAAGCCGCTCGCCGGTCTCGGGTTCGTTGCCCGCGTCCGCGTCAGCGTGGATATCGGATGGAGCGTCCCCGGGTTCGTTCGCTGTCGCCTCTGAGTCGTGCTCGACGAGGTCGTCGCCGATCGGCTCGCTCGCGACCGTTTCCGAACGGCGTCCGGCGGCCTGACGCCGGGGCGGGCGGCGCCGCATGCCGGCGCGGCGATCGGCTTCGGCTTCCGCGTCACGGTGGGCGCGCTCCTCTTCGTCGATCAGCGCCTGCCGGTCGGCGACGGGAATCTGGTAGTAATCAGGGTGGATTTCGCTGAACGCCAGAAAGCCATGGCGGTTGCCGCCATAGTCTATGAACGCCGCCTGGAGGGAGGGCTCGACCCGCGTCACTTTGGCAAGGTAGATGTTGCCTCTCAGTTGGCGGCGGCTTGCCGATTCGAAATCGAATTCCTCAACGCGGTTGCCGCGCAGTACAACCACCCGGGTCTCTTCCGGGTGGGTCGCATCGATAAGCATCTTGTTGGCCATTGGTGTGTCTCTTGGCAGCGCGCGGCAGAATGCGCGCCCGGCGTCCATGAACTTCGGTCCATGAAGCGGCCGGGTGCGACGCAATGCGGGCGCGCGTCTTTGGGAAAGATCGGCACACGCCACGCGCGACCGGACAAGCGAATGCTCCCTGCGGCCTTTCGGCCAAACGAGGTGTTTTCGCTGTCAATGATCGCCGGCATGGCGCATTCGACCCTAAAAGCGGAGCGGCAACGCAGGACGGCGTCGCCTTCAGGTATCAGCTGAAGATCCGGGTGAAACGGCCACCCGGCCGAAGAACCGACTGTCCTGTCTTTGTCAAATCCGGCAGCGGATGTGGCCGATTAGCTTCGCGATCCGCTGCGAATGGATTAATGGGCAGGATTCTCAACAACATTGGGCGGCATGCCCGAACGCGACAGAACAAGGATCTTCGAAGCCTTCAGTGATTCCTTTCTAAGCGGCATAATTAGGCATGGCAAGCCGCAACTGCCATGCCGGTGCGCCCAGATAGGCGCTACACCGAGGGTAATATATAACCATTTGATTGCGTTTACAGCGTAGCCACAGCGGTTTCCGAATGATTTCTTCAAGATCCATTAACCATGGGCTCCTATTGGGGTAAAAGGACGCCAGGGGATGAGGGGGCCGGAGATCAAGTGGTGGTCCGCATATTTGCACGCGCACTGGCTGAGTTTATGTCGAACGATAAATCGGCGGTAGTATCCCGGGGCCGCACTGTGCGGCGCAACGCCCTGGGCTCAGCCGTCCGGCGCCGGCCGAGTACGAACGGAAGCCTCGCGGTCCGCGTGGTCGTGTTGGCGGTCGCACTCGATCTCGCCCTGGTGTCGCAGGCCCAGTCTCAGATGCCGCTTGCGCTGCCCGACCCGCCGGCTGTTGACGGGCCAGCGATCGCGACCGACGCCCGCCTCGCCGGCGACGACAAGCAGACGCGATTGGTGATCGATATTTCCCACAAGATCGACATGCGGGCGTTTGCGCTTGCGGACCCGTACCGGGTCGTGATCGAAATCCCGCAGGTCGACTTCCGGCTTCCGCCCGACACCGGCGAGCACGGCCGCGGCATCATCAAGGCGTTCCGCTATGGGCTGGTGATGTCGGGTCAGTCCCGAATCGTCCTCGATCTAACCGGCCCCGTGAGGGTCACGAAGGCTTTCGTACTCGATCCGGTGGATGGGCAGCCGGCCCGCATGGTGCTTGACCTGATTGCGGTCGATCGCGACACATTCCTGCGCGCCGCCGCGATCGACAATCACCTGCCGCGGCCGGCCGAACGGGGGCCGGCTCACTTCGACCGCGAGGAGCACACGACCGATTCTCGGCCGGTGGTCGTGCTTGATGCAGGCCATGGCGGAATCGATCCGGGGACGCGGGCGCCGAGCGGCGAACTCGAAAAGGACCTTGTGCTCGAATTCGCATCGACGCTGCGCGCCAAGCTGGAGGCCACCGGCAAGTATCGGGTGATGATGACGCGAACCGACGACACCTTCGTTGAGCTTTCGGAGCGGGTGCGGTTCGCCCGCCAGCAACAGGCGCAGCTTTTGATCTCGATTCATTGCGATGCTCTCGCGCGGGGCGAGGGCGAGGCGGAAGGCGCCACCGTCTACACTCTGTCCGACAAGGCCTCCGACGCGGAGGCGCAGCGCCTGGCCGATACCGAGAACCGGGCGGATGTCATAGCGGGCGTCGATCTTGCCGCCGAGCCCGACGAGATTGCGGACATTCTCATCGACCTCGCGCAACGGGAGACGAGAACGTTCTCGGCCCATTTCGCCCGCAACGTCGTCAAGGAGATGCGCAGCGCGGCGCGCCTGCACAAGCGTCCGCAAAGGTCAGCCGGCTTCCGGGTTCTCAAAGCCGCCGATGTGCCCTCGGTGCTGATCGAACTCGGCTACGTATCGAACGCGCGGGATTTAAAGCAGCTGGTTTCCGAGAGCTGGCGCTCGCGCACGGGTGACGCCATCGTGCACGCGGTCCACACTTACTTCACAACGCGCCTAGCTGGCGGCGGTACTGGTGCGCGTGCCCAATAAGAACGCAGTCGCCGGTTGTGACAATTGCGGTGGCAATCGGCTGTCCGGAAATCGCGGATATATGATGCGCGGTAGGCCGTTCTTGCCCAAGTTTAATCATAAATCCGAGCGACGTAACGGACGCTGAGTCATGTGGCAGCGTTTGCTTATCGGGGCCGGGCATAGCGTGGCATCGAAAAGCTGTTAAAGGCTGAACTTGGCATTGTGAGGTGGCAGCCGAGTTTGTAGACTTCGGCGGGTCGTTCAAAATAGGCCGATGATGCGATTTTTGATCAGGTTTCTCGGCTTCCTGTTCGCGGCGGGGTCGCTCGTGTTCCTGGTTGCGGTCGCAGCCGTTGCCGGGTTGCTCTATCATTTCTCCAAGGACTTGCCGGACTATTCGCAGCTTCAGGACTATGAGCCGCCGGTGATGACGCGGGTGCACGCGGCCGACGGCGAGCTGCTTGCCGAATACGCCAAGGAGCGCCGGCTCTATCTCCCGATTCAGGCGGTGCCGAAGCTCGTCATCAATGCCTTCATTTCCGCCGAAGACAAGAATTTCTACGAGCATGCCGGCCTTGATTTCAATGGCATCGCCCGCGCCGGGTGGCTCTACCTGCTGAACCTCGGAACGAACAAGAGGCCGCAGGGCGCCTCCACGATCACCCAGCAGGTCGCCAAGAACTTCCTTCTCACCAACGAGGTGTCGTTCGCGCGCAAGATCAAGGAGGCGCTGCTGGCGCTCAAGATCGAGCGCACCTACACCAAGGACAAGATTCTCGAGCTCTATCTCAACGAGATCTATCTCGGCTTCGGCGCTTATGGGGTTGCGGCCGCGGCGCTGCTTTATTTCGACAAGCCGGTTAACGAGCTGACCGTGGCGGAGGCCGCCTATCTGGCGGCATTGCCGAAGGCGCCGGGCGTGCTGCACCCGTTCCGCCAGCGCGAGCGCGCCACCGAGCGGCGCAATTACGTCATCGACCGCATGGTCGAGAACGGCTACGTGACGACTCAAGCGGGCGAAAAGGCGAGGAAAGAGCCGCTCACCGTCGCCCAGCGCCGCGCGAGCGGATCCCGCATCATTGCGGCTGATTTCTTTGCCGAGGATGTGCGCCGTGAAATCTATGAGAAATACGGTGAGAAGGGCCTCTACGAGGGCGGCCTGTCGGTGCGCACCACGCTCGACCCCAAGATGCAGGTGATCGCCCACAAGGCGCTGGCCGACGGCCTCGTCCACTACGACGAGGCGCAAGGCTTCCGCGGCGTCACCCAGAAGATCGACGTCAGCGGCGACTGGGGCGTGAAGCTTGCGGACGTGCGCGCCTTCAACGATGTCGCGCCCTGGCGCCTCGCGGTCGTGCTGGAGACCAACGAACAGTCGGCCCGCATCGGCTTCCAGCCCGCGCGTGAGCCGGGCGGTGCGGTCGGGCGCGAGCGCCAGATCGGGAATATTCCGCTCGAAGGCGTCAAGTGGGCGCGTGCGTCGAGCGCAAAGAATCCCCTGAAAGTGAGCCAGGTGCTGGCGCCCGGCGACGTCATTTACGTGGAGCCGCTGGGCAAGGACAGCGGTCAATACAAACTGCGCCAAATCCCCGAGGTTTCCGGCGGCATGGTGGTGATGGATCCGTTGACCGGCCGCGTGCTGGCGCTGGTGGGCGGCTTCTCGTTCGATCAGAGCCAGTTCGACCGCGCCACCCAGGCGATGCGGCAGCCAGGCTCCTCGTTCAAGCCGTTTGTGTATTCCGCTGCTCTCGACAACGGCTACACGCCGTCCTCGATCGTGGTCGATGCCCCGATCGAGATCGACCAGGGCCCGGGAGTCGGCGTGTGGCGGCCGGAAAACTACGCAAAGGAAAAGTATGCGGGTCCCTCGACACTGCGCTTCGGCATCGAGAAATCACGTAATCTGATGACGGTGCGTCTGGCGCAGGATATCGGCATGCCGCTGATCGGCGAATACGCCAAGCGGTTCGGCATTTACGACAACCTGCCCAACTATCTGTCCTATTCGCTGGGCGCCGGCGAGACGACCGTGCTGCGGATGGCGACGGCCTACGCGATGATCGCCAATGGCGGCCGGCGGGTGACGTCCACCATGATCGATCGCATCCAGGATCGCTATGGCCGCACCATCTACAAGCACGATCAGCGCGAATGCCGCGGTTGCGATGCCAAGAAATGGGAGAATCAGCCCGAGCCCGGCCTGATCGACCGGCGCGAGCAAGTGCTCGATCCTATGACCACTTATCAGATCACTTCGATCATGGAAGGTGTGATCCAGCGCGGCACTGCGGCTGTATTGAACGAGGTCAAGAAGCCGATTGCCGGCAAGACCGGCACCACCAATGACGAGAAGGACGCCTGGTTCATCGGCTTCACGCCCGATCTCGTGGTCGGTGTTTACATGGGCTACGACAAGCCGCGCCATCTCGGCCGCGACGCCACCGGCGGCCACCTGTCGGCGCCGATCGCCAAGGATTTCTTCAAGGCGGCGCTCGCCGACAAGCCCGCAATGCCGTTCCGCGTGCCGCCCGGCATCAAGCTGATCCGCGTCGACGTCAAGACCGGCCAGCGCGCCGGGCCTGGAACCACGGGTGTCATCCTGGAAGCCTTCAAGCCCGGAACCGCTCCGCCCGAAAACAACGCAATCGCCGGCATGGGCGGTGCCGAGACGGTTGGCGTCAGCCCGGAGGCGGATGGCGCCGTGCGCCGCGGCGGGTTGTATTGAACGCTGCGCGCTTGCGCAATGCCGGCGGGATCGCTACATCCGGCATTCGACTCCTCTCTTGAGCCGGTGAGATCATGCGCGCGGAAATTGCGACCGTTGTGGGCGAAATCAAGCAGTCCCTGGGGCTGCTGAGGAGGCATCTTTGACTTCGACAAGGCGCGCGCCCGCCTCGCCGAGCTGAACCACCTCGCCGAAGATCCCAATCTGTGGAACGATCCCCAGCGCGCCAGTCGGCTGATGCAGGAGCGCACCTCGCTTGAGGAGCAGCTCTCAGCGCTTGGCCGGATCGAGCGCGAGGTCGAGGACAACGTCGGCATGATCGAGCTCGGCGAGGCCGAGAACGATGCCGGCGTTGTTGGCGAGGCCGAGGCGGCGCTCAGGCGGCTCAAGGCCGAGGTGGCGCGGCGCGAGCTGGAGGCGCTGTTGTCCGGGGAGGCCGACGGCTTCGATACATTCGTCGAAGTCCATGCGGGCGCCGGCGGCACCGAGAGCCAGGACTGGGCCAACATGCTGCTGCGCATGTACACGCGCTGGGCCGAGCAGCACGGCTACAAGATCGAGTATCTGGAAGAGACGGCCGGCGAAGAAGCGGGCATCAAGTCGGCCACCATCCAGGTGAAGGGCCACAACGCCTATGGCTGGCTCAAGAGCGAGGACGGCGTGCACCGGCTGGTGCGCATCTCGCCGTTCGACTCCAACGCCCGCCGGCACACCTCCTTTGCCAGCATTACGGTCTATCCGGTGATCGACGACCGCATCGTCATCGACATCAAGGAGGCCGACGTGCGCACCGACACCATGCGGTCGGGCGGCGCCGGCGGTCAGCACGTCAACAAGACCGAGTCGGCAGTGCGCCTCACCCACATCCCGACCGGCATCGCCGTCGTGTGCCAGGCCGAGCGCTCCCAGCACAAGAACCGCGCCCAGGCCTGGAAAATGCTGCGGGCCCGGCTCTACGAGCGCGAGATCAAGCGGCGCGAGGCGCAGGCGATCGCCGAGCAGGCCGCCAAGACCGATATCGGCTGGGGCCACCAGATCCGCTCCTATGTGCTCCAGCCCTACCAGATGGTGAAGGACCTGCGCACCGGGGTGAGCACGTCCAACACCGGCGCTGTGCTCGACGGCGACCTCGATGAGTTCATGGCGGCAGCGCTTGCGCAGAAAGCGTTCGGGGAGGAGCCGAAGCAGGTGGAGGACGTGGAGTAGGGGCGGTTCGGTAGCCCCGATTTGGGGACGGACGATTTGCCGTCCCGTAATGCGGAATTGGCGCCTCCTCTCGACCTTTGAATTCCCTGCTAGCAATTTGGCGGGGAAATTTTGCGAATTTGGAACCGATCCGGCGCTGGCTGGCCTCTATTCGTGCAGTGATTCCAGCGTGGTGCACGAAGATGCTCGAATTTCCCGTCCGT
>WNFC01008510.1_pt1 | contig 11310 bp, 11 predicted proteins | sample 5400541 | NCBI WGS metagenome assembly WNFC01 (sample SAMN13153342, study PRJNA577476) | soil metagenome | isolation source: 120 cm saprolite under Douglas fir tree site 2 hole 2 replicate 1 | place: USA:California | collected 2015-04-18
GGCGTCAGGTGCGCTGCCGCCGTCGGGGCCGCCGCGACAGCCGGGGCAACGGCGCCCAGCCCGGCCAGCAACCCTGCGGCGCTCGCGACCGCACATACCAGCCTGGCCCGAGTTCTGTTCATCCGCGTCCCCCCGCCTGTGCGCTCCGGCGAACCTCCTGATGATTGTCCGCCTTGCCGGTTTTCGTCAACGGTCGCACCGCCGGCCACCGGGCCGGGCAGGAGGGCAGGCGGGGGCTCGGCAGGGCGGTAGGTGGGCGCCGGGCTGGGCCGCTGGGGGGGCCGGGCCGGGACCGCCAGCAGGGGCGGCGGGCGCACCGGAGCGGATCGTCCTGGGCCCGGACCAGGCACCGGGAGTGGGCATACGCTTGTCGCGAGGCCCGCGTCGACGAGGACGCGGGAGGACGCCAGGAGAGTCACCACAGTGACGAACGTCTTCGCGAGCAACCCAGGCGGAAACGCGCCCGCATACCCCCAGGACGCGCTCGCCCCCGCACCCGCCGCCCGCGGCGGGCACGAGCAAATCGTGTTCTGTCAGGACCCACAGACCGGACTGCGGGCGATCATCGCCATCTACTCCACCGCGCTCGGCCCGGCACTGGGCGGAACCCGCTTCTTCCCGTACCCGACGGAGGAGGCGGCCCTGGCCGACGCGCTGAACCTGTCCCGTGCCATGGCGTACAAGAACGCCCTGGCCGACCTCGACCTCGGCGGCGGCAAGGCCGTCATCATCGGCGACCCGGCCAAGCACAAGACCGAGGCCCTGCTACGGGCCTACGGCCGCTTCGTCGAGTCATTGGGCGGGCGCTACATCACCGCGTGCGACATCGGCACCTTCAGCGACGACATGGACGTGATAGCCCGCGAGTGCCGGCACGTCACCGGGCGGACGCTGCTGAACGGCGGCGGCGGGGACTCCTCGATCCTGACGGCGATCGGGGTGTTCCACGGGATGCGGGCCGCGGCGGAGCACATCTGGGGCTCCGACAGCCTGGAGGGCCGCCTGGTCGGGGTGGAAGGCGTGGGCAAGGTGGGCCACCGGCTGGTCGGCCACCTGGTCGAGGCGGGTGCCAGGGTCGTGGTCTGCGACGTCAGCGCCGCCGCGGTCCAGCGGGTGCAGGCGGCGCATCCGGGCGTGCAGGCCGTGGCCGACGAGACCGAGCTTCTGGGCCGGCCGCTCGACATCTACGCACCGTGCGCGATGGGCGGCGCGCTCACCGACGAATCGGTGGCGGCGCTGTCCGCCCGGATCGTCTGCGGCGGGGCCAACAACCAGCTCGCACACCCCGGGCTGGAGAAGGTGCTCGCCGACCGCGGCATCCTCTACGCCCCGGACTACCTGGTGAACGCCGGCGGGGTCATCCAGGTCGCGGACGAGCTGGACGGTTTCAACTTCGAGCGGGCCCGCGCGCGTGCCGAACGGATCTTCGTATCGGCGAAGAAGATCTTCGCGCTGGCGGACGAAGAGGGCGTGCCGCCCGCAGTGGCCGCCGACCGGCTGGCCGAGCGGCGGGTGGCCGAGGTGGGCCGGCTCCGTGGCATCTGGCTGCCTTCCTGAGCCGGCGCACAATACCAGCAGTGCGGCTGGGAAGCGCTCGCGGCGCAAAGCAGGTACCTTAATAGATGCAAGCGGGCTCGAACGCGCGTCGCGCTCCAGGTGCTGGAGAAGCGACGCGCCGCACCATGTGCACGAAGCCCATATTGCTCACTGCAGGGAACAGGGACCTAGGCAAGGTCCCGCATGTTCGAGGGGGTCGAGCCAATGGGGCGCGGCCGAGCCAAGGCCAAGCAGGTAAAGGTGGCACGCCAGCTCAAGTACAACAGCGGCGGCACTGACCTTGACCGGCTGCGGACCGAGCTGGGCGTCGGCGAAGGCAGGCGGGACAACAACGACCACGCCTCCGACCTCGCCGACCGTTACAGCGACTTCGACGATCTCGACGAAGATGAAGACGAGGCCGAGGCGCACTAGCCGAGGCGGGGCACATTGCCCGATGACCTGCGGTCAGCCGAGGCGGGGCCACATTGTGCCCCCTCAGGCCCTATAGGCACCCACTAGCCGGACGCCTTCACCGCCCGAGGTGACCTCACCGGCGCGCCAGGCAGGGACACCGCGCCCATTCAACAACTCCAGGGCACGGTCTGCGTCTGCTGCTGCTACCACGGCCACCATGCCCACCCCCATGTTGAACACCCGCTCCATCTCGTCCTGGCCTATCCCCCCGTGGCCAGCTATGAACGCAAAGACCTCACTCGGACGCCAGGTCCCGCGCTCTACCACGGCTCCGCTCTCCCCGGGCAACACCCGGGTCAGGTTTGCCGCCAGGCCGCCCCCGGTCACGTGCGCGAACGCGTGCACGTCACACCCGGCGGCCAGAGCCAGGCAATCGCGCGCGTAGATGGTGGTCGGTTCCAGCAGTTCCTCGCCCAGCGTCCGGCCGAGCCCGGCGGGCTCCGCGTCCAAGGACAGGCCGGCCTCGGCGATCACCCGCCGGACCAGTGAGTACCCGTTGGCGTGCAGCCCCGACGAGGCGAGCGCGAGCACCGCGTCCCCCGGCCGTACCCGGTCGGGGCCGAGCAGGGCGTCCGCCTCCACGACCCCGGTCGCCGCGCCCGCCAGGTCGAAGTCGTCCGGGCCCAGATGGCCCGGGTGCTCGGCGGTCTCGCCGCCGAGCAGCGCGCACCCGGCCAGCTCACAGCCCTTGGCCACGCCCCGGACGACCTCGGCGGCACGGTCGGCCGACAGCCTGCCGAACACCACGTAGTCGGTCAGGAACAGCGGCTCGGCGCCGCAGGTGACCAGGTCGTCCACCACCATCGCGACCAGGTCCAGGCCGACCGTGCCGAACCGGCCGAGCCGCTGGGCGATGACCACCTTGGTGCCCACTCCGTCGGTGGCGGTGGCCAGTAGCGGGCGCCGGTAGCCGGTCAGCCGGGAGGCGTCGAACAGGCCGGCGAAACCGCCGATCCCCCCGATCACCTCGGGCCCCGCGGTTCGCGCGACCGCGTCCCGCATCAGGGCCACAGCGCGATCCCCCGCCTCGATGTCCACGCCGGCGGCACGGTAGGAGGATCCGCCGTCCGGCCTGGAGGCCATCGGGGTCCAGGGGGGTCGCTCCCCCGGGCCAGCGGCCCAGGCCGCCGCGACGAACTCACGGGGGCCCGTAGGCCACTGGGGGGTTCCCGGGAGTCGCTCCCCCGGCCCAGCGGCCCAAGCCGCCGTAACGAAGTCACAGGGGCCTGTAGGCCATCGGGGGGTGCCGGGGGGTCGCTCCCCCGGGCCAGCAGGGCTCACTGCTGCGCCGCCCCGACGGCAGCCGCCGCCCCTTCCAGCACGTGCTTGCCACGCTCGGCCTCGGCGACCGGAACCGGGTAGTCCCCGTCGAAACAGGCCCGGCACAGCCGGTGCGCGGGCACCGTGGTCGCCTCGATCAGGGCCGCCAGCGAGACGAACCCGAGCGAGTCGGCCCCGATGGACTCGCGGATCTCCTCGACCGCGAGGCTGCCGGCGATCAGCTCGGCCCGGGTGGCGAAGTCGATCCCGTAGAAGCAGGGCCACTGCACCGGCGGGCTGGAGATCCGCACGTGCACCCGGGCGGCCCCCGCCTCGCGCAGCATCGCGATGATGGCGCGCTGGGTGCTGCCGCGCACGATCGAGTCGTCCACCACGACGATCCGCTGGCCGGCGATCACGTCCCGCAGCGGGTTCAGCTTCAGCCGGATGCCTCGCTCGCGGATCGTCTGGCTCGGCTGGATGAACGTGCGCCCCACGTAGGAGTTCTTGACCAGCCCCTGCCCGTAGGGGATGCCGCTGGCCTGCGCGTACCCGATCGCGGGCGGGGTTCCCGACTCAGGCACCGGGATGACCAGGTCCGCCTCGGCCGGGTGCTCGGCGGCCAGGCGGCGCCCCACCTCCACCCGCGCCGCCTGCACGCTCCGGCCGGCGATAGCGGTGTCGGGCCGGGCCAGGTAGACGTACTCGAACAGGCAGCCCCGGGGCTGCGCCGGGGCGAAAGAGGCGGAGGTGACCCCGCGCTCGTCGATGGAGATCAGCTCACCCGGCTCCACCTCGCGGACGAACCGGGCGCCGACGATGTCCAGGGCCGCGCTTTCGCTGGCGACCACCCAGCCCTGGGTGAGCCTGCCCAGCACCAGAGGACGGAAGCCCTGCGGGTCCCGCGCCGCGTACAGGGTCCGCTCATCGGCGAAGACCAGCGAGTACGCGCCCCGGACCAGGGGCAGGGTGGCCAGCGCGGCGTCGATGAGGCTGTCGTGGCCCGGGCCGGCGAACAACGCGGTCAGCACGTCGGTGTCGGACGTGCTGGCCAGCCCCGGAAGGCCGCCAGCCGGGGCGACCAGGGCAGCGAGTTCCAGCGTATTGATCAAATTTCCGTTGTGCCCGAGGGCGATGCCCCCGGCCGGCGTTGGCCGGAACGTCGGCTGGGCGTTCTCCCACACCGACGAGCCACTGGTGGAGTAGCGGCAATGCCCGACCGCGATGTGCCCGTGCAGGCTGCTCAGCACCCGCTCGTCGAAGACCTGGGCCACCAGCCCCATGTCCTTGTACACGACGATCCGGGAGCCGTCGCTGACGGCGATGCCCGCCGATTCCTGCCCGCGGTGCTGCAGCGCATACAGGCCGTAGTAGGCGAGCTTCGCGACGTCCTCACCGGGGGACCACACGCCGAAAACGCCGCACGCGTCCCGAGGAGGCCGATCCCCCGGATCCAAGTCGCCGGTCAGTCGGCCATCGGGCTTGACCACCCGGTCAGTCTAGTGTTCCGTGCCGCGTTCTCCCGGCAACTCCAGCACCGGCAGGTAAGGGGCCAGGTCGGCGCGGACCCCGCTGGCCCGCACCGCGCCGGTGGCCAACGCGTCGGCCCACGGCAGTAAGCCGGCCGCCAGGCGGATCCAGGTCACCGGGTCCATCTCGACCACGTTGGGCGGGGTGCCGCGGGCATGCCTGGGACCCTCGATGCACTGGGCTGCCGCGTACGGCGGCACCCGGACCTCCACCGCCCGGCCTGGCGCCTGGGCGGCGAGCAGCCCGGCGAGGTACCTGGCCGCGGCGCGCAGCGCGCCGGGGCGCGGGGTCAGCCCGGCGCGCAGGGCCTGGACCACCGCGAGCGCGCTGGCGCGGCCCAGCGCGTCCGGATCGCCGGGCCCGGCCCAGGCCGGCTCACCCAGCGCGGACCGCTGCTCGTCCAGGGCGGTGCGCAGGCGCTGAGCGGCCTGGAGCCGCTGGGCGGCTCTGTCGCTGGCGGCCATGTCGCGCCTCTCAGCCGAACAAGGCGGGCAGCACCCGGGCGCGCGCGGCCGCCAGTTCGCCGCGGGCCACGCTGAAGCAGTCCGCCACCTCCAGCCCGTCCCCGCCGACCGTGCCCAGGTCCGCCAGTGGCACCGCGTGACGCTCACACAGCGCGGCGAGCGCCGCCTCGGCGCCAGGCGCGACCTCGGCCACCGCGCGGGCGGGCGTCTCGCTGAACAGTATCGTGAACGGGTCGCCGGGCAGGCTCACCCGGCAGCCCGCCGCGCCGCTCACGCAGCATTCGGCCAGGGCGACGGCCAGGCCGCCGTCCGAGAGGTCATGCGCCGCCGCGAGCAGGCCGTCCGCCGCGGCCGCCGCGAGGGTGCTGGCGAGCGCCTGTTCCGCCGCCAGGTCCACGGCGGGCGGCCGGCCGCCGTGATGCCCGTGCACCGCCCAGGCCCACGCCGAACCGCCGAAATCGGCGCCGGTCCGGCCGAGCAGGACCACCGTGGCCCCGGGCCGGCGGAAGCCGAGCGACAGCCGGCGCCGCACGTCGGGCAGGACCCCCAGCACCCCGACCACCGGCGTAGGGTGGATGGGCACCTCCCCGGTCTGGTTGTAGAAGCTCACGTTGCCGCCGGTGACCGGGGTGCCGAGGACCGCGCAGCCGTCGGCGAGGCCGCGTACGGCCTCAGCGAACTGCCACATCACGCCGGGATCCTCGGGCGAGCCGAAGTTGAGGCAGTTGGTCACCGCGGCCGGCCGCGCTCCGGTGGCCGCCACGTTCCGGTACGCCTCGGCCAGCGCTAGCTGGGCGCCCGCGTACGGGTCGAGCCGGGAGTACCGCCCGTTGCCGTCGATGGCGAGCGCCAGTCCCAGCCCGGTCTGCTCGTCCACCCGGACCACCCCGGCGTTCTCCGGCGCGGCCAGCACCGTGTCGCCGAGCACGTGCCGGTCGTACTGCTCGGTCACCCAGGTCTTGTCCGCCAGGTCCGGCCAGGACAGCAGGGTCAGGAGGGTGTCCAGCAGCTCGCCGGGAGCGGGCCGGGGCAGCCTGGCCGGGTCGTCGGCGGCCAGCGCGTCCTGGCTGGCCGGGCGCACCGCGGGCCGGTCGTAGACCGGGCCCTGGCTGGCCGCGGTCTCCGGCGCGATGTCCACCACCACCTCACCGCGCCAGGTCATCTCCAGCCGCCCGGTGCCGGTCACCTCGCCGATCACCGTGGCCGGCACGTCCCAGCGTGCGCAGATGCCGGTGAACCGCTCGACATGCCGCGGCTCGACGATCGCCATCATGCGTTCCTGCGACTCGCTCATGAGGATCTCGGCGGGGCCGAGCGAGGAGTCCCGCAGCGGCACGAGGTCCAGGTTCACCGCCATGCCGGAACCGCCGCCCGCGGCGAGTTCCGCGGTCGCGCAGGAGACCCCGGCCGCACCCAGGTCCTAGATGCCGGCCAGCAGCCCGGCCGCGCCAAGCTCGAGGCAGCACTCGACCAGCAGCTTCTCCATGAACGGGTCGCCGACCTGCACGCTCGGCCGCTTCGCCGCCTCGCCGCCGCCGAACGACGCGCTGGCCAGCACCGACGCCCCGCCGATCCCGTCCGGCCCGGTGCGGGCGCCGAACAGGATCACCTTGTTGCCCGCTCCCCGCGCCGCGGCGAACTGCAGGTCCCCGTGCCGCATGACGCCCACGCAGAGCGCGTTCACCAGCGGGTTGCCGGCGTAGCAGGGGTCGAAGGCCAGCTCACCGCCGATGTTCGGCAGGCCGAGGCAGTTCCCGTAGAAGGAGATCCCGCCGACCACGCCGGGCAGCACCCGGGCGGTGTCCGGGGCGTCCGCCGGGCCGAACCGGAGCGAGTCCATCACCGCCACCGGGCGGGCGCCCATGGCCAGGATGTCGCGGACGATCCCGCCGATCCCGGTCGCCGCGCCCTGGAACGGCTCCACGTACGACGGGTGGTTGTGGGATTCGATCTTGAAGGTGGCCGCGTACCCCTGGCCGATGTCCACCACCCCGGCGTTGTGCCCGATGCCGGCCAGCAGGGCCCCACCCGCCTCCCCATCCCCCTTCACTGGCGGCGCCTGGTCGGCGAACTGGCGCAAGTGCCGCCGGGACGACTTGTAGGAGCAGTGCTCGCTCCACATCACCGAGTACAGCGCCAGTTCCGGGTCGGTCGGCCGCCGACCGAGCAGTTCCCGGATCCGCTGGTACTCCTCGTCGGTCAGGCCCAGTTCCCGGTACGGCTGGGGGCGGTCCGGAGTGGCAGCGGCCTGCGCCACGGTGTCCGCGCCGGCCACGGTGCTCGTGCCCACCGGGGCGTTCATTTCAGGGCCTCCTCGCGGGACGTCGTGCCGGAGGCCCGCAGGCTGGCACCATGCCGGAGGCGCGCAGGCTGGCACCATGCCGGAGGCGCCGGGGAGCGCTGCAGCGTTCGGCCCGGCGGCTGCGGCGCGGCGCGGCGCGAGGATGACAGAGGAAGCCTCTCCGGGATGTCGGCGTTCACCGGGCCACCAGCGCGCGCACGGCCGAGGTGAAGAACCCGAGCCCGTCGCTGCCCGGCCCGGTCAGCGGGTCGATCGCGTGCTCGGGATGCGGCATGATCCCGACCACGTTCCCGCCGGGGCTCGCCACCGCGGCGATGTCCCGCGCGGAGCCGTTCGGGCTGCCGTCGCAGTAGCGGGCGACCACCTGGCCGTCCGCCTCCAGCCGGTCCAGCGTGGCGGGGTCGGCCAGGTACGAGCCCTGGCCGCTCTTGAGCACCACGGTGATCTCCTGGTCCCGCTGGTAGCCGCTGGTCCACGGGGTGGCGTTGTGCTCGATGCGCACCCGGACCGCCCGGTCGATGAACCGGAGCCCGGCGTTGTGGGTCAGCGCGCCCGGCAACAGGTGCGCCTCGCACAGGATCTGGAACCCGTTGCAGATGCCGAGCACCGGCAGCCCCGACCGGGCGGCGGGCACCAGGTCCGCCATCACCGGGGCAAACCGCGCGATCGCCCCGCAGCGCAGGTAGTCACCGTAGGAGAAGCCGCCGGGCAGGATCACCGCGTCAACGCCGCGCAGGCCACGGTCACCGTGCCAGAGCGGGACCGGCTCGGCCCCGGCGCGCCGGACCGCGCGCGCGGCGTCGCGGTCATCCAGTGATCCCGGAAAGGTGACGACCCCCACCCGGACCGTCACGAGAGTCCTCCCACGCCAGGCAGGCTACCGGCTCAGCGGCCCTCGGGCGGCGGTCGCACCCGGCCCCGCGCCGCTCGCATTTGTGGGCGATCACGCCAACGACCACAAAAGAATGTGGGCGATGGCGCCAACGACTACAAACGATCCCGGGAAAGACGAGGGTCCAGGGCAGCGGGTCAGCCAGCGTCGGCGAGTTCGCCGTCTTCGATTTCGCCGTCCGGCGCGTGCGCGAACGGGGCACCGGGGCGCCAGGCCAGGCGCTTTTGCAGCGAGACCACGGTCCGGTGCTCGGGGCCGTTGGTCGTCATGCTGACGTCATCGACGCAGGCACGCATGATGTCGATGCCCCGCCCCGACTCCGGCAGCGCGGCGATGTCCTCGTCACTGACCGCCGCCTCACCGGCGTGGGCCGCGGTCCCGGCACGGCCCGCTCCGAGCAGCGAGCGGCCGAGCGTGGCAGGCCGGCCGCCACGGCGCCGCGGGCGCACCGCCGAGACCGACCCCGGCCAGGGACGGCGCCGCAGCCCAGGGAGGCGCCCACCGGCGAACCCCGGCCAGGTGTTCTGCACCTCGATACGGCAGCCCCGCCGGCCCAGGCTGGCCACCACCTCGTACCTCCGGCCCGGCCCGCCGTGGCGGACCACGTTGGTGCAGGCCTCGGTCACGGCGAGTAGCAGTTCCGCGAGTCCGTCGTCGTCGGCGCCGAGCCCCCGCAGGGCATCGCCGAGCATATGGCGCATTACCGGCACACTCAGTGCCTCGCGCGGAAACACCAGGCAGAGCTTTACGTCCACGCTAGGCTCCCCGGCGCTGCTCACCGAAGTATGCATACGCCCCCCGGTTCCCGCTTCCACGGTCGATCTCGGCCACTTGAAGTGCTTTCCCCGCCTGAGCCGGGGTAACCGTCAACTTGAGTGACACCATGGTTAACGCACGCAGCAGCAGACCGCCTAAGCAGCGGCGCATCGCGGTGCCAAGTCATCTCCTCACTCAGAGTGCAGCACGAATTCCTCAATCACCGGGTTCGCGAGCAATTCGCCAGCAAGTGCTTCGACCCTGGTCAGAGCGCTGTCATCGGCTTCTCCGCGCAGTTCAACCTCGAACCGCTTACCTTGGCGGACGCCCACCACGTCGCCGTATCCAAGCCGCTGACAGGCGCGTGAGATCGCCTCTCCCTGCGGGTCGTGAATCTCCCGCTTCAGCATCACGTCGACAATGATTTTGGTCACTTTTCCTGGCCCTTTCCTCGCGCTTGCCCACCGGCCACGCAGCGTACGCCACAGGCGGCCAGACGGTGAGTGTTCATCCGGGGTTAGCCGCACGCGCCGGCGTCTGTCACGATGGCCATAACGGTCCGGGCCCACCAGAGCCATCACGGACCCCCCGCTGGCCGGTCACGGCGATCCCGCAACCGGCCCCGATCACAAGGAGTGGCACGTGACCGTCGATGCTGACGGTGCGGTCACCGCCGCACCGGGATCCGCCAGCCTGGACGGGCAGGCCGGATCACGCGTGGAAACCGTCCAACTGCTCACGCCCGAGGGGGAGCGGCTCGAGCACCCCGACTACCCCTTGGAACTTTCCGCCGACGAGGTGAAGGGGCTCTACCGCGACCTCGTCCTGGTCCGCCGGATCGACACCGAGGCGATCGCGCTGCAACGCCAGGGCGAACTGGGCATCTGGGCCTCGCTGCTCGGCCAGGAGGCGGCACAGGTCGGCTCCGGGCGGGCACTCGGCCCGCGCGACATGGCCTTCCCCACCTACCGCGAGCACGGGGTGGCCTGGTGCCGCGGGCTCGACCCGATGAAGCTTTTCGAGCTGTTCCGCGGGGTCAGCCACGGCGGCTGGGATCCCGCCGAGCACAACTTCCACCTGTACACGATCGTGATCGGCGCCCAGACCCTCCACGCTACCGGGTACGCGATGGGCATCCAGCGGGACGGGCTGGTGGGCGAGAACGGTGAGGCGGTCATCGTCTACTTCGGCGACGGCGCCACCAGCGAGGGCGACGTGAACGAGGCGTTCGTGTTCGCCTCGGTGTTCAACGCGCCCGTGGTGTTCTTCTGCCAGAACAACCAGTGGGCCATATCGGAGCCGCTGGAGCGGCAGAGCCGCGTCCCGCTGTTCGAGCGGGCGAGCGGCTTCGGGTTCCCAGGAATCCGGGTGGACGGCAACGACGTGTTCGCCTGCCTGGCGGTGACCCGCAAGGCCATGCAGGCCGCCCGGGAGGGCCAGGGCCCCACGCTGATCGAGGCGTTCACCTACCGGATGGGCGCGCATACCACCACCGACGACCCGACCAGGTACCGGCTGGCCGCCGAACTGGAGGCGTGGAAGCTCAAGGACCCGGTGGAACGGGTGAAGGCCTACCTGGTCCGCACCGGCGCCGCCGACCCGGCCTTCTTCGATGACATCGACGACGAGGCGGCGGAGGTCGGCCGCAACGTCAGGCAGAGCTGCCTGGCCATGCCCGACCCGGAACCGCTGGCGATCTTCGAAAACGTGTACAGCGAGCCGAACGCGCTGCTGGCCGCCGAGCGTGAGGAGTTCGCCGCTTATCTGGACTCGTTCGAGCCCGGGGAGGTGGCGTGATGACCGTGCTGACGCTGTCCAAGGCGATCAACCATGGCCTCCGCAAGTCCCTGGAAGCCGACCCCAAGGTGCTCATCATGGGCGAGGACGTGGGCAAGCTGGGCGGGGTGTTCCGCGTCACCGACGGCCTGCAGAAGGACTTCGGCGAGTCCCGCGTGGTGGACACGCCGCTCGCCGAGTCCGGCATCGTCGGCACCGCGATCGGGCTGGCCCTGCGCGGCTACCGGCCGGTGTGCGAGATCCAGTTCGACGGCTTCGTCTTCCCCGCGTTCGACCAGATCGTGAGCCAGCTTGCC
>WNFC01011879.1_pt1 | contig 11310 bp, 12 predicted proteins | sample 5400541 | NCBI WGS metagenome assembly WNFC01 (sample SAMN13153342, study PRJNA577476) | soil metagenome | isolation source: 120 cm saprolite under Douglas fir tree site 2 hole 2 replicate 1 | place: USA:California | collected 2015-04-18
CCCGCGCGGCGAGCGGGAAATCCTTGCGCAACGGATGCCCCTCGAACCCGTCCGGCAGGAGCAGCGGCGCCAGAGCGGGATGGCCGTCGAAGACCACGCCGAACATCTCGTGCGTCTCCCGTTCCGCCCAGCCCGCACCGCGGAACAGGCCGGTCGCGGTGGGCAGGACCGGGTCCTCCGGCGGGACCAGGGTGCGCACCAGCAGGTGCTGCCGGTCCTCGATCGAGTACAGGTGGACCACCACGGCCAGGCCCTGGTCCTGCTCGTCCACGGCCGTGAGCCAGTCGAAGAAGTCGCAGCCCGCGACGTCGCGGGCGAACTCCAGCGCGGCGAGCCAGTCCTCCCGCGGCACATCCATCGTGACCGTGCCCCCCTCGGCCGCGCACCGGGCCGCGGGCAGGTGGCGGGCCGCCTCGGCCAGCAGCCGGTCGCCGGTCACGGCGGGTCCCCCGCCGCGCCCGACAGCAGCAACAGGCCATGCACCAGCGCCTCCGGGCGCGGCGGGCAGCCCGGGACGTAGACGTCGACCGGGATGAGCTGGTCGGCTCCCTTGGTCACGCAGTAGGAGTCCCAGTACGGGCCGCCGCTGTTGGAACAGGCGCCGAAGGACAGCACCCGCCGGGGCTCGGGGAGTTCGCGGTAGGCGGCCAGGACCAGCGGGGCCAGCTTGTCGGTCACCGTGCCGGCCACCACGAGCACGTTCACCGGGCCGTCGCCCGGCAGCAGCCCGGCGCACCGCCGCAAGGCCGCGGACACCTCGACCGCGCAGCAGGCCAGGCCGGCGTCGAATACCCGCACCCACGCCGGGACCGCGGCCGCCTCGGTCTCGCCGGGACGGCGCGGCAGTGGCAGGTCCACGGCAGCCATTCCGTCAGCCTATGCCGAACGCCGGAGGCGGCCCGTGGCCCGGCGGTCACCCCCGGTCCGCGACCCGGCTCGCCAGCCAGTCGAGGCCCGGCACACATCGGCCCTCGTGAACCCGCGAGTGTTCCGCTGCGTCTATGACACAGAGAGTATGATTAGGTCCGGAAGTGTTACATGAACATGCCAGCTGCACGGGGGCCGAGTGCGGTGCCTATTCGGGGATTGGGTGGGTGCGTGTGCCCCCGTTGGGGACGCTGATGCGATCTGCGTCACAGTCTCACGTGGAGTGCTCACGTACCCGCTTCCGCTGCCCTGGCTCCCCGGTAACCTGGGCAGGTTCGCCCCGCGAAGACGACGAAACAGGGCAGCTCACCTGCCCCGTTAGCGCTCACGGACCCACGCCGGCCCCGGCGCCCGCCCGCGCAGCGTGGAGGAGGTCCATCAACCGTGGCCAAGCAGGTCCAGCAACTTGACCGTGTCATAATCCGGTTCGCTGGCGATTCCGGCGATGGGATGCAGCTCGCCGGTGACCGGTTTACCCAGGAAACCGCGGCGTTCGGTAACGACCTTTCTACGTTGCCGAACTTCCCCGCGGAGATCCGGGCCCCGGCGGGCACCCTGCCGGGGGTGTCCAGCTTCCAGTTGCACTTCGCGGATCACGACATTCTCACCCCGGGCGACGCCCCCGACGTGCTCGTGGCGATGAACCCGGCGGCGCTCAAGGCGAACCTGGCCGATGTCCCGCGGGGCGCGGACATCATAACACCGACGAGTTCACCAAGCGGAACCTCAGCCGGGTCGGCTACGAGTCCAGCCCGCTGGAGGACGGCTCGCTGTCGAACTACAACCTCCACGCGGTCCCGGTCACCTCGATGACCGTCAAGGCCCTCGAAGAGTTCGACATCACCCGCAAGGACGCCGAGCGGGCCAAGAACATGTTCGCGCTGGGCCTGCTCTCCTGGCTCTACAACCGGCCGGTCGAGTCCACGATCGCCTTCCTCGAATCCAAGTTCGCGGGCAAGCCGGAGATCATGAAGGCCAACAAGGCGGCCTTCCAGGCCGGCTGGAACTACGGCGAGACCACCGAGGCCTTCTCGGTCCAGTACGAGGTCAAGCCCGCCCGGCTGAAGCCGGGCGCCTACCGGAACATCACCGGCAACAGCGCGCTCGCCATCGGGCTGGTGGCGGCGTCCCGGCGGTCCGGGCTGCCGCTGTTCCTCGGCTCCTACCCGATCACGCCGGCCTCGGACATCCTGCACGAGCTGTCCAAGCTCAAGCGGTTCGGGGTGCGCACGTTCCAGGCCGAGGACGAGATCGGCGGCGTGGGCGCGGCGCTCGGCGCGTCCTTCGGCGGCGCGCTCGGCGTCACCTCCACCTCAGGGCCGGGGATGGCACTAAAAGCAGAGACGATCGGGCTCGCCGTCTCGGTCGAGCTGCCGCTGATCATCTGCGACATCCAGCGGGCCGGCCCGTCGACCGGCATGCCGACCAAGACCGAGCAGGCCGACCTGCTGATGGCGCTGTACGGCAGGAACGGCGAGTCGCCGGTCGCGGTCATCGCGCCCGCCACGCCTTCTGACTGCTTCGAGACCGCGCTCGAGGCGGTCAGGATCGCGGTCAAGTACCGCACGCCCGTGATCATCCTGTCCGACGGCTACCTGGCGAACGGGTCCGAGCCCTGGCGCATCCCCGAGGTCGCGGGCCTGCCCAAGCTCCGCGACGAGTTCTCCTTCTCCAGCCCGAAGGACTGGGAGGGCGAGGACGGTAAACCGGAGTTTCACCCGTTCCTCCGCGACCCGCGGACCCTCGCCCGGCCCTGGGCCATCCCGGGCACCCCGGGCCTGGAGCACCGGATCGGCGGGATCGAGAAGGCGGACGACAGCGGCACCATCTCCTACGACGCGGACAACCACGACAAGATGGTGCGGCTGCGCCAGGCCAAGATCGACGGCATCGCGGCGGACATCGGGCCGCTGGAGGTCGACGACCCGGACGGCGATGCGAAGGTTCTCGTCCTGGGCTGGGGATCCACGTTCGGCTCGATCGGCGCCGCGGTGCGCCAGGTCCGCAACGCGGGCGGCTCGGTCGCCCAGGCCCACCTGCGGCACCTGTCCCCGTTCCCGGCCAACCTCGGCGAGGTGCTGGCCGCCTACGACAAGGTCCTGGTGCCCGAGATCAACCTGGGGCAGCTCGCGCTGGTGCTGCGCGGCCGCTACCTCGCCGATGTCATCTCCTACAACCGGGTCCGCGGGCTGCCGTTCCGCGCCGCGGAACTGGCTGGCGTCATCCAGGACGTGATCAGCAATGTCTGAACCCCGTCACGCGCACAACGGCTCCTCCGGCCCGGCCAACGACGGCGCGGGGGACACCGCCCACCGGCTGCGGTCCCTCACCCTGGTCCCGGTCGCCGACGAGAAGCTGACCACCAAGGACTTCAAGTCCGACCAGGAAGTGCGCTGGTGCCCCGGCTGCGGCGACTACGCCATCCTGGCCGCCTTCCAGGCGTTCCTGCCGGAACTGGAGGTGCCGCGGGAGAACCTCGTCATCATCTCCGGCATCGGCTGCTCGTCGCGGCTGCCCTACTACGTGGACAGCTACGGCATGCACTCGATCCACGGCCGCGCTCCGGCGATCGCGACCGGGCTCGCTTCCACCCGCCCGGACCTGTCGGTGTGGGTGATCACCGGGGACGGTGACGCGCTGTCGATCGGCGGGAACCACCTCATCCACGCGCTGCGGCGCAACGTCAACATCAAGATCCTGCTGTTCAACAACCGGATCTACGGGCTGACCAAGGGCCAGTACTCGCCGACCTCCGAGCAGGGCAAGGTCACCAAGTCGACCCCGTTCGGCTCGCTGGACACGCCGTTCAACCCGATCTCGCTGGCGCTCGGCGCCGAGGCCAGCTTCGTGGCCCGCACGATCGACTCCGACCGCAAGCACCTCACGAGCGTGCTCCGGGCCGCCGCGGACCACAAGGGCACGGCGTTCGTCGAGATCTACCAGAACTGCCCGATCTTCAACGACGACGCGTTCGCGCCGCTGAAGGAGCCGGACTCGCGCGATGCGCGGCTGATCCGGCTGGAGCACGGTGAGCCGATCCGGTTCGGCCCGGACCGCGCCCAAGGGCTCCGGTTCAGCCGCTACGGCTCGCTGGAGGCGGTCGATGCGGCGGACGCCGACCCAGACTCGCTGCTGACCCACGACGCGCACGCCGCCGATCCGTCGTACGCGTTCGCGCTGTCCCGGCTGGACAGTTCGGACTTCGCGCACACCCCGATCGGCATGTTCCGGCAGGTGCCACGGGGCTCCTACGACGAGCTCATGGCCGCGCAGATCGCCGACGCCCGCGCGCGGCAGGGCGATGGCGACCTGGGCGCGCTGCTGGCCGGCCCGGACACCTGGCAAGTGGGCTAACCCCGGTTCTGGGGGACCCGGATGCCCGGCCGTGCCCGGCCTGCGGCCTCCGGCGGCCCCGCCTCCCGGCCCGCCCCGGAATCCGGGTTCCGCCGCGGCCCGGCCTCCAGGCCCTCCCGGAATCCGGGTTCCGCCGCGGCCCGCATCAGCCCCGTTTGTGGCCAGTTACGCCAACGACCCCATAAGTGTGTGGGCGTTGGCGCCAACGGCACAAACGGCACGCTGCCAGGTCGGCTTGGAAGGCGGCCGGGGTACCACGATGTGTCCGTTATGTACCAAAATAAGTAGTCAGCAACGGGCCGCGGCGAACGGAGCGGGCGATGAGCGTGCGCGCGGAGCGATCGGGGCTGGTGACCACCGTCATCCTGGACCGGCCGGAGGTGCGCAACGCGGTCGACGGGCCCACCGCCGCGGCCCTGGCCAGCGCGTTCCGGGACTTCGACGCCGACGAGACCGCGCACGTGGCCGTGCTCTGGGGGGCGGGCGGGACGTTCTGCGCGGGCGCGGACCTCAAGGCGGTCGGCGGGCCAGACGGCAACCGGGCCGGCCCGGACGGCGACGGGCCGATGGGGCCGACCCGGCTGCGGCTCGCCAAGCCGGTGATCGCCGCGATCAGCGGGCACGCGGTCGCCGGGGGCCTGGAACTGGCCGCCTGGTGCGACCTGCGGGTGGCCGAGGAGGACGCGGTGCTCGGGGTCTTCTGCCGCCGGTTCGGGGTGCCGCTGATCGACGGCGGCACCGTGCGACTGCCCCGGCTGATCGGGCTGGGCCGGGCGCTGGACCTGATCCTCACCGGCCGCCCTGTGCCCGCTTCCGAGGCGCTGGCGATAGGCCTGGTCGACCGCGTCGTCCCCCCCGGTCAGGCCCGGGCCGCCGCGGAAAGCCTGGCCCGCGAGCTTGCCGCGCTGCCGCAGGCCTGCCTCCGCAGCGACCGCGCGGCCACGCTGGAGGGGGTTTCGCTGCCCGCCGGCGACGCGATGGCCAACGAGTTCCGGCATGGGTTCCGGGTGCTGTCCGCGCCCGGTTTCGCGGAAGGTGTCCAGGTCTTCCGTGACGGCGCCGGCCGTGGCGGCGCTTCCGTGTGACGGCGCCCCCCCCTTTTCACCACTTAGCGTAGTCATTAGACTGCATAACGATACTTGTCGTGGCCTGGCAGCGGTACCCGAGCGGGGCCCGGGGCGTGCCGCCGTGGTGACCTGCGCAGGCCAGGCTGGGGGGGCACGTGATGCGACGACGGTACCTGGCTGCAGTGGTTTTCGTGGCTACGGCGTGCGCCGTGGCGGGGCCCGGTCCGGCCCGTGCGGCGGGGCCAGGCCACCACGCCGCGTACCAGATCTGCCGCTCGTGGCAGCACCATGACAAGATCGCGGCGCGGATGTCGCGGGACATCCGGGCCGCGCTGCGTCGCCGCGACGCGATAGTCGCGATCCGGGTGCAGGACCCGCACCTCGGGATCGGCTGCTGGTACCGCGCGAACCGCCATTTCGACTCGGCGAGCGCGGTCAAGGCGACCATCCTCGCCGCCCTGCTGCGCAAGGCCCATGCGGAGCACCGCGCGCTCACCCCGCGGGAGCACCACCTGGCCTGGCGGATGATCACCGAGTCCGACAACGGCGCGGCCACGGCCCTGTGGGATGACGTGGGAATGTACAGCCTGGGCCGGTTCCTGCGGCTGGCCGGGATGGACGAGACGCTTCCCGGCCGGAACGGCTACTGGGGCCTCACCCGGATCACCGCCAGCGACGAGGTCCTCCTGCTCGGGCACCTGATGGTCCCGAACGCGGTGCTGACCACGGCTGCCCGCCGGTACGAGCTTTACCTGATGGCTCACGTGACTCCGGCGCAGCGCTGGGGGGTGCCTGCCGGGGTGCCGCGGGTCTTCACCGTGCACGTCAAGAACGGCTGGGCGCCGCTGCCCCCCGTCCCGGGGTGGTTCGTCAACAGCGTCGGGTGCTTCACCCACCGGCACCGTGACTATAGCGTCGTGGTGCTGACGCAGGGCAGCCCCACGATGTACTACGGGATCACCACCGTGGAGGACGTGGCCGAGGCGATCAACCACGGCCTGAACCCGGGGGCGCGGCATGTGGTTGCGCGGTCCCGGCCGTTCCCGTCCTGGGGCCGCCCGGACGAGCCGTCCCCGTCCTGAGCCAGCCGGAGACGAGCCGTCCCCGTCCTGAGCTAGCCCGGGACGAGCCGTCCCCGCCCGTCGGGAGCAGGCCTGCGCGAGGCGGGCGGCCGGGACCGTGGCAGGCGGGTGCCTGGCCCGCGGTCCGCGGCGGGACGCTAGGCGGAGGTGGCGGCCTTCCAGAGGTAGCCGTCCGGGTCGGCGACATCGCCGCCGCGTCGCGCCGGGTGAGCGTGGGCAGGTTCCACTTCAGTTACCGGACCGGCGAGACCTCGACGCTGCCCATGCTCTCCCGGTACTGGCCAGGTGAGGTACCGGCGCCCCGCTCGGAGCTTCGAAGACCGTATCGCCGGAGGGCGTGAGTGACGGCGGGCCCGGAGCCGGGGTCGGCGGGTACTCGCTCATCAAGGCCGACGACCTGGACGCCGCCGTCGGGCTGGTCAAGAACCATCCGTTCGTCGGCCGCGGCGGTTCCTTGCAAGTCAGCGAAGCGGTCGCGCCATAGCGAATCCGAAGGGCCGATCTACCGTTCCTGACCTGGTACCTGCATCAAATGGTTGCCGTCCTGTTTACCCGTATTCGGCCCATGGCAGAGGTACGCGGATGACCGCGCGCGCGGTCGTGGCAGTGGGCATGAGGTCGATTCTGCCTGCCTGAGGGTGAACTAGCCCTGAACTAGCCCTGAGTTCCGTTATTCAGCAGGCGAACGTGGCGCGATCGGGCTGGTCGCTCTGGTGCCCTGGCCAGATGAGCTAGCTCGTGTCTGTCCTACGGGCTGGTGATGACCTGCCGTGGGGTGATCGTGTAGACGGCGGTGAACGTCGCCGGATCGCCGCTGTTGAGAAGCGGAGCGCAGCCTTTGACGTGCCAGAAGTGCAGGTTGCCACCTGCGGCCAGGAACTTGAGCGAACCGGTGCCGTCGGTGTAGGCGGCGCTCACCACGCCATCAGCCGTCGTGGTGTTCGTCCCGTTCACCACCGCGCTGCAAGAGTTCCCGGACACGATGACCCGGATGTGGCTTACCGTGCCGCGGACCACGCCGGTCGCCGGATCGTAGGAGCTGAGGTTCACGTGCCAGGGCAGATCGCTTGCCGTCACCGTGAAGGGCACGCTGGCCGGGCCCGTGCAGGTGCGGAAGGCGGCCGCGGTGACCGCTCCGATGGCGTTGCCTGGCAGCCCGCTGCCCACCTTGAGCTTCCCGGACACCTTCGAGGACGTGCAGGTGCCCGCCTTCCCCGTCTTGGTGTCCGTCAGCGTGATCACACCAGACGTCGCCACGGCGTTCCCGCCGGGCGTGACCGTCCATGTCCTGGCTGTGACCGCGAAGGATGAGGTGATAGCGGGGCTGATCACCAGGAGCGCCGTCACCGCGGTCAGTGAGGCGGCGGCTGTGCGCGTGCGTCCCTGGCCGGGTCGGCCGGGCATCCTGTTCATAACGGTCTGACGCGGCTCGTCTGCGCCTGGTTCCAGCGCAATACCAACTCGTTGGCGCGTGCCGCCAGAGCTGGCGTCGGGTGCGCATCGGACGGGCGGGCGCTAGTCTCATCCGGCATGGTGGGTATACAGCCGGAGCTGTGGATTGATCGTCCTGCCGCAGCCGTTGCGTTCTACGAGGCGGCCTTCGGCGCCACGCTTCTTCATCGGGTCGGCGAAGGCGATGACATCGTCGCGCAGCTGGCGATCGGAGACGCCTCGTTCTGGGTGTCCTCCGGTGGAGCGGACGCGCCGCGTTTCAGCCCGGCGGCGATCGGCGGCGCGACGGGCCGGACCCTGCTAGTGGCCGATGATCCTGACGCGATGTTCGCGCAGGCGGTCGCGGCCGGGGCCACGGTGGCATCCCAGATGGCCGACGAGCATGGCTGGCGGCTGGGCCGGATCTTCGATCCATTCGGTCACGAATGGGAGATCGGCAGGCCGCTTGGCCCCTGGCCGCCGGCGTGAGGCCGTTGCGTCCCCGGGCTCCCGCAATGCCGACACGAAGGACAGCACTGCTGGTGCCAGCGGTACCTGTATGAACTCAGGGTCCCTCAGTCCCGGGTGAAACCGTAACCAGGCCCGCCTCGGTCGCGGCTCTCATCAGGCGGTCGTCGTAGGTGACTAGGGCATCCAGTTCCGGCGCGAGTATGCGCGCGGTCGCGAGATGGATCGCATCTAGGGAACGGAGCCCGCGGTCTGGCTCGCTCATCGCGGCTTCCACGATGTCGTCGTCCATCGCGATGTAGGAGAAGGCGGTGAGCAGATCCCGGGCGTCCGGGAGTAGCGCAGGCATGGCCCGGGCGACGGCCCGGGTGAGCTCGATCCGCAGCAGCGCGGAACTCACCCATTCTGCGTCGGCGTGATCGTCGTAGAACGCCGCGAACGCCTTGGAGTGCGTTTCCTCGGCCAGGAGCTTGATCACTGCGGACGTGTCGGCGTAGTACAGGCTCACCGGCCTTCCTCGTCCCGCATTGCCGCGAGGGTCTCCGAGAGGCGGTCCGTCCCATCACCAGGCCGCATGCGGGGGCGGTAGCCCGGCCTGCGGGCGAGGGTCGCCCGCCCGGACGCGACCAGGCGCGCCAGTATCGGGGGAGGCTCACGGTCCGCCACCGGTACGATCCGGGCAATGAGCCTGCCGTGCTCGGTGACATCGATGGTCTCGCCGTGCCGCACCCGCGCCAGCACTTCACTCGTGCGGTGCCTCAGGTCCCGCAGGCCCACCACATGCGCATCGGCAGTCATGACTAGAGTGTATTACAAATTTGTGGCTACAAACTGAGCCGCCAGCGACTGGGCGGCCTAGCCCAGCCGCGACAGCGGTAGGGAACGAAACCATCGCTGCCTGCGGCATCAGCCGTCAGCACGGGCCGTACCAAGTCAAATACCACGCACTGGCTTCATCGCACGGGTGACCGGCCGGGCCGACGCGCCCCAAGCCGTCCTGGGCGGCTGCGAGCCTCAGCCCTTGATCACATTGTGGACGGGCGAGACTTGCGGCTGGCCAGGATCGACGCCCAGCTCAGCCAGAATCGGTACCAGCGTCGCCCCAAAGGCCTGGAACGACTCTTCAGAGTCCCAGATGTCGAACACCTGTATCTGGCCGTCCGTTTCGACAGCAACGTGATGGAGCCTTCCAGGCGGCGCTCCGGCACCAGCCTCTTCGAGCCGCTTGATCGCTTCGTCGTACCGTGCCAGTGAGAACGAGCTAGGCGTGAAGTACATCCCGAGTGCCATGTGTACGATCCCCCCCAGGATCTCGCGAGTGGGTCGCAGGCGAGGCTTCGCGCCGCACAAGCCTTTCCGTCCAGCTCAGGCATGCCTCGTCAGCAACAACTTCCCCGTCATTAAACCCGGTAAGGAACCATCCGGCAAGGGCCAGGCTTCACCGGCACACCATTGGTCCCACTGCCAACAGCAGTGCCGATGACAAGCAGCAGCGCTGCCCGCGCCGCTAGACAGGCGCCTCCCGCGCACAGGGCCTGGTCTTCACTGTCCTTCGGCGAGCCACCTACGTCAGCCCAGACACGACACAGCGGGCCGCGGAGCCCATCAAGCACTCTGGCCGCCCGCCGCTTACGCTGACACGTGCCTGACCTGTGATCAGTTCCGCCGGGCCGCTACCAACACTGCTTCGGCGGCCTCAGCCGTCGGCACGGACCACACCGACCGGGCAGGAGATGCCGGTGCCGTGGTCGGGGCAGTACCCGTTCGGGTTTTTATTGCCAGAAAGGTACTGCTGGTGGTAGTCCTCGGCGAAGTAGAACTCCGGCGCGGCCTCGATCTGAGTGGTGATCTCGCCGTATCGAGCCTCACTGAGCTTCTTCTGGAAGGCCACCAGCGACTCCTCGGCGGCGGCGCGCTGCTCATCGGAGTGGTAGAAGATCGCCGAACGGTACTGTGTGCCGACGTCGTTGCCCTGGCGCATCCCCTGCGTGGGGTCGTGCGACTCCCAGAAAACCTTCAGCAGGTCCCGGTAGGTCACCTTGGCCGGATCGAACACAACCCGGACGGCCTCGGCGTGCCCGGTCCGCCCGGAGCAGACTTCCTCGTACGTCGGGTTGGGGGTGAACCCGCCCTCGTAACCGACCGCCGTCGTCACCACGCCTGGCACCTGCCAGAACTGCCGCTCGGCACCCCAGAAGCATCCGAGCGCGAACTCGGCGATCTCGGTGCCGGGCGGGTAAGGGGGCGCCAACGGCGCGTCCAGGACCTCGTGGCGGGCGGGCACGCGCATTGCGGTGGACCGCCCTGACAGTGCCTGATCCGCCGTGATCATCCGAGTCTTGTGCAACCCGAACATCTCCACATGCCTCCTCGGATTACGCGCGGCAGCCCAGCCACATCCTGTAGGTAGGCCGGCCCAGCCACGCCTATAGGTAAGCGCACGCGGGGGCCGGGATCTTCCCGGCACCGCCTGGCGGGTCAGCCGCGGTCTTTGCCGCGCCGCGGAAGCGTGAGCAGGCTACGCGGGCGCTCGCCGTCCAGCCGCAGCCAATACCCAACCGGGAACAGACGCACGTTCAGGTGGGCGTCCACCAGCCCCCATAGCCCGCGCGGCGCGAACACGGCCACGACGATCGCCACCAGGCCGAGGACGATCAGGTACCACGCGTTGTACGAGGCCAGCATCTGTTGCAGCACCATATAGACCGCAGTACCGATGATCGGCCCCTCGATCGTGCCCAGGCCGCCGATGATGGTCGCGAACGCCATCACCGCGGTCCACTGCACGCTGAACACCGCGCTCGGCTGCACCTGAAGCTGGCTGATCGCGAGCACGGCGCCCGCGGCGCCGCAGCCCGCGCCCGCCACGACGAACACCAGCATCCGCGCTAGGCCGACCCGTGCCCCCGAGCTGCGCGCGGCCACCTCGTCATCGCGGATGGCGGTGAGCACCAGGCCGAGCCTGCCCAGCAGCAGCAGGT
>WNFC01015412.1_pt1 | contig 11310 bp, 6 predicted proteins | sample 5400541 | NCBI WGS metagenome assembly WNFC01 (sample SAMN13153342, study PRJNA577476) | soil metagenome | isolation source: 120 cm saprolite under Douglas fir tree site 2 hole 2 replicate 1 | place: USA:California | collected 2015-04-18
ACGCAATGGCGCTGCACCAGGCTTGGGTGGCTTTACCTATTTGATTGTCCCACTGCGCGCGGGCGGCCGCACGGTCGGCGCTCTTACGGTCGTTGCGCTCGATTCGCGCAAGCGCTACTCGCCTGAGGATCTGGTCGTCGGCGAGGCACTCGGTGCGCAAGCTGGCCTGGCGATCGAAAATGCCCACCTGTATGCGGAGCAGCGTGGCATCGTCGAACGGATGGAAGCGGTGCGGGGCAAGCTCGACGATGCGCAGGGTGAGTGGCTGCGAGATGACGAACGACGACGCATTGCGCGTGAGCTGCACGATCACGTCGAGCAGACCTTTTTCGCCATAGCGCTGACGGCAACGGCTGCGCTGGACTATCCCGACCGGACGCTCGATCCGCCGAACGATTCGAGCTCAATGGCGCAAGTTCGAGAGTTGGCCACGTCTGGTGCTGAGCAGCTGCGTGCAGCGATCTTTGCCCTCAATCACGCCGAATTTGACCGTCGCGGGCTCATCGCCGCCTTGTGGAAGATGGTCAGAGGTTTCCAGAGCCGCACGGGCATAGAGACGGATCTCGTGCTGACCGGGGGCAAGCGACCGGTCCCGACGGAGGTAGCCGAAGTGCTGCATGCGATGGCGCGCGAAGCCCTGGCCAATGTCGAACGCCATTCACGCGCGGGCGCGGTCGTGCTCGGGCTGCACATTCGCCCACGTTCGATCAGCCTTAGTGTGCACGATGACGGTGCGGGCGCCCCGCCGTTGGTGATGAAACAGATCTCGAACAGTACGACGCACTTTGGTCTGCGCGGCATGGGCGATCGCGTGCGGAAGTTGCACGGAACGCTCGTCGCCGGCCCTGGCTCGGACGGAGGCTTTGTGGTGCGGGCCAGAATCCCGGTCCCGGCCGGAGGTGAGGCGTGAGTCACGTGGCTGTCGACCGCAAAATCCGAGTTTTGATGGTCGACGATCACGAGCTGGTCCGCGCGGGTCTTCGTGCGCTGCTGCAAACCGCGGCCGACATCGAAATCGTGGCCGAAGCAGCTACAGGTAGTCAGGCGTTGGCGCATGGCCAGCGACTACAGCCCGACGTCGTGTTGCTGGACGCGCGCTTACCCGACATGGCCGGGGCCGATGTCTGCCGCGGCTTGGTCGAATCGCTGCCAGATGTCGCCGTCGCCATTCTCACCACGTTTACCGATGACGAGCTGGTCCGCGACTGCGTGCGGGCCGGAGCCAAGGGCTATCTCCTCAAGGACATCCCACGCCTGGATCTCGCGAGCAGCATTCGTTCGCTCGCCAGCGGTGAGTCGGTCATCGATCGGAAGGTGCTGCCTCAAGTCCTGGCGGTTGCCCGTCGGACTGACGAAACGGAGGACACCGACCAGGTGCTCTCCGAGCGCCAGCGGGTCATCCTGCGCCTGGTCGCGGACGGGCTTTCGAATCGCGAGATCGCCGAACATGTTCACCTGAGCGGGCTCACGGTCAAGAGCTACATCGAGGATCTGCTCAGGCAGTTGGGCGCTCGTAACCGGGTCCACGCGGCGATACTCGCTACGCGTCGGGGCTGGCTCTAGCGGAGCCGCCATATGGCAGGGAACCGGACCGCCGATTGGCGGCTGTAATGGCCACACCTGTGGGCCCTTAGACTGCCAGAGATCCGTCGCAATGTGGCCCCGCAACAGGATGTGGCGCATGAATGCCTTTGAGTGCGCGCCGCCAACCGATGATGCCCGGGCGGCGCTTGAGTGGTTTCGCATCATGGCCGATGCCGCGCCGGTGATGATCTGGTTCGCCGGCACGGACAAACGATCGACGTACTTCAATAAACGCTGGCTCGAGTTCACTGGCCGTACCCTCGATCAGGAGTTGGGCGTTGGCTGGGTCGAGGTTGTTCATCCGGATGATGCCCTCCAGTGCCTGAGTACGTACACCGAAGCATTCGATGCTCGGCGTGACTTCGAGATCGAGGGCCGCGCGCTGCGGCACGACGGCTGTTATCGGTGGCACCTCAACCGTGGGCGGCCCATGGTGGCGCCGGACGGAACGTTTCTCGGGTACGTCGGCACGGTGATCGACGTCACCGATCGCAAGCGCGCCGAAGCCCAACGCGAGGAACTTCTTGCCGACGGGTTCCGCGACTCAGCAATGTACTGGTTGACACCCAACGGGCACATCGCGAGCTGGAACTCTGGTGCGGAGCGGTTGAAGGGCTATCGCGCGTTCGAAGTGATCGGCGAACATTTCTCGCGCTTCTATTCCGACGAAGACATACAGCAGGGTACGCCTGAGCGTCTCCTGCGCACGGCAGGGGCCGCGGGCCGCGTCGAAGAAGAAGGCTGGCGCCTGCGCAAGAATGGATCACGGTTCTGGGCCAAGGTGCTGCTCGTCGCGCTCCGCGACGACGCGGGGCGATTGTCCGGGTTCGTCAAAGTCACGCGTGACCTGACTGAACGCAAACGGATGATCGACACCATGCTTCGCCTGCGCGCTCAGCGTGAGGCTGAGGAGCGTGAACGGTTTATCGAGGTTAGCCGACAACGCATCGCGCGTGATCTGAATGATCACGTTGCGCAGGCGTTGTTTGCGATCGGACTCGCGGCAACGGCGGCCATCGCCCCTCCTGGTGCGCCAGGAGGGGCGCATCCGCTCGCCGTAGAGACACTCGTCGACGTGCTTGCCCGAGTGAGTCAACTGGCTGCGACTGGGACTGAGCAGATCCGCGCGGCGACATTCGCGCTCAACCAGGCCGATGTGGTGGGCGGGCGGCTGGCGCCGACTCTCGGCAAGGTGGTTCACGACTTCAGAACTCGGACGGGCATCGACGCCGACCTGGTGCTGACCGGGTCGGATGAGCGAATCGACACGGGCGTCGCTGAAATGCTGTATTCCACGGCCCGCGAGGCGCCGAGCAGGTGCTTCGTCACGGAGGCAGCTTCTCTGCTGGACCGAATCCGGATGGTGGATTCCTGGTCCGCGCCCGACTGCCCCTGAAGAGCGACGGCTCGGCGCGCTGACTAAGATGTCTCCGGTGCTTGCATCCTCGGATCCAATCAGCGGAAATCTCCTGGCTGAGCTAAGCACTTTCGTCGGGCGGGAGGTGGAGCTCGAGGAGTTGACTGACCTGCAAGCTCGCACCCGGCTGCTGACACTTGTTGGCCCGGGCGGCGTCGGTAAGTCGCGTCTTGCCGTGCGTCTCGCGGCGACGCTCCGCCGCAATCAGCAGGATGGAATCTGGCTCGTTGATCTCGCCCATGTGTCTTGCTCTGCGCATGTGCCCCAGGCCGTCGCCGAGGTGCTGGACGTGCATGAACAAGCCGGCCGGTCCTGGGACACCATATTGACCGAGCGGCTACGCGCCCGACACGTGCTGCTGGTCCTCGACAATTGCGACCATGTCCTCGCCCCAACACGTGAGCTGGTTGATATGCTCCTGTTGGCATGCCCTGAGCTGAGCATCCTGGTCACCAGCCGTCAGCAGCTTGCTGCGCTGGGCGAGCGCGTCTGGCGCGTCCCGCCATTGGCAATGAGCGAAGCCGTGCACCTGTTCGTCGAGCGAGCGGGCACGCGCGCGCAAGGGTTCAGACTGACCGAGCGGAACCATGAGACGGTGGCCCAGATCTGTCGGCGACTAGACGGCTTACCTCTGGCCCTGGAGCTGGTTGCTGCGCGCGTCGAAAGCATGGACCTCGTCGACATCGCCGGGCGGTTGGAGTCCGGCCTCGCGCTGCGGGTCAGCGGTCACCGCGGCGCGCCCCTGCGCCAGCAGACGCTTCGGGCGACCATCGACTGGAGCTACGCTATGCTTGATGACCAGGCACAGCTCCTCCTGCGCCGTTTGGCCGTATTCGCGTCAGTCTGGACGTTGACCAGAGCGCAGGCCATCTGCGCCGACGCGTTCCTGCCGCGGAGCGACGTCGCACGCCTACTCGGCCGGCTCGTATCCAGCTCGTTGGTCTCCCTCGAGTTCAGCAGCGATGGCTCACGGTTCGCGCTGCTTGAAACATTGCGCGCGTATTTACTCCAGAAGCTCGATGCCTCAGATGACGGTGCGCACGTCAGGCAGCGTCACGCGGCGTACATGCTCGAGATCGTCGAGCTCGCCGATCCGGAATTGCTGAATGTCGCCCATATAGCAGTATTGGAACGCGAGCGTGCAGATGTGCGCGCGGCGCTCAACTGGGCGCTTACTCGGCACGACGCGGAGCTGGGTCTGCGGCTGGCGATTGGCACGCACGGCTTCTGGTTTCGGCGGGGTTGGTATTCGGCAGCTCGGTGTTGGCTCGAGCTCTTCCTCGCCCAGCCCGAAGCGCAAGCCAGTCGGCTGCGCGCCGAGGCGCTCCGGGTCCTGGCTCTGTTCCTGGGCTACGTGGGCGAGTACGCCAGCGCCGACCACCGTCTTGCCGAGGCGCGCGAACACTATGAGGCGCGCGGTGACCAGCTCGGCATCGCCTTGAATCTACGCCGCATGGGGTCGCTCGCCATGTGGCGCGGCGAGCTCGCGCGGGCCAGGCCATTGCTGGCCGAGGCCGCGCACCGCTTGCAGTCGCTCGGCAGCCATGGCCAGCTCGCGGCGCTTTTCAATGCCGGAATCGTCGCGCTCGAGCTCGGCGAGCCCGAGCGCACCGTGGCTCTGGCTGACGAATGCGCAGCGTCTGGACAACGGTGGGACCAGACTGAAGGGTTGGCTAAGGCGGTCGTCCTGAGGGCGCTGGTGGCCGCTAGCCGCGGTGCCTTTGCTCAGGCGGAGCTGCTGCTGCGCGAGAGGCTGGAAATGCGGGCAGACGCGGACTCAGGCTTGCCGACGGTGTTCTTCAATTCTGAGTTGGGTCATGCGCTGCTCGATCAGGGCAAGTTCGGCCATGCCAGGGCCGCATTCGGCGCGGCCATTCAGGACGCGACAGACGCCGGTGAGCGCCTATGTTTGAGTCGGGCACTGGAGGGTGTCGCGCGGTGCGCGGCTAGAGGCCGGCCGACTGAGGCCGTACGCTTGGCCGTAGCGGCTGCCCACATGCGCGTCACGCTCGGGGCTATTTCCTGGCCGCGCGACGCGCGGCGAGTCGCCCTGTGGCTCCCGAAAGCCAGGCGCGAGCTCGGCGAGAAAGCGTTCGCCGCCGCGTGGTCCGCCGGTCAGGCCATGAGCCAGGATGACGCACGGGCCCTGGCGGACGCGGCGATCAGCAGCCCTGAGCCCGACGCGCCGCCGAACAGCCGACTCTCGCCACGCGAAACGCAGCTCGCGCTGCTGGTCGCGCGCGGTTTTTCCACGCGGCAGATCGCCACGGAAATGATCATCAGCGTGGCCACCGTGCGCGTTCACGTCGACCACATTCTGACGAAGCTGGGCATGCATTCGCGGACGCAGATCGCGCGCTGGGTCAGTCAAGAGGGCTTGCTGAGCAACGCATTGGTGCCTTGGGCAGCACCCGAGCCGTCGCTCTTCAGGGGCAAGCGGATTCGGACCCGGAATCCACCATCCGGCGCGGCCTGAGCGACGAACGTGCCGCCCAGCCGCCGCACCCGTTGGCCAACTCCACGGAGGCCGAAATGCGTCGCGCTGCTGGCGATGCGCGCCAACATCGGTTCCGCTGCGCCGATGCCGTCATCTTGAATGCTCAGCGTCACGCTGTGGCGGGCAATGTGGAGTCCCAAGACCACCGCGCCAGCCTGCGAGTGGCGTTCGACATTGGCGAGCGCTTCGCGGCCGACTGCGTGGAGCATCTCCGCGATTTCGGTTGGTAACTGCCGCCCGGTGCCGGTGACCAACAAGTCGGAATCGATTCCGGTGCGCTGCTGAAACGCACGTACGAGCCGCCAGAGTGCCGGAACCACACCTTCGGCACCGACGTCGGACTGTTTGAGGGTGAAAATCGCCTCGCGCAGATGTTCAGTTCCGGCGGCGGCCAGCTGAACCAGCTGCACCAGTGCCGCGGCAATCGGCTCCGAGACTCTATCGGCAGCTAGCTCACCCAGGGCAGCCCGCGCGACAAGGCCAATAACGAAGAACGTCTGCAACGCGTGGTCTTGCAGCGCGACAATCTCCAGCTGTTTTTCGGCTTGCGCCATCGCCCGCCTCCTCTTCCAGGGTGCGGCCCGTGAACTCCAGCGACGGCCGGTTGAAGAAGATCGACTGCTTCTCGACATCGGCTTACCAGATCATGATCGGCGCCGCGTCGGCCATGATCCGAAACCGATCGACTTCGGCTAAGGCGCTGGTCACGGCCCTCACAGGCTGGGGGTCAGACCGCGCCCGCGCATCGTGCACGTGCCCGATAGTCAGGCCGCGCCCAGGAATCGGTCGTCTGACCGAGGTTCAGGCGATTGACAGTCAACGTGGGCGAAATGACCCGGGCGCGGTCAGGACCGCCCACCCATCATGCCGACATGCGTTTCTTCGACAGTTGGTGGGAGCACCTCCCGACGGTGGCGCGCCTGGCGCCCGTGTTCGTTGCCGTTCTTGCGCTCGTGTTCCAGCACCAGGTGGACTACTACTGGGAGTAAGCCCCCACGCGGCCCGCCCGGGCGTTATGCTCGGGGCGGGTGCCAAACACCACCAGTGGCGGACCATTGTTCGGTCGGGCCAGGGAGCTCGCCGAGATTCGGCAGCTCTTGGCCCAGGACAATTTCCGATGCCTCACCCTCACCGGCCCAGGCGGTACCGGTAAGACCCGACTGGCCCTGTCGGTCGCCATCGACAGCCTGCCCATGCCGTGGCAGGCGGTTCACTTTGTCGACCTGGCGGCCGTCGATGACCCAGCCGATGTTCCCGCCAGCGTTGCCCAGGCGCTGGGTATCCAGGAGTCTGGCAGCGCGCCGTTGCCGGCAATTCTGCGTAACGTCGTTGCCCGCAGTGCGGTGCTCCTGGTCCTCGACAACTTCGAGCGGGTTATGGGTGCCGCCGCCTTCGTGGCCGAGTTGATCGCCGAAGCACCCGAGCTTGGTTGGCTGGTCACCAGCCGTGAGCCGCTCCACATTCGCGCGGAGCGGGTGTTTCCGGTCGAACCGCTGCCCGTGCCCACCGCGAACATGATCGAGGTGGCGCAAATCGCCGCCGTAGCGTCGGTTGCGCTCTTTGTCGATCGTGCTGAGGCGCGCCGTCGAGGCTTTGCATTGGACACCCACAATGCACTGGCAGTGGCGGAGATCTGCCGTCGCCTCGATGGGCTGCCGTTGGCCATTGAGCTTGCCGCGGCGCAAGTCGGCGTGCTGTCACCCCAGGCAGTCCTCGCTCGCCTCGAAGCACATGCGCCGTTCGTGTTGAGCGGTGCTCGGGATTCTCCCGCCCGGCACCGGACCCTGGGTACCGCTGTTGCATGGAGCTACGACCTCCTCGATGCGCCGGAGCGGCTGATCTTTCGTCGCTGCGGCGCGTTCAACGGCTCGTTTAGCCCAACCGCCGTCGCCGCGCTCGTGGCGCCATCCGGCCCGACAGATCCGCTCGAAACTCTGGCTCAGCTGGCTGACAAGAACCTGCTCCAGGTTGCCGAACCGGCCGGCGACGAGCCGCGCTTTCGCCTGCTCCAGACGATCCGCGCCTTTGCGGTTGACCTACTCGTGGCGACTGGCGAGCTAGCAGACGTTCGACGTATGCACGCGGTGTATTTCCTCGAGCTGGCCGAACGAGCCGAGCACGCGCTCGTCGGGCATCACATGAGCGAGACGCTGGATCGGTTGGAATCCGAGTACGACAACTTTCGGGCGATGCTGTCATGGTCGCTCGACGGCGGTGATGTGGAGCTGGGCCTGCGTCTGGCGGGTGCCTTGAATCGCTTCTGGATGTTGCGCGGGCACCTGAGCGAAGCGCGCCAGTGGCTCGAGCGCGCCATTCCGCGCAGCCTTGACCTGCCAATGACCGTGCGCGCCAAAGCGCTCAATGCAGCTGGGGTGCTGGCCGGCATGCAGGGCGATAGTACGGCTGCCGAGCCTTTCTTCCGAGAGAGCTTTCGGCTGTGGGAATTGGTCGGCGACAAGATTCGCATGGCGGCGGCAATGGGCAACCTGGGCCTGGCGGCCCAGGATCGGCGGGATGTCACCCGTGCATTGGCGTGTTTTGAACAGGCCGAAGCGCTCTACAACGCCGGCGGGGACCGGCGAGGCGTCGCCGTCTCGATGGGCAGTCGGGCTCATCTGGCGCGCCAGGAAGGCGACACGCTCGAAGCGGTCGCGCTGTTCGAGGAAACGCTGGCACTTTTTCGCGAAGTTGGTGATACGCGCGGGATTGCCAACTCGCTGGCAAATCTCGGACACGCGCTCATCGCGCTCGGCCAGCCGGAGGAGTCCATCCCTTACTTCACCGAAGCACTTGCATTGCGCCGATCACTGGGCAACACCCTGGCTGTGGCTGAATGTCTGGAGGGTTTCGCCGCCGCTGCGGCGGCCACGCGCCAGAGGCGGCGCGCGGCTCGACTCATCGGCGCAGCGACCGCTTTGCGCGAGATCACCGGCGCTCCAGTTCCAGCTGCCGAACGCGCGCAGTACGACGACATGCTCCGCCGAATCCAACAACAACTCAGCTCCGAGGCATACGCACGGGAGCACGCGCTCGGGCAGGCAATGAGTCCGGATCAGGCCGCGGACTACGCCCTGACTAGCGATGCCGCGGCTGGCCATATTCCCGCCAGTCCGCAGTATGGCGCGGTGGCGGCGCTCACCAGGCGCGAGCGTGAGGTCGCAGTGCTGGTCGCTCGCGGAATGACCAACCGTCAGATCGCCGATACGCTGCTACTTGGGCGGCGGACCATCGGCACGCATCTCGAGCACATCTTTGCCAAACTCGGCGTGCAAGCCCGCGCCGAAGTCGCCGCCTGGATCACCCGCTACGACACGCGCGAGGAATCTCCAGGGCGTCCGTAGACATCAGCCTTCTAGCCTAGGAATGGGTGTCGTTCGCTGCCGCTCCAACCGCGTGCGCAAAGAGGGCTCGGACCCCCGGAATCATGAGGTAGACGACGGTGGCGACCGCCCAGGCAACCGCAAGCCATATGCCCGGGGCGCCGTGCCCCCGCGCGATCTCCACAGCGTCGATGACTACGCCGAGGCAGCTGAAGGCGATGATGGTCCACCATGCGGTCTTGTGGAAGGACCACAGTGCGCGCACTTTGACGATGAGCAGGGTGCCGATCGCGACTGAAGCCAGCGCCGCCGGCCAGTCATCAGCCGACGCGGCCATGACCTGAAAGGCGGCACCGTAGAACGACAGCCCCTCGGCCGCGATGGGAGCGGCGATCAGCCAGATCCCCAGCGGCCGATTACGAACACGAAGCACTGGAAAACTCAAGTGCGCCACTACGGCCCCAACTTCTATATGTCGAGCGTCAGCGTGCCTTTAGCGCGCGAGACGCAGACCATCATGCGGTCACCTGCGGCACGCTCGGGCGCGGTCAGAATCGAGTCGCGGTGGATGATCGAACCGCTAATCACCCGAGTCTCACAGCTGCCGCAGCTGCCCGCGCGACAGGCGCACTGGACCTGGATGCCAGCCCGCTCCAGACAGTCGAGTGCCGTCTCATTCGAGCCGACTTCGAGCGTCTGGTTCGACCGTGCCGCGACCAGCTCGAACGGTGCGTCGTCTTTGACAACTGGGGCGCCGAAGCGCTCGAAGTGGATTGACTCAGCCGGCCAGCCCAGCCCTTCCGCCACGGCAATCGCCTCCGACATGAGGCCCTCCGGGCCACACACGTACAGGTGGGTTCCCGACGGTTGGCGTCGGATGAGCGAAGGCAGGTCCAGCTTGTGGCCTAGACTCGCGTCGTACAGGACGTCCTTCGTGTCGTTTTCGAATACGAGATCGTCGACGAATGCGGCCGTTTCACCGCTGCCAAATGTGTAGTGCAGCTCATGGTGTTCGGCGCGCAGCTTCAGCGCATAGCGGAACGCGACCATCGGCGTCACGCCGATGCCGCCGGCAATCAGCAGATGCTTGGGCGCGTGCTCGGCGACCGGGAAGTTGTTGGCCGGTACTGAGATGGTCAGCTCGGAGCCACGCTCGACATGCTCGTGCATGTAGATCGAGCCACCCTTCGAATCTCGCGCACGCTGGACCGCGATGAAGTAGCACAAACCATCGCCGTAGCCAGCGTTCAACAGCGAGTAAGCATTGCGATGGACCGTGCCGCCGTCTTGCATATGGATGATGATGTGGCTGCCCGGCGTGAATCGCTCGAGTATGCCTCCAGACGGATGGATCAGTTTGAACAGCTTGACCGTCGGACTGACGCTGCGCACCCACTGGACCTTCACCGTGGCGAGCGCCCGCTTGTCCAGACCGAGCTCGGCATTAGACTTGCGCGCAATCTTGTCCGCGGTCGCTACCACCTCGACACCGCTCGTGCGCGATGGCACGACAGTTGGTCTCGGTCGGCGCGCGAAGGTGACCGGCAGCGTGTTGAACCCACGCATGCCGACGGCCGGCGTGAACTCAGTTCGACCGGCCGAACTGAAGGACGAGACGCGGCCAAACCACTCTTCTAGCGCAATCCTCGCTTCGAGGCGCCCCAACAGTTGGCCGAGGCACTGATGAATTCCGACGCCGAGGCTCAGGACGCGCGGAATCTTGCGGCGTATATCGAACACCTCTGGGTCGGTGAAAACCGCTTCGTCGTGGTTGGCCGAGCTAACGATCGGTGCGACCAGTGTTCCCTGCGGTACCCGGAGTCCGGCGATCTCGACCTCGCGCGTGGTCATGCGGTTGAGGAACATGACTGGTCCTTCAAACCGCAGCACCTCTTCGAATGTGTTCGCGGCGAGCGACTGATCGTCGGCGAGTAGACGCATCTGGTCAGGGTGCTTGAGCAGGCAGTAGATGGTGAGCTCGAGTGCTGCCGTGGTGATGTCGTTGCCGGCAATAACGAATAGCTTCAGCAGCGTCAACACCTCGCGCTCAGTCAGCCCCTGCTTACCCTCCTGCGCCTGGACCACATAGGAGATGAGGTTGTGCGACGGTGACTTGCGCGTCTCGGCGACCCGTTCTTTGAGGTAAGCCTCCATATCGTGTGCATCGCGCGCGATCGCCGCCAGGCGTTTATCGCGCTCCACCGCGCCGGTCATCTCCCAGGCGAGGCGCGGACCATGGAAGGTTGAATTGGCCCAGTGGTTGAACGTGTCCATCATCGATTCGTCGACGCCGAGCAAGCCGGACATCACGTACGAGGGCAGCGGCATGGCGAAGTCGTGGTGGAATTCGCAGTGATGTCCGCGAGACATGATCTGATCGAGCAAGCGCCGCACGATTTCGCGCGTGTGCGACTCCATCGCGGCAACTCGCGCGGGCGTGAACGCTTGCTGCACCAGGCTACGTACGCGCGTGTGACCTGGTGGGTCTTGCC
>WNFC01008513.1_pt1 | contig 11309 bp, 11 predicted proteins | sample 5400541 | NCBI WGS metagenome assembly WNFC01 (sample SAMN13153342, study PRJNA577476) | soil metagenome | isolation source: 120 cm saprolite under Douglas fir tree site 2 hole 2 replicate 1 | place: USA:California | collected 2015-04-18
GGCGCCGGGCGGCGCGGCTCTGACCGCCCGCACCCGCTTACTCATCGAGGCCCCCATCGCCGCAACGCTAATCAGGCTGGCGGCGCCCAATGTGCTGGTGATGATTGCACAAGCCTCCGTGGGGCTGATCGAAACCTATTTTGTCGGCCGACTCGGCACCGATGCACTTGCCGGCGTCTCCCTGGTGTTCCCGGCCGTCATGCTGATGCAGATGATGTCGGCCGGCGCCATGGGGGGCGGCATATCGTCGTCGATTGCGCGCGCGCTCGGCGCCGGGCGCCGCACCGACGCCGACGCGCTGGTGCTGCATGCGATGGTTATCGCGGTGGCCTTCGGGCTCGTATTCACGGTTGGCCTGTTGAGCGGCGGCCGATGGCTTTATGGCGTCATGGGCGGCAGCGGCGCCGCGCTTGATGCGGCGCTGACATATTCGAATGTGGTGTTTTGCGGCGCCGTCCTGCTGTGGATCTTCAATTCGCTTGCCAATGTCATCCGCGGCACCGGCAACATGGCCGTGCCGGCGATCGTCACCTGCGCGGGCGTCGCCGTGCTGATCCCGTTGTCGCCGTGCCTGATCCTCGGATGGGGACCATTTCCGGCGCTTGGGGTCGCGGGTGGCGCGTTCGCGGTGGTGGCGTTCTATTTCGTTGGGAGTGTCGCGCTCGCCGGCTATCTATGGTCGGGCCGCAGCGTTGTTCGGGTTCGCTTCAAGGGCGCAGCTTTCCGCTGGCCGTTGTTCTACGACATTCTCAAGGTCGGGGTGGTTGCCGCCCTCATAACCGTACAGACCAACCTGACCATCGCGATCGCAACTGGTCTGGTGGGCCGGTTCGGACCGGCCGCGATCGCCGGTTTCGGCACCGGATCGCGCCTCGAATACCTCCTGATCCCGCTGGTGTTCGGGCTTGGCGGCCCGCTCGTTGCGGTGGTAGGGACCAATATCGGCGCCGGTCACCGCGAGCGCGCGGTACGGGCGGCCTGGATCGGCGCCGCCATCGCGGCGGGCTTATGCGAACTTATCGGACTGAGCGCTGCCCTTTTCCCGCTGGCCTGGCTCACCCTGTTCGACACCGATCCCGTCATGCTGGACGCGGGAACGCGCTACCTCCACGTCGTCGGACCGGTCTACGGTGTGTTCGGTCTCGGCATGGGGCTCTATTTTGCCTCGCAAGGCGCCGGACGGCTGCTGTGGCCGTGGATTGCGAACATGGGGCGTCTCGTTGTCGCGGCCGGCGGCGGCTGGCTGGCCCTGCGCTTCGGCGGCGATCTGTCCGACGTATTCCTGGCGCTGGCGGTGGCGCTCGGCGCGTTCGGGATCGTCAATGCGGCTGCAGTTGCGGGTGGTGCCTGGTTCAGGGACAGGACGTAGCTAGATCGGCAAGCGCGGGAAAGACCGGGGTCGCACGCGCGCCTCTGGAGGGTCGCGCGCACTCCACAATCACCGAAGGCGTATCGACGTTCCCAGCGACGACGGAATACGGTTAACAGCGTAACGACTGAGGATTGTCCCTGATTTCACAACCAAGGCGGCTTCAGCGCCAGCCGGATCGTCCTGGGTCCTGTAGACCGTCTGCCGTGACGGCCCGGCTTCCTTGGCGATTAGTGAGCAATGATCGATCAGTCTGGCGTGCAAGACTTCGTCACTTGTCCGGTTGAGGCGATTGAACTCAACGTTGGCGCGGTGGAGAAGCTGGCGCTCCACCTTGCCGCCCACCTCAGCGACGACGTTGAGGAGGACGTCATCGGAGAACCGAATCAGGCGCTGCGAACGGCCCTGTTTGTCGAGGTAGGAGGTCTCCTCAAAATTGAGGAGACCTATTTCGCCCAGTTTTTCCCTTGCTGTCCTGGTCGCCCGCAGCACGTTGTCGTGCAGCGCCGGCGGTTCCCCGACCTTCGCCCGCTCCTCGTTGAGCAACTGCTTCAGCCAGACGGTATCCCCCCGGGCGCGATCTTCAGCGCCAACCGGCCGCAGGAACGGCTGGAACACGGTCACGTCGCGCGGCTCGTCGCTGGCGTCTGTTTGCGGGTATCAAGCGTGGCCGCTGCGCGACTATCTCGACCGCCAGCGGCAGGATTACGCCCTCGCACCGCGCGAACTGGCGGGGTAGGCTCATCCGCCACCAGCAGAAGGAATTCATCATGAGCCCAGAGCTCGGCCAGCAGGTGATCGCGATCGCACAGGGGCTCGTCGGCAGTCACTACATCAACGGTGGCTATGGCGCGACGCCCGGACGCAATGATGGCTGCCCCTGTCGGGCCGGCGGGATCGAGCTCATCGCCGACGAGAATCACCTGGAAGCGAAGCTCAACTCGGCGAATAAAAAGGCCAACCTCGCCGTCAACGCGGCGACGATGACGATCAAAACCTACTGCGTCTGCGCCGGCAACTACGCCACCTTCCCCGGCGGCCCGACACCTCGCGAGACGACGGCGACCACGCCGGACCTCATTGCCTATCTCGATTCGCTGAAAGGCACGCCGCCGTCGAGCTGGCAGAACTACTACGTGCACTTCACGCCGCGCCGCACGTTTGGGCCGGGTCAGAACGGCGGCGACGGCGGCGGCAAGCTCGTCTGGGGCCAGTCGTGCAAGGGCATCCACCACTTCGACTGCGTCGGCTTCATCAGTTACTGCTATTGGAAAGCGAGCGGCGCTGTCGTGCAGCTTGACATCAGTGCGTGGCGCACGCCGGGCGGCGGCAGGCAGGTCTTCGACCTCAAGGCCGGCGAGCGGCCCTCCGCGCTAATGGACGGCGACATCCTGATCAAGGCCGATCACCACATCGGCTATGTCAGCGCCACCGGCACGATCATCGAAGCGCAGGACTCGCACCTGGGCGTGCGCTCGACGCCCGGCTTCACGCTCGCCGCGCCGGGCACGTGGACGCACCTCGTACGCTTGGCCGGCGCCGGCTCTGCCGAGCTGGCTTGGCCGATGGGCTGGTGGCGCGTGTGGGACGGCAGCACGTGGTACTACTACCTCGGCCCCAACGGCGTCGCGATGTCGAGCAAGACGCCGCCGTTCAACACGCGCACGCCGCCCGCCAAGGCACACAACACCGGCACGTGGGTTTACAGTCCGCCGAAGACGCTCGTGATCACATGGAAGCAGGTCGTCGGCGCGCCGATGCCGTGCAAGGAAACGTTCTGGAACGCGGGCGAAGGGTGCGAGCAGATGAACGCGAACTCGAACCTGTACTCGCCGCTGGTGGCGACGCGGATGGTGTGAAGTGGGGGCAAAAAGCGAGCTCCGTGTGTGGAGCGAGGGCATGACGTTGTCGGAGGTCGGACTCGTTGACCAATCGATCCACGTCGATCTGCGACTGCCGACCGGCGAAATCCTGCGCGCGTGGGTGGACGACCAACGCGAGGGGAGCCTGATCGGACTTTGGTTGCTCTAGACCTAGACCGTAGCCCGGATGGAGCGCAGCGTAATCCGGGATAAGCTGACCCCGGATTACGCGGAGTTTATCATCGGGCCGGCCCGATGGCAGGCTCCGGCCGGACCCGGTGGCTCCATCCGGGCTACGAGGCCGCCGCGGAGTTTTGCCCCTCGTACAAATTTCGCCGCCCCACGGCGTCACTTGCCGAGCAGGAAATCGAGGGGGAAAGCCTTCGGCGGCGGCTCAGCCGTGGCAGGCGGCGCCGCCGCCGTGCGCGGGCGCTCGCCGGCCGGCGGTGGCGCAGGACCGTAATTTTCCTCGCCCAGCGACGGGCGCGGTGCATAAGCCGGAGGCGGGGTGAGCCCGGCACCCGGCGGCGGGTCGAGCGGACCTTTGCGCCCGCATGCCGCGAGCCCGAGCGCCGCTGTCATGGCGGCCACCAGGGCCAGCCGGCTCCATCGGTCGACGGATTGTTTCACTGGCACCCCACCTATCCCCAAGATTGCGTGACCGCAGCAACGCGACGCACCATACCAGATCGGCGGGCTGACGCGAGTGTTGCGCGCATGAACTCACAAGCCTTTCTGTTTCCTCCTATTTTTTCTTTTCGGCGAGTCGGGACAACCACCTCCTTGCCTGACTTCGGACATTTTTCGGCGCAGTGCCGCCGAAGCTGGTGCGGCTCGCAACCGAGCGCTCGACCGACAATACCCGAAACACCGCCATGGTGATTCGCGGCTCGATCGCCTGCATGGCCGGAAGCGGCAGCCGATCGAGCGTCACCCCCGCCTTCTCGGCCGCCGCGACGATGCGGCCCGTGACATGGTGCGCGTCACGGAATGGCATTTTCAGGTTCTGCACCAGCCAGTCGGCAAGATCGGTCGCGGTCGCGTAGCCGAGGCCGGCGGCGGCGCGCATGCGGTCAGCGTCGGGGGTCATGTCGCGAACCATGCCGGTCATTGCGGCAAGGCAGAGCGAGAGCGACGCGAGCGCGTCCATGGCGCCCTCTTTGTCCTCTTGCATGTCCTTCTGGTAGGCGAGCGGCAGGCCCTTCATCACGATGAGCAGCGCATCGAGCGCGCCCGTGATGCGGCCGGCCTTGGCCCGCACCAGCTCGGCGGCATCCGGGTTGCGTTTCTGCGGCATGATCGAGGAGCCGGTGGTGAATTTGTCGGACAGCTTGAGAAAGCCGATCAGCGGCGACGTCCACATCACGATCTCTTCGGCGAAACGCGACAGGTGAACCGCCGCAATGGCGGCCGCCGCAAGCGTCTCCAGCACGAAGTCTCGATCCGACACGGCGTCGAGCGAATTCGCGGCCGGCCGGTCGAAACCGAGCTTTTTCGCCGTCATGGCACGGTCGAGCGGAAACGACGTGCCGGCGAGCGCCGCCGCACCGAGCGGGCATTCATTGAGGCGCTTGCGGGCATCCGCGAAGCGTCCGCGGTCCCGCGCCGCCATCTCCACATAGGCCAGCAGATGGTGACCGAAGGTGACGGGTTGCGCGGTCTGCAGATGGGTAAAGCCCGGCATCACGGTAGCGGCATGCGCCAAGGCCTGTTCGGCGAGCGCGCGCTGATAGGACGCAAGGCCTGCGTCCATATCGTCGATGGCGTCGCGCATCCACAGGCGGAAATCGGTTGCGACCTGGTCGTTGCGCGAGCGCGCCGTATGCAGCCGCCCGGCCGCCGGTCCGATCAGCTCGGCGAGGCGCGCCTCGACGTTCATGTGAATGTCTTCAAGCTCGCGCTTGAATTCGAACTTGCCGGTTTCGATTTCTGATAGGATCGTGTCTAGACCGTGAGCGATCTTTTGCGCATCCTGCGCCGTGATGATGCCCTGTTCCTTGAGCATTTCGGCGTGCGCGCGGCTGGCCGCGATGTCCTGGCGAAACAGCTTGCGGTCCACGTCGATGGAGGTGTTTATATCCGCCATAATGGCGTCGGGCCCGGCACCAAAGCGGCCGCCCCACATCTTGTTGCTCATGACGGGACCATCGGGCTTTGTACAGAAACGGCTAAGACCATGACGGATCATTCCGAACATCCCTCTCCCTACCCTCCCCCCCAAGCGGGGAAGGGTAGATCAGATGACCCTCCCCCGCTTGGGGGGGAGGGTAGGGAGGGGGCCCGCAAGGGGCCGTTGGCGTTGGTTGCGGCGATCGTGGGACTCGGCACCCTGGCGGCGGTATACGGCGTTGTAGGCGCTGTGCGCAACGTGGGCGAGCCCGCGTGCCGCCCGGCGCTCGACCTTGCACGGCGTTTGGAACCGCTCGCCCATGGCGAGGTCGCAGCCGTCAAGGTCGCCGACGAGGCCCGCAAGCTGCCGGCGTTGACCTTCCGCGACGCTGCCGGCCAGACAAAATCGCTCGCCGACTGGCGCGGCCGCACCGTTCTCCTGAATTTGTGGGCGACCTGGTGCGTCCCCTGCCGCAAGGAAATGCCGGCGCTCAATGCCCTGCAGGACAAGCTCGGCGGACCGGACTTCGAGGTGGTTGCGGTCAACATCGATACCCGCAATCTGGAGAAGCCGAAAGACTGGCTGCGGGAGGTCGGGGTCGACCATCTGGCGTACTACGCGGACGCCAATGCGAAGGTTTTCCAGGACCTCAAGGCGGTCGGCAAGGCGATCGGCATGCCGACCACGCTGCTTGTCGACCCGAACGGATGTGAGATCGCTTCCCTCGCGGGGCCGGCCGAATGGGCGAGCGATGACGGCCTGAAGCTCGTCAGCGCGGCGCTCGGGCGGTAGGTTCCGCTCCGAGGTCGCCCGTATGGCCCATTGCCTATGCAGCCGGTTTCCAAGCCATCAGGCATGGATATGCGTCACCATTCCAGGCTTGGTCGTGGGGATAGCGGCGAGCACCGCCGGCATCAAGTGCCGAAGCATCGTGACGTCGTTGCTTGGAGCGTGAACGACAATTACTGCCAGCGTAAGGCCTGCAAAGTTCTGCTGATATTCGAGGTTGCGGTCAACCGTGAGGAGAAGGTCAAACTGCTTCGCCGCCAGTTGCAGAAGTTCACCATTTCGCACACCGGCCCAGCCCGCCTCGGCAACAGTCTTGACTTCGTGGCCAAGAAGCTCCTTACGCAGGGCGTGGAACGCACTCGTCAAGCAGCACGCGCATCGGCGATCAAATGGGCCTTCGCCTGCTCAAGCGCGGCAATGACAATTTCTCGAGGGACGGTGGGGAAGTCGTCAAGAAACTCACTGAGCGAGTGACCGCCTTCGATGTAGTCGATAAGCGCTTGCACGGGGACCCGCGTGCCAACAAACACCGGGGTGCCACCCAGGATGTGAGGGTCAGAGCGAACGACCGATGATTGGTTCATGGGGCAGTGCCTTTCAAGCGACGCAATGATATATTACTCCGACTGCGCACGACGCCAATGGTTCCCGACGCCAATCCGTCGCTCGATATCATTGCTTGCCGCAACCCTTGCCGGCCTCTCAGCGCGGCGCTCGGGCGGTAGCCCCGGCGTTCGCACCATGCGAATTCCGTCGGGCGATCCGCGGCGCGATCGGCTCCTGGAGTTTCCCTGCCGCAGGGAATTTGACAGGGAAATTTCGTCATTTTGGCGCAGTTCGACGCTTCCTGGCGTCGATTTGCTCAGCGATTCCAACGTCGCACTTACCAATTCCCTGCACGTTCGGGGCAGGGAAATTTTTTCGCCGGGCACGGAATTCATCCATCGGTGGCTGGGAATTCCCGTGCCATGATCGGTTTCATGGAACCGACCTCTTAAGGAAACCACCGCCTGCGGCAGTCGTTATCACGACACACCAACATAGGGGGTCGGCATGGCGAAAAAGCGCATCGGTATCCTCACCGGCGGCGGTGACGTGCCAGGCCTCAACGCGGTCATCAAGAGTGTGACTTACCGTGGCAGCGAGAACGATATTGAGGTTATTGGTCTTCGCCGTGGCTGGGAGGCCCTCACGCACCTGAACGTCGAAGATCCGGCCAGCAGGTCAAACTACGTTATCCCTTTGAACCGTGAAAATACCCGCACCATCGATCGACGCGGCGGAACCGCGCTGCACTCGAGCCGCACCAACCCGTCCAAGATGAAAAGGCTACCCAACCATCTCTTCGGCAAGGACTTTCCTGTCTCCGCGAGCACCAAGGGCAGCGCCGCAACCGAGACGTGGGACGTCACGAGCCAAGTGCTGGCGAACCTCTCGGCCCTCGGTATCGAACATCTGATCGCCATCGGCGGAGACGACACGCTGAGTTACGCGGCCAAGCTCAACGCGCTCGGCGTCAAGATCATTGCGATCCCGAAGACGATGGACAACGACGTCCACAATACCGAGTACTGCATCGGCTTCTCGACAGCCATTACGCGGGCCAGCGACGCCATTCAACGGCAGCGCACCACCGTTGGTTCACATGAGCGGATCGGCATTTTCCGTGTCTTTGGGCGCGATGCCGGATTTACGGCGCTCTACACAGCATATGCCACCTCTATCCGATGCGTCATACCCGAGTACAAAGTCAATCTCGACAAGCTCATCCGGCTGCTCCTCGAGGACAAGCGGGCCAACCCGAGCAACTACGCGCTGGTCGTGCTCAGCGAGGGCGCCGAGTGGGAGGGCTACAAGCTGCAAGAATATGGCGAGCCTGACGCCTACGGCCATCGCAAGAGGGCAAGCGTCGCCGAGTCGCTTGCTGACGAGATTAACCGGCGCGTCGGCGAGGAGACGATCGTCTCCGACCTCACATACGACCTGCGATCGGGCGATCCAGACTTCATCGACAAGCTCGTCGCTTTGACCTTCGGCAACATGGCGTACGATGCCATCCTGGAAGGCAAGACGGGCGTCATGTCGGCGTTGGTGGACGGCCGCTACGATCTGGTACCCATCCCTGACGCGCAGCTCGGGCCACGTAAATTGGAGGTGGCCTCAACCTACAACACTGACCGCTATCGTCCCAGCTACGCCAACAAGCGCGGGCTGCCGATTTTTTTGAACCACGCCTCGTAGATCATTGCGTTGCGCCCGTTCAGATCGAGCGGGCTGGCGCCCTCACTTGCCGCAGCCCTTCCCGGCCTCCTCAAACCCATCGAACAAGCGCGCGGCGTTGGCGCCCGCAAGCGTCTCCAGTCGGTGCGGCTGACCTTCCTCGACGCTATAGCGTGCGACCGCGCCGTAGGCGCGAAGGACTGCGGCCTCCGTCTTCATCTCGCCGTGCCACATGTAGGGATCGAATTCGCCGACGTACATGAAAACGCACATCTTCGAGATCGCCTGAAGCTTTGCCGCGCTGGGTCTCCACATGTATCCGGGGAAAGCCGTCACGGACAGGAAGTATTGCGGATTGGCCGCCGCGACATGAAGCGCCGCGATCCCGCCGTTCGACGGTCCCGCGATGTGAAACTTGTTGTCCTGAATTTTGTAGTCCGCCACAATCATTTGCAGAAAGTCAGGAAAGATGCGGTCGCCTTCATCAAAGAACAACTCACCGTCCGGCGCCGCCGGGGCGACAACGATATAGCCGCGCTTTTCGGCCTCGGCACGGAAGTTGCGGTTGAGAATGTTGTCCACCGTGTTCATCGTCTGCGGGCCGCCGCCCAGAGCCAGAATAGCCGGGTACGCCCTTGCGGGATCATAACCGCTTGGAAGGACGATCTTATAATGAACGGTCATGCCGCCCGCCTTGGTCATTTTCTCGAGCACTTCCGCCTGCAGCGGCTGGATCGGCAAAATCCCGATGGACGCCATCGCGGCAGCCAGCAGCATCCACTTCGAGCTCTGTTGCCTCATTGAGGGTCTCCTCCCGTATCAAGCTTTGTGAACGATATATTGGGAGTGAATGCGCGGTCAATCGAACGCGAGGTCGTCCGTTTTCGAGCGTGTGAAGAAATGAAGGCCCTGACCTGAACAAGGCGCAATGAATTGAATGGCCGCGCCCGGTGCCGAGCGACATTGTCTGCCGATCGGTCTTACATCTTCACCGCGTAAAGCGGCGAATATCGATTGGACGTGGCGTGCATCGTCGTGGCGCCGGAGGAAGCGTCGTAGAACGTCTCCCGCGTCGATGCACCGCCGACTTCGTTCCAATCGATGATCATTCTGCCGGGGGTTTCGAAGAAATAAGTACCGCGATTACCCGGATTGTTCGGTGCCGAATCCGAGGGATTCGGTTTGGTCTCGATGTACGAAACCGCGCCATTGGGCCCGAAATAATAGAAATAGTAACTGCCGTCCCAGACCGTCCACCAGCCCTGCAGCCAACTCACGTCAGGGAGAGCCAGGATCGTGGGCCACTGAAGGGTGTCGGGCTTCGCCACCCCCAGCTTTACACAGCCGGCATTGCGCATCATCTCCTCCTGCGCCTTCTGCCGTCTTGGAAGTGTATTCTCCTTGCTCGCGAAGCCGCACTGCTTGGCAGCTCCGAACCAGTCGGCTTCCCGGCAGGCCTTGCAAAACGTAGGGTAGCCAAACGCGTTGCCATTGGCCCACGTCAGGCTGATAACGCAAAGTTGTGCATCGGCCGGGAATGTGTCGAAATCACCTAGATATTTGTTGCCGGTGCGTAGTGTCTTCACGTAGTTGATGTTTCCGATCACCCTTGTCCGGACGCCCTGCTTCAGGCCATCCCGAGTGATTCGGCAATTCGTCAGGGCCTTCCACTCGGCCAGGAAACCCGGCCCCCGTCGGCCAAGCTCTTCCTTGGTCAGGACCAGATCATAGTCGCGTTCGATGTCGCTCGGATCACAGGGGGCTCCCGACTGCTTGTTAACCCATTTTAGCGCCTTGGCCATCCGCAGGCCGGCATCGCGGTTATTCTTGCCCGTGAACGTGATGCCCATCCCGGTGGCAACCTGAAGATCCTGGACCATGAACATGCAATCGGCAGCGAAGCCTCCTTCGAGTGGTTCGGTGAAGCTCCAGAACTCGTCAAACGTGAACTTGGCTGGCCATGCGGCCTCCGGCGTCCCCATGGGGTGAACCCTCCAAGCATAAGTGATGACTGGCTTGTCCCCCACAGCCTAGTACGGTCGCCGGTCGCCCGGAAGCAGGAGTTCGATTGGCATTCCGCAATGCGCGGGAGGGGGGACTATTGACGGCGCGGATCTTTGCGCTTAACTTAACCTTATGGTTAACTATAAGCTCCATCACTTGGACGGCATCTTTGCCGCTTTGTCCGATCCGACCCGGCGCGCCGTGCTGGCTCGCCTCAGCGAGGCGCCGGAACTCTCTGTCACGGCCTTAGCGGCGCCTTTTGCCATGTCGCTGCCGGCGGTGCTCAAACATCTCGACGTGCTTGAAGTCGCCGACCTGATCCGGCGCCGCAAGCGCGGCCGCACGGTGTCGTGCCGGCTCAACGCCGCGCCGCTGCAGGAGGCGCAGCGCTGGCTCGCTCACTACGAGCGGTTCTGGTCCGACCGTCTCGACGCTCTCGCACGCTACCTCGCGGAGGAAGCGTCAGACGGTCCCCTCCCCACCCTCCCCCGCGCGCGGGATGCGACAACGAACCCAACACCAAACGTGGAGCCCCAACCATGTCCCCCGACACTCAAACCGCCGCCACGCGCTCAAGGCCCAGCCTCGCAATCAGGCGCGAGCTCCGGGCGCCGCCGGAGAGCTGCTTCCGCGCCTGCACCAGCCCGGAAGCGCTGAAGCGCTGGTTCGGTCCGGGCACAAACGAAGTCGTGCTGGCGGAAACGGATCCGCGCGTGGGCGGACGTTCGGGTGATCGACGGCGACACCATCGCGTTGAACGGCAAAACGATCCACCTCGTCGGCTTCATTGCGCCTGAGACACGGGACGCTCAGTGCAAGGCCGAGCGGGACCTCGGCGACAAGGCCGCAAGACGTATGCGTGATCTAATCCTGGCCGGCGGGTTGGCTACTCGCCGGTCATATGTCCGTGCCCCGCAGCCACGCTGGGCAAGTGGTTTCGCAATTTCGGCCGCAC
>WNFC01008514.1_pt1 | contig 11309 bp, 9 predicted proteins | sample 5400541 | NCBI WGS metagenome assembly WNFC01 (sample SAMN13153342, study PRJNA577476) | soil metagenome | isolation source: 120 cm saprolite under Douglas fir tree site 2 hole 2 replicate 1 | place: USA:California | collected 2015-04-18
CTGATCCCGCTCGCCCATTTCCCCACCTCCGGCTCCAAAGTGGAATTCCGTTCCGCCAACGTTCTTCCCGGCGGCCAAGTCGCCACCGCTATGGTCGCCTGCCAAACTTGGGGACTGCGCGCCCGCTACGTCGGCAAAATCGGCGACGACCCCGCCGCCGCCCTGCACCGCGCCGAATTTGCCCGCTTGGGTATCGAGACGCATCTCCTCACCGCGCCAGCCTGCCCGAGCCAGCAAGCCTTCATCCTCGTCGATGACGCCAGCGAGCGCACCGTCCTCTGGAAACGCGACGACCGCCTCACACTACAGCCGCAAGATCTGCACCGCGAATGGATCCTCGGCGCCCGCGCGCTCCTCCTCGATGGTCATGACACCGCCGCGGCTATCGCCGCAGCGACCTGGGCCCGCGCCGCAAACATTCCTGTCGTCGCCGATCTCGACGAACTCTACCCCGGTGTCGACGCCCTTCTCCCCTTAATCGATTACCTCATCGCCAGCCGCGACATCCCCGGCCGCATCTCCGGCGAATCCGACCTGCGCAAGTCACTCCCCGCCATGCGTAGCCAATTCGGCGCGCGCCTCACCGCCGCCACCCTCGGCCATGAAGGTGTCCTCGCCTTCGACGGCGCGCAATTCCACTACGCCCCGGCGTTTCGCATCGACACCGTCGACACCACCGGCGCCGGCGACATCTTCCACGCTGGTTTTATCTATGGATTACTGCAAGATTGGCCGCTGCAGCGCCAACTCGAATTCGCCTGCGCCGCCGCCGCCCTCAACTGCACCGCCATCGGCGCCCGCGGCCACATCGCCCCCATCGCCGAAATCGACCACCTAATCGCGATCGGCCAGCGCCACCCTTCCGCCTTCCAGCTCTAAGTTGGCAAAGCCCTGTCTGCTCCGTCCCAGGATCTTTTCCTGCGATGAATTCTCGCTCTGCGATGTGACGACTTGGCCTTCACCCCCCAGGGTGACCCCACCGGAGTGGCATTCTGATAGGACTGTCCCGTACCTACGGGCAGTGTACGGTTTTGAAAGCACGGGGCTTGCGGGAAAAGAGATCCGTATCGTCGTGAAAATGTCAGGCCTGCGGACCCGCGCTGGCGTCCGGCCCCGAAAATCCCTTCGCGGCCTGCTCCACCGTGGCAAACATCTCGATGATCTTGTCCACCTTCGTCAGTTTCAGGCTATGGTCAATCATCGGCTGTGCCGCGGCGATGCGGAGTGCGCCGCCGGCGCCCTTGAGTTTCGCCAAGCACCGGACGATCGCTCCAATCGCCGCGCTGTCCGCATGCGTTACGCCCGCCATGTCAAAAATCACCCGCGTCTCGCGCAACGCGATCAGCCCATCCACTTCGCGCTCCAGCCGCGCGCATTCCGGCCCGCAGTGTATGCTGCCTTGTATCGCCAGCGCGGTCAGGCCGGGCTGCAACGTTCGTTTTGTGAAGTCCAGAATCACGACGCTGCGCGCTCCTCGCCCTCGTACGGAAACTGCCGGATCAACCGCACACAATCCCCCAGCGCCGAAAAAATCGAAGACCCCCACCCGCACGGCACAAACGGAGCCGTGTTCTGGTTCACGGCCTTGTCCGCCTGCGCATAAAACCGCAGCCGTTGCCCGGGCGGCGGCACGGCAAACTCCTTCACGGTGATCGCAAACGTCACGTCACCGCCGGCCTGCTGCTTCACGATCGAAAAGTGATGCAGCTGCATCAACTGCTCGCCAGGATCCGCCTGTACGTGCACCCAATCGCTCATGCACCCTTCCTCGTCGTCCCCGCCGTATTGCCGCGGATACTAGGCCACCCACTGACCCAAGTCAACGCCCCGGGCGCGTCAGATGTAGGGGGCTTCAGTTTATCCCCGCCTGCGACGGTGGTCTGGAGGATCGCATTTGGAGACACGAGCGCTATCGGCAGCACGTGCCTTCGCTCGGTAATCCATTATGAGAATATGTCAGCGCGAAGTAAGCGAGGCCCAAGGTTGCCGTCGCCCTTCGCTGCTTCGGGAGGAAAGAACATGAAGTCACGCGTGCTGAGATATATTCGTAGTTCTGGACTACTTCTGTGGCTCACTTCGGCGCTTGCCTTCGCGCAGGCCGCGGTTTCCATCCCAGGTCTTCCCGGCACGCTCAACTGGCAGAACACACCCCGCTCCTGGAACATAGACAGCAAGAACGTACTCACCATCTCCTCGAGCCCGAAGACGGATTGGTTCGTCGACCCATTTGACGGCACGGTCGCTAACAGTGCCCTGATCCTGTTGTTCACCCCAGGTTCCGATTACGTTCTCAGCGCCCGCGTGACCGTGAAGTTCGCCACCAAGTGGGACGCCGGGGCGCTGATGCTGATGGCCGACGATCACCACTGGGCAAAACTCTCCTTCGAGTTCTCACCGGACAGCAAGCCCACACTCGTCACCGTGGTTACACGCGGGCTCTCCGACGACTGCAATTCCATTAGCCTGCCGCAAGATTCGGTCTATCTGCGTATCGCCAGGAGTGGCCAGACTTACGTCTTCTACTTCTCAACGGACGCACAAAATTGGCAGATCCTTCGCACCTTCACCCTGGACACGGAACTTCCCGTCCGCGTCGGCTTCGAGTCGCAGTCCCCCGCGGGGTCTGGCGCCATCGCCGAGTTCTCCGCCATCACCTACGATCCTCATCGCATCGGCAACATCTACAAATAGCCGCGATCCGAAACCGATCGCCCAGAATTACAATTGTAGCGGCGCAGCATGCTGCGCCAGCGCGACGCCCGCGCCCGCGTCCCTTGTAGCGGCCGCCGACCGTTTACCCTGAACCTCGAAGGGTGGCGGGGCCTCTTTCCCCAAGCGCCGGAGGTGCGTCACAAGAATTGTACGTCAGGCCTTCAGGCCTGACTCGCGAAGCGAAGAAGCGCCGTGAGGCCTGGGTACCACGCACCACCCAGCCCCTCCTGTCATCCCGACCGAAGCGACCCAGCTTTTTCTTGCGCTCGTCTTCGAGCGCTGGCCGCAGAGCGGATCGAAGATTCCGCCTCCTGTCGGATCGCAGATTCCGATTCCCATCGGAAAGGGACCGTGGCAACCCCACACAGTTACCTTGGTCAACGGCACGAATCCAGGCGCTGCGCGCGGCTAGATCTTCCGACTAATCCATGGACTGTATGTTAAAGTCTCGATGAAGTAGCGCCTGGTGAACCGGGCCGCTGTCTGCATGAACGATGCCTCACAACTACAATAGGGCTGCGTTCCACGGCCTACCTGCTGGCTCTAACGTTCTCTTGTCCCTGTATTGCTCCCTCGTGGCTTTGGAGCTAGCGATTAAGGACCACTTTGCAGCTGTAGGATGGCGAATTGGTCATAGGGTCGCAGATTGGGTTACGGAGTTGGGCGAAGCGGCCCTTGCGGTCCAACTCTCGAATAGACTAGCTGCCCTACAATGCACTGGAAAGGGCGGCAACGTCGTACCGGCCACAGCGAACTCCTATCCAGACATAAGGTACCTTCAGCATGAAAGTGATTTCGTCGGGATGTCGAACGACGCCCAGATTCAGCAGGCCCTACAAGTGGTCATTGATATAAGAACTGCCTTAATTGGAAGGGGCATACCGCTGTGACTGCTTCTCAATTGCTGGACAAGATGCGCCGTCTAGTTCCGGTCCGCACCGTGTTCAGGTTCCCCTACATGCACATTATCTGCGAGCTAGGTGAGTTCCGAGACCTGGATGACGAGGTAAGAGAGTCCATTTTTTCTCAAAAATTAGGCGTCAGCATTGGCGAAATCCGGCGCACTGTGAAAAACAATCTCTTCTCACTTCATCTTCTAACTCCCCAAGAAACTGAAGAGCTATTTCAGAGAGGTAACTATGAGCGGCGAGGATATCATTGGCTCACAGCCTATGCTGAAGAACAACTAGGGCAGCAAACTCAATTTGGTCAGAACCCGCTCCCTGTAAAGATCATCCATTTCTACGGATACAAAGGGGGACAGGCCAGGTCAACTCTGCTCGCACTCATTAGCCGTGATCTCGCAGAGGATGGATGGAGAGTACTAGTAGTGGACGCCGACCTAGAGGCGCCCTCACTAGACGTCATTTTCTCTCGAACGGCTCGATCTCTTTCTTCAACACTACTCGGATTGTTTCAGGAAGCGAGTGACATTTCGCCCGAAAGAATCCCCCCGTCCCAAGGATCTGGCTATATCGACCTGATCGCGTGCCGCCCGCAGTCCCGAGAGTACGATATTGACGCAGCCGCACTTTCGTTGCGGGCCGTGATGGACCCCGCAGATATCGATAAGGCGGCATTGGCCGTGGGCAAGCTCGCTTCCGAAGGAAATTATGATGCCGTTCTCATCGACCATAGATCAGGCTTATCCCACACGACTCTTCCCTGGATGTCCTCGCTCCCTGGCCCCGTCGTTATTTGCCTTCGCCTCGACGACCAATGGCGGCCAGCGCTCCACTCGATAAAGGCGGTTCTCCGAATGAACCCAGCAGATCCGGGCTTGTTCGTCTCTTGGAAGCCAGACGAGGAGTACTTGGAAACCTACAGAAAGCGAAACTACACACAGATTTCCACGTTGCTAGACTTGCTTGCCGATGTCGTTGCCGCAGGCGGTGAATCCCCGTCAGATGGTGAGCAGTTGGAGTTGAGTTTTTCCGAGCTCGAAGACCATTGGGTCATGTGGCCATACGACCAAGCCTTCCGTCAGTTTCGTGTCCCTGAGAAGATCGCTCTTTCCGGGCAGACAATAGAAGCTCTTAGCCGGATTCGCGGCCTCTTAGAGGTATCTGGACGAAAGGATGCCCGGGATGCCACACTTGCTATGCCACTCAGTCCGAGCGGGAGCATCGATCCCGGCGACCTAATCCAAACGGACGCAATCAAACAGCTCAAGGCGCCGGGAAACTCCATCTCATATATATTGGGTCGCAAGGGGACTGGAAAGACGCGGCTGCTTCGCGAGTTGGCCGAAGCGAGACTCGGAGAGCCGCTCGTCGTCGATCCAAATTCGACGCTAAGCGCCGGCATAAAGTCCGCTAGTCCCGAGCTTACCAAAGCTGGCTCGATCTTTGCGCAAAACCCAACCGACCTCTGGTGGCACATATTGTCGGCCGCGCTGGATCACCCGACCACTGCAAGGTCCGAACTCATCGCCGCCTTTTCACGTGAAACGGAATCGGCTAATAGGGATCGCGACCCGGTCACGAGTGTCTTAAAGAAATGTAGCCAGTGGCCGAAACGCGTCTTCCTGCTGGACGGGCTGGAGACTGCCTTCACATCAGAGAAAATATTTCAGTTTGTTGAGAGTCTCTTCCTCTTCCTTCAAGTGCTCGAAGCTGATAGTCGCCTAAACAGTCGAATCCAGGTCAAGCTTTTCCTGAGAACTGACCTTGCTCAACGGGGTTATCAGAACATTGAACAACAGCTACATGGAAGAACGATTTACCTGACCTGGGACACACAAAAAATCTTTAACTTTGTATTGTCCCGGATAGCACGAATAGATTGGTTTCAGACCAATTTCCCTGAGTTAGTAGTTAAGATCCGCAACGAATACCGCCAAATACTCGACGGCAATTTGCCCGTACCCGAGTGTGAGTCGCTTCTTATGAACGCTTTTCCGGCGAAACTCAGTCGGAACAACCTCGCGACAAGGACCTTTCTAAAAACGTATTTCGCAGACACCGCAAGTGATAGGCCCGAAATAAGCACCGGCGACAAGCTACGCTACTATCCGCGAATCTTTGATAAGTTTCTCGAGGTCATCGCAAATCCGAAGACTACCGATTCAGCGACCTTCACGGGAGCGCAACTGGACAGAGACGGCAGGATAAGCCAAGGTCTCATCTTTTTCGCCCATGAGGCAGCCGCTGCAGACTACCTCGAACAGCTCCGGTCAGAGCTCAATTACCTGATCAGTTTTTCGCCCGACCCGAACGAGAATGCCGAGAGGGTGCGAACGCTATTAGCTGCTTTCGACGGTTTAAAAACACCTTTCGCGCTGGACGAGCACATTCCAACCTTGGCATTGCGTACTGATATTGACCCGAATAACATCCGAAAAGCCATGCAAAGCATGCGAAACATGGGCCTTTTTGAGGAACGCCCCGGCTATCCCGAGGAATGGCGAGTCGGTAGGCTTTTCAAATCAGCGCTGAGGATGAAGTATGTGCGTGCCTAATCCGGAACGGGCCGCGTCGTTTTGCTATAGTCCGCACGCACTGCGCACTTGATCGCGGCCCGGAAATATTACTCGTCTTCGCCGCCATCTTCATCGCCGAGCTCCTCGCGGTAGTCAATTCCGTCTCTCCCGTCATAATACGCCCGGGTGTCGGGATGCTGTACCAGCATGTCCGTTTTCACTGTATCGAATACGCCCATCCGTCGGTGTTTCAATCCCAGTTTATTATCAGCAAGCTCTTCATCACTGTGCTCCGCCATGACGCCCCCTCCTTCGCGCCGGTGGCCCTTTAGTTGCCGCCGATTATGAATCATGGGAGTAATCAGCGCAATACTGCGGCGCACGCCCGGATCCAAACCCGGAATATGAAATGCGTGCTACACGTTTCGAGGTTACACGTGGGTCTTCGCTTCTTGGCGGGTGCCCAGGGTGTGGTTTTTGAATTTTCCTTCCACGCCATTCATTCGATTGGACTTAAGTTTACTATTGACAAATATATCGCATCTATTGTACCGTTGCGTGTGTTATCTCGAACAAACCTCGCGGAGCGCACTTCCCTTACTTCCTCTATCTCCTTTATTTCCTTCCGCTTGCGCACTCTTAAACTCTCTTGCCGCTCTTTTTGCGGCTCCCGTCCTTTGTTTTCAATAACTTCCGCACTCTTTTTGCAAAACACCCGGGGTGGCATACCCCTCCGGGAATTCGTCCGTTGCACCGAAGCGCAAAAATGCCTCTTTGCAAGTCCTTTGCTTGCCACTCTTACGCACTCCTTGTCGCGTAAGTCCTTTCCCTGCCACTCTTACGCAAACACCCGGGATGGGGGTGTCACCGTTGCTCCACTTTCCGCCTCAGTGCTTCCGTGGCTCTGTGGCAATCCCGATTTATCGCCTCTTGCGAAGGGTTGCAAAAACACCGAAATGGCAACTCTAACTACCTTTAGAATCAACACTTGCAAAAGTGTATCAAAACGAAGGACTTTAACCACGTTTAGAATCAACACTTACAAAAAACCCAGGGGAGGGGGTGCCCCAACACGTTCGCCTCTCCAGCTTCCGGCCTCCAGCATCCAGCCTCCAGAACCACATGCGCCACGTAGCGCCCCTATCCCCTGTGACCTCAGTCGATTGCCCATACTTCCCGTCACCACGGGGTGTTCGCCTTTCGATTTCCGATTCAAAAAGGTCAATTGCCCCAGAGCCGCCACTTGGACTTTTTCTTGACGCAGAGGCAGGAAGGAGAATATTCGGGCGCGACGATGGTGACGTGATTGGGCAAATCGTAGGTGACTTCGGCGTTGAGCTGGGCCGACGAGCGGCCTTTGTCGATGCGATATTCGTATTCGACGGTAAGCGGCAGCGGATCTTCCGACTGGTTCGCCGCAAATGTCCAGGAGCACAGATTTTCTTTGGCGGCGCTGACCAGCGCGGGCGGTCCAGTAACTGTGTCGGCGAAGCCGAAGCGCCCGTCTTTGTAGACGAGAATTTTCAGCGACACTTTGCCGTGCACCTTGGATTGCCAGGCCAGCTCCGGATAACTCGGAGCCTGAAAATGCGTGACGCGGGGGAACTCCGCGATCGAGGGCGCTTCGGCAAAAAGCAACAACGAACAAAGGAATGTGAGAAGGGCGTTCATTCCTGACCTCCAACTGTTTTCTGCGGACTCTTTTTAGCGGCGGCTTTTCCTGTGCTCCGTGTCGCTATCGTTCGCTACTTCGCGCTGAGCGAATCACTTTCCTGCTCTGCGGCGGACAGCCAGAAATGGCTGTCCCACATCAACAGATCAGTTGCTTGCTTCGCTCTTCTTGCGCGCCGCTTCAAACTCGTCGCCGGGCTGCCAGCCTTGCAGCTCCGGTGTCATGGCCGCTTGCTGGCCAAGCAAAAATCCAAATCGCGCCATCTTGGCGAGTCCGGTGAAATCCATTTCCGGACGATATTCATCGCTCGGCTGGTGATAATGATGATCGACGTAGTCTTTCGACTGGGCCTCGCCCCACGCGGCGTCGTGGCCCTTATACTTCAATCCTTCGCCGATGGAAAACGAAGGAACGCCTACGCGCGCCAGGCTGAAATGATCGGAGCGGTAGTAATGTCCCGCCTCGGGATGGGCATCCGGCCGAATCGCCAATCTGAACTCCTTCGCGATGGCTTCGACCACGGGATAAAACGTGGTGCGCTCCGCGCCGCTCACTTCCACCTCCTCGGGATCGCCAATCGGAGCCAGCGCATCATAATTCAAGTCCACGGTAATTTTCGAGGGGGAGACGGGGGAATGCTTGCCTAGATATTCGGAGCCGAGCAGGCCCTGCTCTTCCGCGGTGACGGCGGCAAAAAATATGGAGCGCGGTGGCGGCAGTTTTGAAAGGGCCCAGGTCCGAGCCAATTCGAGCAGAATGCCGCAGCCGGTGGCGTTGTCGACGGCGCCGTTGTAGATTTTGTCGCCGGACAGATTCGAATCCATTCCCAAATGATCGTAGTGCGCGGTGTAGAGTACGGCTTCGTCTCTGCGTTGCGAATCCGCGCCAGGCACTTTGGCGATTACATTTTTGGAGACGAAGGGCCGCAGTTCGCTGGCGACGTGGGCTTGCAGGCGCACCGGCAATTCGATGGGCTTGAAGTCACGGGATTGCGCTTGCTGAAACATATTGTCGATGTCCTGGCCGGACAGGGCGGCAAGTTTTTTGGCGACGTCGAGTTGAATCCAGGAAGCGGCTTGCAATTTCGGGGTAGCGTCGCGGCGGAGGTGAGATTTCTCGATGCCCCAGGAGTTGCGGACCACTTGCCAGCCGTAACTGGCGAGGTCGGTGCGGTGAATAATCAGCGTGGCCACGGCGCCGCGGCGCGCGGTCTCTTCGAACTTGTAGGTCCAGCGGCCGTAATAGGTGAGCGCTTTGCCCTTGAAGAATTTGGGATCGTCGGAAATCGGCTCGTTCACAAAGAGCAGGGCCACTTTGCCTTGAAGGTTGACGCCCTTGTAGTCGTCCCAGTGGTACTCGGGCGCGGTGATACCGTAGCCGACGAAGACGATGGGGGCGTCGATGTCGGCGGCTTCGGCCTGGCTCTCGTTGTTGGTGACAAAATCGTCGAGATTTTTCAGCGTGATTGCTTGGCCATTCGCGGGCACCAGCTTGAAGGAGGTGTCTGGGAGCGTTTTGACGCCCATCATCGGGACGTCCTGGAAATAGGTGCCGTGTTCACCAGCGGGTTTTAGGCTGTCGAGTTCGAATTGCGTGGCGATGTATTCGGCGGCGATATCGCCACCGCGCTGGCCGGTGCCGCGGCCTTCGAGGAGATCGCTGGCTAGGAATTTGACGTGGGCGCGAATCCTCTCCGCATCCGGCATTTCGATTGTGATGCCCTTCAGCCTCGCGGACGCCGCCGTCCTCTTCTGGGCCGCAAGCTGGGTGGTCAGAACCGCAGCAACGAAAAGAGCTACTAGCAATGGACTTAGTTTGCGCATGGTCTTCTTTAGTCGAGTCCTCAAATCGATCATGCTGCCAACTAGGGGCACTGGAGTCCTGCGCCCCTACCAACAACATCACTTTTTTGCGCGGTCCTTCAGCAAATTTTTCAACTCGCTCATGAATTCTTGGACGTCTTTGAAATCCATGTAGACACTGGCGAAGCGCACGTAGGCGACTTTATCGAGCTTTTTCAGGCGATGCATGATCATTTCGCCGATTTCGGTGGTGGTCAGCTCACGCTCGGTGGCTTCGTGGACGACGCCTTCGATTTCGTCGACGATGCCCTCGAGCTTTGGCGTGGGCACCGGGCGCTTCTCGCAGGCCTTCAGCAGTCCTTGCAGGATTTTCTGGCGTTCGAAACGCTCGCGCCTTCCGTCTTTCTTGATGACCATGTAGGGGATTTCGTCGATGCGCTCGTAGGTGGTGAAGCGGCGGCCGCATTTGAGGCATTCGCGGCGGCGGCGAATGGTATCGCCGCTGCGGCCTTCGCGGGAATCAATCACCTTGTCGTCGACGTGCGCGCAGAACGGGCATTTCACTCGGCGGACTCTCCCTGCCGGGTTCTGGTGTCGCTGCGGCTCCCGGCCATTTCCTGGTCCACAATTTCGTCTTCGTGCTTGGCGATCTCTCGCAACTGGCCGAGCGACCAACCCTCGTGAATCAGCAGGGGAACGCCGACCAGGCTGCACATAGCGAACGAAATAAGCCATAACACGATTGCGGCTGCTACGGCCGGCTCTCTTTCTACTCCAAAGATCGCGGTATACGCAATGATGGAACCGGCCTGCGAGCCGCCACCGACTCCGGGCACTTGCACGGCGGAGCCCACCAGGGTGAACGCCAGAACCACCATGGCATCGCTGAGGCTTATACCGCGGAGCGCTCCGCCAAAGCTGTGCGACACCCAGAGATACACGAGCAGGACGAGAAACCAATGGGCAGTGGAGTATAGAACTGCCAGCACCAGTTGGCCCCAGGTGCGAAGGGTCTGCACGCCGCGGGCGAAACCCAAGACAATGCGGGCAAACTTCGCTTTCCAGGAATGGGCTGCGATAACACTTTGCAAGCGCCGCTCCAACAGGGCCGTGCCGTGCAGGCGCAGATACAGGAGCACGGCTACGGCCACGGCTACGCCCGCAGAGAGCACTGAACCGGTTGTTTTTGCCGCGGTCTGCAAGGTGCTGGAGGTTTGGCCTTCGTGCACGTGCGACTGATAGAGGAAAAGACCGACGGCAGCAATGACCGCCGCGCTCGCGGTATCGAAGATCCGCTCGAGCACGTAAATTCCGAACATGTCCGCGATGGGCAGCTTTTCTTTGCGGGCGAGAAGCAGCGGGCGAATGGGTTCGCCGGCGCGACCGAACAAGAAGACAGCGGAAAAGCCCGCGAGGGTCAGCTTGTAGATGTTCCAGAAGTGGGAGGGTCCGAGATTTCGCTGGAACACTTGCCAGCGCAGGGAACGCAGCGCGTAGCATGCGTAAATGGCGACGACCGAGAGAGCCAGCAAAAGGAGATTGGCGTCGCGTACGGCGTGGAGGAGTTTTGCGCCGCTGAAATCACCGAAATGGAAGAAGGTGCGGGAGCGATACAGAATGAGGCCAACGATGCAAAGCCCAGCGGCCAGCAGAACCAACTTCCTCGACGCAACGCGCATGAGCTTGCCAGCGTACTGGCCGG
>WNFC01013910.1_pt1 | contig 11309 bp, 8 predicted proteins | sample 5400541 | NCBI WGS metagenome assembly WNFC01 (sample SAMN13153342, study PRJNA577476) | soil metagenome | isolation source: 120 cm saprolite under Douglas fir tree site 2 hole 2 replicate 1 | place: USA:California | collected 2015-04-18
TGCCAAGCATCTCCGCGATCCGGTGCCCCCACAGAACACCCGCCCACCAGAACAGCAGGTCGAACTTCATCATGCCCGGCAGCGCCGCGGCGACGACCACGGTCAGCTGGAGCTTGCTTTCTATGCCGGAGAATGCGCCGGCGGCCACGATCGAGGAGGTGGAGCCGGACAGCAGTTCGAGCAGCACCGGGCGTGTGGCGATCAGCCCTGGCGTCAGCGGGATCATCGCGAGCCCGTACAGCCCGCTCAGCGCGATCCCCGCCAGGCAGAGCATGTCCCGGGCCCGAGGCCGCCCGAGCCAGGGCCGCCACCCCCGTTGAATGGCTGGAGAAGGCCCCGCAGCGGACGCGACGTGCGGCGGCACGCCAGCCTGACGGCCTAGGCCGGGCGGGCCTGCCGGCTCCGGCGAATCCAACGCGGCCATCCAGGCACCTGTCCTGCTCGCGCCCTGCTCTGCTATGAAGGTTTGCCATGCAGCCCAGCTGCCTGGACCCGGTGCGGGGGCGCCGCTCTGGGTCCCTGTCGGCTGATGATCGGGGATCGCCCCGACTGTCGCGCACGGATACTTGTTGATCTTCGTTCCCGTTAACGCGGGCGGCAAACAGCATGAGCGCGAGCCGCAGTGACCGTGCTGGATCGCCAGCGGTCAGGAAGGCCAGCGCTTGCTGGATCAGTCATCCCAGTTCAGGGCACAGCGCTGACCGGCTGGCCAGGCTACCGGAGACACCCAGCGCTTGGTGTCTCCGGTAGTTGGCTGATCAGAACGGTCCCGGACCGTGGCGGCCTCCCGGCTTGGCCCAGCCTGCACGACCTGAGGCCGGACACCCGCACGTCGCCGCGCATCGGGGCCTTCGGAGACTCGCAGGCACGGTGTGGACCGGGCGGGTGTAACGCCATGAGCGGGCCTGACGCTTCTTCTGGTGAGATGGCAGCGTTCCCCTTCTCCGGCCGGGTCGGCCGCCGGAGCTGGACGAGTAGCTTCTCGACACCAGCCTGACCGGGCAGCATTTGCCATCGGATGCCCCGGAGCAGGCGCACATGGTGGCAGAGATGCTCGCCAGTCTGGCCGGCCCGGCCGGCTCCGGTGACCTGGCCGGGGAGAACGCCGCCAAGGCGAAGGAGCTGTCGTTGTCGCGCTCGATCGCGCATATCGACAGGAAGTTCATGCGGTGGCCGTTTCTGTGCTGCGGGCGCCCTCGGAACGGGGGCCCGCGCGCTGGACTTGGCGAATGGATGGCTGCCAGGCGGGTAGGGTCGGGCCCGTTATGTCGTACATCGGTGTGGTGCTCGCGGGCCGCTACCGGCTGGATCAGCCGATCGCGGCCGGCGCGGTCGGCGAGGTGTGGCGGGGGCTGGATGTAATGCTTGGCCGGCCGGTGGCGGTCAAGTTGCTGCGGGCCGGATACGCCCAGCATGCCGACACCCTGGCCCGGTTCCGCGCCGAGGCCCGGCATGCCGGATCGCTGTCACATCCAGGCATCGCGCACGTTTATGACTACGGCGAGCCTGACCTGCCGCATCCGCCGTTCCTGGTGATGGAGCTGGTGGACGGGCCGTCGCTGGCCGGGCTGCTGGCGGATGGGCCGCTGGATGCCGCTCGCGTCATGGACGTGGTCGCCCAGGCCGCCGCGGGACTGCATGCCGCGCACCGGGCGGGCCTGGTGCACCGCGACATCAAGCCAGGGAACCTGCTGGTCGGTCGGGACGGCGTGGTGAAGATCACCGACTTCGGGATCGCGCACGCGGCAGGGTCCGCGCCGCTTACGCGCACCGGGACGCTGATTGGCACGCCCGCCTACCTGGCCCCTGAACGAGTCGCGGGTGCCCCAGCGACGCCGGCCAGTGATCTGTACTCCCTCGGCGTCGTGGCCTACGAGTGCCTCGCCGGCGCGGCGCCCTTCAGCGGGATCCCGGTGGAGGTGGCGCTCGCGCACCGGGACCGTCCGCTGCCTCCGCTGCCCGCGCCCGTACCTGGCGAGGTGGCCGCGCTGGTAACCAGACTCGCGGCCAAGGACCCGGCGGCCCGGCCGGCCAGTGCCGGCCAGGTCGCCGCCCGGGCTGGCCAGCTCCGCGACACCATGACCGGCGCCACGGCGGTCCTGCAGGACCGCGGGCGGGACATGTTCCCAGCGACCCTCCCAGAGATGACCTTGCCGGACCCGCCGCGCGCGCCGTGGTGGTCCCGGGTCTGGACCCGGCCGCCCGGCCGTGCCAGGGCGCTCGCCGCGGCCGGTGCCGCGGCGGTTGTCCTGCTGGGGCTGCTGCTGGCCGGGATGTTCGGCTCGCAGTTCCCGCGCCACCAACTGGCTGGCCCGCCGTCTGCGGCGGCCAGGACGCCGAAGGCAGGCCCGTCAACGGTCAGCACAATGGTCGAGGTCAATGGCGGCTCGCTGGCCGGGCAGCCAGTCAGGGCCGTGCGCCAGCAGCTACGGCAGCTCGGCCTTGCGGTCCGCGTGCTGTGGCGGCCAAGCGACCTGCAACCCCCGGGGACTGTTCTGTCCGTGCAGCCGGGTGGCCGGGTGCCGACCGGCAGCATGGTCGTCGTGACAGCAGCTTTTCGGCCCCACGGCCACCGCCACGACCACGGCCGCGGCCACGGCGGCGGAGGCGACTGACCCAGCCGTCGGTCATCTGGGGCGGGGAGCGGCGGTCCGGGGTCGGTGTGCGCTGCGGTGTGCGGGCTGGCGGTGAGGGCGTCCAGGAGGTGGTGCTGGACGGCCGGATCGATGGCGGCCTGGCCGCTGGTGACCCGCTGGAGTGCCTGGTGGAGTTCCTCGGCGCTGGCGTCCTTGGTCAGGTAGCCGCGGGCGCCGGCCCGCAGCGCGTCGATGACGGAGCGGTCATCAGCGTAGGTGGTGAGCATGAGCACCTTGATGTTCGGGTCGTGTTCTCGGAGGAGACGGGTGGCCTCGACGCCGTCGCAGCGGGGCATGCGCAGGTCCATCAGTACGACATCTGGGTGCTGCTCGGCCGCCAGCGCCAGGGCCTGTGCGCCGTCGGCGGCCAGGCCGACGACCTCGATGCCTTCGAGCAGCCCCAGCAGAGTGCCGAGTCCCTCGCGGACTACGCGCTGGTCGTCGGCGAGGAGCACGCGAATGGTCTGGGTCATGCTGGCACCCACAGTTCGACCCGGAACCCGCTGCCGGTTGGCCCGGCCGTGAGGGCGCCGCCGAGCAGCTCGGCTCGTTCTCTCATGCCGGTGAGCCCGTAGCCGGTCCCGTCGCCAGGCGGCGGGCGGTCTGCGGCGGTTGCGAAGTCCTCGATAGTCAGCCTGGTGCCGGCTGGCTCGTAGGCGAGGCGCAGCTCGACCCGGCCGGCCCTGGCGTGCTTGCGGACGTTGGTCATTGACTCCTGCGCGACCCGGTACAGCGTCAGCCGTCCGTCGGTGCCGAGTTCCCGCTCCTGGCCGGTCACGGTCAGGGTGCACGCCACGCCGCTGTCGCCCTCGAACTCGGCCGCCAGGCCGGCCAGCCGCTCGGGACCTGGGAGCGCCTCATCGCGCAGCATCCCGATGGCGCGCCGTGCCTCGGCCAGTCCGGTCCTGGCTAGCCGGTGGGCCCGGTCGATCGCCTCGCCGACCTGGGGGTCTGCGCCGTCTCGCCGGGCGAGCAGCCTGGCCCCCTCCAGGTTAAGCACCAGCCCGGACAGGGAGTGGGCCAGCACGTCGTGCATCTCGCGGGCCAGGCGCTGGCGCTCGGCCAGCGCGGCGGCCTGAGCCTGCGCCGCCCGGGTTTGCTCGAGCTCGGCCAGCAGGCGCCCGGCTCGTTCGTTGCTTTCCCGGTGCCGCCGGGCGAACATCGCGGTGAGGTAGAAGGCGACCACGCCGAACTCGTCCAGCACGATGCCTGCCACCGGCCGGTGTCCGGCCTGGGGATATGCCACGGCGACCGCCGCGATGGCGACGCCAGCCACCGCGCCGCTCAGCCGGGGCGGCAACCTCAGCGCGGCCATGCCGACAGCGGGGAACAGTCCCAGGAATCCGGGTCCGTTGCTCTGCAGCCCGACCAGCGCGGCCGAGCTGAGCACTGCGACCAGAAGCAGCGGTAGCTGAAATGCCGGGCTGGGCTTGTTCAGCCAGATCACCCCGGCAATGGCGGCCGAGAAACCGATCAGGGCCAGCGTGACGGCGAGCGGCTTGCCATGGGCGCCCGGAGCTGGATGGGCCCGCCACGCGACGGCCACCACAAAGGCGACCGCGGCTGCGCTGAGCGGGCCGGCCCACCGGGGGATTGCCTGGGGGCGGCCTGGCGCCTGCTCCAGCCCGGGCGCGCTCGGCGTAGCGGGAGCTTCAGGGCTCACCACTAAACCGTACGGCCGAACGGCATCGGCGTCCTCAGCGCGGCCCAGGAAACCGGGATGCCAGCCGGATCCACCTGCGGGTGGAGGTCCTCCACCCGCGGTTCAGCGTGCTGACGGTGCGCAGGTTCCACCCCGGCGCCGGCGACAGCAAAGGTCAGCCGGCGCCACCCTGTCAGGCAGGCGACGAGCCCGGAGGAACGACATGAACAGCACAGCCGGGGAACCCAGGCCCGACCAGGCAGCCGCCGGCGCTGCGCTGCCCGGGCCCGTGATCAGCATCCGCGGGCTGGTCAAGCGCTACGGCAGCCAGGAGGCCGTCAGAGGCATCGATCTGGACGTTCACCAGGGTGAGATCTTCGCCTTCCTGGGTCCCAACGGCGCGGGCAAGACCACCACCGTGGAGATCCTCGAAGGCTTCCGGCAGCGCAGCGATGGCGAGGTCACCGTCCTCGGCGCCGACCCAGCCAGGGCGGGCGGCGCCTGGCGCGACCGGGTGGGCGTCGTCCTGCAAGAATCCAAGCCCGAGCCGGGCCTGTCCGTCCGCGAATGCCTGGAACTCTACGCCGGCTTCTATAGCGCGCCGCGTGACATCGACGAAACCATCGCCCTAGTCGGCCTCGACGACAAGAAACGCACGCACGCCGACAAGCTCTCCGGCGGCCAGCTGCGGCGGCTCGACTTCGCGCTGGCGCTGATCGGCGACCCGGAGCTGATCTTCCTGGACGAACCGACCACCGGCTTTGACCCGTCCGCCCGCCGGGCCGCCTGGGAAGTCATCGCCGGGCTGCGAGACCTCGGCAAGACGATCTTCCTCACCACCCATTACATGGACGAGGCGGAGTATCTCGCCGACCGGATCGCCGTGATCGCCGCCGGGCGCATCGTCGCCCAGGGCACTCCGCAGAGCCTTGGCGGGCGCGACCGCATGACCACCACCATCGGCTTCACCCTTCCGGCCGGCCTGGCGGCCCGTGACCTGCCCGCCGCGCTAGGTCCCCTCGCCGAGCCAGGACCGGACGGGTCGACGCTCGTACGCAGCGAGTGCCCGCTCCTCCACCTCCAGCTGCTCGCCGACTGGGCCCTGGGCCGTGGCTTCGACCTGCCCGACCTCGACGTCCGCCGGCCCTCGCTCGAGGACGTCTACCTCTCTCTCACCGACTCAGCCAGCGTGAAGGACCGGCCATGATCTTCTTCTGGCTCTACCGCAAATTCCGCGCCCGCCGCACCACGCGGCAAGCCCAGGCGGCAAGCACTGATGACGGTGACCGCCGTCAGGTGTCGCATCGGGCCGCCGCCGCGTCACCGGCCCAGGGCCGGAGCGGGACCGCCACGGTGATCGGCATGGCCCTGCATCAGTTCCGGTTCGACCTGCGCGCGTTCCTGCGCAACGGCCAGGCGCGGTTTTTCACCCTGGCCCTGCCGGTCCTGTTCCTGGTGATCTTCGCCTCGGTGTTCGGCCGCGGCGGCAATACCGTCGCGGTCGCGGGCGGGCGGATCGGCACCGCGGTGTCCTACGTGCCGGGCATCATCACCCTCGGGATCATCGCCGCGGCCTTCGTGAACCTGGTGGTGTCGCTGACGGCCCAGCGCGAAAGCGGGGTGCTGAAGCGGCGGCGCGCGACTCCGGTCCCAGCCAGCGCCATCATCGCCGGGCGGGCCCTCACCGCCGTCGTCATCGCCCTCGGCATCGCCGCCGTCCTGCTCGGCATCGGCTGGGCCGCCTACCACGCGCATGTCCCGGCCCGCACCGCCCCCGCGCTTGCGGTCACGGTCGTCATCGGAGCCGCCGCCTTCTGCTGCCTTGGCTATGCCCTCGCCTCGGTCATCCGCGACCAGGACGCCGCCCAGCCGGTCACCCAGGCCGTCATGCTGCCGCTCTATTTCATCTCCGGGGTGTTCGTCTCCGTCACCGCGCTGCCGCACTGGCTCGTCGACGTGGCCGGCGTGTTCCCGGTCCGGCACCTGGCAGCAGCACTGCTGGTCGCCTACAACCCGCACACCACGGGATCCGGCTTCGACGGCCCGGATCTGCTCGTGCTCGGCGCCTGGGGAGTCGCGGGCCTGCTGGTCGCTCTCCGCAGCTTCCGCTGGCTGCCGCTCGGGCGCTAGCCAATCTCACGATCGACGCAATCACAGGAGAAGCCCCATGGCCGCAGAGATCCAGACCCGGACGGGAAGCTGCCCGACCCACGGAACAGTCCAGGCAACCAGGGAAATCCCGGCGATGGGATTCCCGTTCATCGTCTTCGCCATACGCCGATCCCTCGCCAAGCGCAAGCCATTTCGATGCCCCCAGTGCGAAACACCGGTCACGACCGAATAATCCGCCATAGACGCGACGGGCACGCGGTCGAAGGTCGGCCAGATGCTCCTAGTGTCGAGAGCCCAGGCCGCCCGGAACTGGATAGTCTGAGCGGCGCTGCGCCGGAGTCCCTGCGGCGGTCACCGGCCGGGCGCGTGCCGTTCCGGGCAGCTTGCTGGTCAGCTGGTGAAGGGCTCCAGCAGGTGGCTGAAGTCCCAGGTGTTCTGCACGATGCCGGAGCAGGTGTTCTTGCCCCTGGCGCCAGGGCAGCCGCCGTTGTCACGCTGGATCGCCCAGATCGACAGGAAGTTCATGCCGTTCGCCTGTGCGAAGTTCAGCATCGTCTGCGCGTCGGCCAGGTAGGTCACCTCTGTCTTCTTCGGGTAGTCGTCGATGCCGGGCATCATGGTCATAGCTTCCATATTCCAGATCTGCGCCGGGGTCAGGTTCGGGAAGATGGTGGCCAGCTGGGCGTGCGTGTTCGTCGCGGCGTTGATGGCCGCCTGGCCCATGTTCACGACACCCTCGCCGGCGATGTAGTAGTCGAACACCATGATGTTGACCGAACTGACCTTGACGCCATTGGCGACGGCATTCTGGAGCACGGCCATGCCGTTCGGGTCAAGCCCGTACTGCTCGACCGGAATCGTGTACTGGATCTGCAGCGGGATGCCCTGACTGGCCGCCCACGCCTGCGTCATGGCGATCGCCTTGTTCCGCCGGTCGATGCCGGCGGTGTTGTTCAGCGACTTAGCCTCGACGTCCATGTCCAGCCTGGTGACCCCGAGCGTCGTGATCACCGACTCGTAGTCGGCGGCGATCTGGTTCACGTTGGTGCACGAGTCGGCAATCTCCTTACCTCCGTTGTCGGCGCTGAAGCCGCCGAAGGTTGGGACCACATCACCGCCCATCGCCCGCAGCGACGCGATGTCGGAGTTGTAATAGCCGAGTGGCTGGCTGGAGTTGCTGTTCCAGTCGATACTGCACGAACCCTTCGACGTGGCCTGCAGGAACGCCAGCGAGAAGTACTTGGCTCCGGACTGCTGGGCGGTCGTTGTGATGCTCGCGGTGTTGGGGGCGAGATAGGTCTCGTAATACGGGGCGTAGACATGCGCAGGCAGGGGCGTGCCCGCGGCGAAGGCCGGCGCCGCAGCGGGACCGCCGACGAGCAGGGTGGCCGCCGCCACGGCGGCCAGGGAAAACCGGTAGCGAAGTCTCACGCAAGTCTCCTTACGCCCGCCTGGCCGTGGCCGGGCGGGCCGGCTGTCTCCTTACGCCCGCCTGGCCGTGGCCAGACGGGCTGTGTGCGATTTCGTTATGAATGAATGGCGAGTTGCGGGCAGGTCGGCGCGAGCCGCGACCGGTTTACGGGACCGGCGCGGCGACGTCGATCTTGGGCACGTTCCAGCCGAACACGCTGATCACTGGTACGGCGCCCTGGAGGTCAGCAGTCGTGTAGCTGACCGTCAGGGTCTGCGATTCGCCGGGCCACAGCGTGATGTCGTTGCCGCTCCAGATCGAGGACTGCAGCTCGTTGTCACCGGAGAGCTCCTGGCCGGCGGCCGTACCGCGCCGGACGTCGGCCCGCAGCAGGAAGGAGACCGTGGACGACGAGGTGTTGGTGATGGTCGCCGTCGTGGTCAGGTCGCCGCCCGGCCCGGAGGTATGGGTCGTGGCCGCGGTGACCGAGACCGCCGACTGAGGCAGCGTCTGCAGCGAGGTCAGGTTCGCGTAGGTGGAGATGACGCCCACCGGCTGGCCGAGCGTCTTGCTCCAGTTCGTCGCGTCCTGCTGGGTGGACAGCCAGTAGACGTTCCGGTCGACGAGCGTCCCGTTATGCTTCAGCAGCAGTTCGACGAAGTAGACCTGGACCGGGGTGCCGGTGGGCACCTTCGGGGTCAGGACATTGTTCGTCACCTGCTGACTGGCCAGCGTGATGTTGCTGGCGGTCTGGTCGTCGAGCAGGGTCCCGGCCAGGTTGTACACCTTCGACTCCACCGACAGGCCCGACTGGGTGGCGTTGCTGAGGTTGTCCAGCGTGACCGTGCCGTTGTCCAGCGCGTACAGGGCGTGCAGCGTCCGGTTCGCCTCCTGCGCCCCGAAGTAGCTGCCCGCCTGGTCGCCGTCGAAGTTGTACAGGTTCCACAGCATGCTCGGCCAGCCCTTGTTCATCTGCCAGTAGATGGTGCCGGTAGACGGGAGCGGCGTGTTGTTGGCGTGATTGATGAAGGCCTCGAACTGGGCCCTGGTGTCCTCGTAGTCCTGGGCCTGCGCCTGCTCGACGTACTGGCTCAGGCTCGTCCACGTGCCGTACCTGTTGCTCAGCGCCGTGTCGAAGTGGCACAGCGTGCCGAACGAGTAGCCGATCCTGCAGTGCGGCTCGTAGTTGAGGTGGTACTGGTTGAACTTGGGGCTCTGCCACAGGTTCGACAGGTCGGTGGCCGACATGAACCGGTTCAGCGAGTCGAGGGTGGGAACGGTGTCGCCGGCGCTCTCCTCGCTGTCATAGCCCCAGGACCCGCCGGCGTTGGTCACGGTCGTGTCGGTTCCCAGATGTGTGGTGTCGTACCAGTAGTTGGGCGGCACCCAGTCGTAGGGTCCTTCCTTCTCCCCGGACACCCCTAGCTGGGTGCTGCTCCGGTACTCGGCCGAGGAATTGATCGGTACGGGCGTGGTAAAGGTCGCATCGGTGAAGTCGGCCTGCTGGAAGGCGGTCAGCGTCACCGATTCCTGATGGGTGGTCGGCGCCAGGTCGCTCCACTGGAAGCTGAACACGTCCGGGTGATTGCGCAGGTTCTGCCCGATGGTCAGGGCCGAGTTCTGCATGATCGCGAAGTCGGCCGTGGTGGTCAGCCCGCTGCTCTGCAGCTCCCAGGCGTCGCAGCACTGGTACCCGGCGTTGACCAGGATGCCCGCGGCGTCCATCTGCTGGAAGAAGTCATTCGGCATGATGTGGCCCTCGAGCCGGATCGTGTTCACGCCCATGTTCTTCATCAGCGCGATCTGCTTGGCGGTGTCGGCCGCCGAGTAGTGCAGGAACAGGTTCGGGGACCAGCCGCCGCCGCGGATCACGATCGGCACCCCGTTGATCTTGAAAGCCCGCGCTCCGCTCGGCTCGATCGCATTCGATCCGGTCAGGTACGAGGTCACGTTCCTGATCCCGAACGTCTCGCTGGTCGAGTTCAGCACCACGCTGTTCTGCGACACCGACGTGGCGAGGGTGTAGAGCGGCTGCGCGCCCATCTGATACGGCCACCAGATTTGCGGGCTGGAGATCGTCAGCGCAGGGAACGCGCTCGGGGTGAACGAGACGGTCTGGGTGGTGCTGGCCGGCACGGTGACCGTCTGGCTGACGTTGATGGGCGTGCCACCGCCTGGTGGCGTGATCGTGGCGGAGACCAGCCCGGTCTGCGAGGCCGATGTGTTGTTCGTGATGTCGGCCTTCACCGTCAGCGCTGAGCTGCTCAGGTCGGCCGCGTTGTTCTCGACGACGTGCGCGTTGCTGTCGGAAAGCGCGCTGTCAACGGCGAGCTGGACCGGGAACTGGATGCCGGTGTTGTTGTCCGGTGGTATCTGGGTCCAGTCCACATTGTCCACGGTGAACATCTTGGTCGGGTCGTTCGGGTTGATCTCGATCGCGAGCGAGTTCGTGCCGGAGCGGATCAGCCCGGAGATGTTGAAGCTGAACCTGGTGTAGGCGCCGGTCACGGTGGTCGAGGTGGCAACTTCCGTGCCGTTCACCCAGACATTGGCCGATCCGATCACCCCGTTCACGATCAGCGTCGCCACCTGGCCCGATGCCAGATTCGGGGTGAAGTCGGTGCGCCACCACCACGGAACGCTGAACTGGCTCACCGTGTCCGCGCCAACCTTGCTCATGAAGCCGTAACACGACTGGAGGTTGTTGGAGAAGAAGACGCTCTTTGGGCTGCTGGTGCTCTGATTCACCGGCTGCAGGGCGGTGTCACCCGGGCACAGGCCGTTCTGCGCGAGGGCCTCGACCTCCGTTCCCGGCGCGCCTGCGTCGTCGTTGGTAACCGGAAGCCAGGTGCTGGTGTTGAACCCCGGGGTGGAGATCTGCGCGCCGGTCTGCGTCGCCACGGCGCTGCTCTGCACCTGCCAGCCGCCGGATCCCAGGTTCGACACATCGCTGGCCCCGGTGTCCGACGGTGAGCTGAGGTTGATGCCGGCCGCGACAACCTGCGCCGCACTGCTGGCGGCGGACGACGCGGCAAGTGGGGTGGCTTGCGCGCTGGATGCCAGCCAGACCACGGTCGTGGCCGAGACAATGGCGGCTGCCCAGCGGGCAGACTGCGAGCGAACGGTTCGTCTCATTGCGGCAACTCCTGTCCCGCGGCACCTATACCGCGAAGCTGGCTGCCCCCGCTGAACTATCAGTTAGTTCGTATACTTTCCAAACAATCTAGTCAAGAGCCGGGGCCAGCCACCTGTTGCGTATCAGCGGGCTCGGCGTGGCGGGAACGCACCGCACCACACTTGCGCGCGCCGTCTCCGTCGCGGTCCTCGGCTACTTGACGGGCTCTTTCGGTACTGGCGGCCGAATCCAGCCAATCCGGCGCCCGTCGGCACCCCGGACTGAGGCAGTACGAGAATGTCACCCGAGCGCGGCGTCGCCGGCGGCTGGGCTGGCGGTTATGAATCATGGCCGGCCGGGATCCGGGCGCCGGACGTGGAGGCGGCGGCCGCT